>Ga0207116_10004_pt3 | contig 74506 bp, 55 predicted proteins | sample Alteio_BWMinHeat_44_FD_153550 | JGI IMG/M metagenome (GOLD analysis project Ga0207116, IMG submission 153550) | Enriched cells from forest soil in Barre Woods Harvard Forest LTER site, Petersham, Massachusetts, United States -... | ecosystem: Environmental > Terrestrial > Soil > Temperate forest >... | reverse complement strand
CTGTGGAATCGGGCCCAGAAATGCGGGCGCGCCATAGACTGTGTCGATGGCATTGACATTCTGTCGGGTAAACCACGTCAAGAGAACGGTCGACGGAGATGGGAGCATCGGGCATGGCCGCTTGACGAATCGACGGCGGGTGTACTGCATACCACGGCTTTGCCGCGACGGAGACGAAGTAGGTGCCGGCATTCAGGGGAGCGAATTCGAATGATCCCTGATCGTCCGATGCATCGCGGCGATAGCGCACGGTACGGCTGACGCCCGCGCTGTGGTCATCGCGCCAGAGCGTGACGGTGGCCGTGCGGACCGGTTCACCGGATTCGTCGAAGACGTGGCCGGTGAGAACGGCCGTGGGAACAAGACGCAGAGTGAGGTTCTCGGTGTCCACCCCGGCACCAGTTACTATGGCGGTCGAGAACTGCTCGTGTTGGTCGTAGGTGGCGGTGATGTATCCACGCTTGGCACCCTGCAGCGAATATTTTCCGGCATGAAGGTTTCCGAATTCGAAATGGCCGTTGCCGCCGGTGATCATGAAAATTTCGTTTTTAGGGTTCTTGACGTCCTGCAGAGAAACACGAGCGCGGGAAAGTGGACCTTCGCCGGCGCCGACAACGGTACCGGCAATGCGGAAATGGCTGAGGCTTCCCGCAGACATTTGAGGCGGTGTTTGCGCCAGGAGCGTAGCGGACACAGGGAAGAGTAAACAGCCGAGCACTTGCGCGGTCACAAAGCCAGATCGAAGTTGCGACATCTTAGCGTTCACTCCTTGGTGGGGATCAAGGTCACCCGCACTTGCTCGGTTTGCCCCGGGACAAGTCGGACGACCGGGCCTTTGCCTTCATAGACGCTCATGGCTTCCGCATTCTGATATTCGAGTTCCCCCTGCTGGCGGTCAAAGGCAAGGATGCGATAGGCGCCGGGAGGGAGTTGCTGGAATTGGAAGGTCGCTCCGGATACGACCGAACTTCCTGTGAAGCGACCGGGGGAGTCGGGCAGCGGGATGCAGTAGACGTACGCACTCACAGTCGTTGGGACCGGGCCGGTGCTGCCACCGGGTGCGCCGGCAGGTGCAGCAGGCATGCCCTCGACGGTTCCTTCAAGCGCAGCGCCGTCATCGCGCAGGACGATGTCAATCGGAAGACTCGCGCCGCCGGGGCCGACTACAAGCGGCTGGCGCAGGAGATCGACGCTGCCTGCGACAGCCGAGGCAACATATCCCCTGTACGGATCTACCTTGAGCCAGTAGCGACTGGGCCGGACGTTCTCCAGCGCGAGATCGTTGTCATTGGGCTTGAGAGGCGGGCGAAGAGAAACGAATCCCGTAGAATTGAAGTCATCCGCCGGCTGGAGCGAGACGCTAGCCTTTTCTTCCCGGGACGATCTTCCCATTCTCATGAACCCGACAGACTCGCGACTGCTCGGGCTTAGTTCATCCTTTATATGGACCGGAATCGAGCCGTTGGGAAGCACTGTCACGGATGCATGGCTCAAAGGTGTGTCTTTCACCGTGATATTCACGGTGCCGGTCGCGGTCTGCTGGCCCTGCGGCAGCGTGACTTCCACGGTGTAGATTCCGTTGGGCAACATGCCTTCGATTCCCTCGCCGCTGTCGCCCAGAGAGTATCCCGGGCCCTTGTGTCCCTGGAGTGCGACCGAAACCTCGACCCCGCCTTGGGTCTGGGAATTTGTAACGGCGATTTTGACCGGATAGTACGGCTGAAGAACCGGAGAAAGTTCGACCTGAAAGGTTTTCCCGGCTTCAAGAGTAATGGCGGAAGCCGAAGCAAAATCAGCTGCGGCTGGATAGTAGGTGGGTGGATATCCGTAGAGCTGGCCGTTCGGATCGAAGGTGATGGGATCGCGGTCGAGCAGTTCGTTGGTAAAGATCTTGTAGGTGCCTGGCGAGAGATTGGCGACGCGAAACTCGCCGTTGGAGCGCGTGGACGCACTCGCGGCGGGAGCCCAGAAAGGGCGGCCGTCACGCACCTGGCGTTTGTAGACCGCCACGCTGATTCGATCGAACTGATTGGAGGACGGAAGATTCACGCGACCGATGATGAGAGATTCGGGAACGAGTGCGATCGTAATGTCGTCGGTGACGGCGTTTTGAGCCTGGTACCAAATGTTTTCGGGTTCGAGAAAGCCGGGTTTGCGGGCCATCAACTGGACAGACCGGTTGTAGAGAGCGGGCCCTTCCGCAGTGCGGGCTGGATTTGGTTCTGCTCGCGGGAGTTGGAATTCAAAGTGGCCTTGATCATCGGCGAACGTCGCCAATCGGTTGTCGGCGGAAGACACCAGGGCGCGAGCAATTGGTTCGCGAGTGACGCTGTTGATGACAGTTCCCCGCAAGCTACTGTTCTGCGTCTCCTGCGAGTGAGCGGGTTGAGGGAATGAAAGGTTAGAAAGAACGGACAGAGCAACCAACCAGAGAAGCCGAGGGCGCTGCGAGCAGCGGAGGAGAGCAGCGGGAAAGGACGTACCATCCCTCACAACACAACTCCAAGCCTGTGTATTGTGGCTGAAGAGGGAAAGGAAAAGCAACTTCTCGGTCCCTTCTCACCGCTCTTGAGCAGCACAGGCAGGAGTCAAGGTTTAACGAACGCTGGATCGATGGCATTGTCGAGGGTGTGTTGAAACGAATTCCATGAGCAGGTCATCTTCTGATCAGCGGTACTGCAGTGGGGGACGAAAATGGGAGACTTCAGGGGCGGTGAGTCCAGCGTCAACGGTAGGGTCTTCCGCATTTGTTCCAGGCTTTGCCCGACATAATGAGTACTGACCGCCATCTTTCCTTCGCCTTGCTGCCACAGTTCAAAGACCAACGCACTTCCCGGCGGCGTGTCGTTGGGCTGGTAGCCATCGAGTAGCCAGTCAATTCCCAGCATGCCTGCGATGTTGGAGATGTTTGTATCGTGTCCGACGATGACGAGAACCCGATCGCTTACCTCGCTGAGTGATCCGGCTACTGTTTGGCCGTTAGCCGCTTGTTCCATGGAACGCAAGATATGGCTCAACAGGTTTGAGCCCTGGACCCGAGCGACGTACTGCGTCTGGCGCGCCAAGTCGGCATAGGCCGCGTGGAGTCTCATGATCTCCATGAGTTTGCCCGGGTCCAGTCGACCCCAGCCGAGGTCGTTGCCATCCATGCCATTGAGGTACTCGAGAAGGAAGTCTTCCGACAGCGTCGACCCTATTCTGAGTGGACCGCGCAGATCAGTCGAGTGATCACCTTTGCTCGCCTCAAGCGATGAGAGCTGCTTCAAGACCGATTGTTTGCCGGGCTTTTCTTCCCCCGGACATGACGCCTCCGAGGCGCAACCGAACAGTAGTGCGCGCAACGTGTCGAATGAAGATCGATAAACTTGTACCAGAGCGTCGGGGTTGGCGCCGATCCTTCCCGATATGGCAGCAACCGCCACGGCATGGTCGGGACTACCAATACCCGCAGCGAGCGGGCTGAAGAGCGGATCCTTTCCGTCACTTACGGTCTGAGTACGCATTCCGCATCCGGGCATCAACCCCGCCGCCAGAGCATTACCGGTCTCGCGGGTGCGCGATTCGGAGTCCGCCAAAATATGGACATGGCTCGCATCCTCGCAGCCCGCAGAGCGCAGCAGGCCAGCATTGGCAAAATAGAGCCGGTAGTAAGAGCCCATCAACGTCATCAACGTGCTACCGCGTGGTGTAAGTCTCCCAGGAGCAACTCCCCAATCTGGCCAAGGTTGGCTGGAGTATGTGTTCAGGTCTGCCAAAGTCCAAGTGGGCGATCGAACACCGTGCCGAGTCAGGACAACGGCAAACCGAAGCTTGGGGACCACCGCAGCGGTCTCTTGTGTAACCGCCGTTGCAGCGGTGACGGCCAGAAAGATCATGACCAGAGCGAGTAGTTTGACCGGACTTTTCATTCTAATCTTGCACGCAAATAACATCGCGCCGCTCGTGCCCGCCGTTTTGTCGTTGTGGTCTTTCACCTGAGGAATCGTTTCGACACACGCAAACTGTGAAGGCGGTCCAACCAGGCCGATTCCCGAAGCCTTTCTGGATTGGGGTTACTTACCCACGACAAGGACCACAAACTTTCCCGATTCTTCTGTCGATAAGAAAAGCTGATGTGTCTTGGGATCAAGCGCCATAGTCTTCGCCCGGGGTAAAGTCTTTACGTTATCGACAACCGAATATTTGTCCGGGCCTTCCTGGCGAATCACGGTGATGGTTCCTTCACCGTTCGAATTAAAGATCAGGCGCGTCTCGGGATCGAATGCGGTTGCGTCCACGTGATCTCCGATGGGAAGCGTGGTGATCACCTGACCCGTGTCTGCATTCATGACCGCCATTACTTTGCTTCTGCAGCCGATGAACAACCGCCGATTGGCGCGATCGATAGCCATGCTCGAGGGTGAAGAACAGGGCGCCGTATGCCAGCGCTGCTCGACTTTGAGCTTTCGAGAGTCAATTCTTACAACCAGGCTTTCGTCCTCCAGGTTATTGAATACGAAGCCTTCGCCGTCGGCCACCGCGAATTCCGGCCCGCCGCCCAGGTCAATCGTGGCGGCAACTTTTCCATCCGCAGCTGCGATCGCAGTCGCGCTGTTGCTTCCACCGTTAAAAGCAAAAACCCGCGAAGTGGCGGGATCATAGATGATTGCGTCGGGATTTTTCCCAACTGCCACTTCCTGCACGATCTTTAGTGTCTTCAAGTCGAAGATCAGGACCTTCGAGGCTTTGCCATCACTGACGAAACCGCGGCCAAGCTCGGGCGCGAGGGCAATTCCATGCACTCCCAGGGTGGGGATGCTGCCCAGGATTTCGCCCGAATCCACATCCAGTACCTCGACTCGAGTTCCGTGAGAAACGTATAGACGGCGGGCTGCTTCATCGACTTTGAGGTAATCCCAACCGCCCTGGTTCGGGATGGGTAACTTTCTCGTAATCTTATAACTGTCCGCGGCGAATGTGGACGCCAGCAGCGAGGCAAGCGACAAGACAAGGACCAGAAGATTTCTCAAGATTGTCTCCTTAAACGTGATCTCAAACGCGCCTGCATTCCAGAGAATGCAATGCCGTGCGGGCCGAATCCGCTTAACTTCGTTGGGTAAGTACTGCTGAAACCGATCGGGCAATGGTCTCGTCGTGCGTCTGTGCGATACCCTCTTCGCCCAAGTTAGAACTGGAAGCGAAGCATGAATTGAATCTGCCGAGGCAGACCGGTGCCGGTGTTTGGAGAGGATGCGTTGTCATTGTTGTTGTTGAAATTGTTGGTTGAGGTGATTTGACCGAGATTCCCGGAAGGCACGAGCGTGTACGTATTCGCTATCGGGTTCCCTTGACTGTCTGTGGCCTGCGTGTAATTGAAAGCCAGGTTGTCAGTGCTCGGATCTCCCAGTTGGACGTGATTAAAAATATTGAACACCTGCACACCGAATTGCGCGGAAACACGCTCCGTGATCTTGGTTTCCTTCATAAGTGCGAAATCGATCTGCCAGGAGCCCAGGGCGCGGATGAGGCCGTTCGGGGCATCGCCAAATCGGCTCACCAAACCGAACGACGCACCCGCTGGATCGAGTGGCGGCGGGGCGAAGGCTGCGGGATTGATCGGGATCGTGTGATTCTGCATTCCTCCGGATAACAGCAAGGGAACTCCGGGAACCAGGTCAGGCCGCTGGGTGGTTTGGTCGTTGCCATCCGGGAGCTGCGTCGGCGAGATGTTCATCGTGATCGTAAGAGGGTGGCCGGTATGCCAAAGCCCAATGCTGCTGAGGCTCCAGCCTCCAACGACCTTGCCTAAAATACCTCCCTCGCTCAGGTAGCGTTTGCCGGGTCCAAATGGCAACTCGTAAACCGCGTTAGCTGTAACGGCGCTGCGAATGTCGAACACGCTGGGTCCCTTGTCACACGCCAGACAGTTCACGTTTTCTGGGCCGTTGGACTCTCCGCCGCCCACCGATCCATCGTTGATGGAGTGAGACCAGGTGTAATGAGTCTGCAAAGACAGACCGTTGGTAAAACGACGCTCCAAACTCAGAAGCAAACCGTGGTAGGTGCTCGCACCAATGTCCGACTTGAAATCTACCGAGCCGTAGGGATCGCCGCCAGGATAGAACTGGTCAAGAGTCCGCGTGCAAAGGATGTTGCCGGCAGAATCCGTCCCCTGCGGTTTTGTAAGGCAAAAGTTGACTCCTCCGCGGGAAAACAACCTCACGCCACGCGATCCAAGATACTGTGCCGACGCCAGAAAGTTGGCAGGCAGTTCGTGATCAACCGTAAGACCCCAGGTTTCGACATATAGGTCGCGGCGCCCATGGCGTTGCAAAGCTCGAGGTTGCTGCTGTGTTGCAAGGCCGGACAACCCACTCAGGTCCGGGACTGCCCGCTGATAGGCAGGCAAGAGGGGCGTCCCCGAACTGGATGGGTCGAAATTGGCGAAGGCCGTGAACCTATCGCTTTCTAACCCGGCGTTCAAATCGTCGTTCTGCGCCGCACCGTGGTAAATTCCGAAACCTGCCCGAATGACGGTCTTTCCGTGCAGTGCGCTGGGCGCCCACGCCGCGCCGATCCGTGGATCAAAGTTCTTATAGTCGGGGTTGTACAGCGCTGGATTTTTCGGACACGGTGGCGTGTTGATGGGCGTGGGAAAGGGACCGTTGGTCGATCCCGCCCCCAGGCAGACACCATGAAATTTGTTAAGATCGAAAACCGTGGTGCTGTTGTCTGCCTCATTGGCCACTCCGTAGTACTCCCAACGTAGTCCTAGGTTGAGCGTTAAATTCGGAGTGATCTTCCACTCATCCTGGAAATAAGGGAGGTAAAAGGTACGACGAAATTTATGGCAGCACCACGGAGCAGTAAAGGAAATCCCGTACAGCGTAGCGTCAGTGAACCCTGTATTCGCAGTGCCACTATTGTCCGCAAAATTCAGAGTATTGTCGGCTGTCTTACCCTGATTCAACCGTACCCGGCGAATCTCCATACCTGTTTTGAAGGTATGGCGGCCGCGAACCAAGGTGAGGTTATCAATCACGCCATAGGTCGTACCCACTTCGTGGTCCGCGTTGTCGTTGTGAATCGTAATCCAGTCATTCGTCTGGACGGCATAGTTCAGGGGACTGGCCTGGGGGTTGATGAACGGAGCGCGGTTCACGAAAGCCTTGACCTCGTTCAGGACCCGGGGTGAAAGGGTCTGCTGAAGAGCAACGAAATAATTTGCGGGATGATTGATGGTCTGGATCAGGTCGTAGGGGAGGCTCCCGCCGTTGGTACCACTTACCAGGCTGATGTCCCGCTGAGCCCGCCCGTACAACGTAGTCTTGCTGTTGATGTGGTAATCAATTCGGGCCAGCCAGGTGTCTTCATGAACCGTGGTCGGCGCGGGAGCCGTGAACTGGTCGGAGTCCTGCAGGCCGTTGCCGGTCTGGTCCACGAAGGCCCCATCGGGAAAGACGAATTTGGGCGTGCAGTTTGCGATGGAACCGATAGAGGCACGCCAGGGGAATGCCTGAAGGATGGAACACATTTGCGGAGACGTCGCCAAGGTCGTTTGCTGCGAGGAAGGTGACGGCACCAGCACGCGGGTGGTGGCGCCTCCGTATTGGCGCAGACCCTCGTAATTCAGGAAGAAAAAGACTTTGTCCTTAACGACGGGACCACCAAGGCTCATTCCGTACTGTCCGTAGCGGAAAGCAGGGATGGCGGGATTCCCGTTGATGTCGAAGTCGTTGAAGTTGCGGGCATCGAAAACAGAATTCCTCAAGTAACCAAACAGCGCGCCGTGCAACTCATTCGTCCCGGACTTGGTAACCACATCGATCTGGCCACCCGCCTGGGTGCCATATTCCGCATCGTACAAAGCGCTGCTGACGCGATATTCGTCGATTGCGTCCTGAGAAATCTGCAGGCGCGTTTGCGATTTCTGGGCCTGTTCCTGAATGCCGCCTGCGTCCACTCCATCAATCTGAAAATTATTGTCGTCGCGCGCTCGTCCTGCGAAGCGAATGGTTCGCTGATCGCCGCCACCGTCGTCTTGGGCGAAAGGCGCGAGCAACGTGAAACTGGCCCAGTCGCGCCCGTTGTTGGGGAGGTTCGCGATCTGACTCGTATCAATGACGGTGGACGCTTCGGCGGAACTGCGGTCGGCCGGGTCTGCCGCCGACTTGACCTCAATTCTTTCGGCAATGGTGCCGACTTCAAGTCTGGGATTTAACGTGCGGGTCTGGCCAACCAGCAGCGTGACCTCCTCGATGACTCGGGTCTTGAAGCCGGCGTCCGAGACGGTCACAGTGTAGCGACCCACCGCCAGCCCCGGAAAGCGGTAATACCCGTTCGAATTCGTCCGTTGCTCTTCAGAGAGACCGGTATCTCCGGCCTGGATCTTCACGTTGGCCCCGACGACAACCGCCCCGGCTGGATCGGTCACTGCCCCCTCGAGGACTGCGCGATCAACCTGCGCGAGCGCGATCACGTCAAAGACCACGACTGCTAGAAACACTAAGAAAATGCTCTTGGAAGGCATGCATCACCTCACAACCTTGGGGATATCCTCTGCCGTGCAGGCTTGAGTCTGGATTCTAGGAAGCGCAGATCAAGGGAATGTGAAAGGACGGTTAATTTCCTTTCAGATTTGACCGTCCTTGGGGAAGGCTTTAACCAGATATTCACATTTCTCGACTAACATTGGTAGCGGGCGGCACCTCGGTTTCCGTAGGGTCTTGACGCGGCATGAAGCTCCTGATCGTCGAAGATGAAAAGCGGATGGTTGAACTCCTCCACAAAGGGCTTACGGAGGAGGGGCATACGGTGGCATGCGCGGCGGACGGAAGGGGTGGATTGGAACTGGCCGCGAACTACGAATTCGACGTCATCATTCTCGACATCATGATGCCCAGAATGGACGGCTATCAACTGGCTAAACGTCTGCGTTCAGAGAAGATCTCAACTCCGGTGCTCATGCTCACAGCCAAAGACGCGGTACAGGACGTGGTTCACGGTCTGGATGTCGGCGCCGACGACTACATGACCAAGCCCTTTTCTTTCAATGAGCTTTTGGCACGCCTTCGCGCGGTCAAGCGGCGGGCACGTGTGCCCCAGCCCCTACAACTTCAGGTGGGCGATCTGGTGATCGACCCCGCCACCCGGGAAGTCTCACGCGACGGGGCCAGAATTTCGCTCACAAGGACGGAGTACAGTTTGTTGGAACAACTCGCCTACCGGGCCGGGACGGTGGTGCGTCGCCAGTCTCTGATCGAGGCCGTCTGGGGTTTCGAAAGGGAGATCGAGGACAACACGCTCGATGTCTTCGTGCGCCTGCTGCGCAATAAGATCGAAAACGGTACGCACCAGAAATTGATTCACACGGTGCGCGGAGTTGGCTACATGCTTCGCGCGAAATCCTTTTCATGAAAAGATTGTCCATTGGCCTGCGGCTGACCCTCTGGTATCTGCTGGTTTTTGCCGCCGCTCAGTTCCTCTTCGGAACTGGTATGTGGATCATCCTTCGACACAGCCTCTATGAGATCGCCGACGACGAACTGACCAACCAGGTGGATGACTTGCGGCACTTTCTGGAAGCGCAAAAGAAGGACGCTTCCATCGCCAAACTTCAGGAAGAAGTCACGGAAGCATACGTCCTCGAGCACTCGGGTGACTACTTGCAACTCTACGTGCCCCCGGAGGAATGGATCTACCGTGCCTCCTTCATGCAGAAGATGTCGTTCCTTCCTCCTGTTCAAGATCCGTCTGCTGACGACTCGTTGCGTAAGCCAATCTATGAAGATCGTCAGCTCGGCACCCGGCCTTTTCGCTTTCTCACTCAGCACATCGCGGTTCACGGCCGACAATTCACCGTGCAAACGGGCGTTCCCATTGACGACATAGCGCACACTCTTGCCCTCTTTCGACGCTATCTCGTAATGTTCGCTCCCATTATCCTTCTGGCGGCTTCGGTCGGGGGATATTGGATCAGCGGCAGGGCCCTGTCGCCGGTCGACGCGCTTACTCGCGCTGCTCGGACCATTAGCGGCTCGAACTTAAGCCGGCGACTGGAGCCATTGCACACCGGAGATGAGTTGCAACGGCTTTCCGACACATTAAACGAAATGCTGAGCCGCATTGAAACTGCCTTTCTACGTGTCACCCAGTTCACGGCGGACGCGTCCCATGAGCTTCGCACTCCCATTTCGCTCATTCGCACCGAGGCCGAAATAGTTCTCCGGAAGTCGCGTACGGAAGAGGAATATCGCGATGCCCTGTTTCACATACGGATGGAATCGGAGGCTACTACGTCGATGGTCGAAAAACTCCTGTCGCTGGCGCGCGCTGACTCCGGTCAGAACGCTTTGGAAATGCGGCCAGTCGATCTCGGAGAAACCGTGCGGAGAGCCGCAAACGAGTGGCGAGCCCTCATCGGGTCCAAAGCCCTGGAATTTACGGAGGTGGTTACCGCAGGTAGCCTTCGCGTGATCGGAGACGATACGGCGCTGCGGCAGTTGTTGAATATTCTGCTCGACAACGCGGTCAAGTACACGCCCGGAGCTGGAAGTATCCATCTCTCCGTGGGGGAACGAGGTGACAAGGCCGTTCTCAAGGTTGTCGACTCAGGCATCGGCATTGCGGTTGAAGATCAGACCAGGATCTTTGAGCGTTTCTATCGCGCCGACAAAGCCAGGAGCCGGGAATTGGGCGGCGGGGCGGGTTTAGGCCTTGCCATTGCTCTCTGGATCGTCCGGCAGCATCACGGTTCGATCCAGGTTGAAAGCTCCCCCGGCAAGGGATCAGCCTTCGCCGTGGAACTCCCACTCCAGCCTACCGCTGTTGTAGTTCTTGCTTCATAACTCAGGAAACCCCGGTGCTAGCTTTCTGGTCAGGCAATAGCGTCTACCGGTTCGGGGAGCTCACTCTCTGACTCTGCGTCCTCTTTTGAATCCCGTGAGTGCGTCTTTGCCACGAGCACGTAGATGGAGGGCACCACGAACAGGGTGAAAGCTGTCCCGATAATCATGCCGCTAACCAGCATGATGCCGATACTGTTGCGTGCCCCTGCTCCAGGACCCTTCGCCAGCACGAGTGGGAAGTGACCAAACACAGTAGCGGCAGTGGTCATCAAGATCGGGCGCAGCCGCGTGCTGGCCGCCTCGATGACCGCGGCAAGCTTGTCCCTTCCCGTTTCTTGAAGATGGTTCGCGAATTCTACGATGAGGATGCCATTCTTTGACACGAGCCCCACCAGCGTGATCAACCCAACCTGGCTGTAGATGTTGAGCGTGGTCAGTCCCAGAAATGAGAACAGGAGGGCCCCGGAAAGGGCCAACGGCACCGAGCCCACCAGAATGATGAACGGATCGCGGAAGCTTTCGAACTGCGCTGCCAGAACCAGGTAGATCAGGACGGCCGAGAGCAGAAAGGTCCCGAGGAACTTGCTTCCCTCAACCCGCAGTTGGCGTGATTCACCAGCATAGTCGACCGTGAACCCCTGCGGCAGGACGGTCTTGGCCTCGTCCTCTAGGAACCGCAGCGCCTTATCCAGCGGCACATTAGGCGGGATCACTCCCTGTACCGTCACCGCGTTAAGCTGCTGGAATTTGTTCAACTGTCGCGGCTCGGTGGTGGTTTTCAGGGTGGCGAAGGTGGACAGCGGAACGAGTTTGTTATCCGATCCCGTGACGTAGATCTGCGCCAGTTGATCGGCGTTCAAACGTCCCTCGCGTTTGATTTGTGGAATGACCTTGTAGCTCCGACCCTGGATGCTAAAACGGTTAACATAGTCGCCGCCGAGCATGGTGGAAAGATCCTGTCCGGCCTGGGTCAGATCAACTCCTTGCGACCGGAGTTTATCGCGGTCGAAGACAACTTCGGCCTGCGGCTGGTCGAACTTCAGGTCGGTGTCAGCGTAAATGAAAAGACCGCTGGCGAAGGCCCTCTGCACGAGCTGATTGGCAAACTCGCTGAGCTGCCTGGGCTCCGCTGCCGAGAGAATCACGAACTCAACCGGGAAATTCCCGCCGCCCGGCAGTGGCGGTGGCGTCAAGGGGATCACGCGGATGCCCGGGATTTTCGATAGTGGCCCGACGGACTGGACCAGCAGCTGCTGAGCTGTCTTGGTCCGCTGGCTCCAGGGCTTAGTCACCATGCCTCCGAAGCCGCCACTCGGGGAAGTGATCTGGAAGATGCTTTCACTCTCGGGGAACGAGTGGTAAACGTCATAGACTTCGGTCGTAAACAGGTTGGTTTGATCTATCGTAGAGTTCGCGGAGGACTGGATGACGCCAAAGACGACTCCCTGGTCCTCGGCTGGCGCCAGCTCGTGCTGCGAGAACATGTAGAACGGCACAATCAGCGCGACCACCACCGCCCAGAGAACAAACACGACCGGTCGGTAACGGAGCGTGCTGGCGAGCGAACGTGAATAAAGATTGCGCACGCTCTCGAAGCGGCGGTTGATCCAGCCCGCGAAGCCCCGCTCGGTATCTCCACCACGCAGCAGCCTCGAACCCATCATGGGAGACAGGGTCAGCGCAACTACTCCGGAAACGATCACAGCGCCAGCCAGTGTGAAGGCAAACTCGCGGAACAGGGCGCCCGTCAGACCGCCCTGAATACCGACCGGCGCATACACCGCAGCCAGTGTGATCGTCATCGCAATGATGGGGCCGACCAGTTCACGGGCCGCATCGACGGCCGCCCGGATCGGTGGTTTGCCCAGGTGAAGGTGGCGCTCGACGTTCTCCACCATCACAATTGCGTCATCCACCACCAATCCGACCGAGAGCACGATCGCCAGCAGAGTCAGCAGATTGATAGTGAAGCCGGCCACCAGCATCAGGAAAACCGCGCCAATCAATGAAATTGGAATGGCGACGACGGGAATAAGCACGGAGCGGAAGGAGCCGAGAAAGAGAAAGATCACGACCACGACAATGAGCAGTGTCTCGGTCAGCGTGCTCAGCACTTCATTGATTGCGTCCTGGATGTATGCCGTCGAATCATAAGGCACGCCGACTTTCATGCCTGGGGGCAGCTGTGCCCGGATTTCCGGCAGCGCGGCGCGTACGTTCTTGATCACCTCAAGCGAGTTGGCGGTGGGCAGCACCCAGATGCCCATGAAAGTCGCCGTCTCTCCGTTGAAGCGCACGTCCTGCTCATAGTTCTGGGCGCCCAGCACGACGTCGGCAATCTCACCCAGACGGACGACAACTCCCTTGTCTTGCTTGACCACCAACTGGCGAAATTCATCCGCCGTACGCAGATCGGTGTTGGCGATCAGGTTCACCGACACCATGGAACCCTTGGTCTGCCCGAGGGCCGAGAGGTGGTTGTTCCGCGATAATGCGTCGTGCACCGCGGAAGCCGAAATGCCGAGCGCTGCCATTTTGTCGGGTTTCAGCCAAACTCGCATGGCGAAAGTACGGTCGCCGAGGATGTCGGCCCGTTGCACTCCGCTGATGGCGCTTAACTTCGGCTGCACGACCCGGGTCAAATAATCGGTAATCTGGTTTTGGTCGAGATTGGCGGATGAGAAGCCGATGTACATCGCAGCAAATTGCGTGTCCGCCGTTTCCAGATCAATGACCGGCGCCTGAGATTCGGGCGGCAGGTCATTGCGGACCTGTGCCAGCTTCGCTTGGATCTGAGTGAGTGCCGAGTTGGTGTCGTAATTGAGCTTCAGGTGCACGGTGATCGTGCTGAGGCCCTGGGCGCTCGATGACTCCATATAGTCGATGCCGTCCGCGCTGGCGATGACGCGCTCAATTGGAGTTGTGATGAAGCCGCGAACCAGGTCCGCGTTGGCACCCACGTACACCGTACTGACCTGCACCACCGCTATGTCGCTACGCGGATACTGACGCACACTCAGCGAGCGTATCGACTGCAGGCCGGCGATCAGAATCACCAGGCTGACGACGATCGCAAGGACGGGTCGCTTGATGAAGAGATCGGTAAACTTCATTAGCTGTCCTCTGGCTTAGGGGCGGGGTTATTTCCCGGCTGAACTTTGTTGTTGACCTGAACGGCAGCGCCGTTGCGCAGCTTAAACACCCCCGACGTCACGATCTCGTCGCCGGGATTCACACCCGAAATAATCCCAACCTGGTCGCCGCGGGATCCTTGGACTTTGACGAACTGCTGGTGCACACCGCGGTAGGTCTTGCCGCTCGGGTCCTTAAGGTCAGAGATCACGAAGACTGAATCTCCGTAGGGCGCGTAGTTGATCGCAGATGCAGGCAGTGCAATGACGGATTGACCTCCACCCAGTAGCACCTCAACCTGAACGAACATACCCGGGTGCAGTTTGCCTCCGCCATTGGGTAGGGTCGCCTGCACTTGCACGTTGCGGGTGGCCTCATTCACGACCGAGTCCACCGCTGTGACACGTCCGGAGAAAACTACGCTCGGCAGGTCTTCCTTCCGGACGCGCAGCGCGCGGCCGACCTGCACCTTGGCGGCTGTCTGCTGCGGCACGCCGAAGTTCACATAGATCGGATTCAGAGCCTGGAGGGGAACAATCGCCTGCCCCGCCGACAAGTACTGCCCTAGATTGACCTGCCGGATTCCCAGGCTTCCGGAAAACGGCGCCCGGATCGTCTTCCGCTCAATGGTTGCGCGGATCTCCGCCACATTTGCTTCGGTGGCCTTTTGCTGAGCGGTGGCCTGGTCATAGTCCGCCCGGGAAATGACGCCCTGATCTACCAACTGCTTCGTCCGGTTGAAAGTTAGACCTGCAAGATCTCGCTGAGCCTCGAGCGATGCCAGTTGGGCCCGCTCCTGCCGCGTGTCGAGCTCGACCAGCACGTCCCCGGTGTGGACGGGCTGCCCCGATTCAAAGGCAATTCGAGCCACAATACCAGGAAGATCTGCACTGACCGTGACGCCCTTGACCGCTTCCATGGTGCCGATCACGGCCATGGTCGCCGGCCACTCCTCCCGTTTCGCAACCACGCTGGTGACGGCTTCAGGAGGGGGCTGAAATGCGGAAGCGTGTACAGCCGATTGGACTTGTTTGAACTTTACGAAGCCCAGGGCGGAAATCAGCACCAGCATCGCGCCCAACATCAAGGTCATTCTCTTTGCCATAACTCCCTCTTAAATCAGCGGAAAGCCCGGAATCGGGGTTGGGGTACGCCTGGACGCCCGGCCCTTCGTTCGCCCACGGTATTAGACTTTTGATTCACGATCTGGGTAGAAGGATTCGGGCTAATTCGCTCATTGCCCCCGTTTCCAACCAGACAACGATAACCTGTGAAAACAATGTTCGTCAGGGTGCATCTCTTTGATCCTTCGCGATTAAGCGTTTTGTCCACTGGAAGCCACCTCCCCATTGCGCAGCCTAGCTTCGCGGAAAAATCAACGCCCGCAGCCGGTCGTCGCGCAGGTAAAGTCCTATCCAGGCCAGCACGCCGAGAAGGACAGTCATGTAGTAGGAAGGGTCGCCGACCCGGACATTGGTCGCAGTTGCGCCGCCGAGATACCCGGTCAGCAGGATCGCACCGAGCATAGCCGTTCGCGGGATGGCATAGACGACAGTGCACGAGAGCTCGAGTAGTCCAATGACGAGAGTCAGGTTGTCGGGAAATCCGTACCGCGCGAACCCCTGCACCACGGAAACAGGCTTGATCAGTTTCAGCACGCCGCTGAAGAGCAGCAACAATACCGGCAGGGCACTAATGATCCGTCCAGTCCAGAGCCTTCTCTTCGAAACTGGGGCAGTTTGAGCACCTGATTGCATGAATTCTTCCTCCAGCTATATGTCGAACCGGGGAACGTCGGATCGACACGGGTCTCTTTATGTTTATTTTTACAGACGGCACCACCTGTAACTGAAGTTCAGGCCGCCTGTTCGCAGTTGATCATCCACGGAGTGCCGAACTGATCCACGGCCATGCCGAAGCCGGGCGCCCAGAATGTGGGCCCGAACGGCATGATTACAGTCCCATTTTCCGCCAGGGCCTGGAAGATTCGTTTGCCCTCCGCCGTGTCTTTAACGCCGATGTTCACATGGAAGCCTTGTGGCTTGTTGAAGCTCTCAGGCGGGGCGTCCATGCCCATTAATACCTGGTCGCCCACGGTCATGCGGGCATGAACGATTTTGCTTCGCCATGCAGCGGGCACATGCTCCGCGGCAGGCGTGCCCTCGTGAGCAATCATGGCGTCGATTTTGCCACCCAGACACTTCTCGTAGAACTTGAATGCCTGCTCGCATTGACCGCTGAAATGAAGATAAGAATTCAGTTGCATGACACATCCCTCCTGATTCAGAGTTAGAAATCTATTTCCCGTCGTACGCTTGCTTCAGTTGTTGAATGTCCAGTTTTGTCATCTGCATCAAGGCTTGCAGCACTCTTTGCGTCTTGGCCGCGTCCTTGTCAGACATCAGCTCGGCCAAAATCGTGGGGACAATCTGCCACGACACGCCGTATTTGTCTTTCAGCCAGCCGCACTGCACTTTTTCTCCGCCGGCGGAGAGTTTTTCCCAGAACTCATTCACTTCTTCCTGCGTCTCACAGTTCACCACCAACGAGATGGCGGGAGAAAACGTGAACTGCGGGCCACCGTTCAAGGCCATGAATCCGTGCCCAAGAAGTTCGAAGGTAGCGACCATCACCGTACCCTTTGGCAAAGGAGCACCTTCGCCGTAGCGACTGACCTTACCCTTTTTCGAATTCTTGAAAATGGAGGTGTAAAAATTCATCGCCTCCTCTGCTTTCCCGTTGAACCACAAGCAGGTGCTGAGTTTCTGCATGTCGTTCCCCCTCTGCTTACGAATGTTTTTCCGCTGCGTGGCAGCAGGAGTCTGAGGTCCCAGGAGCCCGGTGCCGTCCCGTGGCATCCACGAACCCGCCGGCGCCGTACCGGTCGTGGTGACGGACCCAGTCGGTCAGGTTGTAATTGGGGCCGGTTTCGTTGCGTCCTTTGGGCATGAGATCGAGGACCACGTAAGTGCTGAGCAATTCCTCGGTGCCGCGCCCGTACGCAGAATAGGTGTGAAAGACGTCCCCAGCCTCATCCTTGTAAAATACACTGCGGCCCGAAAGTTCCTCCATCTCGATGTCGCACATTTCGAAGTTGTAATAAACCTTGCCCCTGGCAAGATCGTCCTGGTTGAACGAAACGTGATAGTCGTAGTTGAAGTCACTTCCAAAGGATGAAACCCACTTAAAGCTCCAGCCCATGCGCTGCTGGAAGGCTTCAATTTCCTGTAGCGGCGCCCGCGAAACCGCAACATAGGTCACGTCGTGGTTTTGCAGATGCGCCAGCGCGCCTCCGATGTGGTCCACCTCGAACGAGCAGCCCACGCAGCCTTCCTTCCAACCAGGGCCGAACATGAAATGCTTAATGAGCAATTGACAGCGTCCACCGAAAAGGTCGGCGAGCGTTTCTTTGCCGTTCGGCCCGTCAAAGAAGTAGGGCTTTTCGACTTTGACCCAGGGTAATTCGCGGCGCTGCCGGCTGAGTTCGTCGCGGGCCTTGGTGAGTTCTTTTTCGCGCGCTAGAAGCTGCCTGCGCGCAGCCAGCCACTCCGCCCGGGATACGACGTTCGGACGTACTATCGTGCTCGTTGTCATGATGAACTCTCCTTAGGATTTTGTTCTTGGGTGCTGCTCGCCCGGGGCTTGCTCATATCTATCAAACCGTCTAATAACGGGATGCGGCTCCAAGGCCGCCAGCACCCTGGTGGACGAGAGCGGTTATTCCGCCGCCCGAGGTCAGCCCTGCAACCGTGAGCGCTAGGTTTTGAATGCACGCTGGGCACATATAGTCTCCGTATTCCCTGGCTTACTGCCTGAGCGGACTCTCTGGCAGACCCGGGACCTCGATTACCGGCCGGATTTCCACCGTGCCCCACTTTCCGGCCGGGACACGTGAGGCAATGCTGATCGCCTCGTCGAGGTCCTTGGCATCAATCATAAAGAAGCCGCCGAGTTGTTCCCGCGTTTCCGCGAACGGACCGTCTGTAACGAGAGGTTTGCCGTCCCGGGTGCGGACGCTGGTCGCGGTTGAGGTGGGGTGCAGCGGCGCGGTGGCCAGAAATTGCCGGTTCGCGTTGAGCTGGTGGGCCAACTGCGTCGACTCCTTGTAGCACTGGCTCCGGTCAGCCTCACTTAGGGCTTTTTCGTCCAAGTAAATCAACAACATATATTTCATGTTTCCCTCTCTTGTCAGTAAGTCGAACGGCGGTCGTCCAAATCGACACCTGGTGAAGAAAATATTTACAATGAAATGTGTCTTTGGACCCTAAGGCTGCCGTCGAGGAAGTTTACCGCTCCGATTGGGGCCGGATCGTCGCCACCCTGATTGGGCTCGTCGGAGACTTCGACCTGGCCGAAGAGGCTGCCCAGGAAGCCTTTGCAGCCGCCGTCGACCAATGGCGAGTCTCCGGCGTCCCGGAGTTCCCGCGCGCCTGGATCGTCCAGACGGCGCGGCACAAGGCAATTGATCGCATTCGCCGTAACGCGCGCTTCGAGGAAAAACTTGAGTCGTACGCCAACAGCGGTGCCGTCCGCACTCTAGAAGAGCCGGACTACGAAAAAAGCGAAATTCCCGACGACCGGCTTCGCCTGATCTTCACCTGCTGCCACCCGGCACTTGCCCCGGAGGCGCAAGTGGCGCTCACCCTGCGCACCTTGTGCGGCCTTGAGACCGACGAGATTGCGCGGGCGTTTCTTGCGACTCCGACGACCATGGCGCAGCGACTGGTGCGGGCGAAACGCAAGATTCGCGACGCCGGCATCCCCTACATCGTGCCCGAGACGGAAGACATGGCGGCGCGGCTCGACGCCGTACTGACAGTCATCTATCTCGTCTTTAACGAAGGCTATGCTGCCACTCGAGGCGGGCCGCTGGTCAGGACCGATCTCTGCGCTGAAGCCATCCGCTTGGGGCGCCTGGTCAGGACATTGCTGTTGCCGCGGCCGCCGGCGGAAGCAACAGCTCTCCTGGCCCTCATGCTTCTTCAAGACGCACGGCGCGATGCCCGTATCGACGAGACTGGCGATCTCATCATTCTTGAAGAGCAGGATCGCAGCCGCTGGAATCGAGAGCAGATTGCCGAGGCCCTGCCGCTGGTTATGGATGCTTTTCGTGGCGAGCCCGGTCGGTTCGCGCTGCAAGCTGCGATTGCGACGGTGCATTGTCAGGCCGCGCGCGCCGAAGATACGGACTGGCCTCGGATCGTCGGCTTCTACGATCTTCTCGAGCGCGCGCAGCCCTCTCCGGTCGTCTCGCTGAATCGCGCGGTAGCGGTGGCAATGGTGGACGGCCCGGGCTCGGCGCTGGCCTTGATTGATGCACTTACCGCAGCTGGCGACCTCGACAACTATCATCTTCTACACGCCACCCGTGCCGACCTGTTACGCCGCATCGGCTCCCGGGAAGAAGCGGCAAAGAGCTACACTCGGGCGCTCACGCTGGTTACCAATGACAGCGAGCGCCGGTTCCTCGAGCGGCGCCTGCGTGAAGTTCAGCCGCCGGCCGCGTAACTCGGATTGGTCGAATCTCGCGTCGCAAGGCTAGCAGCCCGAGGCGTCCGGTAGCTTCAGTCGCGAGCGACTCAATTCGTCACTCTTGTTGCGCGTAACACGAAGGCCACGATTGTGCTACTCTGCGGCTGGAACGCCCGTGGCCGTTGATACGACCTGCTTACGATGTGGGCCGGCTAGCGCATGCACATCCCTGATGGTTATCTCAGTGCTTCGACCTGCGCCGTCCTCTACGGCGCTGCGGTGCCGTTCTGGTATGTGGCGTTTGCGCGGGTAAAGCGTCTGCTGAACACGCGCCTGGTGCCGCTGCTGGCGGTGGTCAGCGCATTCTGCTTTGTCATCATGATGTTCAACGTTCCGCTCCCGGGCGGGACAACGGGACATGCGGTCGGCGTGGGCGCTGCGACCGTAGTGCTGGGACCATGGGCGTCCATGCTCTCGGTATCGATTGCGTTGCTGATCCAGGCGGTTTTCTTCGGCGACGGTGGAATCACCACCTTGGGCGCGAACTGTTTCAACATGGCGATTGTGGGCTCGCTGGTCGCGCACTTGGTCTACCGGGCGGTGGCGGGCAGAACAGCGATCACATCTTCGCGCCGAGTCTGGGCGGCAGCCTCGGCTGGGTACGCAGCCATCAATGTTGCCGCACTTTTTACGGCATGCGAGTTGGGGATCCAACCCGTGTTTTTCAAGGACGCGAGCGGCGCTCCTTTATATGCTCCTTACGCTCTCCACATCGCGATTCCGGCGATGATGCTGGGGCATCTGTCTTTCGCCGGCTTGGCGGAGCTATTTGTCTCGGGCGGAGTGGTGGCGTATCTGCAACGCACGAATCCTGCACTGCTGGGGCAGAACGCTTCAGCCGGGACTGACGACGCAGCGCGCCCGCCTGCCGCAACCACCGGCTGGCGGATAACTCGTCCGCTTTGGAGTCGTCTGGCTCTGCTCATGCTTCTGACGCCCCTTGGAATTCTTGCGGCGGGCAGGGCGTGGGGGGAGTGGGGGGCGAAAGATTTTTCCGATCCAAAGGTGCGGCAGCAAATCACGGCTGCCTCAGGTAACATTGCGCCTCCCTCACAGGAGCCACAAGGTCTGGCCCGGCTTTCTTCTTTATGGAGTGCGCCCTTTCCGCAGTACGCGCCTCGGTTTGTGCGCCGCCCCGCTTTCGGCTATGTGATGTCCGCTGTGTTCGGCAGCGGCCTTATTCTTGGTTTCTTCCTGGTGATCGCCTGGATTGCCGGTACGCGCGGAGCGGAAGCGTCCAAGACTTCAACATGACGCGGGCCAGGAAAAACTCGCAAGGGGTGGTTGAGCGCAGCCTTGCGTCCTTCGTCAGCGCTCTGGAGCATACGTTCTATGCCGAGGAACTGGCGAAGAAAAATGGAGTTCTGCAAAAGCTCGATCCTCGGGTCAAGATTGCGGCGATCTTGCCGTTGATTGTGATCGCCGCTTTGGCGCGCCGATTGTGGGTCATCGCAGTTCTCTTCGCCATTGCGGTGGGCGTCGCAATGCTGTCAAACGTTCCCCTGGGCACAATGGCAAAAAGAGTGTGGTTGGGTGTGTTCACATTCACCGGGCTCATTTCCCTTCCCGCTCTGTTCTTGACTCCCGGCCAGGCGATCTACACTCTGCCTCTTCTGGGTTGGATCGTCACTGCGCAGGGACTCCGCGCCGCCACCTACCTGATCATGCGGGCGGAGACGGCCGCGACTTTTTCAGTTTTATTGGTGCTATGTAGTCCCTGGAGCAACTTGCTGAAGGCGTTTCGCGTGCTCCGGCTGCCGATTGTGCTGGTGGTGATGCTGGGCATGACCTATCGCTACATTTTCCTGTTGCTGCGGAACGCGCACGACATGTTTACATCCCGCAAAAGCCGCATGGTAGGCCGGCTCGACGGGCGTGAGCAGCGGAGGGCTGCCACAGCGAGCGCGGGAGTGCTGATATCCAAGACGCTTCAGCTCAGTGGGGACGTCTACTCGGCTATGCGCTCGCGGGGTTTTCAAGGCGAAGTGTATGTGCTCGACGAATTCAGGACCGGCTGGTTCGACTGGGTCATGTTAGCGGCGTGCGTCACGCTAGCGACTCTGGCTTTCTGGTTTGGACGATGACAGCGCTCTCGTCTTCTGGAAGTCCGGTAAGAGATTGCACCGAGGAGAAGCTGTGACCGTCCCCATCTTCGAGGTGCGCGATGTGACGTACCGCTATCACGAAGTGACGGCGTTGGACGGGCTGAATCTCACGATCATGCGGGGCGAAAGAGTTGCCCTGTTGGGAGCAAATGGTTCCGGAAAATCAACTCTGCTCCGTGTCCTCGATGGCCTTTGCTTTCCGGAGAAGGGAAACGTTGCCTTCCAGGGTGAGCCCTTGACTCAGAACCGCCTGGGTGGAGAAGTTGAGTTCGACTTCCGGCGAAGGGTGGCGCTGGTGTTTCAGAACCCGGATGTGCAGTTATTTAACCCAACTGTGTTCGACGAAGTAGCATTCGGACCCCTGCAATTGCAATGGCCCAAAGAACAAATTCGCGATCGCGTCAACGAGATTCTGCAACAGATGGAGATTGCGCACTTGAAAGAGCGGTCACCCCATCACCTCTCGATGGGGGAAAAAAAGCGGGTTGCCCTGGCTTCGGTTCTAATCCTCGATCCAGAAGTTTTGCTGTTGGACGAGCCCACCGCAGCGCTTGATCCCAAGAGCGAAAGCCAGATGATTGATTTTCTGGTGGGTTGCAGCGGTGGCCAGAAGACCGTCGTTACCGCGACTCACGATCTCGATCTGGTCGAGGACATCGCAGATACTTGCCACGTGTTCCAGCGCGGGCGCATTGTGGCTGCGGGCGCCCCATCAGAAATCTTGAACGACCAGGCGCTGCTTCTCGGCACGAATCTCATCCATGCGCATCGGCACTCGCATGCCGATGGTGAGTTTCATTCTCATCCCCACCGTCACGATCGTGGACACTGACAAAAACTGTGTCATCCCGAGCGCAGCTGAACCATTCGATTGCAAATAGTGCACGCAGTCGAGGGACCTGCTGTTTGCGGGTGACTGCGGCCGGCCTGGGTGCGTCGTGAAAATCCCCCACAAACGGATGAGCATCCGGTCACAATCTCAGGATGACAGAACTGTGAGGATACCAGCGCCATCAGTCAGCGCCACTGGGCCGCGGGGAGAGCGGCGTCAACCGGTTTGGATCCACGTGGCTCTTGCTTCCGAGCATCAGACGGAAGCGATCGAGATAGAGATAGACGACGGGCGTGGTGAATAGCGTGAGGGCCTGGCTCATGATCAGTCCGCCGACAATTGTGATGCCCAGCGGGCGTCTCAATTCTGAGCCCGTGCCCGTACCCAGGGCCAGTGGCAATCCGCCCAACAGCGCGGCCATGGTGGTCATCATGATGGGGCGAAAGCGGCGCGCGCACGCCTCATAGATCGATTCGGCCGGACTCTTGCCGGTGCGCTCTGTCTCCAGCGCGAAATCGATCATCATGATCGCGTTCTTTTTTACGATCCCAATTAACAGAATGATACCGATCAGTCCCATCACGTTAAGCTCACTGTGAGTTAACAGCAAGGCCAGGATCGCGCCCACGCCGGCCGAAGGCAGGGTGGAAAGAATGGTGACGGGATGAATGTAACTTTCGTAGAGCATCCCCAAAACCAGGTACACCGTGACCAGGGCCGCCAGAATCAGCCAGGGTTCGCTGGCCAGGGAAGTCTGGAAAGCCGCTGCCGTTCCCTGAAAGCTGGCATCGATGGTGGGTGGGAAGTTGATTTCGCGCTGCGCATGGTTGATCGCGTCCGTCGCGGCGCCCAAAGAGACGTTGGGTGCGAGATTGAACGACAACGTCACCGCTGGATATTGGCCTTGGTGACTCACCGCCAGGGGCGTGTTGGAGGGGCCAAAGTGCGCAAATGCGGCCAGCGGGACCGGCGTTCCATTGGCGGCGCGAACGTAAATATTCTGCAGCGCGTCGGTACTGTTGGAAAACTCCGGGGCCACTTCCATGACCACGTGATATTGGTTCAGCGGCTTGTACATGATCGAGACCTGGCGCTGGCCGAAGGCGTCGTACAAGGCGTTGTCAATGTTCGCTGTAGCCACTCCCAGCCGCGCGGCGGTGTCCCGATCGATGATGACAGTTGCTTCCAGGCCCTTGTCCTGCTGGTCGGTGTTGACGTCGCGCAGTTCGGGCAGCGAGCGCAACTTTTGCAGGAGAAGAGGAGACCAGTAGTTCAGGTCATTCAAGTTTTCGCCTTGCAGAGTGTACTGAAATTGCGCCTGGCTCTGACGACCGCCGATAGTGAGATCCTGAGCGGACTGCATGAAGAGGGTGGCGCCCGGCACCACTGCCATTTTGCGGCGCAGTCTGCCGATAACCTGGTCAGCACTGATCTTGCGCTCGGCCAGCGGCTTTAGCGTAACAAACATGCGGCCCTGGTTCGCTGAAGTGTTGCCGCCGGCAAAACCCACAATGGTTTCAACCGCGGGGTCTTGCATGACGATGTTTACAAACTGCGTCATCTTTTGCTTCATGGCGGCAAACGAAATATCCTGCGCCGCCTGCACCGAACCCATGAGGCGACCGGTGTCCTGCTGCGGAAAGAAGCCCTTGGGGACGATGATGTAGAGATAAATACTCAGCGCGGCCGTCGCAATCGTGATCAACAAGGTCAGAGGCTGGTGGCGAAGCACAACTTTCAAACTTCGGCTATAAAGCTTCAGCATAGAATCGAAAATCTTCTCGCTGAAGCGATAGATGCGGCCGTGCTTATCCCTATCGGGTGAGTGCAGAAATTTTGCGCACATCATTGGCGTGACGGTGAGAGATACCAGCAGCGATACCGCGATGGCCACGCTCAGTGTGACCGCAAACTCCCGGAACAAACGGCCAACGATGCCCCCCATCAGCAGAATCGGAATGAACACCGCCACCAGCGATGTGCTCATCGATAGGACGGTAAAGCCGATCTCACGAGCGCCCAGGAACGCGGCGGGAACCGGAGCCACTCCTTCTTCGATGTGACGGGTGATGTTTTCCAGCACCACGATAGCGTCGTCCACTACGAAGCCAGTCGAGATGGCCAGAGCCATGAGAGAAAGATTGTCCAGGCTGTAATTCAGCAGATACATCACGCCGAAAGTTCCCACCAGCGACAATGGAACCGCGATGCTGGGAATCAGCGTGGCCCGGAAGGTCCGAAGAAACGCAAAAACCACCAGAATGACCAGGATGACCGAGATGAGCAGCGTGAACTCTATATCGTGCACCGAAGCGCGCACGGTAGTCGTCCGGTCGAGGACGACGTTGACATCAATGGCCGGCGAGATAGACGACCTGAGCTGGGGTAGAGCCGCGCGCACCCGATCCACGGTGGCAATGATGTTCGCGCCCGGTTGCCGGAACACGATGATCAAAACTGCCGGCTTGCCCCCGGACAGTCCGATATTGCGGATGTCCGCCACGGAATCGGTGACGGTGCCGACATCTCCCAGGCGCACCGGTGCCCCGTTGTTGTAGGAAACGATCAGCCGGCGGTACTGGTCGGCGGTAAAAATCTGATCGTTGTCATCCATGGTCCAGGAGTTGACTGGACCCTCGATCGCTCCTTTGGGCGCGTTGGCGTTGGCGTTGCCCAGGGCGGTGCGGACCGTGTCCAGACCCACGCCGAGTTTGTTCAGCAGGGTAGGATTCAATTCGGCGCGCACCGCCGGTTGGGCGCCGCCGCCCACAAACACCTGTCCGACTCCTTCTATTTGAGCCAGCTTCTGCGAAAGGATTGAGTCGGCGGCGTCGTATATCTGCGGCAAGGTAATGATGTCGGATGTGAGACCCAGAATCATAATGGGCGCATCCGCCGGATTTACTTTTCGATAGGTGGGATTTCCAGGCAAGTTGGTTGGAAGTTGGCTGCGAGCCCCGTTGATGGCGGCCTGCACGTCCCGTCCCGCGGCATCGATATTGCGATTGAGATCGAACTGCAGCGTGATGCCGGTCGATCCCAGCTGGCTTACCGAGGTCATCTGGTTGATGCCTGCGATGCGGCCAAACTGGCGTTCCAGCGGGGTGGCTACCGCAGAAGCCATGGTCTCCGGGCTAGCGCCCGGCAGTCCAGCGCCAACCGAGATGACCGGAAATTCCACCTGCGGCAGAGGCGCTACCGGCAGAAAATTAAAGGCCAACGCTCCCGCCATAAGCAGCGCGGCTGCCAGCAACGACGTGCCGATGGGGCGCTTGATAAAGGGTGCGGAAATATTCATGGCTCAGTCCGCGGAGGCGCCACTCGGCTCCTCGATAGGATTGCCAATGTTCAAATGAGAGAAGCGCTGCGCCAGGCGGTCGAACCAGAGATACACAACCGGCGTGGTGTAGAGCGTAAGCAACTGGCTGACCAGCAGGCCGCCGACGATCGTGATACCCAGCGGATGGCGCAATTCCGATCCCGTGCCGCTTCCTAGCGCCAGTGGCAATCCGCCCAGCAACGCCGCCATCGTGGTCATCATGATGGGACGGAAACGCAACAGGCAAGCCTGGAAGATCGCCTCTTCCGGTGGTTTGTGCTCGACCCGTTCCGCTTCCAGTGCGAAGTCGATCATCATGATGGCGTTCTTTTTCACGATGCCGATCAGAAGAATGATGCCGATCAGCGCCACCACGCCGAGATCGTTGCGAGTCAAAAGCAACGCGAGGATGGCACCCACGCCGGCCGAAGGAAGTGTGGAGAGAATCGTTAGGGGATGAATGTAGCTCTCGTAAAGCACACCCAGTACGATGTACACCGTAACAATCGCGGCCAGAATCAGGTACGGCTCGGAGGAAAGTGAATTCTGAAACGCCGCAGCCGTGCCCTGGAAGCTGGTGTGAATGCTGGGCGGAAGGTGAATGTCCTGCTCCGCCTGCTGGATCGCCTGTGTCGCCTCTCCCAGCGAAACTCCGGGCGCCAGATTGAACGACAGCGTAACCACGGGGAACTGTCCCTGGTGATTGACCGCCAGCGCCGTGTTGGAAGTCTCGAACTGGCTGAAGGAGGCGAGCGGAACCTGGCTCCCGCTATTGGCGTGCACGTAAATGCTTTTGAGCGAATCTGGATTCTGCGAAAACTGGGGATCGACTTCCAGCACCACGTGGTACTGGTTCAACTGAGTGAATATGGTCGACACCTGGCGCTGTCCGAAGGCGTCGTAGAGGGCATCGTCGATAGCCTGGGGCAGTATTCCCAAACGCGAAGCCGTATCGCGATCGATCACCAGCTCAGCTCTAAGCCCGCCATTCTGCTGGTCAGTCGCTATGTCGCGCATGGAAGGCAACTTGCGCAGTTCGTCCACCAACTTCGGGGCCCAGAGCGAAAGTTCCTGCGAGTCTGCATCTTCCATCGAGTACTGATACTGGGTGCGGCTGACGCGGTCCTCGACCGTCAAGTCCTGTACCGGTTGCATATACAAAGTGATGTCATGCACCTTGGCAAGTTCGGGCTGCAGTCTGCGAATAATCTCTGTAGCGGACGATTTGCGCTGATCTCGGGATTTCAGGTTGATCTGAATGCGCCCGCTGTTTGGGGTGGAGTTGGTGCCGTCAATTCCGATAAAAGACGAAAGACTCTGCACGTCCGGATCTTTCAGAATGACCTGCGCTAGTGCTTGCTGGCTTTTTGCCAGCGCGGTGAACGAAACGTTCTGCGGTCCTTCCGAAATGCCAAGAATCACGCCCGTATCCTGCACCGGGAAAAAACCCTTGGGCACCACAACGTAGAGGAACAGCGTAAGGACGAGTGTGCTCGCGGTGACCAGCAGCGTAATGGTCTGGTGCTTCAGAACAAATTTGAGCGTGCGCCCGTAAAACTCGATGACCCGGTTGTAGAAATTTTCTGTCGACTGATAAAAACGACTTTGATGTCTGGGATCGTGGTGCTTTAACAGCTTGGCGCACATCATCGGCGTCAGGGTCAGCGACACCACGGCTGAGACCAGGATCGTGACCGCGAGAGTCACGGCGAATTCGCGAAACAAACGTCCCACGATGTCGCCCATGAAGAGCAAGGGAATCAACACTGCAATCAGCGAAACGGTCAGCGACACGATGGTGAAGCCAATCTGCCCCGCCCCTTTCAAAGCGGCTTCCAGCGGTGTTTCGCCTTCCTCCAGATAGCGTTCGATGTTTTCGATCATCACGATCGCGTCATCGACCACGAATCCGGTGGAGATGGTCAAGGCCATGAGCGTCAGGTTGTTCAGACTGTAGCCGAGCAGGTACATGACCCCGAAGGTTCCGACCAACGAGAGCGGGACGGCCACGCTCGGAATCACGGTGGCCGACAAGTTCCGCAGGAACAGGAAAATCACCATCACCACTAGCCCGACAGTGAGCATCAGCTCAAACTGAACGTCTTTCACCGATGCCCGAATGGTTTCGGTGCGATCGGTGAGGACCTGCACTTTGATGGCTGCGGGCAGGGACGATTGCAGTTGCTTCAAAAGCACCTTCACCCGGTCGGCAACGCTGATGATGTTGCTGCCAGGCTGGCGCTGAATGTTCACGATCACCGCCGGCGTCGTGTTCATCCAGGCGGCCTGCTTCACATTTTCGGCGCTATCCACCGCGGTGGCGATATCAGAAAGGCGAACCGGTGCGCCGTCTTTGTAGGCTACGACGATGCTGTTGTATTGCGAACTTGTGCTGAGCTGGTCATTCGCGCCGATCGTGAAAGACTGGCGCGGGCCATCCAGCACGCCTTTGGCCTGGTTGACGTTGGCAGCCGCCAGCGCGGTCCGAATGTCTTCCAAACTCAGTCCGTACGACGCTAGCGCCGTGGGATTGGCCTGAATCCGCACCGCGGGCTTCTGTCCGCCGCTGATCGAAACCAGACCGACGCCCGGGAGCTGAGAAATTTTCTGGGCCAGAGCCGTGTCCGCAAGATCTTCCACTTTCGAAAGCGGCAATGTATCCGAAGTCAGGGCCAGCGTAAGGATGGGCGAATCGGCTGGATTCACCTTGCTGTAGATCGGCGGATTCGGCAGGTCGCGTGGCAGATAGGTGGTGGCGGCGTTGATGGCAGCCTGAACTTGCTGTTCCTCAACGTCGATGTTCTCGTTGAGATTGAATTGCAGCGTAATGATGGAACTGCCCAGGGAACTGGTGGAAGTCATCTGGCTCAGTCCGGGGACTTGGCCAAACTGGCGCTCGAGCGGCGCGGTCACCGAAGACGCCATGACGTCGGGGTCCGCTCCGGGATAAAACGTCACAACCTGGATAGTGGGATAGTCCACTTCGGGCAGCGCGGAAACGGGAAGCTGGGTGTATGCGACGACGCCGACCAGCAGAAGCCCGACCATCAACAGAGTGGTTGCGACCGGGCGAAGAATAAAAAGTCGCGACGGGTTCATGGCGCTCCCGTGGGGGCAGACTGCGCGGGCTGAGGTTGCGAGGCAGAGGTCTGTCCGTTCCGGCTAGCGCCTCCGCCGCTGGCGTGCGGATCCACCTTGCTCCCGGCTTGCAGCTTGTCCTGCCCGTCCACCACCACCACGTCCCCGGGGGCGACTCCGCTGGCGATCGAGGCCACGTTATTCTGGGTGAAGGAAACCTTGACCGGGCTCACTGCGACCGTGTTGTCAGGCCTTACCGTAAATACATAGCTTCCCTGAGGGCCAGTCTGGACCGCGACGGAGGGAATCACGATGCTGCCCTTATGCGTTTCCAGCAGCAGGCGGACATTGACGAACTGGTTGGGCCAGAGAGCGTCGTCTGGGTTGTCGAACATTGCTTTCAAACGCCCCGTGCCGGTGGACTGATCAATCTGATTGTCAATGGTGAGCAACTTACCCGTGGCTAACTTGGTGAGATCGTCCCGGCTGTAGGCCTCGACCGGCAGAGTGCTCTGGTGCATGTGTTGGGAGACGGTGAGCAGACTGTCTTCCGGCAGGGTGAAGACGACAGCGATCGGCTGTAACTGCGTGATGACCAGCAATGGATTGGTGTCGGCGGCGTGCACCATGTTGCCTGCATCCACCAGCCTCAATCCGACGCGACCGCTGATCGGAGAGGTGATGTGCGAGTAGAGCAGATTCAACTTCGCGTTGTCGATTGCTGCCTGGTCAGCGCGGACCGCTCCGTCCAACTGGTCGGCGGCGGCCTTCTGGGTATCTACCTGCTGCTGCGACATCGCTCCGGATTCATCCAGCAAACTCTTGAAGCGCTCGTAATTCAGTCGTGCGTCTTTAAGCTGGGCCTGGTCGCGGAAAAAGTTGGCCTGCGCCTGATCGAGTGCCACCTGGAAGGGGCGGGGATCGATGACCGCCAGCAGTTCTCCCGTGTTCACGTGCTGGCCTTCTTTGAAATTGACCTGCGCCAGTTGCCCGTCCACCCGGCTCTTCACGCTGACCGTGTTGGAGGCGGTCACACTGCCCAGGCCTTTCAGATACACGGGTACATCGCGACGTTCGGCGGTCGCAACCGCCACGGGCACCACCGTCTGCGTGGAGGCCCGCGCCGTATTGGGTTTGGAGCTGCCGCTGCAGCCGACCAGGCCGGCGGCCGCAGCTACCAAACTGAGAGTTACCAGAAGCTTTTGGCGAGATAATCTGCCGGTTGGCCGCTCGCTGTGCCGCCCCGCGTCTGGCATGAGCCAGTGGTACTTAGTTCGCATACTCACTCAGTCGCTCCCCCGAAAGCCCCTCGGCCTTGTGTCACGGCGCACCAATCCGCTCCCATATTGACGTTAGAAATTATATCCCGGTTGCGACTTATCTTCCGCTTTTACAAGACTTTACATTTCGCGATCGAGCCCATTTCAGGGCCCCGACGCCCGAGGGAATCAAGGCGGCTCAGAAGCCTGAATTAGCGGGTCTTTGAGTGCCCATCCGGAGTCGAATTAACGCAGCCTGTTGATTTGACGGCGCCAGGTCGCGAGGAGAGGACAACACCCCTCGATACCCTCATATGTCAATGGGACGTGGTCAATACGGGGAACACTGTAGCCTAGCCGTGCCTCGCGCCAACCTTCTCGGTGGGATCGGCAGTTTGAGTGCGTCCCGTTGTGATTTTGGCTTCTATGATCAACCATTGGCGAGATTTTCTGTTGCATACTGGTTGCAACTAAATGCAACCCTGGATGCCCGCCGGCTAACAGTCCAAGCGCCAACAAGAGGCGGAGGATCGATGTTTAGGGAGCACCACCGAGCTCGACGCTGCCCGAGGAAGGTCTCCAGTCGGCAGAGGGAGTTTTAATCTTTAGCTTGATCGGTGGTGCGGCACTGCGCACAGTAACCGCCGACTTCGAGTCGGGTGACGACGATGTGGAAGCGGCAATCTCTCTGAATCTGCCCCTTCAATCGATCGAAAAGGTCACTCTCAAATTCAGTAATCTTGCCACAGCGCAGACATGCCATGTGGATGTGGTCGCGCTGCGGGCGGCGCTCGTAGAAGTGTTTCTCGCCCTGCATATGCATCAGGTCGAGTTCGTCAATCAGTCCGTGTCGCTTGAGCAGTCCCAGGGTGCGATACACCGTGACCCGGTCGATCTGCGGATCAAGCCGGCGGGCGCGTCGCAGCAACTGGCTAGCATCAAGGTGCTGTTTGGCGGTTTCGACCACGCTCAGAATGGTGCGGCGCTGGCGAGTCATGCGCAGGCCGCGCGACATAAGTTCAGCCTGCAGACGCCCAGGAATCTCGGTTTCAGGTAATGGCATAAGGCGTCGTCCTTATTGCAACTCGGGTGCAACATTATAACCTGCCAGGCCTAATCTTCCCGGAAAACTTCATTTTCGACAGGCGCAAAGGCGGTAGAGCGATGACAGTACGAAAAACGCACCGCGGCACCGGAACAAGAAGTGAGTTTGAGTTTGTTATTTTGTGCCCGGTATAAGCGCTTCCAGCATTCTCTCGAGGAGGCGCCTGCGGGGTGGGGTGCGGCTTACTGCCGCCCGGTATTTCTCGATCCAATCCGGTTCTGCGTCAAGTGTCCGACTGGTCGGCTCGGGAATGCGCATTTCCAGTTTGGGGGAGCACCCAGTAATGGCTTGCAGTCTGCTTTGATCTCCCGAGGCCAGCGCCACAAAGCGGAAAGGCTGCTGAGTCCATGAGACGGGACTCAACATCTCCGCCGAGCCAAGCACCGGACCCGTTGGGGTGAGGAACATTACCTTGATGCGGGTGCCCCGAATCAGAGGTTTTGGCAAGCAGAGCAGACCGCCGGTAGAGGAAAAGACCTCCAACCTTCCCGTTACGCAGTCCCCGCTCTGGAAGCGAAGCACGGCTGGGGTGTGTTCGGTAGTTCGGATGCGCGGGGCTCGACAAGGGAGCGATGGGGCCGGGAAAGTCATCTCTAAATGGGCAGTATGGTCCTTATCCCGCCCCTCCATAGAGATTACGAAAGGGAATGCACGGGTGAAGTTACCCCAGTTGGTCAAGGGCCCGGTTGAGTAATCGAAAGCGGGAGCTGTTCAATGTTCGACCCTGCCGAAATGGGGGTCGTCCGATGGCGATGGCCACGAGCTGATCTTGGCCTATTCGCGCACTAATAACGCCAGGCGCGGGAAGCGGAACTGCCCGGCGGCATCGTCGATCACGTTGACCTGGCAGGTGTAGAAACCGGGCTTTAGTGGAGTGAGCGGTACGTCGAGCTGGAAAACCGCAGCCTTGCGGTCTGGTGTATTCAGTTGATCGCTCTCGACCAGCGGGGTTTCATAGGCTTTGGTGTTGCCGCGAAAGAAAGCCACGTTGGTCAACAGGTGGATGGCCGGGCGATTGCGATCGTTCGCTTGGGCACTCGCATTTGTCGCGGCTCGAGCGGGGTCATACACCTCGTAATAGAAGTACAGATGCTGGGCCGCGGAGAACACGTGAGTGACGCTGGGAATCACCTCTGATCCGTCGCGCACCAGCGGGTTCTCGGTCTTGTGTTTGCTCGCGGGCTGCAGTTGGTTCGCCAGCACGATCGAACTCATCTTTACCGGGACCGACTTCAGGTCCGGAACGGCGATGTCGGTTTCGAATGAACCCAGACGCCCGCTCTGGTTTTCGCGCACCACAAACTTCAGATGATACGAGCCGGGCGGCAAAACGAAGCCGCTGTTGTATTGCACGTTCTTGCGTTGCACCAACTGCGATACGTTCAGGGCCAGCTTGACCGTGTCCCGGATCTGTCCGACAGGCCGCTTTTGCGGGTCGGTCACGATGCCCAGAACATCCAGGGTTGCGCGGTCCTGATCGTTGTTGTGGGTGAAGGGAATCTGCGAGCCGGGTACGACCACCGATACCGGCACATAGAACTTGCGATCAGCGATGCGGAAGTAGGCTGCGGACAAATACACGGGCAGATCGGTGGTCGGAAGATCCGAGGCCAGTTCCTCATCTAACTGACGTTCGCGATCGTCGCGGGTAGAATGTTGGAAATCCGCCGGGGCGTAGTAACCGCGGCGGAAGTCAATTTTGACGCCCGGCCGGTTGACTCGCACCGTGATGCGCCGGAAACGGCCGTCCCGCGCCGCATTCGTGCTGTGATAGCCGAGCAGATAGTAGAGCGAAGTGTCCTGCTGCACGCCGGTGAACACGCGGCCGAAATCGTTCGAGTCAAGAAACGCGCGCCCGCCCGTGTCCCCGGCCAGAGTGACCAGGGTTTCCTGAGTAGTGGAGTTGGAGTCGAACGAACTCGCTACTGCCTTGCCCGAGTAAGGAGAAGTTCCACGCATGCTGGCATTCTGGGCTTCGCCGCCCGGCACCAGGGCCTGCAGGCCGCGAATGTCCAATGTGTAAATCGCCATATTGGCCCGCACTGCGGCGTTAGTCGCGGAACGTAGTTGTGACTGGTTCTCAATGCCCGTGCGATCCATGCCGCTCGAGAAATAAATTAGAGACTTTTTCTCATCGACAGTTACCAGTTTGTCGGCGATAGAGCGCAGAGCCTGCAGGCGGCGGTCAGTGTTGAAAATGTTGTACTCGGTGTCATCCACCGTGAAAGACCCGCCGGTCTCGGAGGTGCCCTCGGTAGTACCGGTGCTGCCTTCTTCGAATCCTGCACCTTGACCGACGCTGAAGGCTTGCAGCGCTTTCCTTAGCAGCGCCCGATCGGAAGTGAAGTCCTGGTTGACACTTAACGTGCTGCCCAGCGAGACCACGGAGACCAGGTCGGCGGGCACCATCTGCTTATCCACATAGTTCTGCGCGGCAGTTGTCGCTTGGTCGATTTCGTCCGGTTGCATGGAGCTGAGATCGAAAAACAGGATGATGAGCCGCCGGTCTCTTAAGGGCCGGGTAGCGAGGACCGATGCAGCGCCGGTGCTCTTCGGTTGAGCCGGGCGAAGCAATGCCGCCTCTGTCGCAGCTGTCGAAAGCACCGCATCGGTATTTTCCAGATCGAAAGAAATCACCGGCTGCGGCTTGTTATCTTCGAGAACGGTAAAGTCCTCGCGCTGGAGGTCGCGCACTGGATTGCCGTTCTTGTCGCGCACCGTCACGTTCACCAGCACCAGTTCGGTCTTCGAGCGGAACGTGTACTCAGTGGACGATTCCTGCGAAATAGCTCCGGAGCACAGCATCACGACGACAAGCACCGACGCAGCCATCGAGCGACGGGCATCCTCGCCGGCCCCGCGCTGGACCCATCGTTTGCAATCGATAGCAGCCCCCATCAGAATCTGAACCTCGCTGTCAGAAGCAGAGAACGCATCGGTCCCACCGAAATCACCCGGCCATAGGTAGGCGAATTTATGACGGTATCAATACCAACATATTGGGGAGTGTTGAACACATTCGAGAACTGCGCCCGGAACTCCAGGGAACGCGCCTCACTGAGAGGAAAAATCTTGGTGAATGACATGTCGAATAACCGGCTGCCCGGTCCTTCAATGCTATTGCGTCGCGCATCTCCAAACGGCCCCGTAGGGGTGACGAACGCGGCAGTATTAAACCACTCCGCGATCGACGGACCGGGCAGGCTGACCGCCTGTCCCGGCACCACATCCGCCCGCACCGTGCCGTTGGTCCCGTGGCTCACATCCAACACGTTGCCGAGTATTCGGGGAGTGAAAGGCAATCCCGAAGCGAGGGTCCAGTCGCCGCTCCAATTCCAGTCTCCCAGCACTGCCCGCAGCGGCGTCTTGCCGGACAGCCATCGCCGCTCATGACCGAAGGGCAGTTCCCACAAATAGTCAGCCGTGAAACTGTGACGCTGATCGAAGCTGGACAAGCCCCGCTCGGCCGCGAGGTCAAAGGCGTTCTGGGCGACGTTGGTGACGCCGGAAACTCCGGTGCGGCCGGCGCCCTGCGCCACCAGCGGCTCGCCGCTTCCGATCGTGGAGGCGTTATCCAGCGACTTCGAGAACGTGTAGCGGGCGCCCATCGAGAAACCTCCCTGCAATCGCTTGCGGACGCGAACCGAAAGGGCATTCGCAGTCGAATCCCCCACCGAGTCTTCCCAGTAGAACGGCTGCACGCCAGGGAAGAGCACTCCTGTCTCGGTGCGGTTGGGCGCTTCGAGAATATCGAGGCGCGTGCCTTTGGTGCCGGTGTAGTCGAGGTTCATGATCAGCGTGGGACGAATTTGCTGTTGCACGTCGAGATTCCAGATCTGCACATAGCCCAGACGATAGTTGGGATCCACACCGAAATTATTGCTGATGGAACCGGGAGGGACTGGGGGAAATCCGTTTTGCAAGGTGAGCGGAGTGGTCGGCGATTGAGTATTCGTTGCCGTGTTCGAGAACGGCGGCTGGAACGCCATGTTCTGCACAATGCTTTGATACGCACTGGTGTTGTAGTTGATGCCATATCCGGCGCGGACCACAGTGTTACGCAACGGTTTCCAGGCCAGGCCCAGGCGGGGAGCGAAGTTATTGCGGTCGGGACGCACCAACGTGACGGGGAATTGTCCGTTGTACGGTCCACTCTGGCCCACCTGCACGGGGACTGGCGGCGAAGTGAAGCCCACCGGCAAGTCCAGATTCACAATGCGGTCATTCTCTTCGGAAAAGGGCGAGAAATATTCGTAGCGCACGCCCAGATTCAGGGTTAGGTTGCCGCGCAGACGCCATTCATCCTGTACGAACAGGTCCCATGAATTGCCGCGAAAATGGTAATTATTGTTGCCAAACTGTACCGATGTTAGCTGGGGAAGGCCCAGCAGAAAGTCGGAAAAGTCGTAGCCACTGTTCAAACCGGTAAAGGTGAAGGTCCCGCGGGCGTTGCTGTCCGTTTCGGGGTTGACCTCAATCCGCCGGAAATCACCGCCCCAGCGCCAGGTGTGCTTTCCGCGCCGGTAGATCAGGTTGTCGGAAAAAGTCCAGGTCTGATTGCGCAGCAATTGCGGGTTGGTATCGTTCAGGCTACCGAAGTGGGTGAACGCCAGGTTGGGCAGACCCCAGTCAAAAGGGTTGGTCGAAACACCCGAGATGCCGAGATCTCCCGTGATGTCCTGGTTAAAGGCGTAAAGGTTTTGTGTGCTGGTCCGGGAGCGATTGAAGTCGAGTCGCGCGTTGTTGACCACCTTGCCAAAGGTTCGTACGTATCCGATGGGTATGTCGAAGCTGCGGGTATGAGTGTTGCCTCCGACGCTGGGAAAGGGATTGGTCAGGTTCGCGCTGGCTGAGTGATAGTGGAACCCGAAACTTAAATTATTCCGTGGCCCGCGTTGCCCTCGTTGACCGCGACCGCGGCTGTTGCTGGCTCCGCCCAGGCTCTGGTTCAGACGGATGTTCAAGTCGTCACTGTCGTTGAGCGTCGAGGTAACAAAATGAAAATTCGGAGCGTCGGGGGCTGCGTTGGAAACGTTGGGTAACGGAATGAACTTCAAAAGCCCCTGCGCGATGGGATTGATGGCCAGCCCGGCATTCTGCAGGATATTGCCAGGGATCGGCCGTCCGTTGTTGGGGTTAATCAGTTGCACGCCCGTCACTCCGGAAAAGTTGCCGCCGCGCTCGTCGGGCGTGGGTACAAAGGAAAAGGCATCATAGGGTGAACTCCCCCTTGAGCCGTTGTAGTTCAAAAAGAAAAAAGTCTTGCTTCCGCCGTTATAGATTTTGGGAATGTTCAGCGGTCCTCCAAGCGAGGCGCCGAAGCGCTGCCTGATATAGCTCGCTTTCCCGACTGGACTGTCGGTGAGAGCGTAAGGCGCAGCGTCCAGGGCAGCGTCGCCGACCGAATAGTAGACCGACCCGTGCGGACGGTTGACGTCATATCTACCTCTGCCCCCGCCCAGAACCATAGGGCCCCCCCGTCCTCCTCCGCCGCCGAAGCCGCCAAACCCGCCACTGAAGCCAGCTCCTCCGCCGCCTCCGCCGCCTGGTCTGCCTGCGCCTGGTCCCCCACCGCCTGGTCCGTCTCCACCCGCTCCCCCGCCACCGAAGCCGCCCTGTTCGCGGCCTTCCCGCATCCTCTGATCCAGTTCGTCGGTGCTCATGCCAAACATACCTATGCCCGAGTTACTGCCGGAAAACGATACCGACTCCGTGGCGACGTCGGGCGCAATGCCTGGCACGGGCATTCCGGAAGGCACAATCTGGTCGGCACCATTGCCAGCGTCAGCGCTACCCAACCCTTGCAGCACGGCCAGGCTTTGAAATCCTCGCCCGGCTCCGGCCGCTGTTGGGCGCTGCTGCGGGCGCGCCGCCTGTTGTGTGCGCGAGAGCAAAGTCAATTCAAGGTCGGTACGAGTGCCCGGCTCACCCAGAACAATTTCCCGCGTGCCCGTCGCGAACGCCGCCATTTCGACGCGCAGCTCGTATTTACCCGGTTCGACCTGAAGGGTGTAAACGCCATTCGTGTCCGTGGAAGTTGTGGCTTTTTCTTGCGTGGAAGAGTTGGTGGCAGTAACGGTGGCTCCTGGAATCGGAGTATTCCCAGATTTCACAATGCCGGTGATGGAGAAGGCGGGAGCGGCCGTCGCCACCTGCGCCAGTGAAGGTGTCGCCACCAGCAGCAGGAGTGCGATGCGCCGCAGGGCAACGACGCACGTCTTGAAAGCGACAGACGTTGGCCTACCCCAAATGGCCTTGGCGCGGCGGGTCATGCGCGTCCGTGCCGATGAATTGCGGGAATCATTAATACATTCAACACTGCTGCACTTACCCACCGGGTAAAAACTCAGTCAACAACTGTAAAGTTTCGTAAACCTGCAAACCAATACAGGAGTTAGACGCCCGTGAGTCGCTAGTGGCCAACACCTTTCTTAAATCTAGTTCAGGAACTGTTGCCAAGAAAACGAACAGTCAGAGCAGTCGAAATACGAGTGCCCATGATCCTTTCCCAAACAGCGTGCCGAAGCACCGCTGATCGTACGACGCTGGCGCGCTGGCTGCTGTCTACAAGCGCAACCATGCGCTCTAGTTTCCGAATCGAAGATCGGAGAGTCCGCGTTTCCAGCCGCCTCAGTGCGTGAACGAGAAGTTCAAGCCGGTGGTCAGCAGAATATCGTTCTGCTTGGCGCCCGCTGGCGGATTGGTCACGTAGATGTCTCCGAACGCATTCTGCCATCCCAGCCACTTGTTGATCTTGGTCACGGTGCCGAAATTGAACGTGGCTCGGTACTCGCCCGGGTCATTGAAGTTGGGGAAAAAGTAGAGCTTTTCAGTCAGCACCGTGCTTACTCCCAGCTTGTGACTGAGTTCCTCGCCCACCGATGCGGCCGCAAAGCTGCGGCTGGGAAGCAGAGAGTATTTTTCACGAGTGTAGTTGATGCCGCCCAGCAGATCCAGGGTAGTTCGATCGCTCTTGATCGCGTGCACACCCAGGCCGCCGCCAAAAACGGAACGGAGATCCAGAGTCTGCAGAGCATCGGTCTGGAAATCAGCGCCCACGTATACGAAAAGCCGGGGAGTGAAATCATGGTCGTAGCGAATTCCGCCCTGCACCGCGTTCGCGGTAGTCGCGGGCGTCGCGCCCGGCGCATCGTCGGTCGCGTACACGCTATTGGTGTAGAGGCCCAGGTGATCATGCAGGGTCTTGCGGTCGGCGGTGAAGGCAATGTCCAGATTCTTGGTCTGGCTGTTGCCGCGGGTGAGTCCAAATCCGACGTTGGCTCCGCCCTTCCATCCTTCGAGTAGACCGGGATGCAGCGATTTTTCATACGCCGCCTGCTCCGCTTCGCCGAACAGCTTGCTGACGGCTGATTTGGGCTCGGTGAGCGTCCCCGCATTGGCCGTGACCAGGGCCAGGTTGCCGTCTGAAGTGGTCACGGTTCCTACCACCGTCTTCCCATTGCTCAAGGTCACATACAGATGTTGCGTGGAGTTGATCTCCTGAATCGCGGGCCACTGCACGGTGACCTCGCCGGCGAACTCAGTCTTGATCACCAACGTTTTGTCGTCGGACTGTTCAATGCTTCCACTTAAACGATCGCCGTTTTTCAACACAATCTGGTCGGCGAACAGCGATGCGGAACACAAAAAAAGAAAAATGAGCGCCAGCACTTGTAGTTTCGACACGGGTTTCCTCCGAAAGATAGACAGCAGAAGTCGTGGATTAATTCATGGCTATTGAAAGGCTGCTAACCGCTGAAGGAGAAGAAGAGGATCAACAGTGGGAATCGCCAACTGCGTGAATCGCTCATTCTTAATTTGCAGTCCTGCGTACCTACAGTCCTGCGCATGGGGTTGCGAAGACCAAAGAATTATATGAGAGGCGGGCGGTGAGAGGCAAAAATCTGGCGGGCGGGTTAGGAGAAAATGCTGCTCAAGTGATGAGGCATTCCACTGGGGTCGAAGCTGTGACCCGAAAAATCAGCTGGGCCGATTGGAAACATCCGTAGGCGCGGTGCTCTTGACTTCGGCAGTAGCGGTAGCCGCAGGCTCCGTGGCGCCCTCTTTCATGCTGTCTTTCAAAGCGCGAATGCCCTCGCCGATCCCTTTGCCCAATTCCGGCAGCTTCTTGGGGCCGAACACCAATAGCGCGATAAAGAAGATCACAAGCAGATGCATCGGTTGAAACAGGCCTTCAAACATAAAAATCCTCCGCCTGCCCGCTGCTGGCAGCAAATCCAACAGTATCTAAAGCAGACACTTACGTCAACTTTCCCGCCGGTCAGGTGGAATCGGGCCAAGGGTCAGTTACCTACGTGATCTATCCGGTCGCACCCTGCGGTTCTATGTTGCCAACTGCCAGCGGTCAAATTTGTTCCCCGGTCAAGGAGTCGGAGTGCGCCGTCAGACCCTTCTTTTTCTGCTGTTTACCCTCTTCGTGACTTGTGCTGCCGCCCAACAGAAAATCTCCAACGCGGTCGATTGTACCCAGTTCATGGCGTGGACGGTCGGCGGCATGTCGAGTCAGCGGCTCACCCGGCTGGCCCAGCAGCGAGGCATTGCGTTCCCTCTGGAGGCGGCCACATCTCAGTCTTTGTTGATTGCGGGGGCTGAGCCAGCCTTACTTCAGAATCTACGCACAATCGCGATGCGCTCCGGCAATTCGGATCCGGGCAAGTCCGATGCCGCCGGTTGTCCAGCTCCGCTCGCCCACACCGGCGAGCTGATTCGTCAGAAGAAGTACCAGGAAGCTCAATCCATACTGCAGAAGCTGAGCGCAGCCGATCCCAGCAACGCCGCCCTGTACTTTGCCCTGGGCTATGTTCACCAACAGCAGGAAGACTGGGAGGAAGCCTTTGATTCCTACCAGAATTCACAACAGCTGATGCCGGGCCTCTCCGATGTTCACGGCCGGTTGGCCTACCTGCTGTACCGCGCTGACGATGCCGACAGCGCCATTGCGGAAGCCCGCACGGCCCTCAGTATCGATCCCCGGAACGCGGAGGCCTATCGCTTTCTCGGACTCGGTCTATACGCCAACGCAAATTATTCCGCGGCAGTCCATGCTTTCCACGAGTCCCTTGCCCGGCAGCCCAATAACGCAGATGTGTACTACGACCTGGGAATCACACTCCGCGACAAAGGCGACATTGACGCCGCCGCAGCCGCTTACCGCAAAGCGATTGCGTTGAATCCACAGCTTTGGGAGGCGCACAACAACCTGGCCATGCTCTTGCATGACCTGAAAAGCTTCGATGGGGCCGTCGCTGAATATCTCGAAGCCAAGCGTCTGGCTCCGCATGAGTCCGTGGTTCGCAACAATCTGGGCAACACGTATTGCGATAAGGGCGATTACGACGCTGCCATCACGGAGTTCCGCGAACTTTTTCGCATGGATTCCGGTTGGCAGAGTGGGCACAGCGGCTTGGCTCGCGCACTCCTGTCCAAGCACGACTACGAGTCCGCGATTGTAGAACTCCGCGCCGCTATTTTGCAGAATCCTACCAGTCCTGACGAACATCGCTACCTCGGACAGACTCTGCTTCTGCTTCACCGGCAACCAGAGGCGGTACGCGAATTGCGTTTGGCGGTCCAGCTGGATCCGGATTCCCCGCTGGCCCATCACTATCTAGGCACCGCTCTCTTCCACGGCGAGGATTTCCAGGCGGCCGAAACCGAATTCCGCGAAGCGGTGCGCCTGCAACCCACCGCCAACAATCATTACTATCTGGCGGGTTGTCTGATGAGCCTGCGGCGCTATGATGCCGCTCTCGCCGAACTGGATACAGCGGCTCGACTCGAACCCGCGCAAGACCTCTATCGCATTCGCAAACGAGAACTTCTAAAGCTTATGCAGGCCTCGAACGTGCGCTAGCCAGTTTGGATTGAAGTACCAGAATGGGAAAAACGTAGGCCATTCGGGCTCGCCGCCGGTTCTTGGTTCGATAGTTGCTATGCACGACAGGGCAATAGCCCACATGAACTGTCGTGCGTCGGCGAACCGGCCAGGCGGTCCTAGAATATCGAATATCTTTGGATTTAGGGGGCGAAACATTTCGCCTCGGGAGCAATCTGATGAACTCCGCGACAGGGACACAGCGTGTCGAAACCCGTTCGATGCCGTCGGCCATTCTTCCCAGTGAGGTCGGTTTTCAGCGTGCCACAACTTCGGTGGAGAGTCTTCCCTCGGAGCTCGGCCCCAGGAGGATCGGATATGGCCTGCCCTGCGTGAAATGCAAGACTTATTACGCCGCGGACCTGTCGATGTGCCCGGTGTGCAAGAGTGAAGAACGGGTTTCGCCAGTGCTGGATGCGTCTGCCGGTTCCATCCCCAGTGTTCCGGAAACCGCGCTACCGGCGCCCGACGACGCCGCATTGGAGGAAGAACGCGAACGTTTCCTGCGCGAGTTCAAGTCCCAGATACAAATTGATGCAGTCCAGATTGACTCAGAGAAGAGTTTGGGTTGCAGCATAGAAGGAAATCATCCGGGCGGATTTGAACCGGCTGACGTATGTCAGAACTGCTACATGCGGCTGCAGCAGCGCGTAGACCTGCTGGAGGCGGCCTTGCACATGGACATGATTGAGGCCACAAGGGTGGTCTATGAGGCGGTTTGGGCGGATCCTTCCGATCCCAGCAAGACTTATCAGAACGCCGCCAGTGCCGTTCTTACGGAGTTGCGCAAGCGTGCCGGGATCTCGGTCGTGCTCGGGTCCTATCAAACCCTGGCCCACTAGAATGGGAAACTGGAAACGAAAAACTGAGAACTGATTGTCGTCCTATCTGCCTTTACCCGCTGCGGCAAACCGCAGCCTCCCAAATGCAGCCGGCACGTGGAAATTTGGTTCCGAGGTATTAGTCGGCCGCCAGGCCAGGTAGGTCCGCGGCTCTTTCTTCCCCTCCACTCGATAAAAGTTTGCCCGCCAAACCGCCTTCGGATCAAAATTCGGGGTCAGAGCATTCATGGGAATGGCCAGTTCGGCCGCCCAACGCTGCTGTTTATCGTCGAGGAATACGGATCTCTTCATGCCGCTCTTAAGATCGGCAAGGCCCCCGGGAAAAATGTCGAGATCGATCCACATTCCGTTTGGACTCACCTCAAACTCCCGATAGTAGTGTTCTCTTGCGGGATCAGGTTGTAGAAAAGCTTCCGCCACGTCGCGATCCCATAGGTGGTTCCGGCGGCCGTTGCTATCGGAGTCGGCGAAAACAAACAGCTCGCGGTATCGGCAGGCAAACCTCAGGTACAAAGTTTGAGCAGACCACAAGGCGCGGACTTCGGTTTCTCGCTGCTCGTCAGGATTCTTCCCCTGCCAGTCCGAACAAAAGACGACTGGCAGGGCGGTCCGCCACTCAGTCGCTGGATGCTCCGCGTTGAGACTGATTTCACTAGCAACGTAGGAGGCAACGATCTCGGAAGGAGTCGTCGCGCACTTCGACAGAGGCATAGTCTGGCTCATCGTAGCCACGGAGGAAAGCAAGATAACAGTCTTCAAAATCAGTATATGTTTCATCATGCGCGCAAGCATAACCAGAGAAATTAGTTTGACCGCAAGATCCGGATAGTCCACGCCGGCGCCCAGGGCTAAGCTTTGGGCATTATGACAGCCAATGCGATACTCAATCTGACCGAAGTAAGCGACATGGCCCGTAGCAACGACAATCGCCGAATCGACAATCGGCCTAACGAGAATCAGTGGCAGGCGGTCCTGGCCCGCGATGCCAATCAAGACGGCAGCTTCGTCTTTGCCGTTTCCTCAACTGGAATTTATTGCCGCCCCTCCTGCCCCTCGCGGCGTCCGCGCAGGGAAAATGTCACATTCTTCCGCGAGCCGAATGAAGCCGAGAAAGCCGGCTACCGTGCCTGCCTGCGTTGTCGTCCAAGAGCGATTGGTGGCAACAAGCAGGCGGAAATGGTGAAAGCCGTATGCCGTTACATTGAGCATCACCTGGATGAACCGGTTACGCTGAGCCGCCTGGGATCGGAATTCCGCCAAAGTCCGTTCCATCTTCAACGGTCGTTCAAAGCTGTGCTCGGTATTTCGCCGCGAGCTTACGCTGACTCCTGCCGCATGAATCAGCTCAAACGCAATTTGCAGGCTGGCCATTCGGTTACGCGGGCGATGTATGACGCGGGTTACAGCTCCAGCAGCCGTCTCTACGAGCGCACCGCCTCGCAACTGGGCATGACCCCGGACAAGTATCGTCGCGGCGCTATCGCGGCGCCTATCCGCTATACCTGCACCGATTCGCCATTAGGGCGCATGTTGATCGCTGCTACGGAAAAGGGTATCTGCACCATCCAGTTCGCGGACTCAGATGACGAACTCGAGCACGGCCTCCGGCATGAGTTTCCCTTCGCCGTCCGGCGGCGCGATGACGCTGCTTTGCAGACCTGGAAAGATAACCTGCTTCGCCAGATGCATGGTTACAAGCTGCGTTCCTCGCTCCCGCTCGACATCCAGGCCACGGCGTTCCAGCGGCGAGTGTGGACACAGTTGCAGTCCATTCCCTTCGGCGCCACCCGCTCCTACGGCCAGGTCGCAAAAGCTATCGGACAGCCAACCGCCACTCGCGCCGTGGCTCGCGCCTGCGCCACGAACCCGGTAGCCGTGGCCATTCCTTGTCACCGCGTGGTCCGGAAGGGCGGAGATATGGGGGGCTATCGCTGGGGAGTAGAACGCAAAGAAGCGCTGTTGGAACTGGAACGCACCGCAGCCGCAAGGTGAAGGCGTGCCCCGTCCTGGTCTCTCCCGCTCTTTAAGAGAGACAGGGCGGGGATTTTGCGGAACCCGGAATTTGATCCGGACGATTTCGACTCACTTCTTTATCTGCAAATAAACTTTCCGTGCCGACGTCAGCATCTCCAGTACCGCTGTCTTCTCTGTTTCCGTATTCCAGTCCTGGTTCGACTTCGCAGCGTCAATCATGCGATCAATCCAGGCGACGAAGTAAGCTGCGTCTTCGGCGGGTTTTGGGTTTGAGCCGGCGACCCTCACATAAATCGGGCTGGTGGTCACGTAAGGATACAAGTCCAGCACCGGATGCTCAGCCTTCTCGCTCCAAGCGCGCAGCAAGCACCATCCGTTGCGTGAAAGCGGAATGGTGTCTTCCGCGTCAGCCGTCTCCCCATCGTGGTTGAGCTTCAAATCTCGCACGACGTCGCCATTGCAGATCACCTGAAGGTGATCGATGGGCACGAACGATCGCAGCCACGCCGTAAACTTTACTTTGTTCTCGCCGGCGGGCAGGGAGAGTTCGTCGCCGATCTGTTTGCCGCCAAGCGAAAATCCCAGCAGAGGTCCATTGCTCGCGAAAGTGCGGCCATGCTTCAGCGAATCCAGCCAGATCCCGATATTGACTGGACCTGTGGGAACCTTGACATAAACGCGGTTCAATCCTACCGGTCCGCGCAGTGACGCAAAGTTGGCCATGGCATCAGTGCCGGCCGCCGTCGGCAAACGGAATCCGCAATTGAGCAGCCGGTACCAAACGGCGGCAGTTGATTTATGCTCCGCGAATCCGGTTACTTCTATGTAGTCCACTTTGCCCAGCGCCAGGTCTACCGGCAGTTCGTGGGACACCGACGCGTCTTTTGCGGGATCGGGAACTGAATCGTAGGGATGAACGTATCCGACCAGGGCGTGCTGCGCGTGCGCCATGTCAGCCACCATTGCATTGGCAGGAAACAGGCTGGCCGCCGCGGTATTGGGATAGGCAGAGTAACCCGGCAGCAGGAAATTCTGGGTGAGGTTGAGTAGCCCAAGATGTCCCCAATAGCTGGTATGAAATTCCTGGCCATGCAGCAGGAGATTGGTGTCGGTTGAAGCCGGGTCGGGCCTGGTGCTGAAGTACGCAATATCAGGAATTCGCTGTTCTTTGTTGACCACCAGGTCTTCGACAACCTGCAGGTTCTCAGCCGCCGCCTGCGCTACCAGATGGATGGGCGTATTGCGATACGCGCCTCCATAGTTCATATGCACGTGAACATCGCCGCTGACCCATTGGGAGCCCGTTTCCTTGGGGAGGCCGAGCGGCTGCAGCTGAACCGTCAGACTCGATTTTTCTCCGGCCACTACGGTCACGGTGTGTCGCTCGAAACGGTATTCGAAGCCTTTCATCACCTCGATTTCCGCGTGTCCCGCAGGGAGAGTGATTTCGGCAATGCCCAAGGTGTGAAAGTAATGCGCCTCGAAAGGACGCTCGGAGCGCACGAAATTGTCGTCAGCGTTCATCCATGCGTCATCGGGGGCATAAGCGCGGCCATCGTCCCCCACTAGAAAGACACGTGCCGCTGTCGGATGCCCGGCCTGGTCCAGCACCTTAATGGTTAGCTGGCCCACCGGCTTCAAATAATGCTTCTCTTTCGGGAAGAGCTGCGTCTCCGCGCCGCCGGGAATTGTCTGCGTCCACAGAGAAGTATTGCCGCCGCGATTGGAGATGAAAGCAATTCGCGTTCCATCCGGCGACCAGCGGGGAGCGACGTTATCGAAATCGCCATAGGAAAGCGGGAAGGCGTCGCCGCCCTGCGACGGCAGCACCCAGAGCTGGTGCCACTGCTGTCCCAGATAGGAGGCGTAGACGATACGTTTGCCGTCAGGGGAAAAATCCGGGCGCGCCTTCCAGGCCGTTTCCTCAAAGTGAATTTCGCGCGCTGCGGCGCCGGACTCCGCTTTCATGCGCCAGAATCCACCGGTGCCGTAGATGTGCCCCCGATTCGAAACAAAAAGAATTTCTTTCCCGTCCGGCGACCAGGCCGGGCTGATCTCGTGGTCGAATTGGCTGTAGTAATAGCGGGGAAGATCGCTGCGGTTCTCGCCGGTGAGGCGTTGGATGTTTTTCAGTTCGCCATCGCCGAATTGTCCCACGAAGACGTGGAAGCGTCCGTTGAACGAAGTGGAAACAAATGCGATCTTCTTGCCATCGGGCGAGAAACGCGGTTCCAGGTTGACCGCCCCGCCCGTCGTGAGCTGCTGGGTATGTTTCGTTTCCCGATTCAGGGCCCAGAGTTCAACTGCATCCTTGGCATACGAAGTGTAGACAACCCAGCGTCCGTCGGGCGCGCAATCGGGCTGGTAGTCATAGCCGGGACCGGCGGTCAACTGTTCCGCGACCGTCGAGTCGAGCTTCTGCCCCCACAACGATCCCGCCATCGTGTAGACCACGCCGCGAGAGTCCGGAGTCCACGCCACGGCGCTGGGTCCGGTCGTGAGTTGCGGCAAGTACATCTCGCGGAAGTAATAGGGATGGGGTACGTCGATCTGCTTGAGCACGGGCTCGCGCTGGGCCCAGAGCGGCAGGGAAACGAACGGCAGGAAAGCGATGTTCAGGCAAGCGGCGACCAGCAGGAGCAGCAGACTAATCCGGTTTCGCTGGAGCAATGTCTCCTCCGAGTTTCCCTGTCATTTGCGCATCATCGTCGAACGATCGGCAAAATAATGCGAGAAGGTCGACGGCGGTCGGTATAAATCGAAATGTTTGCCTTTTGCATTCCTGCCGACGAATTTTCGAGGTCGCCCGACTGCAGGTTGCGCGAGAAATTCGGAAAGAAAGTCGCAGAAACCTGTATCCGGACGCGATGGTCTTTCCGAAAGACGTTGCTTGTAATCAGGTTGTCGAGATGCAACTCGTACACTCGGTGCGGCTTGAGCAGTTGCCGCCCCTTTTTCTGGTTGCGATAGCTCGTACGCAGCACGTCCAGCCCCGGACTCATCAGGTTCAACGCAGTACCGTCCGGAGCTACATCAAGCAAGCGTACCCACAAATCGGTATCGCGGCATTTGCAAGCCAAGTAGATCTGCACCCGGATAGGGCCGCTCACTTCGGTGTCGCGCTGCAGTGGAGCTGAATCGAAAGTCAAAATATCTTGCCGCTCTGCCAATTCGCGGTAATCGTGAGCCCCCGAGGTGCTGTAAGAATTAACGACCGGCTTGGCTGGATCGGAAACGAAGGATCCCAAGGATTCCTTTTCTGTGGATGGGTCTGCGGAGAGGCGGCCGTGGAATTCACCCGGCTTCGGGCTGACCAGGTAGTAAGAAGCCGCTCTCGAGACAGGTGGCCAAGCATCGGCTTCGCGCCACTGATTGTCTCCCATCACAAAATAGCGGGCAGGTTTTTCTTTCTCAACTCCGTTCGCCCTACCTCGCAAATAGTGATCCATCCAGCGCAGGACAACTTCGTCGTAGTCAATCGCCGCCGCTGGCCCAAACTCCCGCTCTCCGGATTTTGTCCTTGCCGTCGATGCAACGCCGTGGACCCACGGACCGATCAGCAGATGAGTTTGCGCATCCGATGCCCCGGCCCGCGCCTTCAGCAGTCCAGCAAAGTTAGTCGTGGCTCCCTCGGGTCCGTAGTTGTCGTCATACCACCCGGAAAAATTGAGCACCGCGGCATGGACGCGGCCATACTTCTTTCGCAAATCGCACCAGTCCCACCAGGGATCGTCGAAGGGATGGGAGAGCCAATCGTAATAGTAAGGAGCGATGCCGCGCAGCTCGTCCAGTTGATCCAACGGCAGAGTGTTCAGCATCCTCGGTCCCGCTTGGCTCCAGGCGGCGATCGCTTCTCCAGAGGTTTTTGGTCCCGGCAGATTTCTCTTGCCACGAACGTCGGGCGCGATGTTGTCCCAGATCCACTCCATCCACGACATGTCCCACAAACCGCCGGCGTAAAAGAAATTCTGCGCGGATGAAAAAGTCATGGCCGGAACCATTGCCTTGAGGTGTGGCGGATTCTCGACCGCCGCCAGCCACTGCACCGCGCCCGGATAAGAAAGCCCGAAAGTTCCAATGGCGCCGTTCGACCATGGCTGCCGCGCTGCCCATTCGATGGTGTCGTAGCCGTCGCGGCCTTCGTTCTCATAAGGACGGAACTCGCCGTCGGAAGCGTAGCGTCCGCGAACATCCTGCACCACGACGGCGTATCCGTGCTCGACCGCGTGTCGAAACGTGGTGTATTCCTCGAGCGCTGGTTCCTTTCCGTATGGAGTACGGTATACCAGCACGGGGAACCCGCCTGAGCCGCGCGGCCGCAACACGTCAGCGCGCAGCGTCACGCCATCGCGCATGGGCACCGCGATGTCCTTCTCAACCACGAAGTCTGCCGCCGGAGAAGGAGCTTGCCGGGCCGGGGCGAGGAGACTGATTCCCCAAAGCAGCGGGAGAAGGAAATTGAATTTCATGGAACGGCGTAGCCTAGCAGTTTCACGGCGCTCAATACAAGAATCAAGGGACCAGTGGTTCGCCGGCGCGTCGTTTACGTACCAGCAGCCAGTTCAGCATTGCTACCAGCGCGGTCGCCAGCAGGATCAACGATCCGCTCCGGTTCACACCGGCGATCAATACGGCGCAAATCCCGGCGCCCAACACCGCAAACAGAATCCCTCCGGGAAGGCGAAACATCGCGGCTTCCGGCTGCTTACGGCGAAATACCGGCAAGGCTGTGCAAACCAGGCCGTAATAGAGAAGTCGCGCCACCGCGGAAAGAGTTGCATTCCAGGTGAAGCTCCCCAGCAGTGCCAGCAGCCAACTCAACAGCGCAAAAGCAAGAATTGAAGTATAGGGAGTCCGGAAACGAGGATGAATCGCGGCGAAGAGGGAAGGGAAGTCCCCATTCTCCGCCAGCGCGAAAGTGATTCGGGGCACGCCCAGCATGTTGGCACTGAGATAGCCAACCACCGAAACCAGTGCGCCCACGGAGACGAAAGCGGCGCCATTATTTCCGAAAACCAGCCGCGCCACATCCGCCAGAGGACGCGCGCTGTGCGCCGGGTCGGGCAGAATTCCCACTACCACCCACTGAATCGTCGAGTACAACAGAGTGCAGGTAATCAGCGCGGTGAACAAAGCAAAAGCAGCGTCCCGGCGCGGGTTTTTCGCCTCGCTCAACGGAGTGAGAGCGGTCTCGAAGCCGCCATAGGCGAAGACCAGAAGCAAACCGGCTTTCAGCCAGGCCCCAACTCCCGCGCTGCCTGGCAATACCGGCGCCGCTTTGTGACCTGCGTGCAGATAGAACGAACCCGCAATCGCCACCACGAACAGCGGCAGCAATTTCGCCACCGTGAACACATTGCTGACCTGTGTGCTGGCGCGCACTCCGCGATAGTTGATCAGCGTCAAAACGCCATAGAGAAAGGTCAGGATGAGGAATCGCGGAGGGGGCTCCGTAGCGTGCGGCCAGAACTCGCCGCAATAAATCACGAATAGATTGGAGGTAGCTGCGGGCGCTGCCAATCGCACCAGCCAAAGCATCCAGCCCATTTCGATTCCTACGAAACGACCGAACGCCGCGCGCGCGTAAAGATAGGGACCGCCGGCCTGAGTGAATTGCGAAGCCACCTCGGCGAAACAGGCCATGATGATGCCCGCCGCTACTCCCGCCAACAAGACCGCCCAAGGACTCGACCGGCCAATGAGGCTGGCGACGTCGGAAGGCAAGCCGAAAATCCCACTACCGATGATCGAGTTGATGACCAGTGCGGCCAGGCTCCACCGTCCAATGGCGCGCACCAGTCCGGATTGTTCGCTGCCAGGCAAGACGTGGTTGTACCACAGCGATGCAGCTGCCAGCTATCGGCAAGCCAAAATGTAGGCGCGCGCGTCTAGCTCGTGCTCCTCGCTCCTCGGACGCGGCCGCACGAGCGGGACGCTCGCGCCCACATTTCGTCATCCATCAGCTATCGGTTTTCAGGGGGAAGCACAACTCCGCGATACCAAGCGGTCGGGCCGATGGATGAGGGTTTATGGACTTCGCGGCAGGTTAGGGCGAACTAGACTTGCTGACGACGGACGACCGACGACTGCTAGGCCGCGTCGTTCTCAATCTTAATCCGCAGTGATTTCAGAAACTTGAGATCTTGATCGCTGATCTTGAACTCGGGATTCGTCGTCAGCGTCGTCACCAGGGAGGTCTTGTCATCGGACTTCTCGCCCGGTTTGCTCACTCCGATGGTCGCTTCCAGCACCAGAAAAATGTCGTAGCCGCTGTCTTTTATCTTGGAAACCACTTCGGCAATCTGCTCGCTGTCTGCCAGCGATTCATTGATCGCCTCGCCCAGTTCTTTCATCAACTGCTTGAGCTGCTGGTCCACGTGGCCCCCTGTAAAACGGCAATAATCAGTTACTCAGATGCCGGATTGCGGATCCCGGCTTCACGACGCCACCGTCGCGTCACCGTCATTGTAACCCCGAACACTGCTAAAATCGACGCTGATGGTGAACGTGTCGACAGTCCGTAAACTGCGCATAGCGGCACGCATCGCAGCCCAGCACGCCGGGCGTACCCGGACCGTGGGCGCGATCCTGAAGGGCGCCCGAACCACGGCAGTTCATTTCGGACGCGTCCTGCATCAGCTTTGGCTGGAGGTCACAGGCTTTGTTTTCCTGGCTTTAGCATTCATCGGCGCGGGAGCGTTTTTTCGCGAGTATGCCCGTTACCAGGCCGGCCAAACCACCTCGGTCCGCCTAGCAGTTGCAATTATTTTCACACTGACGTTCACCTGGTTCGGAGCCAGCTCATTCTGGAGAGTATGGAAAAAAGGCTAAAGGCTTGAACCACGAAGGACACGAAGTTACACGAAGCGGAACCGCGGGAATTCCTTCGTGACCTTCGTTTACTGCTCTTCTTCATGACCGATAAGCTCAAAGCCGAAAGCCGCCCGCCCGCCGATCCCGAAACTTCCTCCCACATCCCAATCCGCCCGCTGTACACACCGGCAGATCTAAACGCTCGAGATCAGGAACGCGAAGTCGGTTATCCCGGCGACTACCCCTTTACTCGCGGCGTTCAAGCCACGATGTATCGCGGCCGGCTCTGGACCATGCGCCAATATGCCGGCATGGGCGATGCCGAGGAGTCGAACAAACGCTACAAATACTTGCTGGCGAACGGCACCACAGGCCTCTCGGTCGCATTCGATCTGCCTACTCAAATCGGCTTGGATTCCGACCACCCGCTGGCCGTCGGTGAGGTCGGCAAAGTCGGCGTGGCCATCGATTCGATCGAAGACATGCAGCGCCTCTTCGATGGCATCGACCTGACCCGGATTTCCACCTCGATGACCATCAATGCCACGGCGTCGATTCTTTTGGCGCTTTATGTCGCCGTAGCTCGGCGCCAGGGCGCCGACATTCGCCAACTCTCCGGCACGGTACAAAATGATGTACTCAAAGAATACATAGCCCGGGGAACGTATATCTATCCGCCCGCGCAGGCCATGCGCATCATCACCGATTTGTTTGCCTGGACCAACCAGAACGTACCTGAGTGGAACACGATTTCGATCTCCGGCTACCATATGCGCGAGGCTGGATCGACCGCGGTTCAGGAAGTCGCGTTCACTCTGGCGAACGGCATCGCCTATGTGCAGGGCGCCATCGACGCCGGCCTGGACGTCGACAAATTTGCCCCGCGCCTTTCATTCTTCTTTAACGCCCACAACAATTTTCTGGAAGAGGTCGCCAAGTACCGCGCTGCCCGTCGCATGTGGGCCCGCATTATGCGAGAACATTTCAAGGCGACGAACCCGCGATCCTGGATGCTGCGCTTTCATACTCAAACCGCGGGCTCGACGCTCACCGCGCAGCAGCCCGAAAACAACATCATCCGCACTGCATTGCAGGCGCTTGCCGCGGTTCTTGGCGGAACCCAGTCGCTGCATACCAATTCTTACGACGAGGCTCTCGCTCTGCCTACCGAGCAAGCCGCGCGCATCGCACTTCGCACCCAGCAAATCGTGGCTTATGAATCCGGCGTTCCACAAACTGTTGATCCGCTGGCGGGTTCGTACTACATCGAAGCCCTGACCAGCGAAATCGAATCCCGCGCGACGAAGTATCTGGGGAAGATAGAAGCTCTGGGTGGCATGATCAAAGCCCTCGAACGTGGTTACGTACAGCAGGAAATCCAGAATGCGGCTTACGAGTATCAGCAGCAAATCGATCGCGAGGAAGCGGTGGTTGTGGGGGTAAATCGTTTTGCGGTGGACGAAGAAAAACCCATTCCCATCCAGCGCATCGACGAATCGCTGGAACGCAAACAGGTGGAACGGCTATGCGCTCTGCGCGCGCGGCGCGATCGAGCCCCGTGGCATGCCGCTCTCCAGCAAATCGAAGCCGCGGCTCGTTCGGGAGAAAATCTCATGCCGCGTATCCTGGCCGCAGTCGAAGCCAACGCCAGTGTGGGCGAGATTTCAGACACAATGCGGACGGTATTCGGGGAGTACAAAGAGGCCGTGGTGATCTAGATCCGGCTCTCACAGCAGGACGGAAGTTGTGCCCTCCCAGGAAAGCGGACGGAGCGGCGCACCACCCTAGTCGGAAACTCTGTAGCCGCACGCTTGTCGACACGGAGGGCAATAGTAAAGGCCGTCGCTGCACAGGCGAATGTCAATCTGCGCCTGGCAGGAACAGCAATATTTTTCACAAGCGCACTTCTCTTCAACCATTTCGCACTGCATGCAGCGATACTTGTTTTTGGTCGCGGTGGTCATATGCCAACTCTAGCCCGGGTGCACGAGGCCGGGAAGGTTCCGTTGGTAACCGCTTCCTGGCACGCGGCGGCTCGGACGTGGGCCCTCAGGTTGAAGCCACCGCCGAGCGCGTGTTAGGGTAATAAGTCTCACCATTTCAGCAGCTCCATCACTGCTTTGATCGAGGTCTCATTGCCCGCAGTCGAGGCGACCACGCCAGCCATCCGCAAGACAGCGCTTAACCCTGTGCATCGCCGGATGGGCGCGAAAATGGTCGAATTCAACGGCTGGGAAATGCCCGTCGAGTACCCGTCCGCGGGCGGCATTGTGGCCGAGCACAATGCGGTGCGAACTGGCGTGGGTATCTTCGACGTCAGCCACATGGGCGACATCCGCTTGGCGGGGCTGCAAGCGCTGGCCGCCGTCCAATACATTTCCATGAATGACGCCTCACGCCCTGCCATCGGCCAGGCACAGTATTCGGCACTGCTTTATCCCGAGGGGACTTTTGTTGACGATGTGGTGGTGCATCGCCTCGGCGAAGATGAATATTTACTGGTGATTAATGCCGGCACCCGCGAAAAGGATTTCAGTTGGGTGAGCGACCACACCCGCCAGTTCAACTGCGTGGTGGAGAATCTTTCCGACGACTTTACGCAGATTGCGATTCAGGGCCCGAAGGGCGTGAATTTGTTGCAGAAACTCACCGACGCCGACCTCTCGGCAGTGAAGTTCTATTGGGTGACTCGCGGCACCGTCTGCGGATTGAAAAACACTCTGATCGCTCGCACCGGCTACACCGGCGAAGACGGATTCGAGATCTACGTCCCCAGTGACGAACCCACCAGCGCCCGGGTGTGGAACGAAATCCTGCAGGCGGGCAAAGAATTCGGAGTAGTTCCCTGTGGGCTGGGGGCCCGCAACACCCTCCGTCTCGAAGCCAAGTTACCGCTCTACGGCCACGAGATCTCCGACACAATTAACGTGTGGGAGGCGGGCCTCGATCGTTTCTGCAAGATGGAGAAACGGGACTTCATTGGTCGGGCGTCGCTCGAGAAAGCGAAGGCTGAAGGGACAAATCGCACATTGGTGGGTCTGGAAATGACAGAGCGTGGCATTGCCCGCGACGGCCACAAAGTGCTCGATCCATCCGGCCGCGAGATCGGCTACGTCACCAGCGGCTCTCCCGCGCCGTTTCTGAAGAAAAATATCGCGCTCGCGTATGTGCCCACCGAGTTCGCTGCCCTGGGCACCGAACTGAAAGTCGAGATTCGTGCGCAGGAAGTGAAGGCACAGGTTGTGCCGACTCCGTTTTACAAGAAACCGAAAAAGATCTGAGCACAAAGGACGCGAAGCAACCCAGAGGAACCGGAAACCCAGCTAACCTAGGAGCCCGAAGCAATCATGCCTTTTCCGACCGACTACAAGTACACCAAAGAGCACGAGTGGATTAAAGCCGATGCCAAGAACGCCACTATCGGAATCACCAGCTATGCCCAGGAGTCGCTGGGCGACATCGTTTTCGTCGATCTGCCCAAACCCGGCACCGAGATCACGTCCGGCAAGACCTTTGGCTCGGTGGAATCCGTGAAGGCTGTCTCGGACCTCTACGCCCCCGTTTCCGGTACGGTCACAGAGGCGAATGGAGAACTGGCGACCGCACCGGAAAAGATCAATAAAGATGCGCACAGCGCCTGGATGATCAAAATCACGCTCAAAGATCCGGCTGAACTGAACTCTCTGCTCTCCGCCTCCGACTATGAGAAGTTCGTCGCCGAAGAGGGCGGGAAGTGATCCGACGCCGCAATTCAACAATCAAATTGACCTTGATATACATCTAAAAAAGTTCTATGCGCTATTTGCCCAAATCTCCCGCTGATCGAAAAGCCATGCTTCACGCCATGGGCGCGCGCTCGATCGACGATTTGTTCTCGCCCATTCCCGCGGAATACCGTCTGGGGCGAGACCTTAAAGTGCCACGCCAGATGGCTGAGTCCGAAATCGTGGACTGGTTTCGCGAGCGCTCCCGCGAGAACGGCGACAGTTACGCCACCTTCCTCGGTGCCGGTGCTTACTATCACTACCGACCAGTGATCATCGATTCCCTGATTTCGCGGGGCGAGTTTCTGACCGCCTACACTCCTTATCAAGCGGAGATTTCGCAGGGCACGTTGCAGGCGATCTTCGAGTTTCAGACCATGATTTGCGAGCTCACCGGCATGGAAGTGGCCAATGCTTCCATGTACGACGGTTCGACTGCCGCCGCCGAAGCTGTGATGATGGCGGTGCGCCTGACCGGCCGGCGGTCGGTAGTCATTGCGCGCAGCGTGCACCCGGAATATCGCGAGGTGCTGACCACGTATGCGCATCACCAGAACCTGCCGCTTTCCACGACGTCGTTTAAACGCAACGGCCGGCTGAATCTGGAGGAGCTGGACAAATCCATCACAGCAGACTCGGCCTGCGTTCTGATTCAATCGCCGAATTTCTTCGGAACCATCGAGGATGCTGCGGCTATTGCCGAGATCGCGCATAAGAAAGGCGCGATGCTGGTGGTATCGATCGCCGAAGCCGTTTCGCTCGGCATTGTCGAACCTCCGCGCCAGGCGGACGTGATCGCGATGGAAGCGCAATCTTTTGGCGTCCCCCTCGGCTTCGGTGGCCCTTACTGCGGCGTGATCGCCACGCGTGAGCAATTTGTCCGCCAGATGCCCGGACGCCTGGCCGGCCAGACCACTGACCGCAACGGCAAACGCGGCTTCGTTCTGACCCTGGCCACGCGTGAGCAACACATACGTCGCGAAAAAGCGACGTCGAATATTTGTACCAACCAGGCCCTGGTGGCGCTTATGGTCAATATCTTCCTGACCATCTATGGGAGAGTCGGTCTCAAGGAACTGGCGAAACAAAATTTGGCCAAGACCGCTTACGCTGCTGCTCAATTCGGCAAACACGCCAAAGTGCTCTTCCCTGGTTCGCCAAGTTTCAACGAATTTGTGGTCCAGACCAGCGAAGATCCCCACGCTATCAACAGCCGCATCCTGGGACACAAAATCGTGGGCGGGCTTCCCCTGAAAAGGTTCTACCCCGAACTGGGCAACGCCGCTCTGTGGTGCTGTACCGAACTGACCACGCGCAGCGCGATCGACACCGCGGTCGGCCTGGTCGCCGAAAGCGAACGTTCCTTAAGATCTGCCAAAGAAGAGGTAGACGTGCAGGAGGTGGCACGGTGAAGCACATGACTCGCAAGGCCACCCGGCATGTCAACCAGAATGAGGGCTTGATCTTCGAGAAGTCGTCGTCGGGAAAGGCAGCCTGGAAGCTGCCCCCACTGGACGTTCCCGAGGTCGATACGGCAGCACTGCTCGGACTGTCGGAGCGAAAAGACCTGGGCAACATGCCCGAAGTCAGCGAAATCGAAATCATTCGCCACTTTACCCGGCTTTCCACCTGGAACTATGCCATCGATCTCGGCATGTACCCGCTGGGCTCGTGCACCATGAAGTACAACCCGCGGGTGAACGAGCTAGTAGTCCGCCTCGAAGGCCTGGCCAATGGACATCCCTACCAGCCCGAGCCAATTTCACAAGGCGGCCTGCGCATCATTAAGACTTTGAGCGAGTGCCTCATCGAAATTACCGGCATGGATGCCATCACTCTGCAACCCGCCGCCGGGGCGCATGGCGAGCTCACGGGACTGCTGATGGTCCGCGCTTACCATGAGTCAAAGGGCGCCCCTCGCAAGAAGATTCTGATTCCTGATTCCGCGCACGGCACGAATCCGGCGACGGCGGCCATGGTCGGCTACGCGGTGGAAAATTTGAAATCGAATGCCCAGGGCATGGTAGATGTGGCTGCGCTCGCGTCGCAAATGAAGGAAGATGTCGCCGCGCTCATGCTTACCAATCCCAACACGCTGGGAGTGTTCGAGGAGGAAATCCACAAGATCGCCGAGATCATGCACGCCAAGGGCGGCCTGCTCTACATGGACGGCGCCAACATGAACGCCCTGGTCGGCAAAGTTCGCCCAGGAGATTTCGGCGTCGACGTGATGCACCTGAACCTGCACAAGACCTTCTCTACTCCTCACGGTGGCGGCGGTCCCGGATCTGGTCCCGTGGCCGTGAAACAGACGCTCGAAGCATTCCTGCCCACACCCGTCCCCGTCACCAGGCCCGATGGCACGCTGGGTTTTGAATATAACCGGCCGCAATCGGTCGGACGGGTACGCGCTTTCTACGGCAACTTCGGAATGTTCGTCCGCGCCCTGGCTTATATTCTGGCCAACGGTCCCGAGGGCTTGCGCCAGACCACGGAAGACGCGGTGCTCAACGCCAACTACATTCGCAAGGGACTGGAAGGTGTTTATGATCTACCCTATTCCACGCCCAGCATGCACGAAGTGGTCTTCAGCGATAAGCTGCAAGCCAAAAAAGGCGTGAAGACGATGGACATCGCCAAGCGCCTGATCGACTACGGCTTCCATCCTTACACGACTGCTTTTCCCTTGATCGTACCCGGTGCTCTGATGATCGAGCCGACAGAGAGCGAGCCTAAGGAAGAGCTGGATCTGTTCGTCGAAGCCATGAAATCCATCGCTGAAGAAGTTGAGGAAGATCCGCAAGTCGTGCTGGACGCGCCCCATTCCACGCGTGTGTCCCGTCTGGACGAAACGGCCGCCGCGCGTAAACCCGTGCTTAGGTGGAAACCGGGGACCTAACCACCGGGGATGCCGGGGATGAAGCTTTCACCCGGTTTTCAGGAAGCCTCAGCATGCGGTGGGTGCGCTGTCCGGAAAGCCCCGCTTACCCACCGCACCCGTTGCATTCTCCACATCTATTTTTTCTGGCTGATGTCCACTGAAGCGCGCGTCTGCTCCCAGTCCAGGTGCATCGCGCAGGTCGACCCGGTTTGATCGAAACCGATCGTGAAATTCTCCACTGGCGAGGGCAATTGGGACACCCTCATGTCCACGCGAGCAAAATCCTCACCCTGGCCGGGATAAGGAATCCCCCACTCCCCCGTCTTCTTGCTGACGATCAGCACCCACTTGTCGGCGTTCGGGAGAGTAAAGATGGTGTAGCTTCCCGCGGGAACATCCTTGCCTCCGATGTTCAGGTTCGTGTCTGTGACCAGCGTGGTGGCATCGTTGGCTCCGGCCCGCCACACCTCACCGTACGGCACCAGTCCGCCAAATATCTTGCGGCCTTTCATGCGCGGACTCGAGTAGTCCGACTTGATGCTCTTGCCGTCGGTGAACTTACACTGGGCCTGCACTGCGGGGCTGGGACGCTTGCTCCCTTCCTGAGCACAAGCCACCAGGGCGAACACGGGCAGTAGGAGAACGACGAGTGCGAGACGTATCTTCATGGATCGCTCCTTGAGGCAGTTAGCTTCTGGCTTCTCCAGCTTCTAGCAAAATCCAGGAGCTAGAAGCTGTGTCAACTAAATGCTTTGACGTAACTCCGAAAACTTGGACACCAGACGTTCGCAATTATGCTCCACCTAACCCAGCCGATACAATCAAGCTATGCCGGTATTCGACGAAAAGCAGGAAGAACTTGAACATTACGAAACCATGATGGGCGTCCCGCGAGGGCGCTTGGCTGTGACCATGGACATGATCACCGACGCCATGGCGCTGGTGGGTCAACACGGTGTTTACTGCCAGAGCCAGCGCTGGCCGGGCAAGCCGGTGCTGGACATCCAGCTCGTCATGAAAGGCCTCACCGACGCGAAAGAACTGATCCAGAGTGTGATGGTGGAATTGGGCAAGCCGCCGCAAAAAAGCTAAGTTTCGGAGCTGTTCTGGAGCGGATTACAATCTGGGCGCTAGTTCTGCCGCGCCAGCTTCTGATCGAAAAACTTCGCCATCAGCTCGAGACACTCCTTGGTTTCAGGCAGCTGAAAGTGATACCAGAAGGCATGCGGCAAGGCCTCAAACACAAGCAACTGCGCATCATTCCCGGCGCCGAGTAACGCGCGATGAAACAGGGCCGTATCGCTGAGGAGTAAATCGCGGGTGCTGGTCACCAGCAAGGTCGGGGGCATTCCTCAAAGGTCTGCAAACAGAGGAGACAAGACTGGATCCTTGCGGTCGACGGCGCCCGGATATGGATCGTCGGGAGCGCGCTTGGGATCGAGCGGCTCCAGTTGGCCGGGGAGCCCGTCCAGAGCGAAAATTTGCCGCGAGTCACTCGAGCGGCTGTAGTCGGTCAGCACCGAAAAAGCGCCGAGCGCGGCCGGGAGCGGCAGCCCCAGTTGTTTGAGCCGGACGGCCACCTCGCAAGTCAGAACCGCTCCTGCCGATGTGCCGAAGATTCCAATGCCGTGCGGGTTGTAGGTTTTCAACAATTCCCGGTAGACGGCCACCACGTCGTCTACCGCAGCCGGAAAAAGGTTCTCTGGCGCCAGCCGGTAATATACCGTCACGACTTTAATCTTGGTCAGGTTCGCGATGGGAACGCCCTCGATGAGAGATCCCGAGTCGGAAACGAATCCTCCGCCGTGCAAGTTGATCAGCACGTGCCCGCGATTCGCCTCCGGCATTGTTAGCGGAGTGATGACATCGGTGCGAACACCCGCGATGCGGGTTTCCTCAACATTGACGGGATAAAGCCTGCGTGCCTCGGCGGATCCGAATTTACGCCAGGCACCCGTGGCGACGCGCCTTTCCGCCAGAGTCTGCGACTGAGATTTCTTCTTGGCCAGTGAAGCCAGCCACTCCTGCGCGTCCGGGCTGATGGTGGAGGGGATGGGAACCACGCGGGTCACGTGCGCAGTACCGTCGGCGTCAAAGCTGGCAGAGTCGGCGGATGGCGTTGGGGCGGACTGCGCAGCCCCTGACAAGCAGAGCGCGAGACCAGCACATGCAACGCGGCAAGAGTTGGAGAATTTCATGGTGACATTTGTAACAGATTGTGGGGAACGCCTGAAGTTGTAGATGGGGGGCCGCGCTTTGCGACCCTGGGCGCTGTTTTGCGCGCAAAAGCATCCAGCGTTGCGCTTTGACGGAGTACACACCGAGTAACTACAGGCCTGCGCTACGGGTCCGATCTTTGCAGAGCGATGTTTACGCCAGCGTGTATTTGCCGCGCTCAATCATCTTCCCCGCGATCCGCTGACGCAATTCAATCGTGTTGAACGGCTCGTGCTTGGCCAGGCGGCGCAGGATCGCAAGCTGTGTGCGCAGCATGTCGCCCTCGGCCACGGCGGCGATGATCTTCTTGGCCGCTGCTTCGATCTTCTCCATGGCTTGCGACAGATACACCCGAGTCATGGCAGTCGGAAGCGCGGCCGCGGCTTCGCCTTTAGTCTCCGCCATCTTTTGTGCTCTCAGCACGGCTGATTCCATGGCATAGGTCTCGATGACGATGTCCGCGACCGCGCCCATGACCTCCTGCTGGTCCTGAATCGCCTGCATGTATTTCTGCGTAGCCGCTCCGGAGACAAACAGTCCCAGCTTCTTGGCTTGCGCCACAAGTTTGCGCTCTTCCGCCAAAGGACCTTCCATTTCCTCGGTCACGCTGGGTCCGGCCAGTACTTCGTCCATCAATTTCTTGATGGCAGGCATCAGCGGTAACTGTCCCGACATGGCGCGTTTGAGCAGGAAGCCGGTGATGATGAGCCGATTGATCTCGTTAGTGCCTTCGAAGATGCGATTGATGCGCGCATCGCGATACGCACGTTCGGCCGGATATTCCTCGACAAACCCGTAGCCGCCGTAAATCTGGACAGTTTCGTCGACTACGTAATCAATCATCTCCGAGCCCCAAACCTTGAGAATGGAGCATTCCACCGCGTACTCCTCGATCGCCTTGCGCGTTTCCTTGGCGGCATCGGCGCCGGTCTTGTCCACCTCGTTGAGCGCCACATCCATCATGCCCACAGTGCGATAGACGAGCGCTTCGCCGACGTAAATCAAAGTCGCCATGTTTGCCAGCTTCTCGCGCACCAAACCGAAGTCAGCAATCACTTTACTGAACGCCTTGCGCTGCTTGGCATAACCGATGGCGTTCTCCAGCGACAAGCGCGCTCCGCCGACACACATCGCGCCCAGCTTGAAGCGCCCCACGTTCAGGATGTTAAATGCGATAACGTGGCCCTTGCCAATTTCACCCAGCAGATTTTCCACCGGAACCTTGCAGTCGTTGAGAATCAGAGGGCAGGTGGAAGATCCGCGGATGCCCATCTTGTGCTCTTCCCCGCCGATCGAAAATCCCGGGAAAGTTTTTTCAACCAGAAACGCACTGAACTTTTCGCCATCTACTTTCGCGAACACGGTAAACAAATCGGCAAAGCCGGCATTGGTGATCCACATCTTTTCGCCGTTGAGAATGTAGTGCTTGCCGTCAGGCGCCAGCTGAGCGCGAGCGCGGCAGTGCAGCGCGTCGGAGCCGGAGGAAGCTTCCGACAAGGCATAAGCCCCGACGATTTCTCCCGCGGCGAGCCGCGGCAAATACTTCTTCTTCTGCTGTTCTGTACCGAAATAAACGATAGGCAACGTGCCGATGCCGGTGTGCCCGCCCCAAGTGGTGGCGAAGCCGGCGTATTTGGCGATGTGATCGGCGATCACAGCGGCGGTAACCTTGTCCATTTCCAGTCCGCCGTAGGCTTCCGGGATTTCGACACCGCTTAACCCCAGGTCTCCTGCCTTCTTCAGTAAATCGCGAGTGATGGAAAAGTCTTTGCGCTCCATCTTCTCGGCGTTGGGCAGAATTTCCTTGACTGCGAATTCCTCCGCCGTCTGCCCGATCAACTGATGCTGTTCGGTAAAATCCTCCGGAGTGAAGACCTCGTCAGCCTTGCGCTCTTCGAGCAGAAAGCTGCCGCCTGAAATCCTGGTCCTGGGAATCGCGGTGATCGTCTCCATTGTTGCCTCATTTCGTTTCGCCGAAAAAGCCGCCAGAGAATGTCACCCTGCCTCAATTCTAATTGGATTGCAGATCCAGTGATAGGCCTGAAACTCGGTCATTCTAGGTCTTTCTACCTGTATTCTCAGCGTTCTCTGTGCGTTCAGCGATCAATCCAAGTTTTCGAAAATGCCGGCCGCCCCCATGCCTCCGCCAACGCACATGGTCACCATCCCATAGCGCCCCTTGCGCCGTTTCATCTCGCGGATGATGGTGGCCGTCAGCTTCGCCCCAGTACATCCCAGCGGATGCCCCAGCGCAATCGCTCCCCCATTCGGGTTCACCCGCTCCGGATCGAGTCCTGCCTCTTTGATCACGGCCAGCGACTGGGCCGCGAATGCCTCGTTCAGTTCGATCACGTCGATGTCCGAGAGTTTAAGCCCCGCCATCTTCAAGGCTTTCGGCATTGCAAACACGGGACCCAGTCCCATTTCCTCTGGTTTGTATCCGGCAGTGGCAAAAGAAACGTACCGGACCAGCGGCTTGATTCCCAACTCCGCGGCCCGCTGCGCGGACATCACCACGGCAATCGCGGCGCCGTCGGAGGTTTGCGAGGAGTTGCCCGCGGTCACGGTTCCCTTGGCATGAAAGACCGGCTTGAGAGCGAGCAGAGCATCGATCGAAGTGTCGGCTCGCGGGCCTTCGTCCACTTTGAACACCATCTCCTGGCGCTTCGGCTTCGAACCGTTCGCACTGGTGAAGCTTACGGGCACCGGCACCGTTTCATCGGCAAAATTGCCCGCCTGGATCGCAGCCAACGCCTCTTGATGGCTGCGCAACGAAAATTCGTCCGCCGCCTGTCGCGTGATGCCAAAGCGCTGCGCCAATCGTTCCGCGGTCAGGCCCATGGTCAGATACGCATCGGGATAGTGGTCTACTAGCCAGGGATTCGGTGAGATCTTGTGTCCACCCATGGGGATCATGGACATCGATTCCGTTCCGCCGGCGACAATGATCTCCGCTCCGCCGCTCAGGATGCGCTCCGCCGCCATCGCAATCGCCTGCAGTCCGGAAGAGCAGAAACGATTGATGGTGATCGCCGAAACCTCGACCGGCAGCCCGGCTCGGAGCGCGGCGATGCGAGCAACATTCATCCCTTGCTCAGCCTCGGGTGTGGCACAGCCGAGAATCACATCTTCGATTTCTTTGGTATCCACCTGCGGCACGCGTTCGAGCGCGCCTTTGATGGCAACGGCGGCAAGTTCATCGGGACGGGTAGCACGCAGTGTGCCCTTAAACGCGCGTCCCACGGGAGTGCGAACGGAGGAGACAATGACTACTTCTCTCATACGATTTCCAGTAGACGGTGTAAACAAGTCTAACACTCAGGCCCCCACCCGCGGACGAACACCTTGAATCTGGATATTAGATGGGCGGTATTTGAACCGGGCTTCAAACTGCTTCTGCCGCGGTTCTTACCGACCGATGCCCAAGTGGAGAAGCCGCGCGTTTTCAACTGCCGTCATATCTGTACTGTCGAGACTCCCGAGCTTTGTGCATAGTCTCTGTCTAAAGCCTGTCATAACTTGGTGTCCCACAGCCTTTGGCTGATCGCTTAGTTCCGCAGCGTTTTCCCGGTCTTCAACGTGTACTGGATCCGCTCCTGCGTCTTCGGCTCGCCGCACAGCGATTTAAATGCCTCGCGCTCCAGATCCAGAATGTATTGTTCGCTCACCGGCGTGCCTGAGGTCACATTTCCGCCGCACAAGACTTCCGCAACTTTGGTGGCGATCTTCACCTCATGGTCGGAGATGTATTCGCCCTGCCGCATGATGTGCACTCCCAGCCTCAGCGCCGCCAGGACATTTTCCCCTGGGGCCGGGATGTCGCTACGGGGCTGCGGAGGTTCGTATCCAGCGCGCACCAACTCCAGGGCGCGGGCTTTGGCATCGGCCAACACTCGCTCGCGGTTCATCGTAATGATGTCGGACTCATGGAGGAAACCAAGTCCGCGCGCTTCGTGAGCGGAAGTTGCAACCTTACCGGTGGCGATGGTCTCGAAAGCCTTCTTCATGGCTTCCATGAGTTCGATGGATTCGCCGCGCCCCGGACGAATCGTCGCCGCGCTATCCAGCGCGCGCAGCAGCAGCTCTTTGCAGCCGCCTCCGCCCGGCAGCAGACCGACGCCGACTTCCACCAGTCCGGCGTAGAGTTCGGCATGAGGTTGGCGAGCGGCAGCGTGCAGAGTGATCTCAGTTCCGCCGCCTAAGCAAAGTCCTAAGGGCGCAACCACTACCGGCTTGGGCGAGAACTTGATGGCCTGCGTCATGCCCTGGAACTGGCGGATAGCGAGATCGACTTCGTCCCACTCTTCTTCCTGGACTGACATGAGTAGCAGCATTACGTTGGCGCCGACCGAGAAGTTGTCGGCATCATTGGTGATGACAAAAGCGTCGAACCCATCGCCCGGTCCGTTTGCTTTTAGGGTTTGACGAATGAGACTGACAATGTCGCCGCCGAGCGAGTTCATCTTGGAATGGAACTCGATGCAGGCGACTCCATCCCCCAGATCGACCAGCGACGCGCCTGAATTTTTTTTGACCACTCCGTTGGATTTCTTAGCTACTTCAACCGACCACATGCCCGCCGAGACCTTCACGGCTTCATATCTTGCAGTCCTCAGATCAAAATAGACACGACCGGAAGCGGCCTTGGGATCGTCCAGGTACCACGATTTCTTTCCTCCCGCGAGCAACTGTTCGACATTTGGCGCTACGGTGTGCCCTTCTTTCTTCATGCGAGTCACGGTGACCGCAACGCCGGCGTCATCCCAGAGTTCGAAGGGACCCAGCTTCCAGTTGAAGCCCAGCCGCATGGCACGATCGATCTCGACAATGGAGTCAGAGATTTCGGGAACGCGGTTGGCCGAATAGTTCCATAGATCGGACAGCACCGACCATAAAAATGCGCCCGCTTTGTCCCCCTTCTGCGGGCCGCCCTCAAGTCCCAGCAGCATGCGCAACCGCGCTCCCGGATCCTCGATGTTCTTCGCCATGTCGAGAGCCGGGAATCGGGGCTTCCGCCGCGGACGATATTCGAGTGTCTTCCAATCGAGCGCGAGCCGGTCATCTTCTTTGCCGTCTCCACCCCTCACTCTTTTGTAAAACCCACCTTTGGTTTTGTCGCCCAGCCACTTGCGCTCCAGCATCTGCTTGTAGAAGTCAGGCAACGGGCTGGTGTGGGGCGGGCAGTCCTGCCCGCCTGCGTCCTCCATATTTCCGACCACATGTCCGAGAATGTCCAACCCAACCAGATCAATCGTGCGGAAAGTGGCGGACTTCGGCCATCCCACTGCGTCCCCGGTCAGCGCGTCCACATCTTCGATGCTAAGGTCCGTCTCCTGCATCAGCCGCATTACGTTGAGCACGGAAAAGGTGCCAATGCGATTGCCGATGAAGTTGGGGGTGTCTTTGGCGAATACGACGCCCTTGCCGAGGTTCACGTCGCTGAAGTGGGCAACGGCATCGATGGCTGCGCGGTCGGTTTCTGGAGTCGGTATAAGCTCCAACAGCCGCATATAACGAGGTGGATTAAAGAAATGGGTGCCCAACCACGACTTGCGGAAGTCATCCGAGAAGCCTTCGGCAATCTTTCCCACTGGTAAGCCACTGGTGTTCGTGGAAACGATCGTCCCCGGCTTGCGAATGGCCTCCACCTTCTTTAACAGGGCTCGCTTAATGTCGAGATTTTCGACGACGGCTTCGATGATCCAGTCCACCTCGCTCAAACGCTTGAGATCATCCTCGAAGTTTCCGATGGTCACCAGACGCGCCAGTCCAGGCTCGAAGAAAGCGGCGGGCTTGGATTTCTTCGCCGCCTGCAGTCCGGCGGCGGTGATCTTGTTCCGGGCAGGACCATCGGCATCCGGAGGAACTATGTCGAGCAGGTAGCTGGGCACGCCGGCATTGGCGAAGTGGGCGGCGATGCGCGCGCCCATGGTCCCGGCACCAAGAACGGCAACTTTGTGGATGCGCTTCATGAAATACCTCGGAGGAGCGACGGAACCACGATTGTATAGCGGCGCCAGTTAGTTCATGTGAGGCGGACACTGTTGTCCGTCGCTTTTGAATTTGATCTCGTCTTAAGTTTAACTTTCAGGCTATCCACTCCAAGTCGAAAGCGGTGGACAACAGTGTCCGGCCCCACACGGGTTACGGCAGTTTATCGATTGCCCACTCGTCTTTGCCAGCCCGAACCACCACAATTGCCGATTTTTGCGGATGGGCAGCATTGCCTATGCCAGCACGGGATGCGAACAGAGCAACCGGGAAGGCGTAGCGTCCGGCTTTCAGCTTTCTTCCGCGTGCGATTTCGTAGGCCGCATCGCGCCCCGAAGAGAAGAAAGCCTCCAGGCGATCCTCGGAGCTGTTCTGCTTCGCGACATCGGTCAGCATCAGCAGGCCAGCTTCGTGGTCTTGATTTTGCCACGCTTGCAGGAAGCGATTGGCAGCGGCCAGGGCGGAAGCGTATCCGGGGTCGGGGGTCAGGGAAGGAGGGGAATGCTTGGTCTTGGCGATGGAGACGGTAGACGCCTGCAACGCCAGGGAAAGGGCTATGAGGGGGAAGACAAAATGCCTTCCCGACAGCCGGCGGGCCTGCCCTGAGCGCAGTCGAAGGGACGCCGGCCCTACCCATTCAAAATTCACTCATGGATTATGCGGGAAACGTCAAGTTACTCCAATCACTACCGAGGTTCTCTCCGTCGCGGGCGACGAAGACCGATGGAGGACGGCCGTCCTCGCCCCTCTGGGTTGCGCGGGCGGGGGCGCCGGCGCTACACAGCGCTCTCACGAGATAAGCTTGGCCAATGCGAAAGCTGCGGCTGCGGCCACGCTACCGATTGCCATGGTTTGTATCGCAGTGCGCGCCGGCCCGGTTCCCGTGTAACGTCCTTTCAGATATCCGAAGAGGCCGAGCGCGGCCAGGGTCACGACCGCTGAATATGCGAGCCCGTGCACGGCGCTCGAAAGAAGGATATAAGGCGAAAGCGGAATCATGCCGCCCGCAATGTACGCCCCGGCGATTGTGGCAGCGCTGGTGAGCGCGCGGCGCGGGTCCGGCTCTTCCAGGCCGAGTTCGAACCGCATCATGAAATCCACCCAGGCGTCGGGACGGCGGCTGAGCGCTTCGACCACCGGAGTACTTTCGGCGGGCGTCATGCCATAGGATTGAAAGACACGGCCCACTTCCGCCATTTCTTCTTCGGGAATTTCTTTGATTTCGCGATACTCGCGTTCGCGCTCCTGGTCGTAGTGTTCGGCATCGCCACGCGCCGCCAGGTATCCGCCCAGGCCCATGGCGATCGAACCGGCCGCGATCTCAGCCAGCCCGCCCACCACGATCAGCCGCGTGTTCTGCACCGCGCCTGAAAGTCCGGCGGCGAGAGCGAAGGGCACGGTAAGGCCGTCGGCCATGCCGATGACGATGTCGCGCACGAGATTGGTAGCCATGAAGTGCGTTTCGACATGTTCGTGGGCCACGATCAGACCTCCGAATGAGATTTCAAATGTTGTAGGGCGCGGCGGACCACATCGCGTTCGCCTCGATACGCCAGCTTGCGCGGGGCTTCTTCCAGGGGAATCCAGAATGCACGCCTGACCTCGACGCGCATTTCGCGAGAGACGTCATCAATTTCTCCAGACTGATAACGCAACAGGAAGAACGAGACGATCTTGAACACCCGTTGCTGGTCTCCCCATGAGCGTACGTAAACGTACTTGATGTCAGCCAATTTGGCGATCGGCGTGGCGATCAGGCCGGTCTCCTCCTGGACCTCGCGCAGGGCTGTCTGTTCAGGCTTTTCGCCCGGATCTACCAGTCCCTTGGGTAACGCAAGTACCACTTTTCGTGAAGTCTTCCTTGCCGGACGCGCCGAAGAAGCCTCGGTTTGGGGCTCAATGACGGCCATTTCCCAGCCTTCGCCAGACCGCCTCACCACTACACCCCCGGCTGAAATTTCCCGAACCATGGCCCCCAAGTTAACAGGAATGCGGCAGTTAGTCATTGGGGCGTAATTTGCCCATCGGTAATGCTCGAGTGCGAACCGACGTGCCTGGAACTATTGTTCAGGAGCTGGCATCTTAGTTGCTAGGTAACACGGGGTTACCGGGAGAAACGAGGGTTCCGGTGAAGAGTCTGGGCAAGATCATTCGTTCCGTACAGGCCTTTGGACGCGGCCTCTCAGGCCTGTCCGGGCCAGAGCAGGCGCAACCTTCGGGCATCGGACTGGCTCTGGGTGGCGGCTTCGCGCGGGGAATTGCTCATATCGGCGTTCTGAAAGTTCTCGAAGAAGAAGATATTCCTGTAAGCCTGGTGGCTGGCACCAGTGTCGGCGCGCTCATCGGAGCAGCCTACTGTAGCGGCGTCACCATCCCTGAGCTGGAACAAATGGCTACGCGGGTGCGCTTCAAGGACTTTGCCCGCTGGACCCTGTCGCGTTACGGATTCGCCAGCAACGAACGCATGATCAAGTTTCTCAGTAGCATCCTGAAGGTCAAGACCTTCGAAGAATTACGAATTCCTTTGGCGGTGACCGCTACGGATTTTTCCACCGGTGCGGGAGCGGTCTTTCATTCCGGCCCGCTGGTCGACCCGGTGCGGGCCAGTTGCGCTTACCCGGGAATGTTTCTTCCAGTAAAAATCCGCGGGCGTCTACTGGTGGATGGCATGTTGGCCTACGCGGTTCCCACTGTACCGTTGCGAGAGATGGGTGCCCAACGGGTACTTGCGGTGCATCTTCGAGGGACTTGGACCAACGGCGATGCCGGGCCACGACATCTGTTCGACGTGATCGGTCAGTGCTTCGCGATTGCCCAGGAGATGAACTGTGATGTCTGGAAGGCGGCTGCCGACCTGGTCATCGATCCTGACGTCAACGGATTCAAGTACGACGACTTCGAGCGCTCAGCCGAGTTGATTCGTTCCGGAGAGAACGCGATGCGCACAGCTTTGCCTGAAATTCGGAAGTGGCTGCAGCAATCCGAACCAGACCGCAAACCGCAGCCCGCCCTCATCAACCAACCAGTAGCAGCACCGGCAAAGTAACTTCACTCGCACAAATATAGGGAGTCACCACTGCCCACGTAGGGGTGGATGCCCGGGCGGCCGAGCGAAGCTCGGCAGTTCTACAAAAGCACCGAACGCTTGGAGTCTTACACCGTTTTCCAGTCCCATCCACAATTGTCATCGTGAGGTCCGCGTCTTTCAGGGGCTGCCTCAGGATGACCGATGCAAAAGCGAGAAGCTAGAAGCCCCTACTTCATCACTCCACGCGCGGCAATTCCAATATTGTCGCGTGACGTGTTCTTCACCAGATACATCATCTCATCGGCCTGGCGGATGACTTCGCGGGGAGTCTTGGCATCGTGCGGGTAGGTGGCCACGCCCATCGAGGCGCGAACGTTCAGATTCAGCCCCTCCTCCTGGCAGAACATGCTGGTGCGGAGGCTGTCGCGCAGGCGTTTCGCCACAATCAGCGCGGCGTCTTTTCCGGTTTGCGGCAACAACACTACGAATTCATCGCCACCATAGCGGAAGGCGTAGTCAATCAAGCGCAGCTGCGCTTTGATCAGGTATCCGATCTCCATCAGCAGCTTGCTTCCGACCAAGTGTCCGTGCGTGTCGTTGACTTGTTTGAAGTGGTCGAGATCGATGAACAGGACCGTGAACTCGTAGCCGTAACGCGCTGAGCGGTAGACCTCGGTTTCGAGAGTCTTGTAGAGATGGCGAGCGTTGTACAGGCCGGTGCAGTCGTCGGTGATCGTGAGTTCTTGGATTTTTTCCACCGAACGTGCGTTTTCGATAGCAATGGCGGCGTAATCACAAATCGACTGCAGAAAGAAGGACTCCTGGTCGGTGAAGTTCTCCATACTGACATTGACCAGTTGAATGACGCCCAGCACGCGCAGCTTGGAGCGTAGAGGCACACAGATGATCGAGCGCGTCTCCCACTGCGTCATCTCATCGATGCGCTTGGCGAAGCGGGGATCGGTGTACACGTCAGGCACAACCACGCGCTCGCCATGTTTCGCCACCCACCCGGCAATGCCTTCGCCCACTTTAAGCCGGACATTCTTCAGAGCCTCGGATGCTTTGCCTACCGCAATCGCGAAATAGAGTTCATCGCGTTCTTCATCCACCATCAGCAGAGACCAATTGTCCGGGCGAAAGTATTCCGCCATTTTTTCCATGATGGTCTGCAGGATGGAGTCCAGGTCGAGAGACGAAGTCAGGGCCTTGGCCACATCATGAAAGATGCCCAGTTCCTGCACTTTGCGGTCGGCGGCGGCCTTGGTCATGAACTGCGGTCCTCGATGCGGGCAGGAAGTGTTGAAATTATATGGGCCCCGGAAACCGGGAGCAATCAACCTTAGTAACCTGAACCCCTGAAGCCACGTCCTTTAGGATGCGGGAGGGCGCCGGCCGCAGCCGACTCGTTTAACAATGCGGTTCTCTGCTACCCCGAATTTATGGGCCCGAAGGGCCTTGATTAACATATATTTGTCTTCAGATTACTCTTAATCTTGGATGCGGCCAGCGGCAGCTGAAGGCGGCGGAAAGACAGCCAGGTGGAATCCTTTGGGGCAAGGTTGAAGCGGGAGCGGGAACAGCGCAAAATTACGCTGGACGATATCTCTCTCGCAACCAAGATTGGTACCCGCTTCCTCACCGCCCTCGAAGAGGAGCACTTCGACCAGCTTCCCGGCGGTATCTTCAACAAGGGTTTTGTCCGCGCCTACGCCCGCCATTTGGGCCTCGACGAAAACCAGGCGATTGCTGATTTCGTGGCCGCCAGCGCGCCCAGCCTGCCCGAGACCCCGCCCGAGGAAACGCCAGTACTGGCGGCCATGGCGGTCCGGGTGCCGGAAAGCAAACAGAAGAGCCGCAGTGACAATGGTATCCCTTGGGGTATTGTCGCGGCTGTGCTCTTGGTCATGGCCTTCGGCTTCGCGCTTTGGGGCTTTCATTCGCGGGAGAAACCGGTCCGAAGGGTAGGGGTTTCACCACCGACCGGGACCGAGCAATCCCAGCCCGCCTCGCCAGGAACGACCATTCCGGCTTCTCAGGCATCCCCAGGTGGATCCTCGGCTCCGGAAGCCGCGCCGCCCGTCGCCGCGCCTGTATCGAATGCAGGAGTCTTTGTGGTTCTACTCAAAGCGCGCCAGGATTCGTGGGTCAGCATCACCGCGGACGGCCAGCAAATCATGCAGGACACGCTGGCCGCTTCGGCGGAGAAGTCCATCGAAGGCCGCAGCCAGATCGTGATCAAGACCGGTAACCTGGGTGCACTGGATATCTCGTTCAACGGAAAGAAGCTGGCCCTTCAAGGCCGTGATAACCAGGTAAAGACTCTCACTTTCGATCTCAACGGCCTGCGACCCTAAGCCACCAGAGTCACTACCGTTTTTCGTTGCTGCTAGCCCCTGAATTCGAGCTTTTGCCATTCGCCGTCTTGTTTTTACCATCTAAACGTGGATGCTCCCCGGTGGCTAGCTACAATCCGCTTCCGAGCCCAAAATCGTTGCTTCCCGGTGTCTTCTCTGGTAACTTATTGAAGTCCACAAAGTGCTCATTTATAGGCTGTTTGCATTCTGACCCTCCCGCCAGGTCGTAAAGTCCAGATCGCATGAAGGAGAAGCTACTTGTCATCTCGTAACCGCTATCTTTTTACGTCCGAATCCGTGACCGAAGGCCATCCTGATAAGATCGCCGACCAGATTTCAGACGCTATCCTCGACGCTTGCCTGGCCGAAGATCCGTCCAGTCGCGTGGCCTGCGAGACCCTGACCGCCACCGGATTGGTGGTAATCGCGGGAGAAATCACGACTAAGGCTTATGTGGATTTCCAGTCGCTGGTTCGCGGCACGATTTCTTCCATTGGCTACAACAACGCGCTCTACGGTTTTGACTCGAACACCTGCGCCGTGATCTCCAGCATCAACAAACAGTCCGGCGACATCGCAATGGGCGTCGACACCGGCGGCGCCGGCGACCAGGGCATGATGTTTGGCTATGCCTGCAACGAAAACCCTGAGCTGATGCCGACGCCGATCTCGCTGGCGCACAAACTGACCATGCGCCTTGCTGAAGTCCGCAAGCATGGCCGGCTTCCTTATCTGCGTCCCGACGGCAAATCGCAGGTCACGGTCGAATATGACAAGAACCACAAGCCGATCCGTGTGGACGCAGTTGTCGTTTCCACCCAGCATGCGGAGACGGTTGGCAATGAAGAACTCCGCAGCGACATTCTGAAGCACGTTATCCAAGCCACCATTCCCGCCCAGTTGCTCGACGAAGATACCAAGTACCACATCAATCCCACCGGACGTTTCGTGATCGGCGGCCCCATGGGCGACACCGGTCTTACCGGACGCAAGATTATCGTGGACACCTACGGCGGCATGGGACGTCACGGCGGCGGCGCCTTCAGCGGCAAGGATCCGACCAAGGTCGACCGCTCGGCCGCCTACATGGCGCGGCACATTGCCAAGAATATCGTGGCTGCCGGCCTGGCCGACCGCTGCGAGGTCCAACTCGCCTACGCCATCGGCGTCGCCGCACCGGTGAGCATACTGGTTGACACGTTCGGTACCTGCAAGGTGGATCCCGATACAATTCCCGATCTGGTGCGAACCAATTTCCATCTGACCCCGAAAGGCATTATCGACTCGCTAAAGCTGCGCCGCCCGATCTACTGTAAGACTGCGGCTTACGGACACTTTGGCCGTAGCGATCCCGACTTCACCTGGGAAGCCACGGACAAGGCTGCCAAGCTGGCCAGCGACGCTGGCCTGCGCGAGCCAGTTGCACAGGGTGCTCGCAAGTAATTCTTTAACCACGAAGGACACGAAGGTGCACGAAGGAACACCGCATCCTGATTTTCCTTCGTGTTACTTTGTGTCCTTCGTGGTTCAATGGTTCTAATAACGCCCGCGCCACAGGAGAGGTATGTCGACCACACCTACGCAACTGAATTGTGATGTGAAAAGCCTGGACTTTGCCGATCTCGGCAAGAAGCGGATTGATTGGGCGAACCAGTCCATGAAGGTCCTGCAGATCATCCGCAAGGAATTCATCAAGAACCAGCCATTGAAGGGCATCCGAGTTTCGGCTTGCCTGCACGTCACGGCTGAAACCGCGAACCTCGCCATCTGCCTCAGGGATGGCGGCGCCGATGTGGTGCTGTGCGCCTCCAATCCTCTCTCCACGCAGGATGACGTGGCCGCCAGCCTGGTCCGCGATCACAATATTCCGGTCTTCGCCATCAAAGGCGAGGACAACGACACCTACTACAGCCATATCCTGGCCGCCATCGACCACAAGCCCCAGATCACCATGGACGACGGCGCCGACCTCGTTACCCTGCTGCACACCAAGCGCCAGGACGCGCTTGAAGGCGTGATCGGCGGCACCGAGGAAACTACGACCGGCGTGATTCGCCTGCGTGCCATGGCCAAAGAGGGCGTGCTGCGTTTCCCCATCATCGCGGTCAACGACGCCGACACCAAGCACCTGTTCGACAACCGCTACGGCACCGGCCAGTCCACGATTGACGGCATTATCCGCGCCACCAACTACTTGCTGGCCGGATCAAAGTTCGTGGTCGCCGGCTACGGCTGGTGTGGACGAGGCTTGGCTAGCCGTGCCCGAGGGGCGGGAGCCGAGGTCCTCGTCACCGAGGTCGATCCCACCAAGGCGCTCGAGGCACACATGGACGGCTTCCGCGTAATGTCCATGAACGAGGCCGCCAAACTGGGCGATGTGTTCTGCACCGTCACCGGCAACAAGAGCGTCCTGACCAAAGAACACTTCGAAGTCATGAAAGACGGAGCCATCATCTCCAACTCCGGCCACTTCAACGTAGAGATCGACATCGTGGCCCTGGAGAAAATGTCGTCGTCCAAGCGTACCACGCGCGGTTCGGTCGAAGAGTACTCGCTACGAGACGGCCGCAAGATCAACCTGCTCGGCGAAGGCCGCCTGATCAACCTCGCTGCCGCCGAAGGCCATCCCCCATCAGTGATGGACATGAGCTTCGCCGACCAGGCCCTTTCCGCCGAGTACATGGTCAAAAACTACAAGACGCTGGAGAAAAAGGTTTACAAAGTACCCGATGATCTCGACAAGCGAGTGGCAAAGCTGAAGCTGGAGTCGGTCGGCATCAAGATCGATAAGCTGACGCCGGAGCAGGAAGAGTATCTGGCGGGCTGGTCGGAAGGGACATAGCTCGGTGTCATCCTGAGGAAGTGGAGCCCTTCGCTACGCGAAGGGCTCCCGGCGAAGGACCTATGCAATTTCCGGCTGAGAGCGGTCTGTGCTATCGCTCCGGAATCTTTCGCCGCCTCTGCCTTTAGCTCGACTGGCGCCGACGATTCACTCGCGCCTACACTCCGCGCACCACTGGCAAAGCCGAACGCTTCATTCAAACCGCTCTTCGCGAATGCCCCTATGCCCGCGCCTACGACAACTCCCAACTCCGGCTGGCGAACTCCCTGGCTGGCTCCGCCAGTACAACTGGCACCACCCGCATGCTAGTCTGAACCACGCTCCATCCCTCAGTCGCTCCGGCCTCGATCGGAACAACCTATTGAGCCACCACACCTAGCTTAGCAGCTAGGTCCTTCACTTGTCGTCGCCGCGCTTCGCAGGACGAAAGACAGCGCTCAGGATGACACCGGTTGGAGGGCAGAGTGTTTGGTGGAAATCGCCGACATCCGCGCATCCAATTGTTTGTAGGTACGAAGTGTTTGTGACGATGAAGCGACTTGCGACGACGACTATCTCGATGCTTCTCAGGACTTCCCTCGTCTGCGCCGCGTACGACATGAAAACGGCCAAAGTGCTCGCGGTGAAAGCTCATGATCGCGGACGCATCGCGTTTTGGGAGGGCAGGGTTGCCATCTATGATGGCGATCCTTTTTTATGACATTACCCTCACCC
>Ga0207116_10003_pt2 | contig 75513 bp, 72 predicted proteins | sample Alteio_BWMinHeat_44_FD_153550 | JGI IMG/M metagenome (GOLD analysis project Ga0207116, IMG submission 153550) | Enriched cells from forest soil in Barre Woods Harvard Forest LTER site, Petersham, Massachusetts, United States -... | ecosystem: Environmental > Terrestrial > Soil > Temperate forest >... | reverse complement strand
CCAGGGTGTAGGCTGGATTTCCCCCGATGAATTTCTGGAATTCCTCGCTCGATTGTGCGGCGCCACCGCCGGAAGGTCCGACTCCGCCGAGTTCCGCGTATTGTGTCCACAGATCGCTCTCGACAATTTCGGCCCATGCAGCGAACTGCAGGAGCGCAACATCGCCTTTCGAGAGCTTCCCCGTGCTCGATGAGGTCTGTGCTATACCTTCGGTCGCCAATAGTGTGCCGGCCGACAACGCTGCACCTGCCATCCCGATTCCCTTCAGAAATGAGCGTCGCTCGACAACCCGCTGCCAGCGGGCGTCGAGATCTTCTGTAGCCGTGGTTTCAGTTGAGACAGTTGGGGTGAGATTCTCTTTTTTCAAGTGTTCACACTCCGATCCTAAAATAGTTTGGTGTAACCCTGCTGAATGTGAAACTCCGCCATGTGGGTGATATTCCCGGATCAGTTGTCAATTGATTGTCAGAGAATTGTCTTGGCTTGAGGGGTGGTCGGAGTTCCGCCCAGCTTCCTACAGCAGGCTGCTGTTTTGTTATTTGACCTCGTTACGGCATTCCCTTTGCGAGCTAGCTGGCCCGAGCTGCAGGTTACAAGCTCAACGCGCGTAAAATATTTCTCTCGCTCGTTCGTCTACACGGGTAGATGGATGAGGCGCTGAGAAAACAGTGGATGATGGCGCAGCAAGATGAGCGGATCTCTGAAGCGATCGAGCGGGAGCGACCTCGGCTTCGCAACTTCATCCGCAAACGAGTGGCCGACCAGAGTGACGCAGAAGACATCCTGCAGGAAGTCTTCTACGAACTGGTCGAGGCGTACCGGATGATGAAGCCGGTGGAGCAGGTTACCGCCTGGCTGTTCCGTGTGGCTCGCAACCGGATCACAGACTTATTTCGCAGCAAGAAGTGGGAAGGGTCCAATGAAAGGACAGTGGACGGCGAGGATCTCCGGTGGGAAGAACTCCTTCCGTCGCCGGATGCTGGGCCGGAATCGGCCTACGCAAGAAGTGTGCTGTTGGAGGAGATGGACGCCGCCCTTGACGAACTGCCCAAAGAACAGCGTGAGGTGTTCGTCGGTCACGAATTGCTGGGTTACAGCTTCAAAGAGCTCGCTGAACGAACGGGCGCCAGCGTGAACACGCTGCTCTCCCGCAAGCATTACGCGGTCCTGCACCTGCGCGAACGCCTGCAGGCCATCTATGATGATTTCAGGAAAGAATGAGGTTAAGAGACATGAAAAGGCATTGGATTGTACGCGGACTGAAGTTCGCGCTGTTCGCCGCACTGTTCGTCATCGTATTTAGTTTCGTATTGATGAGCCTGTGGAATTGGCTCATGCCGGCTCTTTTTGGCTGGCATGTGATCAATTTCTGGCAGGCGGTCGGCATTCTCGTTCTGAGCAAGATCCTTTTTGGCGGATTCCGGGGCCGACCTGGCCGACGCATGTACTGGCGTCGCCGCATGATGGAGCGATGGGAACAGATGACCCCTGAAGAACGCGAAAAATTTCGTCAAGGTATGCGTGGGGGCTGCGGACCATTTGGATCGCCCGCCGCAGAGCCGAGAGCTTGAAGTGCATGAGGAAGCCTCCTGATGAAGGCGGCTTGTTGGTTACTGAGGGAGGGATTTGATTTTCGCTTTCTATTCGCCTACAATTGGCGGATTGTTAGATCGGGCGCTTCGGGAGAATGAGCATGTTGACGGTAACTGCCGAAAATATCGCTGGGGTCGTAGTTCTGCGTTGCCTGGGCAGAATTGTACGGGGTCATGAAACTTCTATTTTGTGCACGGTTGTGCGGCAGGAGTCGCGAAATGTCGTTCTCGACCTGAGTAAGGTTGACGCAATCGACGCTGCCGGAGTCGGAGCTTTGATTGCGCTGCAAGCTGCTGGTGTTTATCTCAGGCTCTTGAACCCCACTCAACAAGTGCGGGAAGTATTGAGAGTCACCGGATTGGATTCGATTTTCGAGATCTGCGAATCCCGGTCGACTGCCGCGACAGCCGAATCAATCGAAGCGACCGTACCGGGCAATCAGTCTGAGAGGTCTCACGTACCCGCGGTCTGAACGCGGTGTAAAAAATCCTCGGTACCACTGGTTGACGTTAATCCGCCGATGTTGCCAACATATCGGACTCGTTAGCTTCTCGCATGATGATCTTCGGAGCCTGCTTGAACTTGCGATCCTGGCATTCAGACTTGATTTTGGAGAGATACATCGCTGCGTAGGCTCGCCAAGGCCTCCAGGCCACCGCCCGCCGTTCAAGCTCGCGAGAACTCCTGACACCCAAGGCGCGCTGAAGGCCGCGATCACCGGAAGGAAACGCATCCGGCTCGGTGAGCGCCCGCATTGCTACATACTGCGCAGTCGATTTTCCAACGCCACGAACCCTACTGAGTCGAGTCAGAAAGTCTTCCGAATCTACGACGCCTTCAAAATGGATCTGCCGGTCACAAACGACGCGGGCGAGCGCGTTGATGGCCTCAGCCTGGCCACTCGGCAAACCTATGCCACGAAGGTTTGCATTGGCAAGAACCTCAGCCGGCGGGAAAAGGTGGGTGAGGCCAGGTGCAGCCGTAAATCGCGGCCCGAACGCTTGAACGATCCGGCCACAGAGTGGCGTTGCGCGGTTGACACTGATTTGCTCTCCAAGAATCGCGTGCACGGCGAGTTCGAAACCATTCCAGCAGCCCGGAACCCGTAGCCCAGGATCGGCCTCCACGTATCGTCTCAACGCGGGATCGCTTCTCAGACTTTTCACAATGTCAGCCCAATCTGCGTTCAGGTCGAACATGGCACGTACTCGCTCAGTAATGAAGAACAGAGAGCGTGGATCGGCGAACTGAACGCGCACCAACAGAGAGTCTTTGGCTTTGTCGAGTGAAACCTCGAAATAGCCCGGGCATGCCTGGACCGAGATGGAACGCCGGTAAATACCATTGTCCACTGCCTCGACGCCGGGCGTAGTGCGTGCGGCCAGAAACGTCAGCATGCTTTGCCAGTCGTAGGGAGGGCGGTAAGGAAGACGAAAGAGATACTGGTCTTCAGGATGGATCTTTGTTCGACGGACCAAATGTCGGATCTGAGTTGGAGTTCGATGGTAGACCTTGCGGATCCCGGCGTTAAAGCGTCTTACGCAACCGAAGCCTGCGGCGAGCGCGACTTGGCCCATGGGCAAAGTCGTTTCGTCGATAAGTTTCTTGGCGAAGTGCAGGCGCCGGGTCTGGGCCACCGCACTCGGCGTCGCCCCCAGGTGCTGGATGAACAAACGGCGAAGGTGGCGTGATCCGACTCCTACTCGTTCGGCTAGACCCTCCACTCCAGCCTCTTCCAAACCGCTTTCGCTGATCAAGCGCAAAGCCCGGGACACGGTTGTTGGAGTGCCTAACCATGCCGGAGTTCCCGGCGAGCACTCGGGCCGGCAGCGAAGACAGGGACGAAAACCTGCCTCGGCTGCCGCAGCAGCGGTTGGATAGTAACGGACGTTGCTCTCTTTACAGGTTCGCGCCGGGCAGATCGAACGACAATAAATTCTGGTACTAAGCACGGCTATAAAAAATTTGCCATCAAACCGTGCGTCCCGCGACAATCTCGCCCGCGAACAGACCTGCCAACTCAGATTCATACTCTTCGTGAGCCGAATCATAGGTGAATCTGAAGTCAGAACTTGGACGTTTTCGGACCTTGGACGCTTTCGGTTCACACTCCAATAATATCGCCGCATGAAGTGAATCGGCCGGCCGTTCTCGGAACCGCTCGCGCACCGACTGCCGATCCGAGTTCGACGTCCGCAAACGTCCGGCTCTTGTGGATCAGCGTCCGCGAATGTCCAATTCGGCGGCATCGATTTCGTTATCGTCGCAATCGTGCTGAATAGGTTCGCCCAAGAGGTAGAGACGAAACGCGAGCCGGCAGCCCAGTTCTTCGGCGTTCAAAAGCAACCGGCCATGGAGGCAATATGCAAACCAAGAGATCGTATGTGACTGCAGTCGCGGTAATCGCTGTGCTCATGATCCCAGTTAGACTTGTTCAGGCTCAGCATAAAGACCACGAGCCACCCAAATACTACGTGTTTAATCTCGGAGATCCCGGCGGCGGGAACGTTGCCGCAGCCGCCAGCATCAACAACATAGGCTGGATAGCCGGGGATGCCTACCAGGCCGGAAACACCACAGAGCACGCCGAACTATGGCTCGGAACCCCGTTCGATCTCGGGACCCTCGGAGGACCTAACAGCGCGGTGGCTTGGCCGAACAAGAGCAACAGGACTGAACTCGCCGGCATCGCCGAAACCGCCGATATGAATCCGTTGGGCGAAGCCTGGAGTTGCGCTCAGGCTAACTTTCCTACCATCACCAACCACGTGTGTCTCGGGTTCGTGTGGCAGGATGGTGTGATGTCTCCGCTTCCGCCATTGCCTGGAGGCATCGACAGCTATGCCGCTGGTATCAACAATCACGGCCAGGTGGCTGGATGGGCGGAGAATGGCGTTCACGATCCAACCTGCAACAACGCGCCTCCCGTGAGCCAATTTCTTCAGTTTGAGGCGGTCGTCTGGGGGCCGGAATTGGGCCAACTGACGCAGCTTTCCCCGCTCTCGCCTGACCCCGATTCAGCAGCCACCGCCATCAATGACAGAGGCCAAGTCGTCGGTATTTCAGGTCTCTGCTCGAACGCGGTTGGAGGGACCAGCGCTCAGCACGCGGTGCTCTGGGAGCCAGACGGCAAGCCAATTAACCTAGGCAACTTTGACGGAGGCGTGGCGTGGAACACTCCTACAGCTATCAACAATCGCGGTCAAGTCGTCGGTTTTGGAAACCAGGCCCGCACTCAAGGTGGTGCCTTCAACCCGGTCGCGTTCTTCTGGGACAAGGAGCATGGTATCCGATCTATCGCCCCGATCGGTGATGACAGTAATAGCTGGGCTTGGGGAATAAACAACCATGGGGTGGTGGTGGGCCAGTCATTTGGGGGCGCGGATGATCCATTCGGAAGGGCGTTTCTTTACGAGCACGGCTCGATAACGGACCTGAATGCGCTGATTCAACCCAACTCTTCACTGCATCTCGAGCTAGCCAATGACATCAACGACGAAGGTGAGATTGTGGGCTTTGCTCGTGACACAAATACCGGCGCGACGGTAGCTTTTTTGGCAGTTCCGGCGCACGGAGCCGACAGCCAAGCCAGAGCCGCCAGGCCTGCCGATAGCAATTTGCTAAACATGATTGCTCCCGAAAGTCTCCGCCGACAGGCGGGAACGTTCGGCCGTTTCTTCATTGAGGCGGGGCGAAGGTGACGGTTGGCAGGACGCAGTCGTGATGGTCCGGGTTCGTCATTGCGTCGAGTGCCCAAAATGCCATACTCGATATCTGCCTGGCTTCACTCCGTACCGCAACGGGTCGTACTTAATCCCACTGACCAAGGGTTTTCCGGCAGAATGGACCCTGTATTGTTCCTGTGGCAGGCCGCATACTTCCACACGATGGAGTTGGAGGGAGTTTAAGTCATATTCGGTGACCGGTCAGGCCCACCGTCGTGGCTACGGCTCGCCGGAAGAAATCCTGGACCTGAAGCGCGCAGTGGCACGATCCGAGTTAGTGCCGTTTGATATAGCGGCAGAGTCGGACCTCGAACGAAAAGGGAGAACATCAAGATGAGTTCGGTAGTCGGGTGCCTCAAGGCAGGCATACTTCTCACAGTTGTCTCGTGCTCAGGCGGTCATTTGCTAGGTGGTCGGGTTTTTTCTGCCGAAACGGCGCCGCGTGCAGCTTGTGTGGCGTCCGCATATCACGAGTTCGATTTCTGGGTCGGTGATTGGGACGCATTCGAGGTCGCTGGCACTACGCCAGTCGCACGCGTCCGAGTGGACCTCATTCTTGATGGCTGCGTCTTGCGCGAAGACTATCAGGGCACCGATGGACACAAAGGGCAGAGTTTCAGCATCTACGACGCCTCAAGAAAAGTCTGGCATCAGAGTTGGGTCACTAATCGAGGCGAGCTGCTTATCATCGAAGGCAACAGGCAAGGTGGAGAGATGGTTCTGAGCGGCGCGGATCATACCGTAAGCGGTGCGGAGAGACACGTCCGTGGCACCTGGAAGCCGGAAGATGGCGGCGTTCGTGAGACTGCCGTCACCTCCACCGATGGCGGCAAGACATGGAACCAGTGGTTTGATCTGATGTTTAGAAAGCACAAGCCTGACTCGCGGAGGCTTGAGTTTTGTCCGCAACCTGAAGGTGGTGTATCAAGATGAAGATATTGTTCTCAACCGGAGTGGCATTTTGCATGCTCACAGTGATTTTAATAAGTGGAGCGAAGGCGTCTGCAGCCGACGATCAGGATCTCGTTGCGGCTCTCGACACTCAGTATCAGGAGGCCGTCAAAAAGAACGATGCGGCCACGATGGACCGCATTTTAACTGATGATTTCATCCTAGTGACCGCTTCCGGCAAGACCTATAACAAGGCTGACTTACTCAGGGAAGCACGGGGCAGGAATACGGTCTACGAGCATCAAGAAGATACGGAACAGACCGTTCGCGTTTGGGGACGTACCGCCGTGGTCACCGCTAAGCTATGGGAGAAGGGCACAAAGAACGGGAAGTCATTCGACCACACGCTGTGGTTCAGTGACACTTATGTGCGGACTCCGACCGGATGGCGCTATGCATTTGGCCAATCGGCGTACTGCCCTTGCGAAAAATCACCTAAGTGAAGGCCTTCTCCATCGCACGGACGTACAGCTACTCATGCAAGAATGAGGCGCGCCAGCTCGCACAACGAATAGACGGACCATCATCTCCGTCTATCCGACAGTGATTCGATCCCTCGTCCGAGCCCGAATCGCGACTAACTCGCCTCAGTTACATGGCCCCGGTGAGCCGCTTGGAAATGTTGGTGGCGTGCAGGACGCCTTTGTCGTCGAAAGTGCCGCGGCAGATCACTCGATCTCCATCTTTCACCTGGCTGACATCGATGGTATTGACCGTCTTGCTGCCGTGCTCTTGACTGACCCACTTCGTCGAGCTGTCGTACGTCACGGTCTTGTCGAACCCCGCAGACGTGTGAACCGTGAACATCGACTTATCCTTATCGCTGCGGAGGATCTTGCCCTCGACGCGACCTTCCTTCGCGTCCTTCTCCTTAGCCGGAGCGTCCTGGGCGAACACCAGCGTGGACAGCGAGCAGGCAAGCACGGACGCAAACAATAAAACAAACACTTTCTTTACCATTTAAACTTCCTCCTTTTGATAGAACGATTGTGTACTCGGCAACGAAGAATAGACCTCAAAGCTGAAAAGAACAAGTCCCATCCAAACTTGCTCGGCGTACCGCGACCGGGGATAGCAAAGTGCGACCTTTCGAGATTATCTAATACAGCACTTCGTTCTCACCCTTTGCGGCGATCGTCTGCTGGACAATCGCAACTATCTTATCTCGTCGAGCCATCACGCCTTTCACTTCGTCTTTGCTCAGGTAATGCTTGGTCTTTTCCGCCAACTGATTGCCATCCAGGGCCTTCAGTTTCTCCAACAACTGGCGGTCGCAGTGCATCAGATTCTTAGGAGTCTCCACGTCTTTAGAGAGACGAAATGCGCGGGTAAAATCAATTCTCCAAATCTTCCAGTCCTGACTGATCAGCAAATTGGTAAGGTTGGGATCCTTATCGTAGACAAGTTGGTCGAAGACCAGGATCTTATACATCTGCTTGTTCCAGGCGTCCTGATCGGGTACCTCGATCTTCTGTTTGACCCGCTCCTGCTCATCCATTTTTACCGGAAGCCACCAACTGAGTGAGCCCGTAGTTCCTTGCCATTTGCGTTCGACATAAACCGGGATCATGTCGTCCATGCCAAGCAACTCAGCCAGCTCATAGGCGGCGATATTGTACTTGTACGAATCTACAAAGTTCACTTCGACCGTACCGTTCGCCAACGTCTGCCGCGGTTTTTCTACGTTAATAGGTTGGAAGGACGCATCGTGAGTCACAGTGCCGTCACTCAGCGTGAGGCGCCAGGGGTTGGTGACGCCTTTCCCTGACTGCTTGCTGGCGACCACCTTGGCGGTGAGAAGGAATTGCTTGATCTGGTCCTTGGTGAGCGTGGGATCGTCTGCAGCGATGACCACACGTACGCAAGTCAAACAGACGATCGCGGCGGCAAGAATCAGCCTCCGATGTTGCAGATGAAGCATACGCATAGTAATACCTCCAAAATTTGCCGACATCTTCCTGCGAACCCGCTTATTCAGCAATAAACATCTGCTGATCCATTTCGCGGGCGCAATTGAATCCTAAAATCGCGATCCGCTCTTTTCATACCTTCGCGCGCCTTGCACCCTGTTCCAGGCGGGCTTTGGCTGCACGTGCCGTTTCTCGCAAAAGCGGATCCGCATCATTCAGGCACCGATTTAATTCACATTCCAGAGATACCAATCCAAAGCTGCCGATTGCGTATGCTCCACAAGATCGCAGCCAGGGGTCGTCGCTGGTCACGAGTGCCGCCACGGCGTGCTCCTGACTCTCGATCTTGGCGCGCACCAGGCGGTTCGCCAGCCGAGCGCGCTCACCCACGGTGATCTTGCCATCCAGCAACGGCACCAGCATTTCACGCAACTGAGCCTTCAAGACGTTATCGAGGAACTCCAGCGCGTTGTCGTGGACCGATATGCTCTTGGATTTCAATCCCAAGTAAGCACTCTTCACATCAAGGTGCGGATATAACAAGCCCAGCAGACGAAAGATACGCTCTAATTCCTGTTGCATGGATTCCGTGAGTGCGTTAGCTACCGGATCTTGACCGCCTTCCGTCGTGCCCAGCTTGTCAAGAATCTGATATGAGCGGTAGTGCCCGAGAATTTCTGCAGCCAACACCGTCTCTAACATCTGGACGTCAGTCTCGATCTCAGGATGGGCGCGGCAAAGCTTGTTAAGAGCACTGATAATACGGAAACGCAGAGTAGTATCACTTTCCATCAGGTTTTCTAGCAGCACTTGCGCTCCCGCTGGCGTCCCTACCTTCACCAGTACCGCAGGAATTTCTCTTCGGGTCTCAATTGGAACTGAGTAGTCGCCCAGATGGTCGCGCAAAGCTCCGACAATGGTGTCGCCCATTTCCCCAAGGGCTATCGCAACTTCCGCGCCGAGTTCGCGATGCGACAGCCGATCCAGTAAATCCGGAACGAGCCGCCGCTTGCGCAATTTCCCTGCAGATCGAATCGTTTCCCGCACTACTGGGATGTCAGGGTCTGCGAGCAGAGTGGAAAGCAGCGGATCAAAACAGTCCGGAAGCAGGCCCAGTACACGGGCCGCTTCCATCCTGGTCCGCTGCCCTTCTGCTCCCGGTTCCCCGACCATGGTGCTCAGAATCTGTTGCGCGGCCTCCAGGTTCTGGGCTTGGCCGGGTCGGGCCAGAAATGCCACCATGGCCGAACGCACCGAAAACCCGGAAAAGTCACCCACTTCCTCAATTAGTTCCAGCGGGTCGACATGCGCATGGTGGGTCAGGTAAAGCAGGGCTTCGGTGCGCACGTTGAGGTCAGGGTCGCGGAGCAGCCGCTCCATGTCTGGCCGAACCGTGGGGTCGCCGGATGCCGACAGAATAGAGATTGCCTTCTGCCGGATCTCTGCTGACGGGTGGCTCAAGAGGCTACGAACCGCGGGATGCACGGCTCTCTGCCGCTCCACTTCAAACAAGCTGAGTGCATAAAGGATGTCCTTGGGGTCAGAGGCCGAAAGCCCGGTCGCCAGCAACTCGGCGGTTGAACGATCCAGCACGGAAGTGGAGGCCTGCTCTGTATCCACCCGATGCTGAATGATGCTTTCCTTGAGGGTTGCCACATATTGTCGCCGCGCGATTGAAACCGCAACCAGCCAACCTCCGGCCAGCAGTATCGCCAGCCAACTTAGTTGACGCGCCGGCAGCCGCAAAGTTGTGGCAAAAATCAGAACGCTCAACCCCGCCAAGCCATCTCCCAGGCGCCAGACGACCGTGTCGATGAACCATTTGACCTGTAACTTTACCCAAGCCGGCAGCGGCAGATAGAGCAGCTCGGTCGTGGACTTATCAACCGAATAACGCAGTACCTGATCGCAGCCTTTCAAAGCGATTGCTGCCCCCAACGTGCCCAGAATCAGCAAGCCCGCTGACCCCATTAACACAGTGAAAGGAAGCACCATGAGGGAAGTACCAATGCCAAACCTGCGCAGGAACCTATTGGTGACGAGGAACTGCAACAGCAGTGAGAGCACCCCGGCATAGAAATTGAAGTTGCCGAATAAGATAGCCAGGGCGTCTTTTTTCACCAGCACCTGTTGCGCAATAGCCAGGAATTGCCAGCCTGTGAGAGTGGTCACAAAAGAAGAAATGCAGATTACGGCGGCAATGGCGCGTAAGTATGACGAGGAGAGCACCAACTGCATACTCTGGTTCAGGTTCCGTGGCCCAGTTGCGGCAGCTCTTTCCGCGACTTCACGAGCTCCGCAGGCCGCCGCTTGTCCGTCACGCCAAATCAGGATCACCAGTCCGGCAGAGATCAGGACGAACAGCGCCATGCCAAGCAACAAGCTCTCCGTGCCGAATGCTTTGGTGATAGTTTTGGAGAGGTAACCAGCAAAGATCCAACCCCCAATGGCTCCCCCGCCCACCATTCCGAACACACGCTTGGCCTCGCGCGTGGTCAAAACGTAATTCGCGACAGTCCAGACCTGGGTGGGCGCCAGCACTCCAAAAATCTTGACCCATATGTAGAACGCGGGAAAGACCCAAATCAGACGGGAGTAGTAGTGGGTAAGCCACCAGAACAATGCACAATTGGTGGCAAAAAATAATAGGCTGAAGACCACCAGATTGAGCAACGATATTCGCCGCGCAATTAGTACGTAGCCCGCCACGACCAGAGCCACCAGCACTGAACTGGAAATGTCAGCGTAGGCGAGTTGCTTCGCCTGGAATCGCGACAGGAACAAGGCAGCGCCAGCCACTTTGCCGATTACGTAGCTGCTGATAACCAGGAACAGGCACGCGCAGAGCAGAGTGCCGCGCCCCAGATCTCCGGGGTGGATGTTCAGAGCGCGCTCAATCCACCGTTTCATCGGCAGAAGCCTTTCATCAGTTTGCTCTATCGCGGTGCGGCTACCGGCTGAGCAACCTCCTCCTTCTGTGCGGGTTCGAGAACCACTTGCTCGTCCATGTAGTCGGCCGTGAACCTGGTATTGTCCTGGATTTGCAGAGCGGATGCGCGGCCACCAGCGTAGTAAGTACTCAGCATGCCAGTGTCGATCAGAAATACTTTGTCCCCAAAACGAGGCCGGATTCGGCCGCCTTTCTGCACGGTGTGTCCCACGACGATGCGCGTCGCTTTGAGCGCGTCGAGGATCTTACCCATCTGCGCGGCGCCTTCTTCATCGCTCCACTGGTCGTAACCGCGAAACCACAGTGGACCGTCAACTTTCACGCTGAGCCAGTCCGTATAACCGAGGAATTGTATTAGCCTGTTCTGGCGTGGCACATTTGCCGACACCTTTCCCTTTTTTTCCGCCGAAATTTCTGCCAGGACGGCTCCCCTAATTTCCTCAAGGTTGAAAAACGGCAAAATTATGTCGGCCTCCTGCAGGAATTGTTTGGCGGAATCGAATTGTTTGATCTCGTCACGGATACGCGTGTTAATCCCATCCAGTTTCATCTTGGCCACATTAGGACTGATTCCGCCGTGCAAGAAGATCACTCCACCAATATCGGCTAGAGCCGAATGTTCACGCAGCCACTTGCCATAAACCCCATTCGGAGTAAAGGCGTCGCGCTGCTCGACGTAGCCAGCCGGGTGCCGCGCCATCCACTCCCCTTCCGTCAACTCCATGGGTTGGGCCAACTCGGCGAAGAGCGCCATATGGCTGCTGCGCCATTTCACATACGCCTGATAGGCCGCCTTCTGGCGTTCCTCAGATTTAGAATCGGCGAAGCTGGCGAAGTTCACGGGCGTGACATACCGAAGGTCGCCCATGATATTCATCATTTCGTGGTTGCCCAGCAAGCTCACTACCTGGCCACCTGCCTGCAGTGCTTCCTTCTCCAGCGCCATCAGCAGGTCCATTACATCGCGTGGTTTCGGCCCTCGATCCAAGAGGTCCCCTACCTGGACCAGGGTAGTCTTGCCCCCGATCCAGTGATGCTGGGCATCGATCAGCCCCGACTTTTGGAGTATGGCGACAAAGTCGTCAAAGTCACCGTGCACGTCACCGATGGCCACTACGGATCCGGGAGGGTTCTCTACCGCCTTAGGGGATCCTGCCCACGCCAGGCTGACCGATACCAGGAAAAAGACGATGGTAAGGCAAACGCGGCGCAGCGAAACGTGCGCAGAGCTGGGCACTTCTCTCCTCCTATCACACAGTTCGTATCGAGCTGGGACGAACGCCTTGGTGGACGCCGCATCTTAGGATGCCCGACGGTGGAAGTCAACAAAACAGATGTAGTTTGTGATGGTGGCCCTCGTTCGCAAACAGGGCCACTACAGGCGGCATTAACTAAGTTCAGCGGAGTCGGCCCCCACCATGTTTTCGGTCGGCATATTCGACGAGAGTAACCGAATTTCTCCGCCCCCGGTCGACGTTACGACCGCAGGCGCGCTCGGATTCTTTCCAGAAGGTCAGACGCGGCTTGGCCCGCATCTAGTGTGGAAAATTCGCTTCCAAGTTCCACCACCGGCACAGTGGCGCAGGCGGCGCGAAACGCTTGCTGCGTTCCCGGCGACGCCGTCAAGTTCGGACCGAGGACGGTCAGGCTAGGCCGCGTTGCCTTCATCAGGATCAGTGAGTCGGGCAGGCTACTATTCGTTAGTACGTTATACCCGGCGCTCCGTAACAACTCTCGCAAGTAAGCCAGCACATCAGCAGATTGGTCGACACAGAGCACGCTCGGGCCTGCGATCGCGGCTCGCTCCCAAGTGCTCTTTCGCTTGTAAAATGCTGAAACCGCGTCCTCTTCCGACGGATGGGTGTCGAAAAGTGTGGTCAGGTTTGTTATCTGCAAGACCTTGTCGACGGCCTGTGGCACGTTGCACAGTTTCAAATCGCCGCGGCCTCTACGGGTACTGGTCAGCAGCCGCACTAACGTTCCGAGCCCGCTGCTGTCGATAAAAGCCACCTCACCCAAATGCAGGACGAAGGCGCTGCGGTCTTGCCTCAGTCCCGTAATGTGTTCGCGTAATGACTCCGTCTCCCCGCCAGCGACGATACGCCCAATGCAGCGCACAATCGTGACATCTCCCACCGCGCGCGTATTCAGTGATAGCGGCATACTACCTCCTTGCCGACCTGAAGCAAGGCTTCAAACCGCGCCATTATATCCGTGGCAGATTCACATTGAAAACAAGCATTTGTCGAGCCCGGAAGCGTCGAGCGAGGGGTGGGTGTTCCCCGCTAGTCGGCCAGACCTTGCCGGACTATACGCCAAAGCAACACCTCTGCTTCCAAGGTAGTGCGGTCGGACAAGTCCAGCCTGACCGATGCCCTCCACACAGCCTCCAGGCCTGCCCAGACGCGTCTGGTCTCGGGACCAAGAAATCGAACGAACGCCTCGCTGCCGTACGACTTCCAGGAGGCAAGATTGTGCAAAGTTCCCAGAAACCCGAGACCTACCAAGTTCCGAACTTCCTGGCTACCGTCTCGTAGGAATTTTTCCATTTGAGCAAAGGCGGCGCGCACTCGTTCATCGTTGTCGTGTTCGTACAATTGATCTATTACAAAGTGCGCAAAAACGGGCATGGTGAAGCGCAGTGTCTGGTCGTCCTCCCACCGACCCAAGCGGCTGAGGAACTGCGGGAACTCACGTCGGAGGTCGGAGATTACCTGCTGCTTTTCCAGCATCGGATAGACCCTTATCCTTAATCCCTATCCCTCTGGGATGGCATTGCCAGGGCCTGACTTGGGGGCGAATCGTGCAGTACGGGAGTGCTGGCCCGCTCCCTCGCTCTCTTATCGATGAGCAGGTTGAATCGCGGAAGCAAACGCAAAACAAAACGCCCCAAGACTCGGTAAAGTCATTGGGACGTTAGTCGAACAGCCCTCCCCCGAAGTCTGCTCACGAACTACAGTAAATGTTTGGGAGATACAGGGGAATGGCCCGAACGGGCCACTATCAGCACAATGGTGGGGGTTGGCGCAAAACCAAACACTCTGCTCTCGACTATCTCAGAAGCTGTCCCGCATGGCGGTAGGTAACGGTCAGCGCGAAGAATGCGGCCATCCATAAGGATTGGCCTGTCTTTCCTAACTCTTACGTGATCCAAGAACCAAAGCCAGAACACCTCCAGCGACAAGAACTACACCGACCGCGGGGGGTAGTTTCTCCCTACTTTCAGTCTGGACGCCGATTTTGGTATCTCCGATTTTTAGGTCATGGCTCTCGCGGTGAGGAAGTGGCACGACGAAAGCCAGTAGTCCAAGCACCAGCAACAATACGCCGATAACTGAAATGCCCTTCATCGGAAGCTCCTCTCTAGAAAGCGAAGACCTCTCAAGGGACCGGATTGCGTCCTTGAATCACACGAATCAGCACAACCACAATCGCTACCAGCAGAAGAATGTGAATGTACCCGCCCAAAGTGTACGAGCTCACTATTCCCAGCAGCCATAGCACCAGAAGAATCACAAAGATCGTCCAGAGCATATCGGCCTCCTCGTAATGGGTTTCTCGCCAGCCCCGCTTTCGTTCTTGCAAAAACGGCGAGGATTTTAGCATATGCCGTATCGCCGACAGCTTTTACCTTCGCTGGATTCACTTGTGCCACTTTTGTTTGTATCCCATCGAACAGAACCTGTGAGACATCTCCGAAGCCCAGCAATGTCATCAGAAACTTCGCGTCAATGCTGTTCCACAAAGGCCGGAAGGTCTAGATGGCTAACGAAATGAATCCCACGGAAGGGGGCCTAGCCTCTGACCAAAATATCGGGGCGGTATATCGCCCTTCCAGTTTTTAATTCTCTCAACGTCAATACCAGCTTACTAAATCAGCAAAAAAAGAGGTTGGACCGGTTGCCACCGAACAGTCACGCAGCCACTCCGAGTTGTACAGTGTTGCATGTATGGACGCCAGACGGGCGCTCGGAACTATCATGATGCCCGGTTTTCCTCGTCTTGGAGAGTTTCCATGACTAAGAAAAATCAGCGCCAGCGTGAACGAGGGTCTGAAATGAGTATCGCTCGAATGCCAGATTCGGTTCCACAGCAAAACGCGGTTCACCACTCGCATGTGGTTCAGTTCTACAGCGACGACAGCTTCCTCTTAGAGGAATTGAGACACGTCATCGGTACGGCCCTCACGGGCGGCAGCTCCGCGGTTATTCTGGCAACCAGGAGTCACAATGAAAGTTTGGCCCACAGGTTGAAGCATGACGGGCTCGACCTAGCCAAGATTGCCACAGAACGTAGATACCAGGCTTTGGACGCCACCCAGGTTTTGTCCCAGTTTATGGTGGACGGTCGTCCAGATCCTGCACGCTTTGCGGAGATTATCGGGGGCGTGATTGCGAGAGCAGCGGCCGCATCCCACGATGAAAACCGCCGTGTAGTGGCTTTCGGAGAAATGGTGGCTCTACTGTGGGCGGAAGGACGAGCCCAAGCTGCTATAGAACTCGAAAAGCTCTGGAATGAGTTGGCCAGGTCGTATTCATTTTCCCTTCGGTGCGCGTACCCAATGCAGGGATTTTGCCGGGAGGAGCACGCCGAGTCGCTGCTGAGAATTTGTGCGGAACATTCTGGCGTGGTTCCTGATGAAAGTTATACCGAGCTGACGTCCGAAGATGAGCGCCTTCGGAATGTTGTTCGTTTGCAGCAACGGGCACAGACTCTTCAGTCGGAGATCGATTGGCGTCACCGCGAGGAACGATTCCGACTGTTCGTAGAAGGCGTCCAGGACTATGCGATCTTTATGTTGGACCCCGAGGGTCACGTCAGTACTTGGAACACTGGAGCTCGGCGAATCAAGGGATACCTGGCGTCGGAGATTGTTGGCCGGCACTTTTCGTGCTTTTACCCAGAGGAGGATATCCGGGACTGCAAGCCGCAGAGGTTGCTCGAGCTGGCCGCCAAAGATGGCCATTCTGAAGACGAGGGGTGGCGAGTTCGTAAGGATGGCTCCAAATTTTGGGCGAACGTGACAATCAGCGCAATTCGTGATGAGGCGGGCAACCTGATCGGCTTCGGAAAAGTCACTCGTGATCTCACGGAGCGCAAGCGTGCAGAAACCGCTCTTCGGCGCAGTGAAGCACGATTTCGTTTGCTGACGGAGGCCGTTCAGGACTATGCGATCTTTATGTTGGATCCCGAAGGGCACGTCAGCACCTGGAATACTGGTGCCGAACGACTCAAGGGCTACAAGGCATCGGAAATTATTGGCCGGCACTTTTCGTGTTTTTACTGCCAGGACGACCTTCGGGCAGGCAAGCCTCGCCGCGAACTCGAAATTGCGGAAAAAGAAGGGCGATTCGAGGAAGAAGGCTGGCGCCTGCGCCGCGACGGATCGAAATTCTGGGCAAGTGTAACCATCACTGCGCTTCGAGATGATACTGACAGGCTCGTTGGCTTCGGCAAAGTGACGCGGGACGTTACAGAGAGAATGAAAGCGGAAAAATCGCTACGGGCGCTCTCCCTGCATCTGCTGAAGACTCAAGATGAAGAACGAAGGCGCATCGGCAGAGATCTTCATGACAGCCTGGGCCAATATGTGGCAGCGATGAAGATGAGCCTGGATACCCTGGCGTCCAGCCTAGAGCCGGGGGAAACTGAAACCAGGGAAAAAGTTGCCCAATGTGTTCATCTGGCCGAGGAATGCGTTAAGGAAGTTCGCACCATATCTCATCTGCTCTATCCCCCGATGCTGGAAGAGCTGGGATTGAAATCCGCAATATCCTGGTATCTCGGTGGTTTCACGAAGCGTAGTGGTATCCAGGCAAGTTTCGACATTTCACCCGATTTTGGACGTTTGTCGCGCGATCTTGAACTGGCTTTGTTTCGCGTGCTTCAGGAGAGCTTAGCCAATGTGCACCGCCATTCGGGCAGCCAGACTGCTCATGTTCAATTGTCGATCCAGCGGGGAATGGCGGTTCTCGAAATCAGAGACCAAGGAAAAGGAATTCCCTCCGCGATCCTGGAAGAATCAGGTGAAGACTGGTTGGGAGCCATCGGAGTGGGGCTCCGCGGCATGAAAGAGCGGATGCGACAACTTGGAGGCTCGCTGGAGATATCATCCGGCAGGGATGGTACTAGGGTAACTGCGGCGATCCCGCCCGGATAGAAAGGCGCCCAGAAAGCTTTTTCTCGAATTGACGGGGGAAAAGCCTCGACCAGAGTTGCTGCAGTCCCCGCATTCCAGAGATGAGTTCACCCTAACCTAGACTTGCCACAATCAAACTATGCTTCGGATCTTTGTCATGCACGGGAATGATCTCATCCTGGGTTGTATTGACCACAGTTTTTTGAATAGCAAAAGCTAATCCCATACAAAACCAAAACACAACCATTGCCTCGGCGTCCCCAAAGTTGTACTGAACCATTGCAATGAGCAAGAACGCGACCAGACCGCCCAATACCCCGGAAGTGACTCCTTCGGCAAACCAGTTTGCGTGCCGGAGTCTGGCCAGGAGTTGCAGCAGAAAAACCAGGTAGGCACCCATTAGCCACACCCAAATGACCAGGGTAGGCAATCCACATTCCACCGCGAGTTGGATCGGAGTGGAGTGAAAATGACTCTTGAGATCGAAACGGTGATACGCCTCAAGGTCCCATCGGCGCCAATCCCCGGCGACGCTGTCAAGGCCGACGCCGAAGAGCGGATGCGCACGAATGAGCTTAAGGCTGTCTTTCCACATCAGCAGCCGATATTCGGTACCGGGGTCGCTAGGGTCGAATAGTGTCAGCGCCCTCTGCTTCCCCACCCAGTGCATGCCAAGCGCCGCAACCAAGGTAAATCCCAGCATTATCAATACGGCGTTCTTGCGGCCTGTACGCAAGAGTGCAATCAGCAGAGCCCCCACAAAGAGGCTTAGTAGGGAAATTCGCGTGAGCGTGAGAGCCACAGCCTCGGTGATCGCGAGAAACGCAAAGCCCAGGAACATCCGAAGTCGAAGGCTGTTACTGCCGCCAGCCAGACACAACCCCCAGCAGAGCAAGCCCGTCAAGACCAGGACCTCTGAATAAGGGAAATAGTGCTTCAGAAAACCTTCCGCACGCAGAGGGTGGGCCACAACCAGGCTTGTCCCTGGCTGTCGTAGCGCGTGAACCAGAAGTTTTTCTTGACTGACTGAGATGGTCAGTCGCTTTGAGGGAGATCCACGGCTTATGAGAAGCTGCAACCCGCCGTCTGATGGCAGCTGATCCAACATGTTGAGCAGTTGTCGTGGAGTACGTGTTGGCTTCCCGTTCACCCTTTGAATAATGTCATCTTTTTGCAGACCAAGTTGTGCCAGCGATACAGATGCAGTTCCGGCGTCGACCGGCTTGACGCCTATTCCGAACGTATACTGCCACTCGGTGTAAATGACGCTAATCAGGCACGCTCCGACCAGCAAACCAACCAGGATCTTCAGCTGCCGCAAGCTGATGGTGACTTGAGCCATAAGAACAGCAAGCACCAGGAGCGTTACTGTCCGCATCCGACCCCAGCTAAGCGAGGGTTCGGTCGAAAGCGCTGTGGAAATGCCAGAGAATAACAGGAACAGCAAAAGCGGACGCACTAAAGGCTGCGCAAGAACCTTGAATTTGCGAGTGCAGATCAGAATCAGCCAAAATATTGTGGCTGCCCGGAAGGCGTTGACCGCACCTTTAGTGGACAGAGGCGCGCACATAGCAACTCCCGCCAGCGAGAAAAAAAATGCGCCTTCGATCCAGCGAGCCCAGTCCGAGAACACGATCACTTTCGTCTTCTGCCCGCAGCCCACTTGCAAGGAGGTGGCATCGCTCCTTAGCATCATTTGACTATACGCGCCCTTTCCCTAACGGTGTAGGCTGCAGTGCTTTGCCCATGCTGCTGCAATCTTATATGCGAAGCATCCGCGCTTGGGGTATGCTAAACCTTCAAAATTCATGCAGGCCTAGAAATGTTTGCTCGTCGTGCGCGGCTGATTGCATCTAGCTTTATAGTTAACGACCTGATTGCCACTGCCGTGGCATTCCTCCTCGCCTATGGAATCCGGGTGTGGGCTGGGAGCAAGGGCTGGCTGCATAACTCCGCAATCTATTCCTTCAACACTTATCTGCCGATTTTGTTGGCCGCGCTGCCGGTGTTTCCATTTTGGGGATACGCTTTAGGAGCTTACCAGCAGGTTGAACTTCGACGTCCGCGCGACATCGCCAGCGACGTCGTCAAGATAAGCCTGTTTGGAGTCCTGTCGCTGTTTGCGGGCTTGTTCCTGCTGCAAGGCCAATACGTCAGCCGAAGTTTTCTATTGGCTTTTTCGGTTCTGGAGTTCTTGGTTCTTGCGACCAGTCGCTGGCTGCTGCTGGTCGGCGGAACCTGGTTCAGAGCGAGGCCCGAGTACCATCGCCACTTTGTGATTGTAGGAACGACGGCCGGAGCCATTAAGTTGGCCTCTCTATTGGAAGAGGGAGAGAGTTTCGGGCTGCGCCTGGTGGCGTTCGTTTATCCGGGAGATGAGAAGCCGAGTCCGTTGCTGGGTTTGCGGCGAGACTATGCGACCCTCCCGGTGGAACAAGTTTCCGAGTTGCTGCACAACCACGTGGTTGACGAGGTTCTGTTTGCGGTTGGGAGGGACGATCTCATTAAGCTTGAACCTCTAATGCAGCAGTGCGAGCAGGAGGGTGTGCACATGCGGGTTCAGCTCGACTTCCTGCCCAAAGGTTTCTCGCACGTTTTCGTCGAACATTTGGCTCAGATTCCGCTGCTCACTTTCGCCAGCACTCCGCAAAATGATTTCGCGCTGTTGTTCAAAAGAGCGCTGGACGTAACTCTCTCGGCTTTAGCTCTCGTCGTACTGTCTCCCGTGTTTCTCGTTCTTGCACTCTTGATAAAACTCACCTCAAAAGGTCCGGTCTTTTATCGCCAGACCCGCTGCGGCTTGGGAGGACGTCGATTCACGCTGCTGAAGTTTCGTTCCATGGTTGCAAACGCAGACCAGCTTCTCCTTCATCTGGAGGAGCTGAACGAGGTCGATGGTCCAGTCTTCAAAATGCGCAATGACCCGCGGTGCACGATTGTAGGACGTTGGATGCGAATGTTGAGCCTGGATGAGCTCCCGCAGCTCTGGAATGTTTTGCGCGGAGACATGTCCTTGGTGGGACCGCGCCCGCCTCTGCCTGCGGAAGTGCAACACTACGAGCCGTGGCAGCGTCGCCGTCTGCGGATGAGACCGGGGTTGACCTGCCTCTGGGCCCTCGAGGGACGCAGTCGCTTGCAGTTCGATCGCTGGGTGAAGCTCGACCTCCTTTATATCGACAACTGGTCGGTGTGGTTGGATTTCAAGATTCTGCTAAAGACAATTCCTACTGTGCTTTCCAGCCGAGGAGCGCATTGAGGCAATAGCGCTCGGCGTATTGCTGGCTTCGTTCCCGCTGCCGACGAGCGCGGCCGGTCCTCATCTAGCATCCGCAAAGAGCGCGCTTGTAAATTTAGAGCGGCAAGAATTATGGGGTGGGTCAAATTGATCGCGGGTTACGCGCTGTCATGCTGAGCGAGACGAAGCATCCCTACACTATTTAATCGGTTTCTGAGAATAGGGATTCCTCGCTCTGCGCGGAATGACAATGGGATTTAGCGCGTCCCGTTGGGATACACCAGAATCTTGCTGGCCTCGCCGGTCTTCAAGCGTTCCATACCCTTGGAGAAATCCTTCATCGCGATGCGATCAGTGATCACCGGATGCAGGTCGAGTTTGCCGGCTTTCAGGAGCGCGGTCATCTGATACCAGGTCTGGTACATGCGGCGGCCGCTAATGCCCTGGATGGTGATGCCCTTGAAAATGATGTCCTCGGAAAAGTTCAGCGAGATGGGTTTGGAGGTCAGACCGAGAAGAGAAATCCGGCCGCCGCGGCGTACGATGTCGAAGGCGGTCCGGTTGGCTGTGGGATGGCCGGCCATCTCAAGCACGACATCCACCCCCAGTCCGTCGGTGCGCTCCATCACCGCCGCTCGCGCATCTTCTTTCGATGGGTCGAGGACGACATCTGCTTTCATTTCCTGAGCGAGCCTGCGGCGATGTTGATTCACCTCGATAGCAAAGATCGTGGTCGCCCCCACCGCCCGCGCCACCGCAATGGAGAAAAGTCCGATCGGCCCACAGCCTGTAATCGCCACCGTCTTGGCTGCAATCTCTCCAGCCAACACGGTGTGAACCGCATTTCCCAGCGGATCGAGAATCGAGGCATATTCCTGCGGGATGGCCGGATCGAGTTTCCAGATATTGGATTCGGGGATGACGACGTATTCGGCGAAGGCCCCGTCGGAATCCACGCCGATGATTTTCACGTTCTGACAAATGTGCGCTTCGCCCGTGCGGCACAGTAGGCACTTGCCGCAAGCCACGTGCATCTCAGCAGAAACGAAGTCGCCTTCCTTCACGCTGGTGACCTCGTCGCCGTAGGCCACGACCTCGCCGCAGAATTCGTGTCCAGGTATGAGCGGGGGATGAATCCGATGCTGCGCCCAGCGGTCCCATTCGTAGATGTGCAAGTCGGTACCGCAGATGGAGGCGACCTTAACCTTGACCAGTACGTCGTTCCGGCCAAAGCCTGGGACTTTGACTTGGCGAATTTCTGCTCCGGGGGCGGCTTCAGGCTTTACGACCGCGAGCATGGTTTGAGGCATGACTGCTACCTAGTGACTTTCAAAATGACCAGCCAAACTTTTGATTTTAGCACCGGGGGCGAGGAGTTCCCCAGCCGCCACCACCAGGAGTCTCAATCCGAATTCGTTCTCCCTTGCGCAGCCTGCGATTGAATTTGCCCGGCAGCTTCTCGATGGAACCGTCCAGCCGGATAATCTCTGCCGTCCCTGGCGCGCCGTCTCGTCCTCCGCTCAGTCCGTAGGGACCGTGCGTCCGCCGGTCCGCAAGCAGCGTGACCTCGGCGTCGGTCAACACCTCGATCTCGCGCACGATGCCGTCGCCGCCGCGATATTTGCCGGCGCCGCCACTTCCTGCTCGCAATGAGTACTGGTGCACGCGCAGCGGATACGCATACTCCAAGGCCTCCGCTGGAGTGTTCAGGGAATTTGTCATGTGGGTATGGACGCCGGAAATACCCGGCTTCGTGGGACGTGCTCCCATGCCGCCGGCGATGGTTTCGTAGTAAGCGAACGGTTCGCCAGTCCGCGGATCGATGCCGCCGATGGTCAGATTGTTCATTGTCCCCGCCGCCGCAGCGGGAATCCGATCCGGGATAGCTTGGGCGAGGGCTCGCAAGAGCACATCCACAATGCGCTGCGATGTTTCTACGTTCCCACCCGCCACGGCCGCTGGGGGACGCGCATTAACGATTGTTCCCTCCGGCGCAATCACTCGAACCGGGCGCATGAGTCCTGCGGTCGCCGGCACATCTTCCGTGAGCAGACACCGGAACACATAGAAGCAGGCTGAGTACGTGATCGCCTCAACCGCATTGATGCTGCCCTCCACCTGCGGATCGCTGCCGCTAAAATCCACTGTCGCGATTGGTTGTGTGGGGATGGATCCTCGACCCGTCTTGAGCCTTCCCGCAAACCTGACCGTCGCCGCAATCTTTATCGGCTTTTGGTCAATTCCGTCGCTGTCCAGAAAGTCTTCGGCTCGGTAGGTCCCTTGCGGTACCTGCTGCAAGAACGCTCCCATCAACTCTTCGGAATACTGCAGCAAATCAACGGCGGCGCCTTTGACTCGGTCCAGTCCATAGCGCTGGCAAATTTCCCGCAGCCGTTCTGCCCCGGTGTGGCAAGCCGCGATCTGTGCTCCGAGATCGCCTTCCCGTTCATCGGGGGTGCGTACGTTATTCAGCAGCAGGGCAAGAAGGTCGCGTTGCATTTTCCCCGCGCGCACGATTCTTACGGGCGGAATACGAATTCCTTCCTGATAGATCTCACGGCATAAACCCATCGAGCCGGGATAGGCTCCTCCCACATCAGCGTGATGCGCGCGAGAACCTACGTAGAAATCGGGTTTTGTGCGGTTGCATGCACCCGAACTCTTGTGGGTACGGTCGGTTCGACTGCGCATCCGAACATAAACTGGTGCCACCAAGGTGATGTCGGGCAGATGGGTTCCACCGCGGAATGGGTCATTAAGCATGACCACGTCACCGGGCCCAAGTTCGCAACCGTCTTCCTTGCAGTGATCGATGGCGGCAAGCACCGACCTAGGCATGGATCCCAGATGCACCGGCATATGGTCGCCCATCGCGATGACGTCCCCATCGGAATCAAAGACCGCACACGAATAGTCGCGCCGCTCTTTGATGTTCGGCGAAAACGCGGTGCGGCGTAGGGCCGCCCCCATCTCTTCCGCAATCGAGTGGTAGATGTTCTTGAAAATCTCCAGCTCGATGGGATCGCGCGGCATGAGGATGGGTGGAAGACTCTGACTGGTTGAAGTGTACGACACCACTTCGGTTCACGGTTGCCACAAAGCCAACGTGCTTCGCTCAGAATTTGATTGACAACCCGAGTAATACTCCGCAATATCTGGTATTAGAAGTCAGGCCCATGCTACGACTTGGGCAGCAACACTTTGAAACTGGGCCCTAAGTTAGACCTTGCAAGGGAAAATCGTTCACGGAGGAAACTTCATGCCAGCAAAGAAAAAGGCAAAGAAGAAAAAGAAACACTAACCGTCAGCGAGACGTTACCTCGCATCGGCCAGAAAGTTCCTACCGGCCTCTCGAGAGAAGCACCTCTTGAGGGGCTTTTTCGTTGGCGTCGCGACCGGGCAGACACAACGCTTGTTCTGGAGGCCGAGTCGTGCTAGAAACGCCGGAGGAGAGTAAAATCTCCTGTGCTGGATCGATTTCTGGAAAGCCTTGACATTCTGGGAACCCTAATGAGCCTGCGCAGTCGAGCCCCTGCCAAGTCCGATAAGGCGGCAGACGTATTGATCCCGGAAAAACTTTATTTTCGCATCGGGGAAGTGGCGGGGCTCTGCCGCCTGCCTACGTACGTTCTGCGATTCTGGGAAACCGAATTTCCCCAGCTCAAGCCGGTGAAGAGCAGCACCGGCCAGCGCATGTATCGCCGCAAGGACGTCGAAAGCATTCTTCGCATCAAGCAGCTTCTTTACGAGGAAGGATTTACCATCCCTGGTGCGCGCCAGCACCTCCGGGCCGACGGGAAGAACGACAAGAAGCAGCCACCCCTGCCTTTCCCGGCGCGATCAGCCGCCGACTTGAGGCACATCCGCCAGGGCTTGCGCGAGATTCTGACCATGCTTTCCCCTCGACGTTGAGGTCGAGGTTGTTTCTGTCCTCCATGCCTCGGTCCCTTTTGTGATAAGTGGCGGTTGAGTTGACAACTCTGCCCCTGGAGCTTAATTTGCTTGGGATTAGGCGAAGGAGGAATCCGTGAGAATGGTCGCGCTCGCCCTGGTTTTGGTACTCGCGCCCGCTACCTGGCAGATGGCGGCTGCGCAGAATTCGGCTGCGAAAACAGCAGCCCCCACCCAATTAAGCGACAAAGCAATCCAGCGAATCATAAAAGAAGTGCATCACGAATTGGTTTTGCTTCCCTTTTATGGTGTTTTCGATAACCTTGCATATAAGGTCGATGGTGACGGTACAGTGACCCTTCTCGGTCAGACGGTTAGGCCGACCTTGAAGTCGGACGCCGAGAACGTAGTAAAACGAATTGAAGGGGTGGAGCGGGTGGTAAATCAGATTGAGGTATTGCCTTTATCGCCCAACGATGACCGCATCCGGCGCGCCGTGTTCCGGGCGATCTATGGAAATGATGTACTCAGTCAATATGAATTGCGGGCTGTTCCCCCAATACACATTATTGTGAAAAACGGCAATGTCACTCTGGAAGGCGCAGTCGCGAGGCAGATGGACAAACAAATCGCCGAAATGCAGGCTAAGAGCGTTTCGGGCGTCTTCTCTGTAACCAACAACCTACAGGTGGATGAGGGCAAGTGACGATGTCGGTCGTGGAATGAATCGAAGGCGTTAAGCCTTTCATACATTTCGTTTGCACTGGCCTCCCTGCACATGAGTTGTCGATGTGCCTGCCGTAGTGTTCGAAGGTAACCCACAACCTGATTACTCGCGGTTACTGACGTGCGAGGATTCCCCTTTCGATTCGCTTTCCCATACGCAAGACTTTTCACTTTCCAGCCAGATAGATCAAAGACTTTGAACGGCTGCAGCGGTTTAGATTGGCGTTGAGACTGCATCACCGCAAATGAGCGCCTCACTCATGAAAAACCAAATTTTCCGTGTTGCATTCTGCTGGTTAATTCTGGTCGCAGCTGTTGTGGCGCAGAACTCTACTGAAAGCTCAACTAAGATCGTGGACAAAAAGTTCCTGCTGTTAACTGCGCTATCTGCAGGCGGAACATTCGCCGATTCCTACACAACGACCTGGGCGATTCAGAATTGGAAGAACACGCCGCCCGGGCAATCTCGATCCTGCAATGTCGAGTCCGAGTCTCCTTGGTTATACGGGGCGCATCCCACCGTTGGACGCGCGTACGCGGTGGCGGCCGGCAAAAGTATTGGCGCTACAGTCGCTGCCTACTACTTGAAGAAACATCATTCTCGGTTGTGGAGTCTTCCTATGGTTATCAATGCTGGCCTCAGTATCCAAGGGATGAGTCACAATCTGGCAACTTGTAATTGAGACTGGCGCCGCGATGAGTTGAACAGCACCTGCCATGCATCTCTCATCTTGTTACGCGGTTACAAGCAGAACCTGCAACCGTTTTGTTTTTCTAGCGCGCTTGAATTGAGAAAATGCGGTCGTTCCAGTGCGCGTTAGGCGTCTCACGGATCGGCATGTTTCTCAAGAGGACGATTTTCGAACTTTTCTGCTGACACCAGGTGGCTCTGAGTCTATTGCTCATGAGTTTACCACCTAAATGTCTCTTCCAGGATCAATGAGGGCAATCGATTTATCGCCCACTACCATTTTGATTTACAACTCAGGGCCAGCATTGTAGTAATAAACCATAATAGAGCAATGATGGGTACACAGGGAGTGCTGCTGGATGCGAGCCCTACAGCGAGGAGCTGAATGGAGATTGCAGCGGCCCAGAATGCCAATCCGCACGGAACATTGTCGCCTCCTTCGAGAGATGATTTTCTTCGGTAGAACCCGGTGCTGGAGACTTTTATTAGCCGTACTGATCATGTTGACTTTATCTGTCGGCCAATCACTGGTCCCGACGAAATTCTCGATTGCGGGCGACAAGAGCTCAACCACGCTGCCCTTCGAACTGATCGACAACCGCGTGTTTGTGGAAGTTCACCTCAATAGACGAGGTCCGTTCCACTTCATCCTGGATACTGGCGCAAATGGATTCTCACTTGCCGACACTACCGTGCAGACGCTCGGCCTGAAGACAGAAGAAGCGGGCGAGGACCGCTGCGTAGGAGAAAAGACAGTTTCCGTCCGCAGTACCCACCTCGCGGAAGCTCAACTCGGGGACTTGCAGTTCAGGGACCTCGAAGCTGACGTGTATCCATTTGGCGATTCAGGCAACGTGTTCGGTTCGAAGCCTGTTGACGGCGTCGTCGGCCTGGAAGTATTCCAGCACGTCGTTGTCAAACATGACTACGTCCGCAAAGTCTTGACGTTCACTCGGCCTGACAAGTTCAACTATCAAGGAGCAGGCGTGATCGTGTCCTTTGATCGTCCGCGCCAGATTCCGGTCGTCGGTGGCGAACTGGACGAAATTAGAGGCAAATTCGGTGTCGACACCGGCGCTCGCTCTTCTCTGCTGCTCTATACTCCATTCGTTGATCAGAACCGACTCAGGGAAAAATATAGCGCCCACCTCGAAGGCGTCACGGGCTGGGGAATTGGGGGGCCGGTCCGCTCGCTTCTTGCTCGGGCGGAGGAATTGAGAATCGGCAATGTTGTTGTCCGTGATCTCGTGGTTCGGCTCTCCACTCAGAAGCAAGGGCTGACTACCTCGTCTGCCATGGCTGGCTTGATCGGGCCTGACGTACTTTCTCAGTTCGACGTCACCTTCGATTATTCGCGCAACCGAATCATCTTTGAGAAAAACTCGCAGTACGGTCGCCGCGACAGCTACGACCGCGCTGGCCTGTGGATGGGGCAGAGCGGTGAACACTTCGTCGCTATCGATGTCATCGCGGGCGGTCCGGCTGCCGCTGCCGGCGTCCAACGAGGCGACACAATCCTGGCGATTGACGACGCCGACACCGCTAATTTGGTCTTGCCTGACGTGCGAGAGAAGATCCGCCGCGAACCCGTGGGCAAAAAGATGACCCTGCTACTCGATTCCGCGGGTAAGCGCCGTAGCGTCGTTTTCACGTTACGGGATCTTGTCTAAATCGCGCGGCGGGTGAGGACGTACGTCGCTCCATGCCCCAAGGGTGGTCGGCAACACCTTTGAAGAATTGCGGAATGGAACCCGCCCACCGGTGATCGGAGTGCATGAGGAGCCCAATGTCAAGATGCATACCAAGACGCGTAAATAGACGTTGAAGCCCCACGCCGTACCGTAACGCGTACGGATTTTCTTTGACAGATACCGACGCTTGACCGTCGGGTGGCAATTTTGTAGCAGTGCTAACAATAGTTGGCGAAAACACGTTAGCACTCATTGACCAGACGTCCGGTTCGAAAGTGAACGATGAGTGTGCCCACAAGGTCCTGAAAGGAAGGTACGAGAATTGTTGGTCGGGACGGGCAGATTTGAACTGCCGACCCCTCGCACCCCAAGCGAGTGCTCTACCAGGCTGAGCCACGTCCCGACGGCAGAATCCGCTGCGTCCAAGTTGCAGGCAGCGGAGGGGTTGACTCAAAAGATTTTACACTAGCCACGGCGGTTCTTGCGCTTCGGAGTAGGCTTCTCCTCAAAGACGGCAAACTGAAGTTTCTTTTCCACCGGGTCGATGCGATCGAGCAGTACACGAATTTTCTGTCCCATGCGGTATATCTTGCCGCTGCGTTGGCCGATAATCTCGCGTGTGTTTTCGTGGTAAGTGTACCGATCATCGGTGAGTGAGTCGAGCGGAACGAGACCTTCGACGAAAAGATCGGTCAATTCGACGAAGAATCCAAACTTGGTCACGCTGATGATCAAGCCGTCGAAGTCCTCGCCGACGCGATCCTGCATGAACTTCACTTTCTTCCACTCCATCAACTCGCGCTCGGCTTCATCGGCGCGGCGCTCGGCGCGGCTGGACTCGTCGGCGATGTCATGAAGTTCTTCGATAGGGATAGGGCCTCCGAGCGGTTCGGATGGGACATGCTCCCGGCGTTTGGACCAAGGGGTGGCTTCTTTCGCGGGCGAGGGCGCCCGCGCCACACGCGCATCTCGCAGCCCTTCTTTCAGGATTCGGTGCACAATCAGATCGGGATAACGGCGGATCGGCGACGTGAAGTGCGTGTACGTCGTTGCTGCCAGGGCGAAGTGCCCGAGATTCTCCTCCGAGTATCGCGCCTGTTTCAGAGAACGTAGCATCAGAAACGAAAGAATTCGCTCTTCCGGCTTGCCCGCAATCTTTTCCGTGAGCTTCTGATACATGCGTGGCGTGATATGCACTTCTTTGGGAATCTCAATTTCCCTCGTCCGTTTGCCAGTCCCGTAGTTGGCGCGGCGATCGGTCTTGAGTTGGACGCGATGGATTGGGAGCGCGCCAACGCCCAGCGAGTAGCCAAACGTTGCGGCGATGATTTCGAAGTCGTATACCCGCTTGGCGTCGGGTTTCTCGTGTATGCGGTAGAGCGACGCGACACGCTTGTTTTCCAGGTATTGTGCGACGCTCTCATTGGCCGAGAGCATGAATTCCTCAATTAGGCGGTTAGCAATTTTGCGCTCGGAGCGGGTGATGCTCTTCATCAATCCAAATTCGTCGAACTCAATCACCGGCTCAGGCAGGTCAAAGTCGATGGAACCGCGACGCTCGCGTTTGCGATTCAGAATGAGGGCGAGATCCCGCATGAGTTCAAATACCGGGACCAGTTCGGCATAGCGCTTTCGCATGGCGGCGTCACCCTCGAGCACCGCGGTGACGTCGGTGTAAGTCATGCGTTCGGTGGAACGGATAATTCCTTCGCACAACTCATAATTTACGATCTCGCCTCGGTGATCAATTTCCATTACGCAGGACAGCACCAGCCGGTCTACCTGCGGACGAAGGCTGCAGATGTCAGTTGACAGTTCGAGGGGAAGCATGGGCACGGCGCGGTCTGGAAAGTAGACGCTCGTGCCGCGCAGGCGCGCTTCGTGATCGAGCGCAGAATCGGGGCTGACGTAGTTGGCCACGTCCGCGATGTGCACTTGCAGCTCAAAGTTGCCGTTCTCCAGGGGGCGGACGGTGACCGCGTCGTCGAAGTCACGCGCTGTCTCACCGTCAATTGTGACGATAGGAAAAGCGCGAAAGTCGCGGCGTTTGTGCAGCTCTGCGGCAGGAATGACCGGTTCCGCGTTTTGGGCTTCATCGAGTACGTCAGGCGGAAACTGATGCGGCAGGTGGAACTTGCGGATCATAATTTCCACGTCGACGCCGAAGTCATCCTGATAGCCCAGTATCTCGACCACTCGGCCGCGCGGATTCTGGGTAGCGGTGGGCCAGTCGGTGATCTCGACGTCAACCACGACATTTTCCAGGTCGTCCCAGTTGGTACGCCGTGCTGCTTCCTTGCCAAGGACGCGATGAACGGATTTCTTACGTTTGCTCGCGGTGTCTGTGGTTTCGTTGTTCGCCGTTCTTTTCAGATCCTTCGGGAATTCCATTCCCGGCGGGATGATGATTTCCTGGGAGATTTTCTGATCGATGGGAGTGACATAGTTGCGGCGCTGACCGTAGTGAAACATCCCAACCACGGTGGCATGAGCTCGGTCGAGGGAGCGAACGATGCGCCCTTCGGCCCGGCCATCCGGACGAATGCTGCCCAGCTCAACCAGCACGCGATCGCCATGCATGGCCGATCCAACTGCGGGCGGAGGAATGAAAATGTCTCCTGCCAGGCGAGCCTTTATGCGGTCATCGAGAGAAGCAGGATCGGGAATGACAAAACCGAAACCGTCGCGATGCATGCTCAGCCTTCCAACTACCATGTTTTTGCCGGTGGCCGCCTGGGGAAGAGCGTAACGATCAGAATCGACTTGGTGAAGCTGGCCACTGCTCACCAGGCGTTCAAGCCGGTCGGTGAGTTCGGCCCGAGCGTCGCTGCCGTGTATCCCCAGTTCGCGGACCAATTGCTTGAAGCCCGCACTGCGCTTGGGTTGGTGCTCAATCTTCTTCAGAATGGAGGAGTCGGAAAGCATTAGAACTTAGGCTCGAGGCTCCGCTATGGGCTGTCAGCGGCTATTGCCGAAATACTTGTTCCGCAGAATGGTGCGATGATGCAGTTCATGCCCCGCGATTATGTAAGCCAGGGCCTTCACGCTGACTTCGCTCTCGTTGGCCACGCCGCGGCGCGTCCATGCAGGTTCGTCCAGGTTGTGGAACAGCGACAAAGTTGCCTGGCGGACACTGGTAAACTCCTCGACCACGTCCGAGAGACGACAGTGCTCGAACGGGCTGTAGCGAATATAGTCATCCTGCTCAAAGCCCTCGATCGGGGTTTTGTCATTGCGGGAGATGCGGAGGGCCCGATACGTAAAGATTCGCTCCGTGTCGGCAACGTGCCCGAGAACTTCTTTCACGTTCCACTTGCCCGGCGAGTAACGGAAGTCTCCATCTGCTTCGCTGCGAGAAGAGAGGAGCGCGACGGTCTCCGGAAGCTGCTTTTCTAGCGCGACCAAAATATCGTCACCCACTACCAACGAGACGTAACGCTCATAGTAGGGCGCATATTCGCGAGGCTCGGGCCGCATGCTGACTGCTATGTTTGATTTCATGGTTATCAGAATACCTGAGTTGACCGAGCACGGCGAAGACGATTCTGGCGCCGCCGGAACGCAGAAACGGGCTGGTCCCGCGCGAGATTAAGGTCCTACTGCAATCCCAGCTGGGTCAGCTTTACGGCGCAGTGGATGTTTCCGTTGCAACCGCCAACATTCACGTTGGTCTGCAGAGTGCTGAAGTACACGCTGGACGCCTGACCACTAGTGCTGACGTCGTCGAAGATGATGGCACTGACTCCACCCGGATAGGCGAGCCCGCTAAGGCTATTGGTGAAACTCACGTTACTGATGTCATCGGTACGAAGCACTCCATTTGCGCCGGCACCGACAACCCCGCTAATTATTATGTCGTGATGTGGCGGGTTCACGTTGATATTGAAATTCACATTCGGATTGAAGATTTCGGTTATCGGAGTACATGGATCTCCGGCCGCTGTATTGCGAGCGGCAGTGCCGGAGGTAGCTGAGTCCATGGTGGGGTAAGCGGTGAATCCAATCCAGTAGAAAGAAGCGCGGGTCGTGCCAGCCTCTGTGCCGCAGACGTAGAGATGGCCGCTAGCGGGGTTGTATCGAAATACTTGTTGTCGAAATCGCCAGAGTGAATGTCCACGTCGGTGGTGATATTGCCCACGCTGCCCCGGCCCACGTGGACGCGCACCAAGCCCGTGAGGTCGGACGCTAGCTGGGCGACTACTGCGCTGGCACCCGCGGTCCCGTCGTTGCCGGAGAAAGCGTATACCCTCCCGCTGATGCTGTTGCTGTCGAAGAGGATGGAATCGGGAATACCGAAGGAGCCTCCGCTGGCGTTGCAATCGGTGCCCGTACCGGTGCGGCCGGGAGGATGGGCAGCAGTGCAACCTCCACCACCGATCATCACTGGTCCCGCAGCCAGAGTCGGCGTTGCAGCCGATTTGGCGTTGATAACCCAAAGCTCACCGAGCTGATCGCCCACGAAAAGATGGCCACTGGGAAAGTCGTAGACCGGGCCGTTGGGCGTGGCCGCCGCGCCGCCGGTGCCGGCGACGGGCAGGTTGAAGGTCCACAACACGGCGGGCTGACTGTTCAAAGCACATTTAAAGACGCAACTAATCTTGTAAATCTTGCCGTCGTCGGTACCCACAAAAGCTTTGTCTGTCTGGTAGTCGACCCAAGGCGAAGCCAGCGTGGCCGTGGCCGTAGACGAGAAGGTGACGGACTTCAGGCATGAGCTGGCGGCCAAGCAACTACCGTTAGCGGTTGGCGCCGCCGCTTTGGTGACGGTCCCCGCCGAAGGTCCCAAGGTCAGAACATGGAAAATTGCGGATGCGGCCGCACTCTCGACGTAAGCAATTTTGGTGCCGTCCAGGGACATGACGGGGGAAGTCAAGACCGAGCCTCCGCTCGTGCTTCCGTTGTAGGCCCAGTTGATGTTGGGGTTGGCTCCACAGATTCCGCCTGGGCCGCTGTAGAGCCGATTTACGCCGACAATATTGGCCTGCCCGTTGGTCACGCCCGCAACGTTTAATGCAAACACCACATAATCATTAAGGCAGTCTGGGGTGGCATTAATGTCGAAACTGTACTTTGCGGGAAAATTGTTGGGAGCGACACTGCCTGCACCTAGGGAAACGCTCCAATCTCTTCTCAGAGGTGGCTTTTTCCGAATCACGAAAGCGCTCTCTCCGATACCGGCGGAGAGATCGTTCTCTGGAGCGTAGCCAGCCTGATCTGAGGACGCAGCCTCCCGATGAAGGTTACGTGCCGCCAAGTGAAACAGAATACGAGGCTCTGTCTTCGCCGCTTCCAGGTTGGCGGCGCTCGGTCTGCCGCTCACAACAAGGTGGCGATAGGTCCAATCGAGCACGCGGCCGACATGTTGATGATTGGGTCCTTCCTGGGCGGCAAGAGACAGGAGCGGCACAAAGAGAAGGAGGCAAAAATTGCGACGAAAGAGGTTCATACCTCGCCCCTGGAAAGAAGTGCGCTTCCTCAAAACCCTCCCTTTCTTGGACGCATTTACAAGATTAAGGAAGGCTAGCCGAATATCCGGGCCCGGGAAAGCGGAGTGTATCACGCGAGTAAATAGGGTTCTGACAGCTCGATCAGTAGCCAGCCGATCGAATATCGAAACCGTCGGAAGCGAAGTTTACATCGTGTTGATTTACTTCTGCGCTCGGAGCGAAATGGGGACCGCCATGTCGCGATCCCCGAACGTTCTGCATCTTTCGTAACCTCAATGAAAATGCGGATTTCCACAGCTTGAATTCGAGTTCACGGAGTACAATATGTTTGGTCAGTGAAATGCGTCCTGGCCCTGAATCCAACCCAAGGAAAGGATTTTTCCGACATGTGGAAGCCCACGAATCAGCCTATGACTCCAAGCCGGCCGAATGAGCCGGAGCGCCCTTCCATGGCTCCGCCTCCGGCGTCTACTATGAGCGAGCCCGCAACGACGCCCCGTCCGGTTACAGCTACTACTAGCAGCGCGGACCAGGCAACCATCGGAAAATCGCTGGTAATCAAGGGCGAAGTGACAGGTTCTGAGTCGCTCTATATTGACGGACGGGTGGAAGGCTCCATCAACTTGTCCGGCAACCGGGTCACCGTAGGACGAAATGGCGTAGTCTCGGCCAACATCAATGCCAGAGAGATCGTAGTGCTGGGCAAAGTTCGCGGCAACCTGACCGCCAGCGACCGCGTGGATATACGCAGCGACGGATCGCTCACCGGCGACGTCGTCGCGGCGCGCATTTCCATCGAAGATGGCGCGTTCTTTAAGGGCGGTATAGATATTCGCAAAGCCGGCCAAAAACCCAACGGCGAAGAAGTAGTAAAGACGACCGCATCGGCGGAAGCGGCCGCGGCCAGAGCGTAAGTTTTTCAGACAAAGATGACGGCGGGCGCACTTAGGTAAGCTAAGAGTGTTCCGTCGTTTTGTCTTGTTGGGTCGATGTTTCCCCAGGGTCGACTTTGCACACTCGCATAGTGCCCGAAGGCTGACAGCATTCTAGGGCTCGATTCCTGCGCTCAACTCTTCTGCCTGTCGCTCTGCCACTCTCGGATAAGCTGTCGGCTTTCGCCGGCGTAGATCGCCGGGTAATCGCGAGCCCATAAGCCACAGTCCCGCCGCTACCGCTCCGGCCCAAGTTATCGTTATCAGGCCCAGGGCTTCGAGATCTGCCAAACGGCTGTTGTTGATCATCACTGCTCGCGAGACCCGGTAGCTCAGAAAACCCGCCATCGCAGCGGTAATCGCAGCCTTTGCCAGTTCTCCCCAGGGTAATTCGTAGGTTGGAACCAGTTTGTGCTGGCGCAGCAGGATAACGACGGCCAGAGTATTGGCGAGGATCCCGAAGTCGGAAGCGATCGCCAGTCCGACCGTGGAAAAGGCCCGGTATAAAGCGGAATACATGGGGATCGAGGCTACGGTTATTATGCTGCTGGCTACCATGGGCGTGAGGGTATTGCCGGCGGCATAAAACGCACGCGAGTAAAGACCTTGTGCTGCCCAGAAGGCAAGCGACAGCGAAAAGACGAAAAAGTAGGTCGCGGTTTGTTGAGTATCTGAAAAGAGGAAACGCCCACGGCGATAAACCAAGTCAATCAGGGGCAAAGCGGCGGCCATCATGAAACTCGTAGCCAGCAGTGAACTGGCGACGATACGGTAGACGGATCCGTTCACGGTCTCGCCGAACTCACGCATCCTTTTTTCACCGAAGAGTTTCGCGAAGAATGGAAGGGAAGCCTGACTGGTGGCTTGACCCAGGACGGCAATCGGCACAGCAAACAGCCGCTTCGCATAGTTGAGCCGGGTAATGTCGCCGACACCGCTCGAGGCGAAGTAGCGCAGAATCCAATCGTCGGCGCTGACCAGCGAAACCCCGAGCATCAGTGGGACGGAGAGCCGAACCCATTCACGAAACGCTGGATTACGTACGTCAAACGAGATGCGGTATCCAGTCCCGATGCGCGCCGCTCCGATGGCATTTACGAGGAACGGCCCGAGAAAACTACCGAGAAGCGCTCCGTAAGCCAGCGACGCGATGCCAAGCCGCCGGGAGAGCAAGACTCCTCCCAGGATGATGGCAGCGTTGTACAGCAGTGGACCGAAGGCCGGAAAAAGGAACAAGCGGCGGGAGAGCAGCACCGCCGAAACTACTCCACCGACATAGAAGAAAATCTGCGCGGGAAGAAGGATTCTGGTGAGGTGGACACAGAGTGCGAGTTGGTCTGGGCTAAAACCGCTGAATAGATGTCGCGAAATCTGAGGTGTAAAGATTTCCGCCAGCAGAACGCCGCTTCCCAGCACGGCCGTCATCACCGTGATGATCACGGAAAACGTCTTCTGTGCGTCCTGCTCCCTTTTTTCCGCGAGGAAACGAGTATAGATGGAGACGAACGTGATGGAAGCAGTTCCGCCAGCCACCAGATAATTCAGCCAGTCGGGGATGGTGAACCCCGCGACGTATGCGTCGGTCGCTGGCCCCGCGCCAAAAGCCCAGGCAATGTACGCCTCGCGAACGTAGCCAATGATCCTCGACAGCATCACCGCGGTCATCAGCAGCAGAGTGGCGGAGAAGGCGCTGTGCTGGTGCGACGGCCGAAGGAAGCGCAGCAGTTTGTTCATTTCAGCCGCAGGTTACGCAGATAAACGCAGATTTCTTTTCTTGTCATTTCCAAAGACCAGGCGCTTGATCTTTGGAGTGGGGCCGAAGTTGAGCAGCAGACCAACCTCGAAGTCGGAGGCGCGCAAGTAGTTTAACAATTGTGCCTCATGAACTGGCTCGAGTGTTCTCGCGGCTTTCAGTTCCACGATGACGGCGTTTGCAACCAGCAGGTCTGCCCGAAAGTCACCGATCTTCGTACTGCGAAACCATACTGGCAGTGGATGCTGGCGTTTCACTTCGACACCCTTGTCCGTCAAGGCCAAGTCCATGGCCTCTTGGTAAACTGACTCGAGAAAACCATGCCCCGAGTTCGTTGTACACTTCGTAAAAAATTTGAATCATTGCCTGTGTCACATCCTGATGCTTGTAGTTTGCCGGATCCCAATCCATAAAGATCCTCCAAAAATGTAAGAGAATTCCTCAAGCGTAACAGACCGACTTAGGTTATCAGCGTTTATCTGCGTGAATCAGCGGCTGTTCCCGTTTTGACAGTCCTGCTCGGTGAGCCGGATAATCCGAGCTGTGCCTGATTCCGTCGTGGTGCAGAACTCCCTTCGCTCTGCCGTGTTTAGACGGTCTTTTCTCAAGTCTCTCCCTGCTGCCGTTCGTGGTGAAGGCGTTTACGTATGGGACGCCGAAGGCAACCGCTATCTCGATTTTTCGGGATCAGCGGCGGTGAATTTCATCGGACATGGCGTCCATGAAATTACGGCCACCATTACAGAGCAAGCGGAACAACTGGAGTTCGTTCACACCAGCCAGTTCACAACTCCCGTCGCGGAAGAATATGCGCAGGAATTGCTGGAATTTGCCGGGAATAGTTTTCGCGGCGGCGCTGTGTATTTCACCTCCGGCGGCTCGGAGTCTGTCGAAACTGCGCTGAAGCTGGCGCGCCAGTATCAGGTGGAGATCGGGCAACCGAAACGTCACCAGATCCTGAGTCGGAAGCAGAGCTATCACGGATCAACCCTGGGTGCGCTGACGGTTTCAGGCAACAAGCGGCGGCGCGAAATGTATCTGCCAATGGTGCGGGAGTTTACTCACGTCGGAATGCCCTATTGCTATCGCTGCTCCTACGACTGCACGGATGGATGCCGGAACTGCGGGCTGGAGTATGCGAGCGAGTTAGAGCGTGCGATTGATGCGGCCGACGGCGAGGCGGCGGCTTTTATCTTCGAGCCCGTTAGCGGCGCCACGCTGGGCGCGGTGTTGCCGCCGCCTGGGTATCTCCAAACGGTCGCGGACGTTTGCCGTCGCCATGGAGTCCTGCTGATCGCAGATGAGGTGATGACCGGCATGGGCCGCACCGGTCGCAACTTTGCGGTTGAACATTGGAGTGTGGTGCCGGATATTCTGGTCACCGCCAAAGGATTGTCCAGCGGTTACGCGCCGCTGGGAGCGGTGATCGCCACAAGAAAAGTAGTCGATGCGATAGCGAACGGTTCGGGCGCCTTTCTGCACGGCTTTACTTACAACGCCCATCCTATTTCACTGGCGGCTGGGCGGGCTGTGCTTCGCTATCTGAAGAACCGTAAGCTGGTACAAGCTGCGGATTCGGGTCAGAACGGAACCACCGGGGCGAACCTGCGGAAAGTATTGGAGACTCTTCGGGATTTAAATTGCGTCGGCGATGTGCGCGGCATCGGTTTGCTGTGGGGCATGGAGTTCGGCTCCAATAAGCAGACCAAGAAACCGTTCGCACCGGAACTGAACGTTGCCGGACGCGTTAGCGGGGCAGCAGCGAAACGCGGACTGCTCGTCTATCCGATACAGGGTTGTGTGGACGGGATCTCAGGCGACCACCTCCTGATTGCGCCGCCGGCGGTGATTTCCGACGCCCAAATCGAGTGGTCCGTCACACAACTGCGGGAGGCAATTCAGGAAGCGGCGGGAGACTCACCTCGTCAACCAGCCAATCATAGTTATCCAAGCTAGTATCTGCTGTGTTTTCAATGACCTCCCCGATGACTTTTGTTTGTTGCGAGCTTTACCTGCTGTGCATTGCCCACCTCGGCTTTGGGGTGCAAATTGGCTACTCGAGAGCACCCTGGAGGCAGCAATGGCTACTTCAATCGTTGATTTCTGCGAGCAGGCCAACCCGACTGTTCTGACCGAAGTACGTCGGGCGAAATTTCACAATGCGAGCCGGATCCAACAGAGCTTGGTGGCGGCCGCGGAGAAGCGGGCGCTGGTCTGGATGGCGGAACGCACCCCCCTATGGATCAACTCTGACCACCTGACCGCCCTCGGATTCAGCGCTCAAGTCATGGCTGGAGTCAGCTATGCGCTGGCGCGCTGGAATCGTTATTGGCTGCTGGCTGGGATTGTCTTTCTCGCGCTGAATTGGGTCGGGGACAGTCTCGATGGCACGTTGGCCCGGGTGCGACAGCAACAACGTCCACGGTATGGGTTTTATGTGGACCACATCATCGACAGCTTCGGCGCTCTGGTGCTGATGGGTGGACTGGCATTGTCGGGCTACATGCATCCTTATGTTGCCATTGCTCTGCTCCTGGCATTTCTGTTGCTTTCAATCCAGTCGTATCTCGCCACTTACGCGCTCGGCGAGTTTCAACTTTCGTTCTGGAATCTTGGTCCGACCGAACTGCGAATTCTGCTGGCCGTGGGCAACCTCGCGCTGTTGCGCTGGCCCATTGTTCTCCACGGGAATTACCGGCTATTTGATATTGGCGGGGCAATCGGTTTGATCGGGATGTCCGCGATGCTGATCTTCTTCTCTGTGCGCAACACTTATCGGCTTTACATGCAGGAGCGAATCCCATGACGGCTGCCACTTGGCGGAGCACAGGGACACGTTGGCTGAAGTTCAACGTTGTCGGTGGAGTCGGAGTCGGCGTGCAGTTGCTGGTGCTGGGCACCTTGCGGACGGGGTTTCAGCTCGACTATTTGGTCGCGACGGCTATGGCAGTTGAGGCAGCCGTTGTACACAACTTCTTTTGGCACGAGAGGTTCACCTGGGCGGACCGGACAGCGAAGTCGCGGCTTATGCGTTTTATCAAATTCAATCTGACCACTGGGTTGGTTTCAATTCTGGGTAATGTAGCCTTGATGAAGTTGTTCGCCGGGATCTTGCACATGCCATACCTGGTGGCGAACACGGCCACAATCGCAGCTTGCTCTTTGGTCAATTTTGCAGTGAGCGATCGATTTGTATTTCAGAGCCATCTGGGATTCGAGAGGAAATGCTAGAGTGCGGATTCGCACCTGCTCCCAACATTTCATACTAAGTCCTTTGCTATTCGGCGGATGCAGATGCCATCGGCCGCCAGATGAATTAACTAAGGATCCGTGACGAGAGCGGAAGCTCAGATCCTAGCCGAGCCGAATTCCACAGCTGATCATGACCGTGGCATCGCTTCCCGCATCAAAGGGCCGAAAATGGTCTAAATATTGCCGAAGTCCGGAAAAGCTCTTGGATTAAGGTGAAAGATGGTTTATCTTGGCCGACACGGAAGCAGGGACCGGGAGGCAACGAACAGAAGATTCAGGGGCTGAGCTTCGATTTCAGCGAAGGATTTGTGACGAATTCGCGGTTTTTGGGGTTCGGGAGCGGGTCGGCCAAGCTGCTCAGGTGAGGCGACGAGTCGTTCTGTTCTTTCAGATCGCTAGAATTAGTGGCAAGTGTCTCGAAGGTTCCCAGAGGGCTCCCAGCCATGAAATCTCCTCTTTACCTGCCCACGTTTCTCTTATCAGTTTTCCTGTTCATATTCTTCGGCTTTTCAGCCCACGCCCTAAGCGGAGCCGCCGCGGTTTCGCCTCCCTTGGACACGGCCGGACAGGTGGCGAAGCCGGAAGTGCCAACGCCCTCATCCACAGGTGAGCTGGTCATTCCTGGTCCGCTGCGATCTTTTCTACGGATGGCCGCCATCAGCCAAAAGACTTCGCCGGAGGAAGTCTTGCCGCTGTTAGGTCGACAGGTCTTCTCGGAAGGTTATCGCAGCGGCAGACCGACTGAGTATCTGATTCTATTGAGCCGGTACGTGAATCAGGCCCGAGAATTGACCTCATTGGCGGGTGCGGGCGGCGCAATTCGTGTTTCGGACTGCGAAGAGGCGAGAACTCTACTTCCCATCCTCGGCTATCGCTTCGGACGCGAATGCGGGCAAGGCAGCACTTTCTTGGTGACCGCCGATCCGGAAAGAGCCTTCGTCACCATAGACTCGGGCTTCCCGCTACCGGCGCTCGAAGAGGCGCTACAAGCTGGCCAGCCATTCGTTTATCCATTCCCCGCGTCTCAGGTTCCACTGCTGTTTTCGCAGGCCGATTGGGTGGCCGTGGCTAAAGAAGGAAACAAGGGCGCGCATGACCTCGTGGACGCACTTTTGCGTGACCCCGCTCTGGCTCGCCTTTACTGGGCTCTAGCTCGCACTGACGTCGAAACCAGAGACGCCCTAAAGCAATCGATCGGTCTGGGAAAACTCCTTCCCTTCGCCGCTGTGCTCGATTTCTACGGAAGTCATATCTGTATTCGTTCAGGACGGGTTGTGGTGCCCGGAGGGTCGGGAGCAGAGTCGGGTTGGAGGGATTTGGTGGGCGCGAGCCCGGAGTCGCCGGCAGACTTTGTTCCGCGATTATTAGCCAAGGACAAGGGCTGGCTGGCTGCGTACTTCGATGCCCTAGCCCGAGTTAATCAAACACAGCAGGCGCACTTTACCGAAGCCCACCGGCTGAAGCGCTTCTACGAAGCCTTTCGGACGCCCGACGCCTCCGCCGACGCCGCCAGGCCGGTGTTTCGGCCGTCTCCAGGACTGTTGCTGCTAGTGACCCGCCTGCAGTGGGAACCTTCGGGTGAGCCTCACGTCCCGGGAAATCTAGAAGTGTGGAAGGAGATTCTCCGCCAGAAGACCGATTCCAAAATTATCCGTGACTGGGGAAAGCGGGCCAGCCATGGGAACCATCCCGAGCAACTGGTGGAAGCGATGTTCGCTATTTCCCGGGCCGACACGGAACTGGGGCCTCTGCAAGCCTATCTGATGTTGAGTGAGCTGGATCACAGGAGATCCCCGGACAAGCCCCTGAGTCCACAGATCGTCCTCTTGATGGGTAGCAAGTTTGCTCAGTTCAGCAATCAGTACCTGGTCTTTTCCGAGTTTCCGGATTTGGGCGATGCATCCATTACTCGCTTTCTGAATGTGGCCGAGGCCATTGACAAGATTCCCAACCATACGTTGCGAGGCAATGCCATGGGGACCTTTCAGGCCACAATCGGACTTTGGCAAATTCTGGCTCGTCAAGGAGAGATTTCGAGCGTCTCACTGAACGAATCCTGGCAGGGAGTCATTAAGCCCTTCGGAAAGGTCGGCTCCCCCAATCAGCTATTCGACGCCGGCCGCGACTCATTGAGAGAACTGCTGCTGGCTGCAACCGGCAAACCCAGCGGCTCCCAGGATGAAATCATCGATTTGCTCGCTGGTCCTTTTCAGGTAAGTCCAGAATCCCAGCGCATCCATCAGGAATTAGCCAGCGGAATTCGATCGGTGTTGGACGGTCAGCGTTTGGTTTCTCTCGATACGCTGTTGGCACTGGGCAACGGTATAAATGAAATGGCACGAGGAGAACCAGTGGGCGATAGGCTGGTTCCGCTGGCGGCACAACTTCGGGAATTCGAGATGCCCCGTCCGATCTTTAGTGGGAGCGAGAGAACGCAATGGGCGGCGGGAATTTACAACAACCATCACACTGAATTGCAGATGCGAACCGATTTGATAAAGATGATCAAGTCGCCTGGTTCACCCGCACAACTGGAAGAGGCGCGCGGCCAACTTGCTCCTTTCCTGCGAGATACTCTGGTGGGCCTGAACTACGCCTACTATGAACCACCCGGCGCCCAAGCCTTGCATCACAACCCGCTTTTCGTCCGCTCCCATGACTTCGCCGGAGAGACGGTTTCAGGCGTGGAACGACTCTGGCAAGCACCCCAAATGTTCGGCGAGGGTTCCCCTGCCGGCGGCGGCGCCCATCTCGTTGGTTCACTCGCCGATTTGCCCTATGTTCTGGCTCAGGTGGAACAGGACTTCATTGCGCCGGAAAATGTCCAGGCACTGATCTGGAGAGAGTTGGTGCCGGGTCTTTTGAGTAGTGCGACCTTGCCGCGGTGGTGGGGCGTCAGCCGGAATGAGCTCCACGCCGTCACGCTGTATCAGAAATCGGGAGAGGAGCTTTTGACGGCGTCCATCGAGAACGAAAAGCTACGGGCACAGGTGATGAATATCCTCTCCGATCGCATGGTGCCGCAAAGGTCGGAACGAGTAGGGCAGGCTCTGCGCACGGGGCGCTTGGAAGAGTTAATTCCTCGGATGATGCCGGCCGATACCTTCTACCTCGCCGCGGAGTATCGTCGTAGGTTTTATGGGGAGACTGATTCCTTCGGACCTGCGGGTCAGGAATTGGAAACTCTCTGCCGCAAGTATCCGGCGGAAATCAACTGGGAACGGCTATCGCAAGACTTCGGCGTGCCGCATCCGATTTTGACCCAAAGTTATGCTCGCGAGCTCCTGAACTTAAAACCATTCCCTGCTTTCGAGGGGTATTCCAGCCGGCTGTTGGCCGAATCGTGGGATTCCAGCAATCTGTACTGGGCTCGCCTGGCGGACGAAATGGGCTATTCACCGGTGATGTTAAACCGTCTCGTTCCCCAACTGACCCGCCGCATGATCGAGAAGATCTTTGCTACCGACTTCGAAGACTGGCCGGCAATACTTCGCGCCATGCGAGAAACTGGGGAGGAGTTTCGGCAGGGCAAGATTGCCTTAGTATCGGCCCCTGGCACCGCTTCCCGGCCCTAGCTTATTTTTCCGGAAGGCGGCGGCCCTGATCGTGGTTTGTTGTCATAAGACTTTCATGGGAAGGCGCAACCAGAAAATCATGACCAAAAGATATTTTCTATTTCTTTGGCTGCTCCTTGGCCTGCTTTCGTTGCCCGGTACGTCCGCACGCAGTCAGGAGGGCGAGCCCCACATTCGGGTCAACGTTAACTTAGTGCAGTTGAACGTAGCGGTCACGGACAACAAAGGGAATTACGTCACCGGGCTTCGTCCTCAGGACTTCGCCATCAGCGAGGACCGTATCCCGCAAACCATTGCCACGTTTGGCGAGGGTAACGAGCCAGTCCGTCGATTAGTGGACATACCGCCGTCGGATGACAAGACCGCGGCCCAGACCGAAGCCCAAGCGCATGTTTCTAATCAACGTGGATCCGCCGGAGACGCACCCTCGACCCTGGGTTCGCTGGTGGCGGGAGCGAACGTTTTCATACTCTTCGACACTAGCAACTACATGTACCGTGGCTTTGTCTTCGCGCAGGACGCCATTGCCGATTTCGTACGCTCCCTGGAAACCGCAGACCGAGTGGCCTTCTATTCCTACAGCCGCGACCTTTCCCGAGCGGCTCCGCTGACCTCCGACCGGTCGCACGTTTTACGCGGAGTTCGTACCACTGTGGCTGGTGACGATGCCGCGCTCTATAACTGTCTGTTGCTGACTGTAAAAGATGCGGCGCAATACACCGGAAGAAAAGTGGTGGTAGTTTTCTCGAATGGTCCCGACAATGCCAGCATGGTGCCTCCGGAGGACGTCGCCGAGTTGGCGCAATCGACCGGGACAGCTATCTACATGATAAGTACCCAAGAAGCCAAGTTGGAGCCAGTCTCCACTGCTGTCTTTGAGCGGATGACCACAGCGACCGGCGGAAAAGCCTATTTTGCCAAGAATTGGAGAGACGAAAAACGTGCCTTTGCCTCCATCCGCGATGACCTGGCGCATCTTTATTCTCTCAGCTACTATCCTCAACCAAATCCCAACCGTGGCTGGCGTGCTATCACGGTGAAATTGGTGGGCGACCGCTTGAAGAAATACCATATACGAACGCGCGATGGGTACCGTCTGCAACCGACCCGATTCTCTGCGGCGAGCGCTGCGGAGTCTCTCTCGGAGTCGGCCTCGCGGTAACTTCGTGCATCCTCTGCGACGATTCGCTCAAATATGAAAATTGCAAAGCTGGTTCTGTGTCTGATTTTTCTGCCACTCGCGGCGATTCCACAAGAAAAGCCAATCAGTATTCAGGCCGGCACGGTGCTGGATGGCAGAGGAAACGTCTTGCACAACGTTCGGATTGCGATCCAGAACGGCAAGATTCTGCGGGTGGAGGAAGCCCGGGCCTACGCCGCAGGAACTCCCACCTACAATCTTGATGGATTCACAGTATTGCCGGGTTGGATCGATGTCCACGTCCACATCACCTGGCATTTCGGACCCAACGGCAAGGCCGAAGACAAGAATGAAACGCCGGAGGCGGCGACGCTGGCTGCAGCGGGCAACGCCTGGACCACCTTGATGGCAGGCTTTACCACGATCCAGAGCCTGGGCGCGCCCGAAGACAAAGATCTCCGCGATGCCATTGCTCGCGGAGACATCCCTGGGCCGCGGATTATTACCGCTCTGAATCCCATTGATGATGCGAAACTCACGCCCGGGCAGATACGAGAGAGTGTCCGAAAACTCAAGACGGACGGCGCGGATGTGGTCAAGATTTTTGCTTCAAAAAGCATTCGCGACGGGGGCGGTCAAACCCTAAGTGATGAGCAATTGGAGGCAGCGTGTGGGGAAGCCAAAGCCCAGGGTTTGCGTGCTGTCGTCCACGCTTATCGATCCGCTATCCGGGCCGCAACTCTAGCCGGCTGCAGCGAGATCGAGCATGGCACCTACGCCACCGATGATGACCTGCGACTCATGGCGGAACATGGGACATTCTTTGATCCCCAAATTGGATTAGTCATCCACAATTATTTCGACAACAAGGCCAGGTTCCTGGGGATTGGCAACTATACCGAGGAAGGTTTTGCGAAAATGCAGGAAGTGTTGCCGATGAACCAGGCAATGTTCAAGCGGGCGCTGGCTATCAAGGGCCTAAAAATTGTCTTCGGCACAGATGCGGTCGCCGGCGCTCACGGCCGCAACGCTGAAGAGTTTATCTACCGCGCGCAAGATGGTCAGGACTCCTTGGACGCAATGGTGGCGGCCAACTCTCGCGCCGCAGAATCACTCAACCTGCAAAATGAGATTGGCGCGATTGCCGCCGGGATGCAGGCTGACATCATTGCTCTGGACGGCGATCCGCTGAAAGACATTACCGCCGTGCGCCGTGTAGTCTTCGTGATGAAAGCGGGAACCGTATACAAGAACGTTGTTGCCGTCCACTAGCGCTTGCCCTGTCTTTCCTCGGCCTCGGCCAGCCACCCACGGCGTAGCTTTTCATCTGGGATGTTCGACAAATAAGGCTTGATATCGAGAATAGGTGTCCCATCCAACATATCGACGCCCCGAACATGCAGTTCGATGCCTTCGCGGCGACGCAGCTCGACCGTGGTCAGGCCAATCGGGTTCGGACGTCGGGGAGACCGGGTGGCAAATACACCATGCGGCCGATTGTCGGAGGGCGGCGTGCCCAGCAATTCGTCGCCACGTAATTCGAGCTTTGGGGAGCGATCGAACTCCCAGATGACGATGAGATGCGAGAAGCCCTCGATGTCGGTGAGCCCTGGCTCAAACTCGGGTAGGATCTTGAGCACGCCATCGGCCTCATGTCTAGCGCCAAGCCCCTTGGGAACTTCGCTTGCGTTCTTGTACGGACTACTCACAAATCCAATCGGCCGCGATGTGAACATGTGGGACGGGCCTCCGGTTCCCATACTAATGCCGTGACAAGAATGTCTGTTGCCCGAAACGATTGACTCGGATTCGCCCAAGGCGACTTGCAACGGAGGATATAATTTTGGATATGACCGAAGAAGCCCATGAATTGCTGCAAAAAGCCCTCGCGCTTTCCGAGAACGAGCGGGCGGAGTTAGCTGGGAATTTGATCTCCAGTTTGGACGGAACCGTTGATCAAGACGCGGATGCCGCCTGGCAGCAGGAGGTCGTGCGCCGGCTGCACGACCTTCAATCGGGCAAGGTAGAAACCGTTTCTTGGGAAGAGGTTCAGCAAAAGGGACGTACGCTGCTGCATGGCAAGTAAGCCGCTTCGATTTCATCCTCAAGCGGAGCAGGAGTATCTGACATCGCTGGCTTGGTACCGAGAGCGCAGCCTCATTGCGGCAATCAACTTCGAAAGTACCTTTGATCAGGCAGTAGGAAGAATCAGAGTTGCTCCCCATCGCTGGCCAATCTACTTCGAGGATTTCCGAAAATACACGCTCCGGCAATTTCCCTTCAGCATTGTGTATCAAGATTTTTCTTCTGAGATCGTAGTTCTGGCGGTCGCCCACGGTCGACGACGGCCGGGGTACTGGAGGGATCGCGTGTAACGGCGCAGCCCCACTTCTCACAAAAAACACGAGAAATGGGGTACCCGGCATCTGTCTCCATACTAGGGGCGTTCAATACAACAGATATGTTCTTCGCTAGCAGGCGTCTGGCGACCCACTCCTCTCGTTTGGTAGCCAGCGTCAACAGGCGCGCGCTAGGATGATGGGGCTCTGGATATCTTATGCGGGCGATCAGCCGCGCGGCGTCCTCCACAGTTGGATCCTTTAAATTGATCGAGAGCCGCTGAGCAGCCTGCCGCACGCCGTTCATATGCCAACCAAAATAGGCCGAAACGAGATACACGACTGGAATCTGATTTTTTCCCAACACTCTGTGCAGCCTGACCGCAAGCACGATCTCTTTGACCTTGCGTTTCAGTGACTTTCGATAGTCCGATGTGAGCACGCGAACTAGTTGCTGCTCTATTGTGCTTCCACCCTGAATCTTGCTCCCAAAGATCGTTTTAAATAGAGCGCGACACATTGCGATGGGATCGACACCGCCGTGACTATAAAATCGACGATCCTCAGCGAGAACTAGAGCGGCAACTAGGAGGTGGCAATTGTGCGTCTTCCAGAATTCTTTGCCTGTAATAGCAAGGTCATTGACGCGAGCGTTTAGTTGATTCCATTCATTGCGATATGCGGTAGCGGTTACAACCTCGACGAGGCGGCTGAACCACTCAAGCGGTAGTCCACGATATTCGGCCACTCGGTTCGGAACAGGAATCCTCTGGAGAACCGCCGTTCCCGAAGCATCGCCAGCGGTACTCGAAAATCGTCCAGTTAAATGCACCCTCGAGAACAGGAGACTATGGGTACCCAGCCGACCGCTTAAGGAGTTGCTGGTGTGGGAAAGGCCCTTGCGGAGGTCCTGGCAAATTCGAAGCGCAGCACCCATTCACTCGCAACCTTCCGGCCATCGACTTCGGCGGGGGAAAATTCCCAACGGCGGGCAGCTTGCAGAGCGCGATTGGCAAAATATTTGCTCGGCCCAGCAGAATCGAATCTCGCTCCCGTTACCCTGCCGGACGGGTCAACCTCGACCCTCACCTTGACTTTCACCGTGCCTTGAATCGTTCTCAACGCCGATTGCGAGACCTCGGGCGAGACTTGCTGAAGAACTTCACCGTGAACAACGCGACTGGACGGGTTGGCAGTCGCCACTGGTCGGAGCGCCGTTGGTGGGGGCGTATTCGATTTCGGGGGTGTATTCGATTTTGGACTCGGTTTCGAATCGTTCGATCCACGGTGAGACGTTCCACCATCAGGCGTCCCAACATTAGAGGTTGCTGGGCTCGGCTTCGGTTGGGCCTCAATCTTGGGAGTTTTAACGGCGGCGGGAGCGGGCTGCCCTTCGGGCGTGCGATTCAGAAGTCGCGGACCTGCCAACGCCGCTAACACCAGGCAGGCGGCGATGAGCGGAACCATGTATCCCCACTTTGCAAAGGCGCCGGGGCTTCCTTCAGTCAGCGCGGGCGCCGGCGCGGCAGGCGCTGGCCACAGATGCGATTTGATTTCGGCTACTGTCCATCGCTCATCCGGATTCCGGCGCAAACAGTTCCTTGCCACACTACGAAATGGCTCTTGTAACGTTGCTGGCAGGGCGGGATCCCCTCGATGCGTTTTATCCCAGCCCGGGAGGCGCTGAGTCACCGTCTCGACGAGCGTCATACCAAGTGACCAGACATCCCCTGCGGCGGAGGTTACCCCGCTCGCGGCTTCCGGTGGGTCGTAGACGCTGGGTTGGCTGCCGCTCGACTCGCCAATTTCGCGGATCCCGTCACTCGATAGTCTCAATTGATCAGCGACCACCATGATGTTTGCTGGTTTGATGTGGCCATGCACCAAGCCTTTGCCGTGAAGAAACGCCAATGCATCCAGCACCGGCCGGAGCATATCGCGTGCCTCCGCGTCGTTAAGCGGTCGCTGCGGAAGAACTTCCGAGAGATTCTCTTCTGCGTATTCAGTCACAACGTAGAGTAGGGCTGTACCTCCCAGCTCGCACCGTCCTGCCTGAAAAAGGCGAAGTAAATGCGGATGCGACAGTTTCCCAGCGCCTTCCCAGCGCGAGAGTTGCAAGTCCGCATCCTGCGGATCGGCAGGGACCAGCTTGATCGACGCTTTTTGTTGTTGCGCACTCCGTTCGGTTACGAACACTGCGCTGTGGTCAGAACCACCTACGTATCGCCGCAAATGGAATTCACCATTAACGACCTGGCCCTCCCACCGTTTCCACTCCGGCTTCATTGCACTCCTTTGAAATTTGGGCTCGTTTCCGCTGTTACCCTGACCCGGAGACCACGCATACCCTAGCGCCCGCATTCATCGGGTCTGCGGGCAAGGAACCGTTGTACCACATTGCTGGAGGGATTTAAGTCCAACAGTCGAATTGGTGGTGCGTCTTCGCGACTCCGGCCCAACCAACCGACGTATCAACTGCTGCCTTTTCAACTGATGGAGAAGAAATTGAGATTATCGTGACAAGCGAGAGCAGGGTTCCTACGGCTGCCAGTAAACGAATCATACTTCTCTCCGCCATTGGGGGTTGCGAAGGGCGCGGCTTCTCTCTTCGGATCAATAAATTCTATGCCTGCTGTGTGAGCAAAGCAACGAACTAAAGTCGTTGAGAAGGCCTGTCCAGGTGGGCAGCGGCAAATATGCCGGATACGCGTTTTTCACTTGGAAGCTGAATTTTCGAGGACCTCTGTCCGGATTCGACCGTGGGCTACGATCAGGCAGTCAACGGCTGGTCCACCGACTGGTTCGTGTTCGACATGCCCCGCTTCAGGCTTTCGATTTGGCGGGCGTGGTGGCGCGCATGCAGCCAATGGAACTTGCGCCACTCTGCGGCGGTCAGCGGTCCCAGCACGGGATTGTCCACCAAGTCCCGGCGGCTTCCGAAGCGCTCTTCGCACTTCCGAATCGACTCATCCATCGCCACGATATCGCCCTGAATTCTGGCCCTGACCAGTTCCGGCGAAGCGCCTTGCGGAATGGTGCCGGGGGGAGCCGGACGTCCCGAGGGAAAATATTCGAGCTTCAAAACCATGAGGGCGTCTATACGCATCTGCAAAGTGGGCTTGGTCGTGGCGATTTTTCCGGCTTGCAAACAGAGATCAAACGCGGTTGTGGTGGCGCGGTAGGTAAGCCAGAGATGTTCCATGATTTCCGCAGCACTCCACTTTTCTTGGGGACGCCACTTGAACTGCTCCGGAGTGATTCCGGCAAAAGAGGACGCGATGGTCTCCTGCAGCTTCCGCACATAGAAATCCATGGTGCCCAAGCCCTCGCTTCCAGTTCGAGTGAGCTGCGAGACACGACAGATTGACTCATCACACCAACAGATCAACAATCATAGGTGATGATTAAACGTGTCGGCCCTGAGTTTTGAGCTGTGCAGTACGAAGTGGGCCGGAGAAGGGACCAGTAGACATGAAACGAATACGAACAGATGAGATTCGCAGTTCCAGCTGAATTTTTGTCTAGTTGCTTACGAAGAGTGTTCCCGGCATCCCAGGGATGCACAGGAGTTTTCCTGACTGGATCAGGATTCTATTCTTCTTGGGAGCCGCCGCGAACTATGGTCGCTGGGTGCGGAGGCTCATCACAACCTTCCGTTACCCACTGCCACGCTCGGCGGCCTCTGTCGTTCGCCAGAAAGCGGGCTTCTCCATAGCTGGCTAACCGGTTGAGCACGGTCGAGACCGATGCTAGAGGATCTTTCTGGCGGGCCATTAAGGCTGGATTCCTTCGCTTGATTTCCTGGCAGACCTCTTGCGTCAGGAGCGGACGGGACGATTCCATCAGCACCATGCGACACGTTTTCGTGAAACCTGGCTGGCGCGAGGTCGGCCTATGATCAACCAGTTCCAGTAATTCTTCGCCAATAATGTCGTCACCGAAGAGATTAGCCAGCCCCAGAATCGTCTGTTTGATAGTGCCAATTCTCTTAATGATCGCGGCACGCTGCTTTAACAGCGAATCGAGTTCCTGATGCACTCGCTCAATTACTTCTTCAACATGTTCTGCACCTGAAACCTGGGTTGACATAATCCCCCTAAGACTTGGTCTGCGAAGGAAGTGAAGCTACATCAGAAGGCCGATCCGGCATGTGTAGATTCGCTGATCGAAGCCTTCTACAACTCTTGCGGGACCATTGTCCATCAAGCGGCTGCACTGAATAGATACCAGGGGACAGATGCAGTCCGCACTGGTACGAATCGATGTCTTGGTGTTATCGCTATCCTAGCTTGACCACAAGACGCAGGGTGACGTGGCAGAGATGAACTCAACAACATGGGTAACAAGCGCAGAGTGCATTTGTTCAAATACACATAGTCAACACGCGTCTCGCATAGATTTTTGTATAAGCACCAACGTGCCTTTCGCTTTCCAATTCTCATATAACAACTCATTGCTCTCTCCACATCTGCGTATTCTCACTGAACTGTTTCACTAAGCTGTCTCTGCAAGCGATGTAGGTAAGTCGCGTTGGTCGTAAAAAACTCAAGCTTCATCCCAGAAAACAGACTACGCATCCCACGATCCAACCTGGAATAGCCGCGCGGCGCGGCGCGTGCACAACAATCATCGCCGACGACTTGGTTGCTGAGGTCGCGGAACGGTCTCACCTTCAGGAGAATCGAACATGAATCACAACATTCGCAGGTTACTTTTGTTGATGTTATCGTTCGGGTTGGTCGTCAGTGTGCTTTTGACACCTACCGTCGGTTTTGCCCAAGCTATCAGCGGGAACGTTGTCGGTACAGTAATGGACTCGACGGGTGCCGCCGTGGCGGGCGCTGACGTAATCGGTATCAACACTGCCACGGGAATATCGGCCAATGCCAAGACCAACAATACAGGTCAATACCGATTCGATAATCTCCCGATTGGTGGCTATAGGTTCACGGTAAAGGCCGCCGGTTTTCGCACCACTACGGAATCGGCCGACGTGGAATTGAATCGAACCGGTACTGTCAATGTGACCTTGACCCCGGGCGCAGCATCGGAGACGGTGGAAGTCTCCGGAGAAGCTCCGATCATCGACACCACGACGGCCCAAGTTACCAATAACTACGACGAGCGTTCAATCTCAGACCTGCCCTCAACATCCGGCAATGGTTTTGGAATCGGTGTGCTCAACCTTTCACTGTACTCGTCTGGCGTAGCAAGCAACGGCGGCGTAGGTGTCGGAACTGGGCCCTCAGTGGGCGGGCAGCGCGCCTACAACAACAACTTCACCATTGAAGGTGTCGACAATAACAATAAGGTTGTCACCGGCCCGTTAGCCGTGGTCCCCAATGATGCGGTAGCCAGCTTTACGGTGCTGCAAAACCTATACGCGCCGGAGTTCGGACACTCCTCAGGCGGTCAATTCAACCAGGTGGTAATGACAGGTACGAACAGCTTCCACGGTAAGTTGTACGAGTATTTTGAGAACCGCAACCTTAACTCGATTGATCAAATCGTCGCCAACGGAACCCCCGCCGGAACAACACCGAAACAGCCCCGCTTCGACAGCAACCGTTACGGAGGGCAGATCGGCGGTCCCATTATCAAGAACAAGCTTTTTTTCTTCTTTAATTACGAGTACAACGCGATTGGTCAGAGTGTGACGCCTACAGCGCCAACAACTCCCACCGCCAACGGCTTCGCGACGCTGGCCGCGATGCCGGGAATAAACCAGACTAACTTGAGCATTTTCAAGAAGTTCGTGCCCACGGCTCCCGCGCCTTGTTCCCCTCCGGCCTGCAACGCGGTCATAGTAAACAACACCCCCATTCAAGTCGGGCTTTTCCCAGTCGTGGGTCCTTCCTTCAATAACTTCCGCAACTCCGCCAGCAGTGCCGACTATAACCTTTCGGACCACGACCAATTGCGAGGCCGGTTTATCTATAACAAGAGTGTTGGATCGGACGTGACCGCAACGCTGCCCGTCTTTTTCTCGATCATTCCAGCCACTTCAGATGTATTTACGCTGGGGGAATACCACACTTTTTCACCGACGCTTACCAATGAGTTACGCATTGGCTACAACCGGTATAGGCAAATAATCGGTACTGGCAATTTCACATTTCCGGGGTTAGACCAATTCCCGAATCTTTCCTTTGATCAACTGAATCTGCAGGTGGGTCCTGACTCGAATGCCCCGCAATTCACTATCATCAACACCTATCAGGCGGCCGATAACCTCAGCTGGACTAAGGGTCGCCACACTTGGCAGTTCGGCCTGGAAGGCCGAAAGTACATCTCGCCGCAGAGCTTCACCCAACGTTCTCGTGGCGACTACGATTACTCGACTCTGCAGTTGTATCTGAACGACCAGGTGCCGGATACCTTGGCGGAGCGCAGCGTCGGGAAAGCAGGTTACGACGCAAACCAGATCGCACTGTATTGGTATGTGAGCGATACGTGGCGGATGCGTCCCAATCTGACTCTTACCCTCGGCCTGCGTCACGAGTACACGACCATTCCTGCCGATGAGCGGCTGCAGAAACTGAACATCGCAGCTAGCATCCCCGGCCTCAGTTTCGCTGAACCGCGGGCGCCAAAGAAGAACTTTGCACCTCGGGTAGGTATCGCATGGTCACCTGGAAACAGCGGTAACACTTCTATCCGTGCCGGATTTGGCATGGCCTATGATGTGCTTTACGATAACATCGGCAGTCTGTCCAAGCCTCCGCAGTTGAACCAGACTTATGACTGCCCAGGTTCGCCGACTTGTCCGAGTTCTGCTGCGTTTCTGGCCGGCGGAGGACTACCACCCTTGCCTCAACCATTTGCTACGGTTGCAGAGGCCCGGGCTGCTACCGCGGCCTGGGTTCCACCGAACCAGAAGGATCCGTACACTATTTCGTGGCAATTGGGCGTCCAGCACACCTTCGCCAAGAACTACACCACCGAGATCAGGTACCTGGGAACCCGCGGCGTCCACCTAGATGTGCAGGATCGCATCAACAGAATTGACCAAACATCGCCGACATTGTTCCTGCCCACCTACATCACCAACCCGGGCCAGTCTACGCTGGACGGACTGACGACAACTCTTGCGCAAATCCAGGCTCAGCCGAATTTCCGTGGCGATCTCGCGGCAGCCGGGTTCAACCAAACCAACCTGATAGGATTCGTGCCCTTCGGCGACTCGACCTACCACGGGCTGGCAGCGCAACTCAATCGCCGCTTCACCAACGGTCTGCAGTTGCAGGCGGCTTACACCTTCAGCCACAACATTGACAATTCCACCGCTGACTTCTTCAGCACCGTCCTAACCCCGCGGCGCCCGCAGGACTTCCAGAATCTGCATGCGGACCGCTCCAGTTCAGCTCTCGACCACCGGCACCGCTTCACCATCACGGCCCTCTACGATATGCCCATGTTCAAGAGCTCTAGCAGCTGGGTAATGAAGAACGTTGTAGGGAACTGGGAACTTGCACCGGTTTACACCTTCGAGAGCCCGGAGTACGCAACGGTGCAGGTTGCTCAGGACGCAAATGGCAACGGTGATACTGCGGGCGATCGCGCCATCGTTAATCCGGCTGGCAAGGCAGGAACGGGGACGGACGTTACAGCCCTGACCAACACCGCTGGCGACACGGTGGCTTATCTCGCGAACGATCCGACTGCGCGGTTCATTCGTACGGGTATCGGCGCGCTGTCTAACTTGGGCCGCAACACGCTGCCAACCGAACACATCAACAACTGGGACTTCGGCCTCTATAAGAGCGTGAGCTTCACGGAGAGGTTCAAGTTCCAGCTGGGTGCCCAGTTGCTCAACGCATTCAACCACCCGCAGTTCACGCCGGGCTACGTCAACCGGGCGGACGGCGCCAACACCGCCTTGACGACAATCACGACCAGTACCGCAGCGCGACAGTATCTCACTCCGGGAGCAGCTACCTTTAACGTCCCGAGGGCGGTGTTCTCCAGCAATCCGCGCACGATGCAGCTTTCCGCGAAGTTCATCTTCTAGGAACGCTGGGAGTAAGGAAAATACAAAGGAGGCTCGCAAGAGCCTCCTTGATTTTTGCCTCTCGGACGGCTGCAGGTTGCTTAGCTGTTCTTGTCGATGAGTTGTTGCAGGCCGGAGCGATAACCGCGGCTGCAGGAGAGTTCTTTCCCATCCTTCAAAACCACGATGTATTCACCGCTGTTGCAGGGTTGTAGTTCCTTGATCTTGCGAACATTGGCGATGGCAGAGCGATGGATACGGACGAACTGGCTGGGATCGAGTCGATCGGAAATGCGTCCGATGCCCTCGCGGAGCACGTAGGAATCTTTTCCAACGTGCAACTTGACGTAGTTAGCCGCCGCCTCGACCCAGTCGATGTCATCCGTGTCCAGAAAGACCACCCGCCCCCCAGCTTTGATTATCAGGCGCCGGTCGCCTTTTGATTCCGTTCGAGCTTGCGCCAGCAAGTCGAGTAGACGATTTGTCAGGTTCCGGTCTGTGGTTTTGAGCAGTTCGGCACGCGTCCTTTCGATGGCGCTGTGAAGCCGGTCTTGATCAAACGGCTTCAGGAGGTAGTCGAGAGCATGCGTTTCAAAGGCCCGGACAGCGTATTGATCGTAAGCGGTGGTGAAAATAACAATCGGCAATTCGTCGGCGGGAATAGCACTCAACACCTCGAAGCCATCCATCTCCGGCATTTGGATGTCCAGCAACAGCAGGTCAGGTTTGTAGCTTTCCAGCGCGTCAATGGTCTGCAGTCCGTCCCGACATTCCGCAACGATCTGGATCCCAGGCTCCGAAGCCAGCAGAATCCGCAATTTCTCGCGCGCCAGGGGTTCATCATCGGCGATGATGGTGCGTATGCCAGTCGTGGTCACAGGATGGTCACGCAGCCCCAAAATCTGCCTGGGCGACTTCATACACTAATTGACGTGGCTCGGTTCGAAACGGTATCCGCACCTCGACTTCCACGCCACTTTCCGGAGCGCTACGGATTTCCATACTCTGTTCGTTAGCGTACAAAGTCTGGAGCCGCTCCTTCGTCGCCCTCAGACCCAGGCCGGTCTTGGTCTGAGTTTGGCTACTAATAGACTTCTCTATGCCCGGACCGTTGTCCCCCACCTTCAGGCAAAGACTGCCGTTCTGGTGGCTAGCTGCAATTCGAATCTCGCCATTGCTCGACCGTCGGGAAATGCCATGCCGGACCGCATTCTCTACCAGCGGCTGCAACAACAAGTGAGGCACTAAGGCGTCCAAGGTGTCGGGCGCGACATCGAAAACCACGTTTAGCCTGTCCTCAAACCTGACCTTCTCGATTTCAAGGTAGCCGTTGACGAATTCAAGTTCCTGACTCAGGGGAATGATCTGGATTCCGTCACTCTCCAGGCTAATGCGTAAGAGATCACTGAGGCGGCTCATCATGCGGTCAGCGGCGCGGACATCAGTAAGCATCAGGGCTGAGATCGAATGCAGCGTATTGAAGAGAAAATGGGGTTGTAGTTGGTTCTTCAAGGCCTGCAAGTGCGCCTTGGCCAGTTGGCCCTCCAGTTGAGAAGCACGTAGTTCGCGGTCTGCGAATCTCCGGTAGTAAGACACGGCGTGTGCAACTACTACAATAGGCAAATAAGCGCCGGTAATGTCCTCAATCGAATTGGCATAGAACACCCTCAGGAACAGTTCCGGCCGGATACGTATGCCGTGAGTCTGCGAATCCCAAACAGCCGATACAAAGCCACGAGTCCCCCAGTCCCAGACGGGATAGGTTAATCCTCGCAGAATTACATGAGCCACCATGAAAGCGATACCACCCGCAAGAAGTACCAATGACCGACGCAACCAATTCTCACGCTGAAGCGGATAACGGAGTGCCAGCCCGAAAGCAAATGGGGTCAGAGGGGCGTAGGTGAATAGTCGGCTGAGCTCCAAGGGAATCTCGCTGAGAAAGCTCATGGGGGTCCCCGCTGCAAGGTCATATCGGTAAATGGCCACACTGGCGGCTAGGGCGATGAAAGTCCATACCCCAAAACTCACGACCCATATCAGCCACGGACGCTCCGTGGTTTGGGGGCTCAGCTCGCTTCTGCCCGGGCTTCGCTCGAGCGACACTTTCCGCCGTGGTCGGTGAATGAGTTCGCCACCGCACTTGGGACAAATGCCCTGCACGTTCAAGGTGCACGCTGGACACAAAGTGCATTCGTACGAACAGATATAAGCTTCTCCATCTGGCGGCAGTGCGCTCCCGCACTTCTCACACTGCGTTTTCATTTCAAGATGCATGGATAAAAACTGCCTGGAAGCACTTCTTCAGCGCTCGCGCCACTTACCGGAACACTGGAAGAGTATTCAATCACGTCGGGGGCGCTGACGGAACCGGATAGTCGTCATTTTATGTGAATTAATACCCCGAGGAGCGTGATTCGTCCCGTGTCTGGCGCCCCAGGCTCAGAAAGAGATCAGCCAATGATCAAAAGGGATCTGGGCTGACAGGAGGAATTACAAAAATCTCAGCAGGATGGACGCTCGACGAATTCAATGCGCTTAACGATCTAGACAGGTTTCTCCGTAGCCTGACCAACGCTAACTTTTCGGGGCGGATTCGTCGGATTTAGAACGCCCTCGGTGGTAATCCGGCTGGCTTTGCAGATCTCGGTCGCAATCTTTACTAGAGCCTCATCCTTGCGACCGGGCCCATCCGGCGAGATCACCGAACTGGCAGCCAAGGTGAAAAGCAGGGCATCCTCCTGCTTGTCAAAGTAAAGAACCACCTGACTCGCCGCCATGTGACGCCTCCCCGAATTTCGATGTACCAGAGAATGATAGGACGATTTTGGCGACCTCTGAGGGTACTCTCTTGATGCCTCTCCACACGACAGTGCTGACCGGCCACGTAGCCCTAGGCCAGCCGTGAAAATGCTAGATTAGAAGTTCATGTCCGCCCCCCAATCCCGTTTCGTGAAGGCCTGCAAGGCACAGCCGGTTGACCGGACTCCGGTTTGGTTCATGCGCCAGGCCGGGCGGTATCTGCCCGAGTATCGTGCGGTCCGTAGGCAATATTCGCTAATCGAGATTTGCAAGAGGCCGGAAGTCGCCGCCGAGGTGACTGTCACTGCGGCGGAAGTGCTAGGGGTGGATGCGGCCATCATCTTCGCAGATCTTTTGCTGCCTCTTGAGGTGATGGGTTTGCCCTTTCACTTCTCGGCCGGAGAGGGTCCGGTGATCGAGCGCCCTTTGCGTGAAGCGGACGATGTTGCCCGGCTGCGTACCGATCGCGCCGCCGATCTGGGATACGTCTCTGATGCCGTGCGTCTGGTCTGCAAGCATTTTGGAAGCGGCCTACCGGTGATTGGCTTCTGCGGCGCGCCCTTTACTTTGGCGAGCTACATGATCGAAGGCGGCGGCTCACGAAACTATCTTCAGACGAAGAAGCTGATGTATCGGTCGCCGGCTGTGTGGTCGGACCTGATGTGTAAGCTAGTCGAGGTCGTTTCTGAATATGCGGCTGACCAGGTGCGTGCCGGCGCAGACGTTATCCAGATTTTCGACAGTTGGGTCGGCTGCCTCGGCGTGGAAGACTATCGTCGTTACGTGCTGCCAGCGACTCGCAAGATGGTGCAGGCGCTCTGCAAAACCGGCTCACCGGTTATTTACTTTGGCACGGACACTGCTACGCTGCTGCCGTTGATGAAGCAAACTGGTGCGGAAGTGATCGGCCTCGATTGGCGGATTCCGCTGGATGAAGGCTGGAGTTCGGTTGGCTCCGGGGCAGTGCAGGGCAACCTCGATCCCGTGGCGCTGTTTGCGGACTGGAAAGAGTTGAAGTCGCGAGCGGAAGATATCCTGCGACGCGCGGCCGGATGTCCCGGACACATCTTCAATCTGGGACATGGCATTTTGCCGGAAACCCCGGTAGAAAATGTAAAGGCCCTGGTCAGGTTTGTGCAGGAGCACTCAACACGAAGCTGAGCCTGAGAACCGAGAACTGACAACTGGTTTTTCCTGGAAATAGCTTCGTCAATGTTGGTTGGAATTCCTACTTCCGGATGCTCTGGGCAAACCAGTCGTTTGGCGCCGCCTATCTTAGATAGGGACCATCTGCGTGAATTTGCAATCTAACCCGGGGAAGACGGGAGTCCTACTCCTGGCTCATGGCAGCCCTGACTCGCCAGATGATGTCCCGGAGTTCTTGCTTCGTGTAACCGGCGGCCGAGCGCTTCCTGCCGAAATTGTTGCCGAAGTGAAGCACCGTTATAGCCTGATCGGCCGCTCTCCACTGACCACGATGACCATGAGGCAAGCAGAGCTCCTGGCGCAAGAACTGCAATTGCCGGTCTATGTCGGCATGCGGAATTGGAAGCCCTTCATCGCAGACACGCTGGCTGCGATGCAAGCGGACGCCGTTCAACGCGTCGTCGCGATTTGTCTCGCGCCCCAGAATTCGCGCACCAGTGTGGGCCTGTACCGTGCTGCGTTGAGTCCGGCGGACGGCACTGCTTTAGCCATCGACTTCGTTCAATCCTGGCACGACCACCCGCTGTTGATCCAAGCCTTCTCGGAGAAATTGCGCTCGGGATGGGAGAACGCCTGTCAAGAGATGAAGACCAAAGTTCCGATCGTCTTCACCGCACACAGTGTTCCGCAGAGCACGATCACTGAAGGCGATCCTTACGAGCGCCAAAGCAAGGAAACCGCGGCGCTGGTGGCGCCGGAAGCGGCGCTCGAACCCGAAGACTGGACATTTGCATTTCAAAGCCAGGGCATGTCGGGCGGAGCCTGGCTTGGACCCACGGTCGAAGACACCATTCTCGAGCTGAAAAGGAAAGGGCACCGTGGCGTTTTCATTCAGCCCATCGGATTTCTCTGCGACCATGTCGAAGTTCTATATGACATTGATGTTGGCTTCAAACAGTTTGCTGAGAACATAGGCATGCGGCTGTGGCGGGCTGAGTCGCTGAACGACTCACCTGTGTTGACCGCGGCGCTGGCTGATTTAGCTCGGCAACGGATTCCGGCATTCGCCGCCAAGCCTTAAAGTCTTGTAACCACGGAGAGATAGGTTTGCCAGAAGACGGCGGCGTTACTCTCAAATTATGAAACGCATCGCCATCGTCGGTGGCGGCATCTCCGGGCTCTCTGCTGCCTTCGCTCTCGAGGAACAACGTCGCGCCGGGGTTCCGTTGCAATATGTGCTTTTCGAGTCTGCTCCCCGTTTGGGCGGCGTTCTAGTCACTGATCGGGTAGATGGCTGTCTCGTCGAAGGTGGCGCTGACTCGTTCCTTACAGAAAAGCCCTGGGCAGCCGATCTCTGCCGCCAGATCGGATTAGGCGATCAACTGATCGGATCTAATGACGCCGCTCGCAAGACTTACATCCTCCTGAAAGGCAAGCTGGTCGCCATTCCTGATGGTTTGATGTTCATGGTGCCCACGAGAAGTCTGCATATTCTATTCTCGCCGCTGTTCTCATTCAGCACCAAGCTGCGCATTGCGCGCGAGTGGTTCCAGCCGCGAAACTCTCCCGCTGACGAGAGCGTAGCCTCGTTTGTCGAGCGCCACTACGGTGCGGAGATGGTGGATCGTCTCGCCGACCCGTTGCTCGCCGGCATCTACGGTGGTGATGCGTCATCTCTCAGTGTTCGGGCTGTCCTCCCTCGCTTCGTAGAGATGGAGCGCACGCATGGAAGTCTTCGCCGCGCGATGGTGGCGGGGTGCGAGAAGATTCGCCAATCATCCCCTGCGCCACCTCTCTTCACTTCGCTAAAAAATGGAATGCAGGAGATGGTAGACGCCATTGTGGCTCGTTTAGATCCTTCTGCGTTATGTCTCAATACGGCTGTGCAAGACATCCAGTCTGAAGCCGATGGTTGGAATGTCTCTGCAGGTGGGCAATCTGCGTTCTACGATGCTGTCATTCTGGCTCTGCCCGCGGGAGCGGCTGCGAAACTGCTCCGCACGAGCCATTCAGAACTCGCCTCCGAGCTTCGCGGGATCCCATACAGTTCCTCGGTGACGGTGGCGCTAGGTTACGAGCGGAAGGTGCGACAGTCATTGCCCCCAGGCTTCGGTTTCCTGGTACCTCGCTGCGAAGGCAAACGTGTGCTGGCCGCCACCTTTGTGCACAACAAGTTTCGGCATCGCGCACCCGAAGATCGCGCCCTCATACGATGTTTTCTTGGCGGGTCGCGGGATGAGTCGATTCTCCAATTGCCAGACGATGAAATCCTGCGCATCGTACGCGAAGAACTGCGCCAGACTCTCGGCCTCGTGGCTGAACCGCTTTTCACTCGCATATTTAGATGGAAGGGGGCAATGGCGCAGTACAACGTGGGTCACCTGGAACGCCTGGAACGAGTCGAACGCCTCCGCCAGCAGATCCCGGGCCTGGCTCTCACTGGGAACGGTTATCGTGGAATCGGCGTACCCGACTGCATTCGCTCGGGGGAAGAAGCGGCCGAGCAAATGTTGGCGAAGGCAGGCTTATCCGCGGTAATCGCTAGGCTATTGTGAGTTCGCATGAAAAAGCCCCACTCTGAGGTCCAGATTCGCAGGGCCGAATGCAGTGATGCTGCCTCAATCTCTGCTCTTCTACACCAGGCGTTCTTTGAATTCAGGCCGCTCTACACTGATGGAGGATTTACAGCAACCGCCATCAGCAGTGAACAAGTCGAGAATCGCATCAGAGAAGGGCCGGTCTGGATTGCCTTGAACGCTGTCGCGATAGTGGGCACGGGTTCGGCCATTCAGAAGGATGAATCGTTGTACATTCGCGGCATGGCGGTCCACCCTGCGGTCCGGAGTTCGGGCATCGGTAAGTTCCTACTCCGGACAATAGAAGAATTCGCTCTGGCGAGCGGCTACAAGAGATTACTTCTCACTACCACGCCATTCCTAACTGCCGCGATACGGTTGTATGAAGGCTTCGGTTTCGAACGTACCACTGACGGCCCACACGATTTGTTTGGAACGCCTCTTTTTGCAATGACGAAGGCGCTTGACCGATCGAGGTGAGAACGTCTCGTGTCCCCGTTACCGCCGTAACCCTTCGCGATTACTCTTCCATTGCGGAAACAATCGGCCTGATTCAGGGTTAGAACAATGCAAAGAATTTGTCCGGAGAACAGCTATGTATAAACGAATTCTGGCCGCTGCTTCAATCGTATACGCACTTTCGTTGGGGTGGGCACAAGAACAGAAACCAAAGGCCGACGCGCATGACATGTCAAATATGAACATGTACGGTCCGGATATGTCGACGAAGGCGAACGGGGTCGACATGCGCGATATGCCTGGTATGGGTGATGGCAGCGCTCACGCCATTCACTCCATGGAAGGTCATCACATGGAGATGGGTCCGCACATGAAGATGACCTCGCTTCGCGACTTGAGGCCGGGGGACCAGGAAAAAGCTGACCAGGTAGTGGACGCCGCCCGCAGAGTCGCGGCGAAATACGATGACTACAAAACCGCCCTGGCTGACGACTTTAAGATTTTCATGCCCAATCGGCCGCAGAAGCAATATCACTTCACCAATTATTTGTATGCATTTGAAGCCAGCCGGCATTTCAATCCTGACCGCCCTACGTCGTTGCTTTACGAGAAGCACGGGGACGACTACAAGCTTATCGGCGTGATGTATACCGCGCCCAAGAATTCCAGCGAGGACTTACTCGATTCGCGCATTCCCCTCAGCGTTGCCCAATGGCACGCTCACGTTAACCTGTGTATGCCGCCGCAAGATCAAAGGAATCTGGCGGGTCTGCCAAATTCAAAATTCGGACTAGGCGGTTCCATCGCCACCAAGGAAGACTGCGATGCGGCGGGGGGAAAGTTCGTCCCGCAGATTTTCGGATGGATGGTCCATGTTTATCCCTTCGAACAGAAGCCGGAAGACATTTGGTCGGTCGAGCGACAAGGGCACGGCCACGACCACATGGACTGATTCAGAGTTCGTTGCGTTCCTTGCTCAGCCGATAGCGCCAAGCCCAAGCCGTCGCCAGTGCGACGATCAGCAAGCACGATTCAACCAACACTTTTTCCCCGTCAAGTGGATCGATCGCCGACCCCTTTAACTGGGGATCGGCCAGGATGCCGTGAATAAAAACGCAAACGGCTGCCGCATAAACCAGATAGTGAAACAACTTCCACCGGCGACGTCCGAGCCAAAGCCGAAAATATGATGTGAGCAGCACTACCACGATCAGGTACAGGCCCACCGCGCCGATTGTATTTTCGAGAGGCTGAACCGGAGACCGCACGGGAACCGCTATGTCCATCAGACGCCAACGGGTGCTCCCCGAGAACAACAGGATGATCGGGTGAATTACTATCGACGAGAGCAGTAAGCACGCGGTCAACTTGTGGATTGCAAAAATATTGATTCGCCGATGCGGCCACAGCCGCCAAGGACTGTAGCGGACTGCGATCAACAGTCCGATACAGATATTCGCTGTGGCCAGGACGACAGCCAACAGACCGACATCCGCGGAAAGGTCAAGTATCGTCATCTCTGGCTAATCGCCGCGCAAAAAAACAGCGTCGTGGTAAGCATTTCGATAAGAAGCAAAAAGAGAATTCCTTCATCTTTCGACGAAAGTAGAGGACGGAAGTTAGGACCAGAGCGAGATATTAGGACAAACTGCACTTCCCGGTAAGATTGGAATTATTGGGTTATTTCGGTTGATTCGGCTTGGGTTTGTCTGGTGCTGCTATATCAACCTGAACCGCCGGAGCCTTGTCTGTTCTTCCTATCTCAAGCGACACTACGCCGAGATCGCCGTTCGCATCCAGAGATCGAATCGTTTGTGTTCGCTTGGCACCGTCGGGGCCCGGACGCACAATATCGATGGCTTCACTCGTCATACGGAGCCCACCACCTGGGTCCCCGGGATTGGGTCGTTCGACTTGCTCCTTAGTTGTTTCTTCGCCATTCGGATTCGCCCGATGAAGGGTCGTAACTCTCTGTCCCAAATGCAAGCTGCCATCTCCGGCTGAGCCGGGCAGATCGGTTGTATAGCTGTCGACAGAGGTGCGCTTCTCTCCGCGGGTACCTCCCGATTCTTTGCTCACCGTCCGCGCAACAGCCGACAGTTTACCGTTGCTATCAGGCCGCAGAACCTGCTCATCCCTGCTGTGCTCTTTGCCGTCGTCCTTGATCACGCCTTCCCTGACTTCACCGACCTGCCAGCTTCCATTGCCGTCGGGCAAAAGGGTTGACTTTCGAAATTCAATGGTGTGATCGTCGCTTCGCTTCTGACGCTCCTGAATCCGCATGGACTCCGCTAAGCCACCGTTGATGTCGGGAGTAAAGACCGTGGTTTTCGTGTCCTCCACGCCAGGACGGGAATTCTTGGTTTCTTGAATCTCTCGCTGGACGACCTGCAGGCGGCCGTTCGCGTCGGGATCCGAGATGGTGCGAACGCTCTTCACGTCGCCGCCCTGCGATGTACGCTTCTCTTCTTCGGTCACTTGAGTCAGCACTCTGTTCCCCTCGGAATCCCTGCCGAAGGTGCGCTGGGTGACACGAATTGTCGACGCATCTACTTTGACCGACTCTTTCTCAATATCAAGGTAGGGTTCATATCGCCCATCTGGCCCGATCCGCTCGACAGCTTGTTTGTCCACGGTGCGGCCGTTGGCTTCCGTGTGGCTTTCTGCGGTCCGGGTCGGGTTCGTGTTCCCAGACCCCCGCTGTTCGGTCGTAGCGCTCCAAGACTTGCTGGTATCGCTTGCCTGGGAATTCGTGGTTTGTGTCCACACAAGCGTAGGTGCGAAGCAGACGCCCGTCAGGATCATTAAAACGGAGGCTGACTCACGGAGGCCACATTTCATCAAACGCCCGCAGGACCGCAGTTCCATAAGCTCAATTGTCCGCTCCTAACCTACCTCTGTCCAGTTGAACATGTTCTAGGATGTAGGTGAGTGAAACGGGGATTACTGGCGAAGCTTATTCGTACGCCAACGCGTCAATCGGGTCCTTCTGCGCTGCTTTGAAAGCCGGATACAGCGCCCCCGCAATGGCGCCGACAATGGCGATGACCGTGGCCCGCAGAATCCAGCCACCAGTGACAACCACCGGCAACGTTGGCAGGCGCTGATGAATACCGGTGCGCGCCACCAGGCTGAACAGAATTCCCACGATGATCCCACCGACCGCCAGCAACACGGTCTCCCGCAGGATCACGTTTACGATATAGAACTTTGAAGCGCCCATCGACTTCAATATCCCAATCTCGCGGGTGCGCTCCATCACTGCCGTGTACATGGCCTGGAAGATTACGATGAAGCCAATCGTCACGGAAATGCCGACGACCACGTTGATGAAGGTCCTCAATCCGGGGTAGGTGCTCGGAGTCATCATTGAGAGGTACTCACGCATCGAGCGCACAACGTAGGTGCTCATGCCCGGGACGTTTTTGATTTCGTTCACAACCGCGTCAGCGTTGTTGGGATCGTCGAGCTTGAGATAAAAAGCCGAAGCTTTCCCCTGCGCTCCTACCAGATCCTGCAGCGTGGTGATGGGCACGAACTTGCGAGCGCCCTTGCCGTGGGCCACGATGCCGGCGACCCTGAAGTTCTGATTCAGAATTTCAATGGTATCCCCGACCTTTACATGCTTCGACTGCGCAAAATAGTCGTCTGCCAGCGCATCATACGGCCCCTGAAAACGCCCGCCATGAATGTATGTAAAAGGCCCGCCCAGCGTCTCATAGCTCGGAAGGTCAATGCCGTAGATTGCCTCCAACGTTCCGGAGGTCGACACTTGCATGAGAACCGGCGAAACCTTCTCCACGTGCGGCAGCTTGGCAAGAATATCCGCCACCTTGATCGGCGCGGGCGCTCCGGTGATCGAAACAATAGCGGAAGAGCCCGGAGGCAGAACGATGACGTCAGCACCGATGCCTGCCTGTCGTTGTCGCGAATCGCTCAGCATTCCCAGCGACAGCCCAACGATCAGCAGGATGAGGGTAACTTCCAAAGCGATGGCCACAATACTGATTACCGACCGGATCGGTCGATGCACCAGGTTCGCGACAATCATTTTGTTCATCATCGACTAGGAATTGGCACTCAAGCCGTATCTCGGCAGAGAACAAAATGCTATTGCTGGTTTACCTTTTCCTTCCCGTCGCTGGCACGGGAGAGGCGGCCCTTTGTGGTTGGTCCAAATGCACCACTTGCGCCCCGGGCGGTTCCTCCAGCGCAAATTTATCGTCCGGGAGAGGCTCGTTTAGCTGCAGCTTCACGATGGTCAGCGTGATGTCGTACTCCTGCTGGGGAAACCAGATTCCGATCTGCGATGGAAAGTCCGCACCGTTGTAATTTTTATAGTCCTCATAACGTGTGTCGGTGACTAGATCTCCGTTCTGATCATAGGCATATTGGCGATGGGGCAGCAGGTCGGTTCGGCTGAAAATGATTTTCCGCTCCAGATACCATCCGTGCTCGCCTTTGCGAATGACATCAAGTTCGTAATCAGCTTGTTCTACCTGGTGTTTCTTGGCGTCGGTCACAATCTCAAAGCTATTTTCAACAACCGCGATTTCGTTCTGCGAATCGACCTCCCGCAGCAACAGAGCGTCATAGATTTGCTGCGGCCGCAGGCTCTCCAGGGGTTGGCCCGTCGTGTGTGTTTCAATGTCATTGCGTCCAATGATGAAACGGTTCTTGGGCGGGATCCAGAGTTTGAAGTAGAGTCCGTCGCTCACCATGTCGAACGCCTGATTGCGCACGATGGGCAGCAGCCCAATCATGCGAAGCATGGCCGGCTTGCGCGCCAGCACATAACCACGAATCTCCTGATAATCGGTGACTCTCCCCTTTTTGACCCCTCCTACCGAAGCGTCGATGTCCACTGTGGCCTGCATGGAGTGGACCTTAGCGGCCTGGCTGTTGATATATTCGATCAGTTCCGCCTGGGTGGCGGACTTTAGCGGCGCCGTGCTCACCTGGCGCTCCACCTTGCGAGAACGGAACAAGCACCCAGTCAGCGGGAAAACGAGGGTAAGTACAGCCAGGGCCCGATAGCGGGAAAACTGTCTCATCCAGATATCCAGTAAGTATACAGGCGCGGCGGTTTGCGGGGGTTGCGAGGGTCAGATAGCGAACACAGAGCAGTCCAAAAACCCGAGGAGATAGGATGGCCGAGCTATTTCCGCTGCATCACATGCCGCAGAACTCCAACGTTGCGATTGTGCTCTTCCAAGCTGTGAGCAAACTTGTGATGTCCGTTGCCATCGCTGACAAAATAATAATAATCAGTGGTTGCGGGATGTAGTGCAGCCTCGAGCGATGACTTGCCGGGATTGCCGATCGGCCCGGGCGGGAGTCCGGGATGAAGGTAGGTGTTGTAAGCGGAGTGGAACTGCATATCTTGGTGGTGCAGCGCGCCACTGTATGCTCCTTGCAGCAGTTCGCCATAGATCACGCTGGGATCAGCCTGCAGTGGGATATTCTTCGCCAGCCGGTTGTAATAAACGCTGGCCACCAAGGGGCGCTCGTCAGGCACGGCGGTCTCCTTCTCGACGATCGAAGCCATGGTGACTGTTTTCTGTAAGTCAAAAGGTAATCCGATCTCGTGCGCCACTTGCCGGAATTGTTTCACCATCGCCGCCGCCATCTCCTGCATATCCTGCGTTCGAGTGAATTCATAAGTATTGGGAAAGAGATAGCCCTCCAACGTCTTCGCCTGCGGAGCAAGGTCGGCAATCAACGCAGTATCAGACATCGCCACGTTCAAGAACTCCTGGCTCGATCCCAGACCCGCGTCCTGGATCGCTTGCGCAATGTCGAAGATGGTGTAGCCCTCGGGAATCACGACGGTGTGGACATAAATATCGCCGCGCGCCAGCCGGTCATGGACCTCGAGAGCGTTCGCACTCTTGTCGAACAGATATTCGCCGGCTTTCAGCGAACGTTTGCGGTGTAAGTAGTGCCAGAGAACAAAAGACTCGGCGTTGCGAATTACTCCTGCCGATTTCAGCTCTCTGGCGATCCGCCGGGTTGAGTACCCTTGGCGTAACATGACAAACTTCTGCCCTTCGGGCGTCACCGGTGCCCACAGTGCCCACGCCAGCCATCCGCCAACTCCGACGATGGCAAGGACTAGAAATAGGAAGAAGGTGCGCAAGCTTGAAACAGTTTAGATGAAGGGAAGTTACGCGTCGCTAGCCGTTGGTCGTTGGACTCTGGAACCGATCCCGGAATGGATTGGCCGTCTCTAGCCTCTTAGCGCCCCAGTTCTGTCGCCCGCGTATCCATCCAGTTTTGCAGAATCAGCACCGCCGCCATCTGGTCCACAACCTCGCCTCGCCGCTTGATGGACATTTCGGAATCGCGCAACAGGCGGTTGGCCTGGGCCGATGTCAGACGTTCATCCCAGAGGTGGACGGGCAGCTTGAAGCGCCGTCGCAGCTCCTCCGCAAACACTTGCATTTTCTCAGCCTGGGTGCCCTCAGCCCCGCTCATGCGCAGCGGATAGCCGACCACGATCTCGGCGACTTCATACTCCCCTATCAGCTTTTCCAATTGTCTAAAGTCGAGACGTTTGTTCTGCCGTCGGATGGTTTGCAGCCCCTGCGCCGTGATGCCGAGCGGGTCGGACACGGCCAGCCCGATCGTCTTCGAGCCCACATCGAGGCCTAGGACCCGCGGGCGGCGCTCTATTTTGGCGGAATCAGCAGCATCAGAATCCACCTGAGAATTATATGTCTGCTGGAGAATTCCGGAATTGGGCTACGATATGCGAATGGCCATCGACGAGGCACAGGAGCTACCGACTCTGCCAGCGGAAGTGGCCGTCTCTCCCTCCAAAGCGCAGAAGCCACACTGGGCGTTTACTGCACTCGGAGTGGCGACCATCCTCGGCATTTGCTATTGGGCAGAACTGGTGCTTGCGGTGATATTGGTGGCAGTGTTGCTTGCATTCATTTTGGCGCCACTGATGGATCTGCTGATTCGTCTCCCGCTTCCCCGAGGCCTGGCCGCGGCCATCGTCGTACTTTTGTTGGTCACTTTGGTAGCTGGCCTCGTCTACTATTCATCGAACCAGGCCGTTACGTTTCTGCAGGATGTATCTAAATACACCAGCAGAGCTCGGGAGGTAATCGAGCGCTTCCGCCAGCAAGTAGAAACGCTGGATAGTTTGAACCCGGGCAGGCCGGGCAATCAGCCCGGCACTGTCCGAGCCGGCACCAACTGGACCGAAATTCTCACTCGGGGTTTCGGGTCGTTCGGTCAGACTCTGCTGGCCGCGTCTTTTGTGCCCTTTCTGGTCTACTTTATGCTGACCTGGCAACATCACCTGCGTTCGGCTACGGTCATGCTGTTTCCCATGCAGAACCGGCATACTGCGTATGTCACCCTAGGGTTGATTTCAGCCATGATTCGTACCTTCATGGTCGGAAACCTGTTGATCGGCTTATTTATGGCCGTGGCAAGTACGGCCATATTTGGCATTCTTCACTTTCCATTTTTCTATTTCGTCGGCTTCATCAGCGGCTTTTTGAGCCTCATCCCCTATCTAGGAGTCTTGCTAGCGATTGCCGCTCCTCTTTTTGCCGGCATCGGACATATCGACTCTGCGGACGTTGTTCTAATCATCGTAACGGTGGTGGGACTGCACGTATTCTCACTGAACGTGCTTTACCCGAAATTCCTCGGTAATCGCCTGCAACTGAACCCGCTGGCCGTGACCATGGCCCTGCTTGTCTGGGGATGGTTATGGGGCGCAATGGGTCTGGTCCTCGCCATACCCATCACCGCAGCGATGAAAATCATCTTCGATCACGTACAGTCGCTCAAGCCTTACGCCGTCTGGCTGGGAGAGTGAAGGCGGCTTCAGACTTCAGACGTCAGACCTCAGACTTCAGACTTCAGACCTCAGATCTCTGCCAACAGGCCACCCTTAACTTATCGTGCCTGCGTGTGACGGGTGCACTTGCAGGGATCTGGCTAAGGCGAGAATAATGGCGCTGAGTGGAAGGAGCAATCGGCATGGGTGCTTCATACCGAGATCTCAGAGTGTGGCAGCAGGCGATGGAATTGGTAGTTGAGGTATACAAGCAGACTTGTGATTTTCCGAAGACGGAAATTTATGGCCTGACCAGCCAAATGAGGAGGGCGGCAGTCTCCAACCTGTGGATGCAAGAGTGAAACCAGCTCCTCAACTGTCCAAACATGATCAGTCAAACCCGCTTCCATCGCAGGTGTCACACGTAGCGTCTTGTGCACGCGACAAAAGTTGTAGTGCATGAAATACAGCGCTACCGCATGACCGTGGTTCTCCAGCTTCTTGCTGAATCCGTTGGTCAGGCGAGTGAAGCGCCGCATCCCCATCCGCATCGAAAGATTCTGGCGCTCTACAAACGACGTAGAGATGTGCTCAGGATCAGGGCTTCCCGCCAGCACTCCCGTGCGGCATCCGATGCAGGTTGCGGGACTGTAGCGTGACTCTGGGCTGTCGTTCGATGCGCCGTAAAGCTTGACCAGCATTGCGTAGTCAATATCCGCGCCGAATGCGCCTTCTACCGCGTCTGCATAGACTCTGTGGCCATCGGTCGTTAGCTGGATTCGGGTGCTCACCCGCTTAGCAACGTCCTGCATGAATTCGTTAGCTGTTTCCGCGCCGCGCTGCCCGAGCGTGTAAGACACGATTAGTTTCGTATCGGCGTCAATCGCAGTCCAAGTCCAAACGTCACCCCATCCCTGCTCAATCTTTTCCGCGCTCGTGTTCTTCATCTTCGCGCCGACGAAAGCCCAGATTTCATCGCATTGCAGACGGCGCACGCGGAGATTGCGGACGTTTGCATCGTGGTAACTGGCAGCGGCGCAGCCTAAGTCTTTAAGGAGTTTCAGGACGGTATGCTTTGCAACTCGGGTCATGCGACAGGTCGCGTTGATGGAGCTTCCTTCTACTAGGGCTGCAATCACTTGCGTCCTTTTGTCGGCTGCCAGGCGGTTCATAAGTGTCCTTCCCCGGGCTGCGAATATATTGATACGTATACCAAAATAACTATTGCAAGTAAACAACTATTTTGATACAATGAAAAGATAATCGAGAGGGAAAATGAACCCGGCACAGAGAATTATTCAGAGATTTGGCGGGCAGTCGGCCTTGGCTTCGCTTCTTGGGAAGGGCCAAACCACGGTACAACATTGGGGAAAAACGGGGCGGATTCCCGCCAAGTGGCAGTCTGAATTGCTGCGACTAGCGAGAGAAAATGGAGTTGAACTTTCCGCTGCTGATTTTATGGAGTCTTCCGCTTACGCTCCAATCGTGATGTCCGACAAGCCGCGAATCCCAGAGGCCAAATATTGGGGTGCGATGCCTATAGGAGACGCAGAGCTTCCGGTTTATGTGCTCGACAATGAAATGCGAGTGATAAGCAGAACGGGAGCGACGGGCATCCTAACCGACCGCAAGGGCGGCGGGAATATAGAGAGCTACTTGAACGTCGAATCGCTACGCAAGTACATCCCGCCAGACCTCCCCGGGCTGACGATTGAGTTTGACTTGAAAGAAGTGGTCAACAAGAGAGTGTATGGATACTCGGCGGAGACGTTCCTGGAGATTTGCCGCGCCTACGTTCGCGCTTTGAGCGATGGAGTTCTAGAGACGGATCGCCAGCGAGAAATCGCAATTAAGGCCAGCATGTTTCTTGCATCGTGCGCCAAAGTCGGACTGATAGCCCTCATTGATGAAGCTACTGGCTACCAATACGACCGCGCTGCCGACGCCTTGCGCGTAAAACTCAAGGCCTATCTAGCAGAGGAAATGCGCGATTGGGAAAAGACCTTCCCTGACGAACTGTGGCAGGAGTTTGGACGCCTGACGAATTGGAAAGGTTCAGTCACTCAAAGGCCGAAATATTGGGGCCATCTGGTTACGGAGCTGGTGTACACCTATCTTGATGCTGATGTGTGCAAGTGGCTAAAAGACAACAAGCCTCAGCCTCAGCACGGAAGGAATTGGCATCAATGGCTGAACGACCAATATGGGCTTAGGAAGTTAACTCAGCACATCTACACGCTTATCGGGGTTGCGAAAACATGTCACGGAATGCGCGAACTGCGGGACAAGATGGCGGAAATGTATGGGAGAACGCCCGTGCAAATGACGCTGTACATGCCAACGAATAGAATATCTAATCCTTCTCAGTAGCCTCTTTGACGATCCGGGCAGCAGCTTGGCTGAAATCCTCGCGGGGCTGTCGCTTGGCCTTCCTCGTACCTTCGGCCATCTTGCGAACCGATGGGGACACAACGTTGTGCGTCGGGGACGGCGGTTTACGCCCGCCTTTCTTTTTTGCCATGCCCGCAGTTTCTCACAGTATGTCAAATTGACATATTCCTGTGGATTTCAAACTGCACCACTACCAGCGGCTGGCGTACCTTGACCCAGCGCCATCGCAACAGTTGTTGGAGGCTTCGATGCACTTAGGTCGCATGCTGAACGCTCTTATCCAATCCCTGAAGGCTCCAGTCGGGGACACTGCGGCTTGAAACCCTGAGGCACGAAGTCGGAAGTCCGAGGTCTGAAGCCTGAAGCCTGAAGTCCGAGGTCTGAAGTCCGATTTTACGCTTCAAACTCCGACGCTTCTGGGAACCGCAGCTTGCTCTTGGATAAAGCCGCGGACAGCATTTCCTCAATCACGGCTTCGTCGCAATTCTTGGCCATGGCCAGTTCGCTGACCAGTAAGTAGCGGGCCCGTTCGAGCATCTTCTTTTCGCGGAAGGAGAGCGGTTTCGTCTGAGTTAACAGGAGTAGACCCTTGAGAACGGCAGCCACTTCTAACAGGGAGCCGGTGCGCATCCGCTCCGAATTCTCCTTGAAGCGGTATTTCCAATCGGCGTTGTTGTCACACTCGCCAACTGTAAGAAAATCAACGATTTTCTGAATTTCGCCGTTCTTTACCACCCGCCGTAATCCCACCGTTCCCACGTTATGAAACGGCACCATCACTTTCAGGCTGCTGGCCTTGATCTTGAGCAGGTAGAACTTTTCCACACTTTCGCCGATAGTCCGGCTGCTGATCTGCTCAATAATTCCTACGCCATGATTGGGATAAACGACTTTGTCACCAATGTGGAAATTACCGTCGGCAGTGATCATGAAGGGACACCCACGAGTACAAAGCGGAAGGGAAACAACACAGTCTCATTTTATCCCAAACCGGGGCACAAAGGCAATTTGGAAGCCGCTGCTCGAGGCTTGCCGGCCGATCCTTCGATACCTTTTACCGCGTATCACGCTGAAAGCGAATGACATAAGCCGGCTTACATTCAACGATCGGCCTGCCCTCGGGCGTATGCGCATAGCAGCGATAGGAAGCCGTGTTCGGTCTGAGACCGGCGTGCTCCAAAATCTGACTCTAAAGTTAGGTTTATAATTCTGTGGGCACAATGACCGAGCAAATCAAGAGAAAGCTCCAGGAAGAGATCAATACCCTGGAGCGCGAGTTAAGCTACGAACTTCCCAGGGAGCTCAAGAAAGCTGTAGCGCTAGGGGATCTCAGCGAAAACGCCGAGTATCACATGGCGAAACAGCGCCAGGAGTTTGTTAAGGCGCGGTTGCGGCAGTTGGGTCGTCGGTTAGCCGACCTATCCCTTATCAATATGGATAATATTCCCAAAGATAAGGTTGGTCTAGGTTCCACCGTCCGCATCTTTGACAATACTAAGAATGAGGAAGTTGAGTACAAGCTGGTAACCAGCGAAGAATCGGACGTGACCGCCGGCAAGATTTCCACCAGCTCACCCATCGGCCGCGCTCTGCTCAACAAAAAGGTGGGCGACACTGCCACTGTGGTCACGCCCAACGGTAAGCGGGAAATGGAAGTTCTAAAGCTGACCACCATCCACGACCAGGCCCCTGCCGAATGACGGGGATTACATGACGGGAATTACATGACTTGGACCAGCGCTTTCGGTCGCGGTTGCGGCGTTCTTCTCGATGCCATCGTCCGCTGGCTCGCTCTGGCCCGCATCAATCCCAACGTGCTCACGTTTCTGGGGCTGGTTGTGAACACCATCGCTGCGTTCCTTTTCGGATACGCTAACGGCAGCAACCAGGCGCGCATGTTCCGCTACGCGGCGCTGGTCATCATCGGCTCCGGATTCTTCGACCTGGTGGATGGACGCGTGGCCCGAGCTAATAATCAGGTTACTCGTTTCGGCGGTTTCTTCGATTCCGTAATTGACCGCTACAGCGACGCTTCCCAGTTCTTCGGCTTGCTGGTGTACTATGCCCGCGGTGACCGTTTCTTTTACGTCGTCCTCACCGCCTTTGTGATGGTCAGTGCCATCATGGTCAGCTACACTCGCGCCCGCGCCGAATCCCTCATCGGATCCTGTCGCGTCGGCTTCATGGAGCGACCGGAGCGCCTGGTCCTGGTCATCATCGGAGCTCTGTTCAATGTGATGGCGCCAGTCCTCTGGGTGATTGCCGTGCTCTCCACCATTACTGTGATCCACCGCATTCGTTACACCTACACTCGCACCGCTCCCGTCGACCGCGCCGCCGCCAAAGCCAGCCAAGCGGCGTAGAAGTGATGTAGGCGCGAGCGTCCCGCTCGTGCGCCACAGCTCCAAAGTCTTGTCATCCCGAGCGGAGCATGTCGATTCGCTTTGCGAATCGTGATGCGTAGTCGAGAGCCTGCCCTGAGCGAAGTCGAAGGGGACCTTGGTGTTTTGCTTGGACAGCTCTTCCCCGAATTGACTCCCACCCTCATTCCTCTGCACAATCTAACTCCGGCCCGTGATGTCAGCGAAATCCAGCACGCACAAAGACGCACACTACACCGCCGATCCCCGCGTCCACATCGGACACGTGCACCTGAAAGTCGCTGACCTGGAACGCGCGCTGTCTTTTTACGCGGGCGTGCTGGGCCTGGAAGTGACCCAACGCTTGGGCGACAGCGCCGCCTTCCTCTCCGCCGGAGGCTATCACCACCACATCGCCCTCAACACCTGGGAGAGTCTGGGAGGATCTCCGCCGCCGCCCGGCTCGACCGGGCTTTATCACACGGCCATCCTCTACCCCACCCGCACCACGCTGGCGGACGCCCTGCGGCGGGTCTTGCACGCGCATTTTCCCCTGGAAGGAGCAGCCGACCACGGAGTGAGCCAGTCGATCTACCTGCGCGATCCGGATGACAACGGAGTAGAACTCTACTGCGACAAACCCAAAGATCACTGGCCGCGCACGCCTGATGGGAAGTTGGCCATGTTCACCCGCCCACTGGATCTCACCCAACTGCTCAGCGAAGCTTCCGCCGACGTCCCTCTCAGCTCCGGCCCACGCGACCTGTAAGGCCTCTGCTATCCTATCCCGTCATTCTTCCGAGGACTCTTTGCCGATCGATCCTGTTCTTGTCGTCCACGGCGGCGCCTGGGCCATTCCTGATGACATGGTCGAGGCGCATCTCAACGGCGTGCGCAACGCCATGGCCGCGGGCTGGCGCGTCCTGAACCGTGGCGGCACCGCGCTGGACGCGGTTGAGGAGGCCGTCGTCATTATGGAAGACGACGAGACCTTTGACGCCGGCCGCGGCAGCTTCCTCAATCGCGAGGGCAAAGTCCAGCTCGACGCGCTCATCATGGACGGAGCGACCCTGCGCGCCGGAGGCGTGGGCTGCGTGGAGCGTCTTCGTAATCCTGTCCGCACCGCGCGCAAGATTCTCAGCGACAGTCCGCATGTGTACTTTGTGGCCGAAGGCGCGGAACGCTTCGCCGCCGAGCACGGTATCGCGCTATGCAAGAACGAAGACCTGATCATTCCTCGCGAGGTCGAGCGTCTGCGCGAATTTCAGACGCGCGCCGCCGAGCAGAACGTCGATCTCTTCGCTCCCGCCATTTCGCACGATACCGTTGGCGCGGTCGCGCTCGACCGTGACGGCAATATCGCCGCCGCCACTTCGACCGGGGGCACGCTCAACAAGGCTCCCGGTCGTCTGGGTGATTCGTCTCTCATCGGATGTGGCTGTTACGCGGACAACCGCACAGCCGCCGCTTCCACCACCGGATGGGGAGAACCCATCATGAAGCTGGTGCTCGCCAAGTGGGCAGCCGACCGCGTGGCCTCCGGCAGTTTGCCGGAGTGGGTGGCCGCGGAAGCAGTTAACTATTTGGAAGCCCGCCTCAACGGCCATGGCGGAATGATTCTGCTCGATGCTCGCGGCCGCGTCGGCATCGCCCACAACACTCCCCGCATGGCCTGGGCCCTGAGGACCATCAAACAGGAAAATTCCGGCATCCAGCGAAGCTCGTCCGCACTTGATTGACACGCCTACGAGATGCATAGTCTCTGCTAGAATCGGCCTTGTAGAACGGGTAAGTGTACCGTCCTTAGCCATGGCCTTTCCCACCACACGTCTTCGCCGCCTGCGCCGTAGCGAGTCACTGCGCTCGCTGGTGCGCGAGACCCGGCTGACGCCAGACGCCCTGGTTTATCCCCTTTTCGTTTGTCCCGGCGAGGGTGTGCGCAAAGAAGTTCGTTCCATGCCCGGGGCGTCTGGCGTCAGCCGGGTCTCGCGCACCAGCGAGCGCAGTGACTCGCTACGGCGCAGGCGGCGAAGACGTGTGGTGGGAA
>Ga0207116_10002_pt1 | contig 80809 bp, 74 predicted proteins | sample Alteio_BWMinHeat_44_FD_153550 | JGI IMG/M metagenome (GOLD analysis project Ga0207116, IMG submission 153550) | Enriched cells from forest soil in Barre Woods Harvard Forest LTER site, Petersham, Massachusetts, United States -... | ecosystem: Environmental > Terrestrial > Soil > Temperate forest >... | reverse complement strand
GGCCTTCTCGTTGCGCTTCGTGTGCAATGAAGACGTGCTAATCGATCTCCGGGCGCAACGTCCAAGTCTTTTGCAAAAGCTGTATACTCCAGAAAGCTTTCTTGGCACGGATGGCAGGTGAAATTTTGATTTTTGCCTCAAATGGGAATCGAGTTCCACCCGGGCAGGAATCTTTGGATGGAGCACGGTTTTGCGCAGAGGAAAAGGAGAACGTTGATGGCGAAGGTTGAACGCGAGGACTTCAGGAAGAACCAAGAGTCTCGATCTCTGACAGACGAACAGATTATCACTGAGAAAAGCCTTCCTAGGCGCTCCTTTCTGGCGACGACCGGCGCAGTATTGGTCGGCGGCGCGGCGGCGCTGGTCTTGGGCAGAAGCGCCGTCGCGCAATCGCAAGACCCCGATAAACCGAGAACCGACGATCCGGACAAGGCGAAGGACACACCTGACAAAGCCAAAGCGCAAGATCCAGACAAGGGCAAGAGCCAGCATCCCCACAAGGCTCAAGACCCCGATAAAGCCAAGGCTCAGCATCCGGATAAGGCCCAAGACCCCGATAAGGCCAAAGCCCCGGACCCCGACAAGGTTAAGCCACAAGACCCTGACAAAGCGAAACCCCCAGATCCACATTAGGGCGAGTAAACTGAGTCTTGGTCGCGGATCAGTTCGGCTTTTCTTTTGAGGCTTACGCCGGTCCAAATAAGAAGCCGAGTCTTCCGCGCAACCTTCCGCGTCTCAAGTGGGGGAAACTCTATTGTCCTCTGCGCAGGTTAAGCCTTCGCTCGGTTGGTTGATCGATCCCATCGAGAAAAAAGCATTTTTCGAACAATACTGGGAACGGCAGCCGCTGGTCGTCAAGCGCAACCAGAAAGATTATTTTGCCTCTTTGCTGTCCTTGGATGAGCTCGATCGCGCCATCACCACTTTCAATCTTTCCTATCCCAATATCACCCTAAAAAATGCCGCCAAAGAAATCACCGCTGCCGATTATACGGTCAGGGGGGCCTTGGATGTATCAGCCGTCTATCGACTTTTTCGGGAAGGCTCGACCATCGTTCTGGCTTTTTTGGACAATGTAATTCCTACGCTAACTTCTCTCTGTCGGGGACTCGAAAGCGAGCTTTGTTTCCCCTTGCAGACAAATGCCTACGTTACTCCGCCCGCGGCCAAGGGGGCCAAGCACCACTACGATACCCACGATGTGTTCGTGCTCCAGGTGGTCGGTTCGAAACACTGGACGATATACGGAACGCCCGTTGAACTGCCGCTACGAGGGCAGGATTTTGATGCGGCGGTGCATGAGCGGGGCGCTCCTAGCATGGAGTTTGAACTTGAAGCGGGCGATGTGGCCTACATTCCGCGTGGGGTTGTGCACGATGCTTGGTCCAGCGATGACGTTTCCATGCATATCACGCTCGGGGTTCTCGCCTATACCTGGGCCGATCTCCTGCTCGAATTCGTGGCCGAGGCCGCTTTGCATGATTCCGCCTTCCGCAATGCACTAACTCCGGGATTTGGAAGAGAGGAGTTTGACAGAACAAAAGCCAAAGAGCTTCTTCAGGATCTCCTCGAGCGGCTCTCGGCGAAATCCAGTTTGGACGGAGTGCTTGACCGTTTCACCGACCAATGGATCGCTGCCTGTCCACCGCTGCTCAGGGGGCAGATGGAGCAGATCGGACTGGTGGAGGAACTAAAGATCGATAGTGTGCTCGGGGCGAGGAGAGATGTGGTTTCGTTCATAAGGATGGAGGCAGACTCAGGGACAATTTACTCCTACGGGAAAAAGATCAGCTTTCCACAGCATGCGGTCGAAGCAGCACGATTTGCAGTTAAGAAGTCCAGGTTTGTGGTGACAGAACTTCCTGGAGATTTGGATGAGGAGGGAAAGTTAACCTTGCTGCGAAGGCTGGTAAGAGAAGGGTTGGTGGTGGTGCTGGAAGTGTAAGTTTAGTTCCCACGCTTCGGATCGGCGCGATTCGGAGAGTGGGAACCAAACCCACTCTGCAAGGACGACAGGTAGGGCCAGATCTTATGCATGCGACCTATTGTGCGATCCAACGAACCCAGATATCGGTGAGCGGCTCCACAATTTCTGACGTTGAGGTCAACCGGGCGCCACAAAAGGCAAAAATTCAATTCAATCGAGCAATCCATCCATCTATTTCAATGTCGGACTGATTTATGTAAAGCAAAAACATCCGGCCCAGGCAATCGATGCGTTTGAGCAAGCCATCTCACGACAAACTTTACTGCAAAAAATCGAAGTGGCACGCAAGGGAATCGTATGTTCTCGGGAACGGTTTACTCCGATTGACGACGCTCCCGGGCGGTGGTCATGTCGCAGAGATTCGGTTTGATAAATTGTCGGGTAATTCTACGGTCAACCCTTTATGGGTGCCACCGTGGACTCTGATAAGTATCAGGCCGCCCGAGACTCAGGTCTAAGCGCAAAAACGATCAAGAACTATTTTGGTGTTTTCACGCAAGTGATCGCGAGCGCGAAAAACGACAAAGGGGAAGAGCTGTATCCGTATAAGTGGGACCCCGCATTTCTGGATTTGGGTCAAGAAATGGACTTCGGTTTACTCGCTCGACTTCGTCAGCCCACTCACGCATGCGACGTGGAAGTGTGCGAAGTGTTCGATCAGTTGTTCCTTCAACGAGCGGTTGCTTCTTACGCGATTTACTAGGGATGTCGAGCAGGAGTTGCAGCAATTCATCCCCGTTGTTTCCGCACTTTTGGGTAATTGTCTCGAATGCTTCCCGTGCGCCCGGATAATCCAACAATTTCCGGGCACTTACCTGAGCGTCTTGAAGCGACACAGAACTGTTCCTCTTTTGAGGCACCGTCGCCCACCTCCCGTGTGGCATCCCAGCTTGAGGACATCGGCAGGCGGGCCGGGATGCGCCCGCCGTTCGCTGCGTCCAGCTAGCCGATTGCGGAAAGTTTACTCCGCAGCTATGAAAACATCCGCTGAAGAGGGGCCGCTGTCACTGCAGCTTGGCGTACTCCGCCTTGGCCTCCTTCAGGATGGGGATGTCGGGGTCGGCGTCTTTCCAGAGGGCGAAGAAGTCCTGGTAGGCGGTGCGGGCCTTGGCAGTGTCGCCGCTCATCGCGTAGGCTCGACCGAGCTGAAGGTGTGCGAGTGCACCCAGCGGAAAGTTCTGTACCATGCCGCGATGGTCGAGCAGCTTTTGGAACTCAGGAGCCGCAGATGCGCCATTGTGCGCCAGCAAGTAGGCTTGACCGCGCAGATAGGCTGGGTATAGCGTTCCCCCTTGCAACGGTGGTGGGCTGCCCAGTTCGTAGGGAGCGGCGCCTTCCAGAAGAACAAGGGCTTGAGCTGAATTGTTGCCATTCAACTCCACGGCTGCTCTTATCGTCGGCAGCCAGTAGATTTTGAGCACCGTATTTGTCGGGTACCCCTTTTCCAACCCCACTACAACCTCCTTCGCCCGGGCGGTCTCACCGACCCGCGCCAGGGTCAAGGCGGCCAGCACGCTCACATCCCGGCCCGGGGCAAGCGCCAAAGCCGCCCCAACACCCTGTTTTGCTGCTGCTGTGTTTCCGAATTCTGCTTCGCGCAGGGCGGCATTAACCTCCCAGAACGCCGCGGTTTCCTTGGAATCGGCGCGGATCGCTGAGTCCACCGCACGCCGGGAGAATTCCTTGGATTTCCCGAGCCGACCGTAATATGCCTCCGTATCGGACTGGGTGGAGAGCATTACATCTTCTTCTCCCGGTCTGCCTGCGCCCCACGCCACCGCCCGCTCCATTTCCGCAACGTCGTTCCGTAGAAAAGCGAGGTCGTACATGGCTGAACGTAGACTCAGGCTATCGATCTTGCGCTCGCGTGCTTGCTCAAGAGCCGACTTGGCTTCATCCAGCCTGTTGAGCGCAAGGGAAGCCGCTGCAAGGTTGGCATAACCAGTTACGGCGTTCGGCTCCAGACGTACGCTCTCCCGTGTTTTGGTCAAAGACTTCTCGTATTGCCCCAGAATGACGTAAATGTTTCCCAGGTTGCCGAAGGGCACCATATCTCGTGGGTAGCTCTGCGCCCATGACTCGTATGCCTGGATAGCCCTTTCTTCCTCTCCGGTGGCGATATCGTAATAAGCTGAACTGATTCGATATTTCTCCCGTTCGCTTACCCGGTCGCGCAGTTCGTAGGCCTTCTTGAGATTTTCGGCGGACAGGCTTGATTGACCGAGATTGCTGTATGCGACTCCCAGACTGGCATAGGCAGTGGCGAAATTGGGGTCGAGTTCGATGGCACGTTTGAAGAAAGGTATGGCTTCAGTATCCCCCTGTGTTCGGAACGTTGTCATGCCTATGCTGAAGGCCTTCAACGCTTCCAGCGAAGGCGTTGTCGCCTCAACCGGGACGTCGAACTTCTGGACGGATGCCAGCGATTCGCCTAATTTGCTACGCAAGCTGGACGCCGCTGTGTCCAGCGCCTTGAGCACCTCTTCCTTGCTGCTTGCCTCTGCCTGGTCCTTGGCAAGGGTATCCCCGTTCCCGCACGCGACCGCCTCCACACCAACTACATACTGGTTACCCAGGCGGGAAATGGAGCCTTCAAGGATTGCCTTGCTCCCCGTCCGCAGGCAAAGCTCTCTGGCCACCTCCTGCGTTATATGTTCGTTCGCCGGGCGGCCCATCAGGCGGAGCGTTTCACCCACCTTGCGGTCAGAGAGAATGTTGAGGAATGGTGACTGGCCCAAATCGACCGCCAGCGCTTGTTTGAGGGCATCATCAAACACGGCATCACCGGTCTTGTTGTCGAAGTCAGCCAGGACGATGCTGTCCTTCTCCGTCAGCGGAGCTGCGGGCCGCGACCGGAGGTAAAAACCCCCGGCAACCAGAGCCGCAAAGGCGAGGACTGATGCCGGAACCAGAAGCTTCCAAAGTTTTTTCCCGCCAGCCGGAGCAAGCTCGGCTGCCTGCACCACGCCCGAGGATATCCGCTGTGCCACACCCGGGCCGGAACCTGATGCAGGGACCGCCTGCGGCAAACTCGGCTCAGAACTCTGGGCCTGCGCCACCAGCATCGTGCCTGAACTAGCTACGCCGGGTCTGCCGGTTTCGGTCTCCCGCTTCAGCCGTTTCAGGTCGGCGCGAAGGTCCGAAGCATGCTGGTAGCGCAAGTCCCGGTCTTTCTCCAGCGCCTTGTTGACGATGCGCTCGAATTCGGCTGGCAAATCGGGGTTCAGACGCACAGGCGCGAGGGGAGCTCGGTTCAGGATGGCGTCAAAGACGCTGGCCGTACTGTCCCCGCGGAAAGACACCTGGCCGGTCGCCATCTCGTACAGCACGGCGCCGAAAGAGAATAGATCCGTTCGCGTGTCCAGTTCCTTGGCCCGGGCCTGTTCCGGCGACATGTAAGCCACCGTGCCGATGGCCGCGCCGGGACTGGTGAGCTGGTCATTCGCCGTGCCCGAGTTGGTGTTGAGAGCAGCCATCTGACTGGCCGAGCTCTGCCCGGCGGCCACTTTGGCCAGCCCAAAGTCGAGAACCTTGGCGTGTCCGCGCCGGGTGACAAAGATGTTCGCCGGCTTGATGTCCCGGTGGATGATCTTCTCGCTGTGCGCGGCGTCCAGCGCATCCGCAATCTCGATCGCGAGAGAGAGCATCGTGTCGTTGTCGAGCGGGCGTCCCGTGATCATGTGCTTCAGCGTCACGCCGTCCAGATACTCCATCACCATGAAAGCGCGGCCGTCGTGCTCGCCGAAATCATGGATGGTGCAGATGTTGGGATGGTTCAGGGCAGACGCGGCGCGGGCTTCGCGGCGAAAGCGCTCCAAGGCTTGCGGGTCTTTGGCGACGTTGTCGGGCAGGAATTTGAGGGCTACTGAGCGGCCCAGGTTAGTGTCCTCGGCCATGTACACCACGCCCATCCCGCCACCGCCGAGCTTCTCGACGATGCGGTAGTGCGAGATGGTCTGGCCGATCATGGACGAAGAGTGACTGTGGCGCCCAATCTTAGGCGGGCAGCCGGGGGCAAGTCAACGCGACCGCCCAGGATCCGGCGCGAGGTCTCGGAATCAGGAATAGTCGGTTGTTTTTAACCTAGCGTTAGGTTATGATGTTCTCTGTGACAAAGCTGAACAAGGCAGCAAGCCTCCTGGGCCGCAAGAGCGCCGAGGCGCGCAGGAAAAAGTGGGGGAAGAAGGAGTTCGTCCGCCAGATGCAGGAATGGGGCAAGCTCGGCGGGCGCCCGAAAGGCAGTGGCAAGACGAAAGGTGGTGCGAAGTGAGTATCTACAAGCGTGGCGAGGTGTACTGGTACAAGTTCGTGTGGCAGGGCCGCATGGTGCGGGAGTCCAGCAAGCAGGGCAATGACAAAGTGGCGCGGCGGATGGAGGCTTCGCACCGCACGTCTCTTGCGAAGGGCGAAGTCGGGATTCGGGAAAAGAAAAGGACTCCGACACTCTCGGATTTTGCCGAAAAGCAATTTCTTCCTTGGGCCGAGTCGGCCTTCTCCGCAAAACCTAAAAACCTGGCTTTACTACCGCAACGGAGCACGGCGTTTGAAGGAATACACGCCGCTGGCCTTGCTTCCGTTGGATGATCCGAAACTGGGAGAGAAAACTTCCGGGTACGTGGTACAGCGTCAAGCGAAGGGCCTGCAGGTCGCCAGCATCAATCGGGAATTGCAGGTCCTCCGGAGATTGCTGCACTTGGCGGTCGAGTGGGGGTTTGTCGACCAAGCTCCCAAGATCAGAATGCTCACCGGTGAGCAGCACAGAGAATTCGTACTGACGCCCGAAGAGGAGGCCAAATACCCTACCGTCGCTCGTGAACCACTGGCGTCCGTTGCAACACTTCTGGCGGACACCGGAATGCGACCCGAGGAATGCTATCGCCTTCGATGGGAGTATCTAACGTGGCTCAACGGTCGCTATGGCGCACTCTTCTCGTGACGCACGGAAAGAGCGTCGCTGCTCGTCGAACCCTGCCAATGACACCAAGGGTCAGAAAGCTGCTCGAGGTGCGTTGGGGGGCCACTGGGCAGCCCGTAGACGGCTGGGTCTGGCCTGCGCCCACAAAGAGTGGGCACATGGAACCGTTCAGCCTGAAGAAGCAACATGCGAACGCGCTCAAGCTTTCGAAGGTCCGAACGTTCGTGTTGTACAGCCTACGTCATACTTTCTTGACGCGCCTAGGTGCCTCGGGCTGCGACGCGTGGACGCTGGCCAGGATAGCAGGACACAGTTCGGTGGCTATCTGTGTGCGATACGTGCATCCATCGGAAGATTCCGTTCTTCAGGCGATGGAGAGGCTGGGTGGGCACAATTCTGGGCACAGTCCAGAAACGCCCGTAATCACGGAGTCAGATGAAAGGCTGCTAAGTGCATGATCTCGGAAGAGAAGAATGGTGCGCCCTGAGAGATTCGAACTCCCGACCTTCTGGTTCGTAGCCAGACGCCGGAAAACTTATCTCGTTGACTTGGAGTCGCTTAGAACTCTCAGGGCGCATTCTAGTTGTCCCCCAAGTTGTCCCCCAAGAGCATCCCTACCCGTCGCGGCCTTTTTCCGTTCCACGAACCCGGCCCTGGCCTAAGCGTATCCTCATGCCATGGACAAGAAAGAGATCGAATCCCCGAAGCTCACCGCCAGATTCCTGATCTGGATCAGCGCCTTCATGCTCCTGCTGTTCGCCCTGCTCGCCCATTTCGTGTGGAGGGTCTTCTAGCGCGGAAGTGAGGTACACAGCAGGTACACGTGCCCAAAAGTGAACAGATTCGAATCGGGCGGCTTTCCTACAATTTCTGACCATGAGCGATCAAACTTATCGCCGGGCCTATCCTATGACCCTTGCCGAAGTGATTGAACGCATCCGCGGGGATCAGACGAACGACAAAAACGATGAGCAGCAATACAAGCATCAACCCCGCCCTCCCAAGCGGGAACGTGGATACAACTACGAGTCCGCCTAATCTGTGGCTTGCGGGCAGAAAAAGAGAGGGGTTTCTCTGAATGTTTTGATCCCATGGGGGGGCAATCAAGATGGCAAATGCATGGGGTGGGAAACGGCTGGGAGCAGGGGGCGCAAGGTTGGATCCAAAAACAAAGCCCGCGCGAGTGCCGTGGTTGTAAACGCGGTCGTTCCAAAATCCCTCTGAAAGCGAGGCTTGCAAGTGGTTGCTTTCACGCAGGAAGCGATGGGCGTTTGAAGCATTCGAGAAACATCAGATTCTGGAACGCTAGAATCCTCTAAGTCCGCCATGGGGAAGGAAACTTCGATCACAAATATAGACAAGTCGGTCCTCGATGAGGATGCCAAGGCTCTGCACGGCATGGGCTATGCGCAGGAGCTCTCACGCCGCATGAGCGGTTTTTCGAACTTCGCGATCTCGTTTTCGCTAATTTGCATCCTTGCGGGGAGCATCACCGCGTTCCCAAATGCTCTGTCGGCCGGTGGTCCGTTTTCCGCCACGGTCGGCTGGTTGATCGGCGGTTTCTTTGCTATGGTCGTCGCCTGTTCGATGGGTCAGATAGCATCGGCATACCCAACCGCCGGCGGCCTCTACCATTGGTCTTCCATCCTTGGAGGGCGTGGTTGGGGCTGGACCACGGCTTGGCTCAATATTATCGCGCTTGTCTTTGTTATCGCCTCAGTGGACGTTGGCGTGTTCCAACTCTTCCGCGACATGGTCCTCGCCGGTATCTTCGGTGTTGATATCTCTGGCTGGGCGGCCACCAGCTTGGGCTTCGGTGTGTCGTTTGACGTGCGTCAGACGATAGCAGTTATTCTGATCGTGACTTCCCAAGGCCTGTTTAACCATTTTGGTATCCGCGTCACCATCCTGTTGACAGATTTTTCCGGCTATTTGATCTTCGTTGTGGCTGTTGTGTTAACGGTCGTCATGTTCGCATTTGGCGCGACACATGATGTCTCGCGCATTTTTCATTTCACCAACAACACAGGTCATCCAGGCGGCGGTTTTTATCCTCAGGCGCGTACGTCTTTCGTGGCATTCCTAGTCGGCCTGGTCTACCCGCTGTATACAATCGCGGGTTACGACGCTTCCGCGAATACCTCGGAGGAGACGGTCAATGCTCGTAGTGCTGTGCCGCGAGCGATGCTGCAGGCTGTGATTTGGTCAGTGGTCTTCGGTTTTGTAATGGCGGTATCGTTCATAACGGCTATACCGGACCTAGGGGCGGCAGCTCGCGAGGGCGCGCATTCGTGGTTCAATCTCTTTAACCACCTGCCTCTGCCGAACATTCTGCGTCACTTTCTGGCGATCGGTCTCGTCCTTGGCAACTACCTCTGCGCTCTAGCAGCGGTGACCTCGACATCACGGATGATCTACGCCTTCGCTCGCGACGACGGACTACCGTTTTCGAAAGCTTTAAAGTCAGTCAGCCATGCCCATCGCACGCCGGTTGCAGCGATCTGGTTCACGGCTTTCTTCTCGGTCGCCGCGATACTCTATACACCAGCTTTCGCCGCGCTCTCGGCGGCTAGCGCGGTCTTCCTCTATATTTCGTACGCAATGCCAATTGCGGCAGGCTTAGTGGCTGAAGGCAAGATCTGGAGGGAATTTGGGCCTTTTACCCTGGGGAGGCTCTCCAAGCCATTCGCCGCAATCACCGTTATAGGAGTAATTGTTCTTGCCTATGCCGGCATGCAGCCTCCGTTCCATGTGGTTGTCAACTACTCGATCGGAATTTTCGTCTTGCTCATGATCATTTGGTTCGGGATCGAACGCGGTCGCTTCCAAGGACCGCCAATCGGAGACGCCATCGCAAAGCGTCAGGCTGAAATCGCTAAGGTCGAGATGCAGATAGGGTAGGTCGGGCAAGTGCGTTATTCTCGACAATGATCTTTACTTACCAGGCGTGGACACATATGGGGTGTTCATTTCCGGACGTCATTCCAAGAGGAGCCGTCCTAGGTCGGCGGCAATTCTGTTCGTTGGCACCCGATTGCCGTGCTCGACGATACCCAGGGATTTCCCGTCGCCGGCGGCGCCCTCAACAGTCACGTGCGCAAGCAACCACAGATACTCCCAGATGCTAGACCCCATTCTTTGGCGGTGGTCCAGGACTCCGTCTGAAACCGGGAGCATGCGTGTGCTGGCGGCCTTAAAGGCAACGTTAGACCACCGTCGTAATTTCCTCCTACTCAAGGTGTTTACTGCTCATCTTGTCCGCTCAGCAGATGCGTGCAAGCCTATGCAGTATGAGCACTGCTGAGAAGACCAGTTCAATCGAAGAAATCCCGCGGTTGCTTTTCAGTCGCCGGTCGGCTGCCAAGGCGCTCGATGTCTCGGTGCGGCTGATCGACTACGCCATCGCCTCGGGATTGCTCGAGGCTAGGCGACTGAACAGCCGCATCCTTATTCTTTCGGACTCGCTAGCGAAGTTCGCAGCCTCCGATCGTGTAATCCCAAAAACCGGAGCGCACTGTGAGGCCTGTGCGTAGTACCGGTGACAATGGAGGCAGCAACAGATGGCTTACGACTATGCACCGGTGACAGCCCCGGACGAGGAGGAAGAGGAGCGGCGTCGCCTTGCGGTCACCTATCCGCCGGTCAGTGCGGCGCAGCCAACTGCTACTGGTTTCTCGCCCGGTCCCCAACCCGCATCCGCGGCATTGCCTGCCCCGCCTACGCTGGTCCCGCGTGCTAAACCTTCCGACTACCCCGCTCCCACTCCTGCGGGAGAAGACGGATCACAGCTCGCAGTACCGCCAAGCTCCGCACCGAACATCAATGATGAAATGCAATCGGGAGCGTCCAAGCTGCGCATGATGAATATGGGCACGCTCTGGGCCCAGACGCCGCCCGATACGGCTTATCCGCCACTGGGTACGACGGCGGACCTGGAAGCGCGCGCAGCGCAGCCGAGAGCCTATCCGGCTCCTGAGCCGTCTGCTCTTGCGCCTTCACGTCCCCAGTGGAGTCAGTACGCCCCGGCGGAGAAACACGGCTGGGGAAAATTCGGCTCAATCATGGCCAGCTTGAACCCGATCTCCAACGAAATCGTCAACCGCAGGCCGCTCGAAAATGCAGAGCGGAACTACAAGGCAGCAACGTCCGACTTTGATAAGGAACAGGCAGACAAACTGGCCCTGGAAAAACAGACGAGTGAAACCGGACTGCAAGGTGCCCAAGCGGATGAAGCAAAGGCCAGAGCCGATGCATTGAGAAATCCCGCGCCCAAGCCCAAAGAAGAAGAGTGGTCGATTGATCCGAACCGTTCCGGGCCAAATGGGGAACCGGTCGAACTTGAGAAAAGCTCCGGGCAGACGCGGCTGGCAACCGGACTACCCGCCGGAGTGACACTCAACAAAGCAAAACAAGCCGGATACTCCTGAGCAGCAATTTATCGATGCAGAGACAGCCAAGGGCGTCACGTTCCCGAAAGCAATTCAGGACTACGCCAGGGCGTCCCAAAGGCCACAGCAGGAACCTGGCAGCTACATGCCTCTCTATGACGAGAAGGGGCGTGTAACCGGAGCCTGGGATCCCAAAAGCGGGCACCTCGTACACACCCCGACCGACATGCCGGGGAATACCGCGGCAGGCGCTGGAATCGGTGAAAGAGGGATTGAAACGGTTTCGGCTCAGACCCCGGATGGTCCGGTGTATGAGAGTAAGGCTGCTGCAGACGCTGCCGGGCACAAGATTCTCAACAAGGCAAATCCCGCGGAGCGCGAGAAAGCCAAGCAGGCGTACACGCAATATGGCCGGATGATCGACAACGCCCAGGAAGCCATGAGTACGATGCCGGCGTGGAAAGAAGGCAGCAAGGACCGTGACCTTGCCATGCGCGTTTCGAAACAGTTTTTCGCCCACATTCCGGTGGTCGGAGTCGATCCCACCTACGTGGATCAATTTCTAAACTCCGACGATTACCGGACGATGAGCAAGCAGGGACAGGCTCACATGCAGAACATGTTTTCAAATCTGGTCGGACGCGATCAACGTCGTGAAACAGGAGACCGGAGGTGTACCGCGCGGCGAGATGTTCCTGCAAAAAGAAGATGCGATCTTGCCCCATCCCGAAAAGACCTACGACATGAACGTGAAATCGTTGAACGCCTTCGTCAAGCGCATGCGGAAGGACTCGGAAGAGTATTCGCGGCCCATCGAAGTCCCACCGCTTCAAGGCGGCATCGCACCCGCGGACGCCAGGGGTTATATCAACAAGAGCGGGAAACGAATCGGTTACATCGACGTGCAAGGTAAGCGGGTTGAGTTCTGATGCCCGCACTTCTTCAACAAGGCGAGACGCTGGAACCACTCAGTGGGTTTCCGCCGCCGTCTATGCCCGATGACGTCGGCGCCTCGCATCCATCGCTCAGGGAAGGTGAGACTCTTGAGCCCATCGGACAAACCTCTTACCCGGACACAGGAGATTCCAGCCAGGGCGGACGCGACACCGGATTCGTGCATGGATTGATTCGCGGTGGCCGGAACATTGTCCATGCAGCAAAGCAGTTTGGGTCCGACCTTGCCAATCCGGACATGCCAGTTGCGCTTTCAGACAAGCCAGAAGATCAAGGCTCCGGTGCTGCACGCCTGCAGGGCGACACGATGCTCAACAAGTACGTCCTCAGGCCGGCCGCGCAGGAAAAACAACGGTCGCTCGAAGAAGCGGACACAATGCACCGCACGTCAGGCTGGGAATCGCTTGGGCATGGGCTTAGTCGATGGTTCACACCGCCGGTGAATTTGTCCCGGTGGCGGGCCCACTCATTGGTTCACTTGTTGACCGTGCGCGCGAAGGCGATATCTCGGGAGCCGTTGGCGAAGGTACGACTTACGCTCTGGCGCCGAAGGTCGCATGCGGACTGGGCGGGAAAGCGATTGGCGCTGCGCGCGACATTCCTGGCCTGCGTGCAGTGATCCCTTCGGTCGAAGGCGCGGGAATTGCGATCGGGAAAAGCAGGGTCGGAGGGCTGCTGGAAAGGGCGACACAACCTCGTACATCGGCTGCTCCGGGTGTCGCTCCACCCGCGGGAGAATATCCCGCGGCAGAAACTGCCACTCCAACATTTCTGGAGCGACTCAAGTCCGGACAATACGAAGCTCCTGCAAGCCCGCTCCCGCCTCAATCGCGACTCGGAGAAGGCGTTTATGAGGGCGAATACATGGAGGAGCCGCCGGCCCCTCCACCCACGATTCGTGTGCATTGCCGCACGGCCAATACGAAGCACCAGCCAGCTCTCTACCATCCCCGCATCAGCTCGGGCCCGGTACGCCAGAGGCTGCACCGTCAGCAGCGCCGGGCGGCTACGTTGCGCCGGAGCCTGCTCCAGCCGGGACGCCTGCCGAATATCCGCCAGTCACCTGGATTCCTCGGGCCCCGGTCACGGAAAACCCAGCGGTCAGCAGTCTTGTTCGTGCTATGCAGAAATCCGGCCTGCCGATCGCGGAGAGACCAAACCTGTTGCTCAAAGGCAGCGGCCGGGTAAACCGCATCATTGGGCCTGAGGAGGAGTTGACCGGCCCGCTCAAGGAGAGCCTGCGACAAGCGAGAAGGCAAAGGGAGCACTAATTGCCCAGTACCGCGAACTTGGAAACCGTCCAACGAGAAGGGACTGGCTCAGGGGCAGTAGTTCAAACTCCGGCCGGCTTACCAAGTCCTAAGTTGGGACTGGTTTGCGCTGAATGTCCCACTGCCGTTGTTGACGGATCTGGCTGAGGTAACCCAGCAACTCCTCATAAGGCATTTCGAGCGCTGGAACCGATATCATCCACCCAGGAAAAAACCATTTTAACCACAGATAAGCCTGAACGAAGAGCAAGTCTACGCGAAGCCGAAGGGCTCGACTGATCAACTCATCTGCCTGCTTGGCCAGCGCCGGATTCGCCCCCACCCGGGCCAGATGCCCCAGCTTGATCAGCATGGCAGCGTTATCTTCCACCAGTTCCAGGACACGTAGCGCCACTCGGCAACGCGCTCTCTGGAGTCGCCGGAAATGAACCGGCGAAAGCGATTCACGGAGAAATCTTTCTTCCGACGGCTCGAGAAGAATCCTCAAGGCGACGAGATCGACCTCATGCTTCTTGCGTTCCCAGTCGTCCAGACTGCGAATCTCGGGCATCCCTGAACGAAGAATCTCCCAAACCAAAAACAGAGACAAAACAGCGCCGATCACTATGATTAACGTTGATACCATTGCTTCACGTACTCACTCAGGGTGTCATGCCAGCTCGTCAAGTCGGTATCGGGCAAACGATCCACCACTTGCAAGGCCGGTGGCCGCAAGAAATAAAAGGCCCAGATCAAAACGCCGAGATTATATGCCGCTGGCGTCAGCAGCACAAAGACTGTTTCTGTTACCAGATGCAGATGAGCGCGAAGCTCGAGCAGAACGAGATCCAGCGCCGAGTAGGCTCCGAATCCGGCCGCGATTCCCAGTGAATAGTGATGCCAGGCCAAGCCGAGGCGGGACATGAAGAAAATCAGTACGATCAACAAGCCTATCTGCAACACCCGCGCTGATCGCTCCATAAGTAGGATCGACTCCAGCAACCGGTCGGCCCCCCGCGGGCCCTCACGGAGAAGTGAAAGCGCGAAGGCGGCAGCAATGAATGCCGCAATCCAGACTAGCTTGAAGACAAATTGCAGGAATTGATACGGTCGAAACAAATGCCAAAGAACTTCAAGAATTACTCCGAGGCTCAATAAAATTGCAGCTGCGTCTCCCCACCAGAAGATTGCGGAGTACAAGTTTCGGTTGTATGGCAACAGCCGGAGGATGAACTCACGGGCAACGATGAAAACGGTATAGAAGAAGAAAATGGGAAGCAATTTTGTCAGGCCGCGCCGTAGCATGACAAATGCAATGGCCGCCTGGAGGGTGACCGGGACAAGCCACAGGACAAACAATATCAAGTGGGCAAATCTCATGGGCTGCACGGGCAGGCTACTCGCAAACCGGTCAGCCCACAAGGGCAATTCAGATGGTTCCTACCGGCATCACCGGAAGATTATTTCCCAGGACAATGGCCGGGCGAGCACGTCGGTGGCGGAGATCCGCCGTCGGCCAGAGACGACGTCGACATTGCGCCTAACAACAGCAGGGTAAGCAGCAGCAGGTGAGTCATCTTTTTCATGAAAAACAACCTCCTTGAGATCAAGCACTAGGGTCACCATACTTTTTGGCGGCGAGGGGTCGGGAAGTGTTCGAAAATCGCGCGGTCACGCGATTCAGGTCGTCGGTTTACCGACAGGAAGGAGATGCACGCATCAGTCTATGAACGACGAAATTGCGGTATTTCGCCTATGTAAGATCCGCCGATAGGCACGGACTGCCAGGAAAGTAACTTCTAGTCGTCGATTTTCCAACGCCGAGCCGAGAGCGATAGAGCGGTAACTGAGGCCGAAGCCCCAGCCTGATGTTCAAGAAAACAAAGTCATCGTTTCAACCACATCGCAAATCGAGTGCGCAATACCTCGGTGTTCGTTTGCGTTGAAGATCGCTGGCGTCCTAAAGTCTAACTGATGTCTGAGATGCCCACTCAGCTCCCGTGGAGACGTTTCGTCTGCGTTCTCCGGAGACTCGGCTATACCGCCGAAAAGTCGACGCATGGTTCAGCGAGATCGTTCGTGAACCCGGGACGTATCCCGAATATTGTTTTCTTCCGAGAACCCCACCCCGGGCAAAACCTGCGCCCACCAATGTTGCGCGAATCCCTTCGCAAGCTTCTCCTCTCTCCAAATGAGTTCATGCGGATACTGGAAGACTGCTAGATCGGACGTGCCAATGACAATTCGTGCGTTCCACAAACACTTGTTTCCGGACGCTGGAAATGAGCAGTTCCCGCTATGGAAGATGAACTACTTAGCGGCTCAGGTTTTCTGGGGTTTTTGGAACAGCTGGTGATGGGTCTTCTGAGCATGTCATCCCGTCTACTGCAGCGACTTGGGATCGGATTTGTTCTTTGGCGTCTTTTTGTTCAGCAGGGCGATCAGTTCGCTGGCGGAGGGCGGGGCTTTTACCTTGCCGCCGCGGATGATGTCTTTGGCACTGAGCTTCTGCCTATAAAGCTTTTCGTTGGCGCTGCCATCGGAGCGTAGCGTGGAGCCTTCCAGCGAGATGCCGGCGAACAACCCTTTGGATCGCGAATAGGACAGAATCTCAGCGTTCATCACTACATCAGTAGCCGCCTCAGCGGTGCGTCCTTTCGGACCCGCGGTCGCGGATGCGTCCGCTCCCAGCTTCACTTTGCTGGTCAGCAGCGACTCGGCTCCTTTGGGATTCATCACCAGTAGCACGAAATCCGTCGCCTGGCCGCCCAGTTGGAACCCGATGTTCATGCCTTCCAGAGCGTACAGAGTGGGGGCTCCCCAGGGCCCGGTGTAGTGGAGGCCGTTTCGGCAGATCATGACTCCGCGGCCATAGCTTCCCCCGATTCCGAAGGCTGCCTTCTTGACTGAGGGCAGAATGACCACACATTCTGCCTTGTCGAGCAGATCCTGGGGAATGTCGTCCGGGATGTTGAGGATCTCTTTCAGGACTACTCCCGATTCCTTGACGCGATCCTTTTCCCTTTCGTCGTTAGCCGCGAGTGCGGGGAGCAGCAGGGTGCAGGTAAGGAACATTACCAACGGGGTTTTCATCAAGTCCTCCGATGCACAGCAAGTTATGAAAGGCCAGTTCGACGCGCATGAGTGAATAGTGATCAGTCGTCATGGTCACGTTCATGATGGTCCCGATCATGGTCATGGTCTCGCCGGTGGCCGTTGTCGTGGTCTTCATGGTCCCAATGTCCCTCGTGCATTTGCCAGCCTTCCCGATAGTGGTCATAGTGCGGATGGCTCCAGTACGCCCCTTCGTATGGAGGCCGGTCCCAGTGCCCCCGGACCCACCTGTAATGGTGACCAACTGGTTCCCAATATCCATCCACCCAGACGAAGTCTGGAGCTGGAGGCGGTCCATACTCCTCATAGCGGATCGGTGGTGGTGGAGTCCCGATGTAGACTGAAATCTGTGCTGAACTCGGCACGACAATAGCGGCTGCGAGCAGTGCGCCATACATCCAATTCAGCCTCATTTTGTGTCTCCCTTTTAGAAGTTGAGCGATTGTGTTCTCTAGAAGATCTACTTGTTATTGTGCTTGTCCTTGTAGATGCTCTTGCTGATGTGGTTCTGGCGCTGATTCAAGTGGCGCTGTTCGGCCTTGGTCAGGTGGCCGTTGTGTTTCGCCATGTCATTCGCTTCCTGCTTCTGCACGCTGGCTTCACGCTTCTCCAGATTGGCAGTTTCCTTCGGGGCTCAATGAGCCATTGTTGATGCCGTTGGCGATACGCTTCTGCTGATTCTCTGCACGTCCGTTCACTTCATTCACGCGCGGATGACCAGGATCGACGACGCCTGGCCCAGCGCCTGAGGTTGTCGTTGCGGTTTGAGCAGCAGCGGAGCCGACGAACATCAGTCCGCCTACTGCCAGGACTAAGAGTGAGCTAGCGATTTTGCTGGTCATGCGTGTTTAAACCCCCGCGAGAGAGCATAGTTGTCAGGGTTCCGGAGAGCGAGGTTACGGGCGTCGTAGGCCGCTAGTTCTTCCCTGGAATCGCCTGCCCATGGTTACTTCTCGGTTACCAGAAAATCCACACGGGCTTTTGCGGCAATGCGCTCGCGACAGCGCGTCGTCGCCTCAAGGCGTTTCTTGTGGTGGCTCTCGCACAAGACACGGCTTACTGGGCCTGCCGGCGCATCACACTGCAAGCAGATACCCACCTTCCGTTTCTTGTCCAAGCAGCGCTTGGCCGCTTCACGATTGAGCCGCAAATGCAGGTCGCAATACCACTTGCTCTTTTCGCAGACCGGATTCCGACACTGCACGCAGATGATTTTGTCCGGCTTCAGGATCGCAGGCTTAACGCTGGGCTTCTGTGTGGACACTGCGGGTGGCGCGATGGGCTGAGTCTGCATAGCTGTGAGCGTGATCGCGGCTCGGAACGGTCCCGTTGCCGGGAGAAACCGGATCTTGCCGTCCTGATCCAAAGCTTTTAGTGCGGACGTGACCCGAGGCTCGCTGGTGCGCAGAGCAACAGCGATTTCCCTGATTCTCGGCGGGTAATTTTTTGCAGAAATGTACTCGGTCAGGTATTGGTATACCTTACCAGCGTCATCGCTTGATGGTGCGGTCATAAGACTCGCTCATGCGCTTCCAGGTTGGTCCCCCGCCATAGAGCAAGGTGGTGGCTAAACGCGAGTGTCCCAGCAGCTTTTGTATGTCGGTGAGGTGAACCCCGTTCTCCAGCATGTGTCCAGCGCAAGCATGACGAAACGAATGCGGGTGAATGTCCGAGGACAAGCCCTTGGCTTGGGCTATGTGTTTCACCATGCGCCCTATGCTGCGGGTGGTCATGCGCCCACCGCGCCGGTTCAGGACTAGCGCGATTGCGTCCGTTGACCTAAGAACAGTCTTTCGCCCGGGCAGATAGTTGTCCAATGCCGCGATTCCGTGTTCTCCCATGGGAACGGTGCGTTCCTTCTTCCCCTTGCCCCTGATAATCAGTTCGTCCTGCTTGATGCGATCTTCCAGATTCAGCCCGATCAACTCCGAATTGCGGAGTCCGCACCCGTACAACAGCTCCAGCACAAGGCGGTCGCGCTCAGGCCAGCCGGAAGGAACTGCTTCGCCGTCCAGCATGTGTTTCATTTCTCCGATAGTCGGAACTATTGGAATGCGAGGCTGCCTTCGTGGTCCGCGAACCGCTTTGGCGAAGTTGTCGCCATAAATGCCTTCCGCAGTTGCCCAGGATACGAAACTCTTGGCCGCGGCCAGAGCTTGGCCCACGGAGCTATCGGCCAGCTCTTCAAGCCGAAGAACGCCGACGAAGTTTTGCAGGGGAAAGGCGTTGAGTGCTTCCTGTGGTGCTTCTGGCCCCAATGCTTCCCCCAGCCGTTTTAGCGCTCTGTGGTACGCCCTAATCGTGTGCTCACTGGCGCCGCCTGCGTGCATCCATTCAAGGAATTGCGGAAAGTAGCTATTCAGGGTCATGGCTTGCCGTCCTCAGCGCCCGGGGATGCGTCTCCCGATAGGCTTGTTTCAGATGTCCCAGTTGATGCCGGATGTAACCCGGCGTCACTTCCGGCGAAGAGTGGCCCGCAAGGTTCATCAGGTCGAACACATCCATTTCCTTTTCCGCGCATTCCGTAAAACATGCGGCCCGCCACTTGTGCGGAGAACTAGCGACACCGAGAACCCTCATGCTCCAGCCTGTGGTGATATTGAAGAGCTGCTGCCGGATCATGGGACCGTTTGCGTTGGCCGCTCGCTTGCGGTGGTATCCGAGAAACAGGTAAGGCGAGATGCGGTCACGGAGAAAGTAGGGCCGAGCCTTGTTGATGTACTTGGCAAGAAGGTATGGGCAACGTGGGAGTTGGATTTGGGCAAACTTCAAAAACCACAGCAGCCATACTTCACAGACGAACAGTTGCAGCAGATCATCAACACAGCGGAAGGTCAGAATCGTGTGCTCTTTGCTTTGCTTGCCGGTACCGGTATGCGCATCGGTGAAGCGGCAGGGTTGCACGTGGAAGACCTTGATTTGAACAACTGTGTCATAACCGTGCGTCGTGCGGTGTGGAATGGGGTTGAGCAGTCACCGAAGACGGAAAACGCCGTTCGGGAGATTGATATTGACCCGGCTTTGGCCGGAGTGTTGCGCCTGCATGTGATGGGGAAGACTGGACGTGTGTTTGAATCACAAACCGGCACCCCCATTAGTGGCAACAACATTCTCAAACGTGTGCTGCATCCGCTTCTTGCAAAGTTGGGAATGCAGAAGGCGGGCCTGCACGCTTTCCGACACTCTCGTGTCACCATGTTGCGTAAGAATGGCACACCGGCTGATTTGCAGTTGCAATGGATTGGGCATTCCTCTTTGCGAACAACGGACAGATATTCACACACTAATCAGGAACTTGAATATCGGCGTCTAGCAGCAAGTAAAGCGGGGCTGAACATCGTTGTTGGTCCCAATGGTCCCAATTGAAGAGGTTGAGGGGTTGGGCGCAAGTTGTTAAGAAGAATGGTGCGCCCTGAGAGATTCGAACTCCCGACCTTCTGGTTCGTAGCCAGACGCTCTATCCAGCTGAGCTAAGGGCGCAATGAGGGTGTGACGGTCTGCGGCGACATCGATTATAGCGAAAGCCTGGGAACTTGATAAGATGCCCGGCGCGGATCACCCTCTCCACGGGCGGAAGCGCCATGAACTGGAACGGACGAACGATTGTTTTGGGCATCCTTCTTTTGACCTTGTTTTTTTCCGCTGGCCTCGACAGGCCGGCGCCGGCGCAGACGTCCGACACCCATCTGACGGGGGGAAGTGGAAGCGCCACGGCTGCGCAACCATTTGACGTCAAAGCCGCGGTGGATGCCTATCTTGCCAGTGTCCCCGCCGCCCAGCGGGCGCGTTCAAACGCTTACTTTGAAGGCGGCTACTGGCTTCTGCTGTGGGATTTTCTATCCATCGTGTTGGTGATGTGGATTTTGTTGCGCTTTCGGTGGTCGGTGCGGATGCGCGATTTGGCCGAGCGTGCCACACGCTTCAAGCCGCTGCAGACCGCGCTGTACGGGGTGCAATTTGGCCTCGTCGTCTGGGTGACCACTTTTCCGCTGACGGTTTATGAGGGCTATGTTCGGGAGCACCAGTATGGGCTCTCCAATCAGTCGTTCGGGCAATGGATGCGCGACCAAGTGGTCGGGCTAGGGGTGACGGTGGTGCTGGGGGCCATTCTGCTGGTGATCTTGTTTGGCGTGGTCAGGCGGTTGGGCAAGAACTGGTGGTTGTGGGGCAGCGCGGTGGCGCTGATCTTTCTTGCGTTCGTGGTGTTGATTGCGCCGGTTTTTATTTCTCCGCTGTTCAACAAGTTTACCAAGCTGGAGGACCCACGTTACAAGGGGCCGATCCTGAGCCTGGCGCGGGCCAACGGGATTCCCGCCACGGAGGTGTACGTGTTTGACGCATCGCGCCAGTCCGACCGGGTAAGCGCGAACGTAAGCGGTTTTGCCGGAACCACGCGGATCTCGCTCAATGACAACTTGCTGAAGCGCTGCTCGCTGCCTGGAATCGAGTCGACGATGGGCCACGAAATGGGTCACTACGTGTTGAATCATCAGTTCAAAGGCCTGGTATTTACCGGGGTGGAAATGGTGCTTATGTTTGCTCTTTTGAACTGGGCTCTCAATGCCGGGTTGGCGCGCTGGGGAGTGAACTGGGGGATCAGGGGCATGACCGATCTTGCGGTGGTGCCTTTCGCGGCGCTGCTGCTGACGATTTTTTCCTTTGTGCTTACTCCGGTGGACAACACGATTACCCGCACCATGGAGGTCGAAGCTGACATGTACGGCATTAATGCCGGCCAGCAGCCGGACGGAGAAGCGGAAGTGGATCTTCTGCTGGGGGAATATCGAAAACTCGATCCGGGGCCGATCGAAGAGTTCATCTTTTTCGATCATCCCAGCGGACGCACCCGAATCACGGCGGCGATGCGCTGGAAGGCCGAACATTTGGCGGGTGCGCCGCTGGGGCGATGAGCTCGGGGGCAAGTGAGGTGTTTGAGACGGGCGCGCGCCTACATGGGTTTTGTGGCGCTAACCTATTTCGTTCTTTCAGGGCTATCCTCCTCGCCTTCTGGACCCAGGGCTTGCGCCTTGATCATTCCAGCGTCGCTGTGCGACTGATCGCGGCCGCTCGAAGGCGATGGAAGCAACATGGAAGCAACAATGACTTGTAACTCGCGGTCATGCTGTCGGCTAAAACTGGCTACGGTAAAGGGTTTCCGCGGATTTCCACAGGGATTCGGCAGGGTTCGTGCCAAGGGTTCTGCTCAACGTAAATCTTTCCCCCTAAGGGGCAATTCCTACTCGATTACTGAAGGCTTGAACGTAGCGTTTTCAGCAACTTGAGAGTGGCAACGGGGATGCTTTACACGTAAACAGACGAAGTGGCGCGCAACGGGGCGCTCCAGAGAAAAAACTTCGGCCAGAGGTTTTCTTGAGCGCCCCTTGCATTTTTAAGAGGAAACAGCCCTCCCCTCCCCAAACGCCTGTTCTTTCGTCTTCCACCTCAAATCCAATCGGACTCAGTAAATCAATCGGACTTGAGCTAAGGACGCAGAGCCATTTACGCCAAAACCAGTTGGTCGCCCAGATCCAGTCCGCTACGGCGCAATAAGCCAGCAATCACGGGTTCCTTGAAGCGCGACGCGTCAAACTCGACGCGAACGATGCGTTCCGCTTCGTTGAACGTAATGCGCCGGACGCCATACACTTCGCGCAGGTTGTCGAGGGCACGCATGGTCGCCTCTCGCACAGGAGTGTGGTAGCGGTAAGCCACTTCCAACTGCGTCATCTGGACCTTTCCTGGGTAGGGCAAAGCATGACCGCAAAGGACGCCAAGGATGCGCAAAGTGCGCAAAGCATAACTTCATAACCCTTGGATCACTGCGATCCGCTGCCGTATCTGTTCTCCCTTTGAAGATACAACAATCGATTGTATAAGCGAATGAATCTAATGTTCTCCGGCTGATATCGTGAGGCCGGCGCCGCCAACTATGGAAAACTCTGCCAAGTCTTCAACCACGGTGAAAGATCCCGTCTGCGGAATGAATGTGGAACCTTCTACCGCAAAGCACAAGCTGGATCATGCCGGGCACACATACTACTTCTGCTGCGGTTCTTGCCTGGAGAAATTCCGCGCCGATTCGCAGAAGTACCTGGCTCTGCGTCCGACGGCAGCGCCGGGATTGCAGATCGTCGACCTCGCTGCCGCAAAGGCGACTGCGCTGAAAGATGTCCTGGCCCCTCCGGCAAATGCAATTCCGCCATCCTCGGTTTCGGCAGTCCGAACTTCTGCAGCGACGGGCGCCTACGTCTGTCCGATGTGTCCGGAAGTGCGTTCTGCTAAGCCAGAGGCTTGTCCGCGTTGCGGAATGGCACTGGAACCGGAGATGCCGACGTCCGCGACGCGCGTGGATTATACGTGCCCTATGCATCCGGAAATTGTGCGCTCAGGGCCGGGCAATTGTCCGATCTGCGGCATGGCGCTGGAACCGCGCACGGTCCCTGCACAGGAAAAAGACAATCCTGAACTGGGGGACATGACACACCGCTTCTGGATCAGCCTGGCGCTGACCGTTCCGCTATTGGTGATTGCGATGGGTCACATGCTGCCCGGCATGCAGCGGCTTCTGCCTACGGCGTGGCAGCCCTGGATTGAATTGATTCTGGCCACGCCGGTTGTGCTGTGGGGCGGGTCGCCATTTTTTCAGCGCGGCTGGACCTCACTTGTCAATCGCTCGATCAACATGTTCACGCTGATCGCGATGGGGACGGGCGTGGCCTATCTGTACAGCCTGGTCGCAACCGTCTCTCCGCAAATATTTCCCGCTTCGTTCCGCGAGATGGGCGGATCACCTGCGCTGTACTTCGAAGCGGCAGCGGCGATCACCGCGCTGGTGCTGCTGGGGCAAGTGCTCGAGCTGCGCGCTCGCACCCGCACGGGCGCGGCTATTCGAGCTTTGCTGGACTTGTCGCCCAAGACGGCGCGAGTGGTGCACGATGGCCGGGAGCAAGATATACCGCTCGAGCAGGTGATTCCTGGCGATCGCTTGCGGGTGCGTCCGGGAGAAAAAATACCCGTGGATGGCGCCGTGCTTGAAGGTACGAGTGGCGTGGATGAGTCGATGATCACGGGCGAGTCGATTCCTGTGAGCAAGGGACCCGGTAGTCGCGTGATTGGGGCGACGGTGAATGGTACAGGGTCGCTGGTGATGCGCGCCGAACGGGTGGGAGGCGAAACCCTGCTGGCGCAAATTGTGCGCATGGTCAGCCAGGCACAGCGCAGCCGCGCTCCCATTCAGAGGTTGGCGGACCGGGTGGCGGGCTGGTTCGTTCCGGCGGTGATTGCGATTGCGATGCTGACGTTTGCGACTTGGAGTTTCTTCGGGCCCGAACCGCGACCGGCGCATGCCTTGGTCAACGCCGTAGCGGTGCTGATTATTGCGTGTCCATGTGCCCTGGGGCTGGCGACACCGATTGCGATCATGGTCGGGACAGGACGCGGCGCTCAAGCTGGGGTGCTGATCAAGAATGCAGAAGCGCTTGAACTGATGGAGAAAGTGGACACGCTGGTGATTGACAAGACGGGCACTCTGACGGACGGCAAGCCGCGAGTGGCATCCGTTATTGCAACGGCGGGTCGAGATGAAAATGAGCTGCTGCGCCTGATGGCCAGCTTGGAGCAGGGAAGCGAGCATCCTCTTGGCGCTGCGGTGGTGGAAGCGGCCAGAAGCCGCGGCCTGGTTTTGGGGAACGAGAGTGACTTTCAGTCTCACACCGGGCTAGGAGTAAGCGGGCGGGTGGACGGCCGGAAAGTTCTGATCGGAAACCCGCGGCTGTTCGATGAGAACGGGATTTTTGCGGCAGCGCTAGCGCAGAAAGCCGAAGAGCTGCGGCGTGGCGGACAAACCGTGGTCCTGATTGCGGTGGACGGCCAGGCGGCGGGCTTGATCGGCATTGCGGATTCGATCAAAGCTTCGGCGGCTCAAGCCTTGAGCCAACTCAAGCGTGAGGGCCTGCGGGTGGTGATGCTTACTGGCGACAGCCGCGCCACGGCGGAAGCGGTGGCCAAGACCCTGGGCATTGAGGAATTCGAGGCGGAAGTTTTGCCCGGCAAGAAATCCGATGTGGTGCAGCGGCTGCAGAAAGAAGGACGGACCGTTGCCATGGCCGGCGACGGCATCAACGATGCGCCCGCACTGGCGCAGGCCGATGTGGGCATCGCCATGGGCACCGGCACCGACGTCGCGATGGAGAGCGGCGGCATCACCCTGGTGAAAGGTGACCTCGCCGGGATTGTGCGGGCTCGCAAGCTCAGCCAAGCGACGATGCGCAACATCCGGCAGAACCTGTTCTTTGCGTTTGTCTACAACTCGCTGGGAGTGCCGGTCGCGGCCGGCGTGCTCTATCCGTTCTTCGGTCTGTTGCTCAGTCCGATTCTGGCGGCGGCGGCCATGAGTTTGAGTTCGGTTTCGGTGATTACGAATTCGCTGCGCTTGCGGAAGGTGAAGCTGTAGTCGTCGAGCGTGGTCAAATTAGGGAGTCCTTATCAGCCTTGCTACGTTGGTTCCCAACTGTTGAAAATGGCCGAGGTTCCAGGTGTAGATCGTCTCAGCCTTGCCCTTTAGTGCGCAGCGACCCAGCAGTGCATCGTAAGTCAAACCTCCAACGACGCCGGTTTTCGCAGCGTCGGCAACGGCGGCCCAGTATTCTTCAGGGTCCAGCGCAATCAAGGTCATTCTGCGCTCCATGTCTTCCAGAAATAACATCGCCTGGTCTGCACTCGCTCGGTGGCTAGGGGGAAGGCGAGTTAGGGTCGAGTAAACCTCTGCGAGGCTGTGAACGCCACAGCAATCGTGCTTCTTGTCCGCCTTGAGATATGCCCTGAGGCTGGCTTCATGATGTATATGCTGGTCGATAAAAACAGGCAGCAGGACTGACGTGTCAAAGAAGTGTCTCACCGGTGCTTGCCCAGGATTGCCCGCTCACGCTCGCGGCGAACTTTGCGGATGGTGTCCTCTACAGCACTGGCGGGAAGGGGAGTGTCGCCGTGAAGCACCCACACCCCTTGCTTTTTGTACATGCGCGCCCTGCCTTTCGCGGGGCGCAAAATGATATGGTCCTCGGAGCTTTCGAGTTCCAGAGAATCGCCGGGGCTGATCTGCAGGGCGTCGCGCACGGGTTTGGGCAGGACGACGCGGCCAGCCTTATCGATGGTGAGAGTGGTATTCATAATGGTATATTACCATTAAATATGCCAATTAGAATGCCATTTCTCCGATGGGGGGACTTCGGCATCTGCGCTGAAGTGGCAAAATAGAATCCTGTGAGCGCCGAGATTTCCCCGACCCCTTCTGCTTCGATCAGCAAGCCTGGGATATCGCGCGCCTGGCGATCGCTGCGGCATCAAAACTTTCGGTTGTATTTCGGCGGCCAGAGCATCTCCCTGATCGGCACCTGGATGACGCGACTGGCGACCAGTTGGCTCGTTTATCGGCTGACTGGCTCGGCCTTCTTACTGGGCGTGGTGGGATTCGCGGGACAGATACCCACGTTCCTGTTCACCCCATTTGCCGGGGTTTGGATTGACCGGCTCAATCGCCGCCAGGTGTTGCTGGTTACACAGATCTTGGCGATGATCCAGTCGCTCGCGCTGGCCGTGCTCACTCTCGCCGGGCACATCCATATTCAGGAGATCATCGGGCTCAGCGCGTTCCAGGGCTTGATCAATGCCTTTGATATGCCGGCCCGGCAGGCCTTTCTGGTGCAGATGGTGGAAGACAAGCAAGACTTGGGGAACGCCATCGCTCTGAATTCATCGATGGTCAACCTGGCCCGGTTGGTGGGCCCGTCGCTGGCGGGTGCGGTGATTGCGCTGTCCGGCGAAGGTTACTGCTTCCTGATCGATGGCATCAGTTACATCGCTGTCATCGCCTCGCTTGTGGCGATGCAATTGCAGTCCGGGACAGTGAAACCTACCATGGATTCCATGCTCGCCCAGCTAAAAGAAGGTTGGGCGTACGTTTCCCGATTCGCGCCCGTGCGTACCATTCTGCTGCTGTTCGCAATGGTCAGCCTGATGGGTTGGCCCTTTACCGTGCTTATGCCGATTTTTGCCGGAAAGATTTTGCAAGGCGGTCCGCATACGCTGGGGTTTCTGATGGGAGCGGTGGGAATAGGGGCGCTGGTTTCGGCGCTATCGCTGGCTCTGAGAAAAAGCGTGTTGGGACTGGGCAGAATGATTCCAATTGCAACTGCATCGCTCGGCGTAGGTCTGATCTTGTTTGGGATGTCGCCGATGTTCTGGTTGTCGATGGTTCTCATGTTGGTGTGCGGTTTCGGGATGATGCAACAGATGGCCGCCAGTAACACAATCATCCAAACCATTGTGGAAGATAGTAAACGGGGCCGGGTGATGAGCTTCTATGCCATGGCTTTCGTGGGTATGGCGCCCTTCGGGAGCTTGCTCGCGGGCGTTCTGGCTGATGCCATCGGCGCGCCTCGTACCGTGATGTTAAGTGGCGTGTGTTGTGTCGCGGGCGCCGTCTGGTTTGCCACACAAATGGCGGCGATCCGAAAGTTAATTCGACCTATTTATGTGGACCTCGGCATCCTCCCGGCGGTAAACGCGGCGATTCAGGACGGCGTAGGCGGGTGAAAACTGCCGGAGCCAACCCCCCGCTTCCCTCCGAAGTCGTCCCTTGAAGCCTTGGACTTGCACCATTCTGGCAATTGACACTACGCGCTCGGTATTCAACAATTGCTTCAACATTGCAATCTAAACAGTGGAGGAAACTTTATGGCGGATGAGGGCGAGGTTCCGGTCGCGTCGGAAGGTAGTGCGGGTAAGTGGATCCTGTTGGCGCTTGCGGTGATTTATGTTGCAGGCTCGCTCTATTTCATCTTTGATCTGCGCGGGCGTCTCGACAAAGCGAGCAAGGACCAGGCGGCCAGCAGCGCGCAGATTGCCGACCTGAGCAAGCGCATGCAGTCCGCTGAAGCCGACGATGAGACCCTGGCCACGCAATTAGGCATGACCAAGAAAGAGATGGCGGCGCGGTCCGCCGAGCTGATGCGCCAGCAGAAGGCTTCGGAAGCGCGTCTGGCGGAGCAGCAGAAGCAGCAGATCAGCGCGGTCAGTGGGGAAGTGGCGGGAGTCAAGACCGATGTCGGTGGAGTGAAAACCGATGTGGCCTCGACCAAGGCCGATCTGGAAGCGACCAAAGCAAAGCTGCAGAGCACGATTGGCGACCTGGGAGTGCAGAGCGGTCTGATTGCCAACACCCGCGGAGACTTGGAAGTCCTCAAGCACAAGGGCGACCGCAACTACTATGAATTCACTCTGATCAAAGGAGCCAAATCCCAGCCCATCTCCACCGTGGGATTGCAATTGAGGAAGACGGACCCGAAGAAGGGCAAGTTCACTCTAAACGTCACCTCGGACGACAAGACTATCGAGAAAAAAGATCGCAACGTCAGCGAACCCATCCAGTTCTATAGCGGACGCGACCGCATGCTGTATGAACTGGTGGTCTGGAGTGTGGATAAGAACAAGGCCACCGGATATCTGAGCACGCCGAAGGGTGCCCCCACGCCGATCACGGCGACCCAGTAAGACGCATGTATCCCGGCGGTCATGTCCTGATCGGTATCGCGCTGCGGACGACAGTGATCTACGCTGTCGTTCTGCTGGGCATGCGGTTAAGTGGCAAGCGCGAAGTCGGGCAGATGACCCCCTTCGATCTGACCCTGCTCCTCCTGCTGAGCAACGCTGTACAAAACGCGATGACCGGTCCGGACACGTCGGTCCTGGGCGGTGTCGTCGCCGCCTCGACCCTGCTGCTGCTCAACTACGTGATGGCTGAGCTTTCCGGCGGAAATCGGCGATTCCGAAAAATGGTCCAGGGCCAGCCCAGCTTGCTTGTGCACGATGGCAAGATCATCGCTGCCCACATGGCCCGGGAGCACGTCAGCCTGGACGAGTTGCATCAGGCCTTGCGCGAACATGGAATATCAGGCTTGCCCGAGGTCGCGCTGGCGGTGCTAGAAGTAGATGGTTCGATCAGTTGCATGAAGTACGACGACATCAAGCCTACTGCGTCAACCCACCTGGCGCGCAGAAAGATTCTCCAGAAGCACCAGTAGAAGTTCTTTATTTGTTCAACACCACGGGCAGCGGTTGGTCGTATGGCTGGATTGCCACGCTGAACGCCTTCCGCCTGTCGAAGTCGTCCTTGGTCACCGGAAAGGTCACCACGATCGTGCCTTGGGTCTGGCCGCCAGGAGGGATCTTGGTCTCCGGCGGTATCGCCGCCAGGGCGTGCTCCTTCAGCACCGGAAAAGCCTGAAAGTAACGGTCGAAGTCCACGGCGGACGCGGCTTCATCGGTGAATTCGCCACCGTCGGTTGCAATCTTTGCTTTGATGTCGTGGACCCACAGAGACTTCTCACCTGAATTGTGCAGGGTGATGTTCACCGCCACCATGACCGCATGCTGGTCCGGAATTTCCGCGACGGCAATATTGTCCACGGAACCGTTGCCCTGAGGCTTTGCTCGATCCACGAAGGCAAAGATCCCGAGGAGGACCGCGGCGATCCCCAGAACGATGGCTACAATCTTTGCCGGCGGAAGGTTGCGTTTCGCGGTGCCAAATTCTTCGGCGATATTGATCCCCGGACCAGGGCCTAGGTCCATCATTGGAGACGAGCCTGGCTCCGGAGTCGGCTCCGGGGCAGGAGCCGGCGGTGTGGTAGAGGGGATGTCTTCAGACATGGTGGGCTTCGCCTGCCGTAATTCTATACGCTTCTGAAGCCAACGCTCCACATCTTCGCTACAACTCCCGCATCAGCCGGTTGGGCGCGGGGTATTGACCTATCTGATCAATTTCCTAGATCCGGAGTCATCCTTCGGGGCTTCAGTTCCGAAGGATCAGACGCGCGCCATCCAGATGCTGGCCACAGCGTACGATCCGTTCCACACCAGATCCCTCGCAAGCTCGGGATGACGCCTTGAATAATCTACAAGGCCGACTGAACTCGTAACCAGCGCAGTTCTTGCCGCGTGCCGCGGCGCCTCGTATGCTGGTTCGTTCCTCGGACACGGAGGGTAAGGATGGATTCGAGAAGAGTGCGTTGCACCGCAGGCGTATGCTTTCTGCTTTGTTTCCTGGCAGCGCTTGTGCCTGCCCAGCAGGAGCCGGTGGCGACTTCCGCGGTTCGCGCCGGGCGGTTGATCGATGTACGGACCGGGCGGGTGATCACCAACGCTTACATCCTGATTGCGAAGGACCGCATTCTGCGGATTGCGGACTCAGCCCCGGCTGGCATTTCGACCGTTGACCTTTCCCGATACACGGTGGTTCCAGGGTTGATTGATTCGCATGCGCATGTGCTGGGGAACCAGAAGGACCAATCCTCCGCCGCCGGATTGCGGATGTCGTCGGCGCAAAAGGCCTTGTGGGGAGTGCGCAACATCCAAACCTGGCTGGACCACGGATTCACCGCGTTGCGGGATGCAGGCGAAGACGATCCGGGATATGCACAACTGGCGCTACGCAACAGCATTGACAAAGGGCTGATCCGGGGACCGCGAATGGTCTCCGCGGGGAACTTTGTTTCAGTGAACGGAGGGCATGGAGACGCGGATGTGCTGGCGCCCGATCAGCAACTGGCACGGCGTCCTAACATCGCCGACACGGTTGACGATGTGAGTCGAGCGGTGCGGCGCGATATCAAATACGGCGCGGACTGGATCAAGTTGATGGCGACCGGCGGAGTGATGGATCCACTCAGCGATTACCGGGTCGAGGAGTTGAGCGAAGAACAAATGACCAAGGCGGTCGAAGTGGCGCATCGCGCGGGAAAGAAAGTGATGGCCCACGCCGAAGGGGCGGAGGGAATCAAAGCGGCGGTGCGCGCCGGCGTGGACTCGATCGAACATGGCACAGTAATGGATGAAGAAGGGGCTCGGCTGATGGAACAGCACGGCACCTGGCTGGTGCCGACGCTCTTCTGCTTCCAGCACGATTTGCAGACCGGGCTCTCGCAGGGGCGCGATCCGGTCAGCTTCGCCAAGGGGATAGCTATTGTCAAAGAGCAGGCTCCCGCCTTCAGGCGGGCGCTGGCGCACCATCTGAAAATCGCCTATGGCATAGACGACGACGCGGACTTTGTGTCGAAAGAATTCGGCGCTCTGGTGAACGGAGGCATGACGCCGATCGACGCGCTGCGAGCGGCGACGGTGAATGGAGCCGAGTTGTTAGGACGCTCGGATGAAATTGGAACGCTCGAACCGGGGAAGTTTGCAGATATCGTTGCCGTGCAGGGCGACCCGCTGGCGGACATCACGGTCATGGAAAAAGTCGTATTCGTGATGAAGGGCGGCGAAGTCTACAAGAGCGCCAAGTGAAATGAAGGGCGCGAGCGGCTGCTCGTGCCCCGGCCATGTGTGAACTGGAGAGACGGGCCGGGCAGCGACGCCCGTCCTCCATCTTGTTTAGTGAGGAACGGGCAGCGGGTTGCGTTCGGCAAACTGCCACTGGTGCCAGTAAGGGTAGATGGCCGTCTGCTCGCTGGCACGATCGAGAACTGCGATCTGCGATAGCGAGAGCGACCATGCTTCCGCAGCCAGGTTCTGGCGTAACTGATCCTCATTCCGGGCGCCGATGATCACCGTCGAAATGGTGGGCCGCCGCAGGAGCCAGTTCAGAGCGACCTGCGGCACGCTCTTTTCAGTTTCCCTGGCGACCTGCTCCAGAGCGTCGACAACTCTGTACAAATGTTCGTCAGCCACCGGTGGCCCGTTCTCGGCGGTCTGATGAAGGCGGCTGCCTAGGGGCAAGGGTCGGCCGCGCCGAATCTTTCCCGTTAAACGACCCCACCCGAGCGGACTCCAGACCAGGGCGCCAACTCCCTGATCAAGACCGAGGGGCATCAGTTCCCATTCGTACTCTCTTCCGATCAGCGAATAATAGACTTGGTGTCCCACGTAACGCGGCCAGCCATAGCGGTCGGCAGCGGCAAGCGACTTCATCACGTGCCAGCCGGAAAAATTGGAACAGGCTACGTACCGTACCTTTCCCCTTTCGATCAGTTGGTGAAGCGTGCTCAGAACTTCTTCGACGGGAGTGAGCGCGTCGAATCCATGAAGATGGTAAATATCGATGTAGTCGGTGCCGAGCCGCCGCAAGCTGGCTTCGCAGGCCTGGATCAAATGATGACGTGATGATCCCACATCGTTCGGCCCCTTACCCATGCGGAAGCTAGTTTTGGTAGAGATCAGGACATCGTGGCGGCGTCCTTCGACCGCCTTCCCAAGAATTTCCTCGGAGAGGCCAGCGGAATAAACGTCGGCAGTGTCGAAAAGATTGACCCCGGCCTCGAGGCAGATGGAGACCAGGCGGGTGGCTTCGGCCACGTCGCTCGCGCCCCAGGCGCGAAAGAATTCGGTGCCACCGCCAAATGTGCCTGTGCCAAAACTAAGTGCGGGTACTTTCAGGCCGGAACGACCAAGTTGTCGGAATTCCATTCCGCAATAGATGCGACGCGGTCGGAAGCGATGCGCATTTTGTTCTGGCAGGATGGGCAACCGGTAAAGCCTTCGATGGCGCTCACAGGGTCCTTCGACTCCGTGATGGCTTCGCGAGGCGAAGCCCTCGCCGGCTCAGGATGACAGCGCAACTCTCGTGGGCGAAGTTGCACCTTTTACCACGCATGCTTCATGGCTTTGGCAAACTTCTGCACCGGCCATGTGTTCAACACGTCTTCTTTGGTGAGCCAGGCGCGGCGCGCCTGCAGTATGCCGAAGCGAATCTTGTCCATGTGAGAGGTGTGGTGGGAGTCGGTGTTGATTGCAACTTTCACGCCGTGCTCTTTCGCCAGCCGGAGATGACGATCGTTGAGGTCGAGGCGATCGGGATAGGCGTTCAGTTCCATGGCCACCTTTTTCTGAGCGGCTGCCTTCAGCACGGCATCAATGTCAAACGCGTAGGCCTCGCGCCGGAGCAAGAGGCGGCCGGTGGGATGGCCGAGCAGCGAAGTGTTGGGATTCTCGACCGCCTTGAGCAGGCGGTCGGTCATCTCCGCCGGAGTCTGATTAAAGTGCGAGTGCACACTGGCGATAACGATGTCCATCTGCTCGAGAACTGAGTCCGAGAGGTCGAGGGCTCCGTCGGCGAGGATATCCACTTCGATGCCGGCGAAAATTCTGATGTCCCCGAGTCGGTCGTTGACAGCGCGAATGCGGTGGATGTGTTCGACCGCGCGCTTGTCGTCGAGGCCATTGGCAAAAGCCAGGTTCTTCGAGTGGTCGGTGATGGCCATGTATTTGTAGCCATGCTCTTTGGCAGCCTCGGCCATTTCTTCGATGGTGTTGCGTCCATCGGTCTCGACGGTGTGCATGTGAACATCACCCTGCAAGTCGGCCTGCGTGATCAGAGTTGGCAGAGTGCGGGCCTCGGCGGCATCGATTTCGCCCAGGTTTTCGCGCAGTTCGGGAGGAATGTAGTCCAGCTTGAGTTTGGCGTAAATTTCTTCCTCCGTCTTTCCGGCAACCGGTTTTTCGGTGTCGAGTTTGGCCAGGCTGTACTCGCTGAGGGTGTAACCCATCTTCAAGGCGCGCTGACGCAAGGCCACATTGTGGGCCTTCGAGCCGGTGAAATATTGCATCGCCGCACCGAACGATTCGGGTGGTAGGAGGCGCACGTCGACCTGCATGCCGCCGCGTAGCCGAAAGCTGACTTTGTTCTCGCCGCGGGCGATGATTTCCATTAGGCCAGGAAGCTTGATGACATGTTCGATGAGCTTTTCCCGGGCGGCGTCATCGCAGCAGGCCTTGCCTGTCACCAGGATGTCAAGGTCGCCCACAGTTTCGCGGCCACGGCGTAGCGAGCCGGCTGGGGTTATTTTTTCGACTCCGGAATAGTCGCGAAGGTGCTCGATGATTTTATCGGCCTCTCGTTCGCCGGCATCGAGCAGGAAGCGCCCGGCGATGCGGCGATAGTCTTCGATGGCCTTGAGCAGTTTTTGCTCCTGCTTCTCCCCCATGCGGGGAAGCTCGCGTATCTTTCCCTCTCGCGCGAGTTTGGCCACCCCTTCCAAATCACTCACTTGGTAGGCGCTCCAGATGAGGGCGATGGTCTTCGGGCCCAGGCCCTGGATCTTGAGCAGATCGAGCATGGACGGGTGGTACTTCTTGAGCAGTTCCGCGTGCAGCGAAAGCTTGCCCTGTTTGAACATTTCCTGCATGTTTACCAGCATGCCTTTGCCGATGCCGGAAATGGCGAGCACTTTCTTGGGTTCGTTGATCAGGTCGGCGATCTGCTGGGTTTGGGCCTCGATGGCTTCGGCGGCGTTGCGGTAGGAGCGAATGCGAAAGGAATCCTGGCCGTCGATTTCGAGCAGATCGGCGGTTTCGTAGAGTATGCCGGCGATGGCTTTGTTATCCATTGCGGTAAAGATTAAACAAGTTGGGGCTGAAGGGGAAGATGGGGCGATTGAGGTAGATTGCTATGGGCGCGGGCGAGGGCAAGATGCCCTCGCGACAGCCGGCGGGCCTGTCCTGGAAGGAGTCGAAGGAACACCGGCGCGAGCAAAAACCGGGCCGTCGGACAACGGTAGTAATCCCGAGAGGGCCTGGCTTCAGTCTCGTTAAGACGCTTTGGTGACGTTGGCGGCTTGCGGGCCCTTTTGTCCTTGGGTGACCTCGAACTCGACGTGATCGCCTTCCTGCAGACTTTTGTAACCCTCCGACGTGATCGCGCTGTAATGCACGAACACATCAGGGCTGCCGTCGTCGCGTCCGATAAAGCCGTAGCCCTTGGCGTTGTTAAACCACTTTACCGTACCTTTCAAACGTTCCACGTACGCCCCCTGGGCACGTTCTCTTGCGACGCGAGGCCGTACCCTGCATTTGAGGCAATTGTGCTGCTAGAGAAGAGTACTGTCAAGACATTGCAGTACAGAAAGGCCGCTATCGGTGCGGCTTTGAACCCTCCCGCGACTGGCTCAACCAGAGGATGCCAGAAATCGTCTTGCCGTCCTTAATAGCACCGCGCATAACCATCCGAACGGCGGCCGAAAGCGGCACCATGCGCACGTGGATGACCTCATCCGGCTCGGGTTGAGCCCGGCCGGCGCGTAGGCCGCGCGCGAGGTAAAGATTCATGGCCTCGGCCAAAAAGCCAGGGCTGGCGTAAAAGCGCAGAATGCGACGCCACCGCTTCGCGGTGTAGCCAGTCTCTTCGAGGAGTTCGCGTTTGGCGGCGTGCAAATCATTTTCACCTTTGTCAATTCGTCCGGCGGGCAGCTCCCAAAGCATTTGGCGAGCTGCATAACGGTACTGGCGTTCGAGCAGGACACGGGGGTCGGAGACGCCCTCTTCGACCGCGAGGATCACGACGGAACCGGAGTGGTGCACAATGTCGCGCCGGGTGCGGACGCCGCTGGGTTCGAGAACCTGATCAGCGGTCACGCGGAACGCGGGTCCGTGGTAGACCTCGCGGGAGGAGAGCACGCGGGCCTTGATGGTGCGGGGCTTCTTGGGGGATGATTTGGGCATGCGAAATACTATAAAGGAGCAGGCGCTGCAGCGCGGCCGAGTCGATTCGGAGTGAAACCTCGTAGAGAGTTTCGTAGCGGCCGCCGGACCGCCGTCGCAAGGGGAAATGCTATGCTGCGGCGATGGCATTCAAGCCGCGGATCGCGATTGTAGGGCCGGGAAGACTGGGGAGTGCGCTGGCCCTGGAACTGAGGCGGGCGGGATACCATATCAGCGAGATCGTCTTCGGAAGCAGTAGTGCATCTCGCCGGAAAGCCCGCGCACTCGCCAAACTAGTACAGGCCAGGGCGACGGGGGCGCGATCGCGGCTTGACGGAGACCTAGTCTGGTTCAGCGTGCCCGACCGCGAGATTGCTCGGGCAGCGCGGCGACTCGCACAGGTGGTGGACTGGAAAGGTAAGACCGCGTTGCACTCAAGCGGAGCTTTGTCGAGCGACGAACTGCGCGGATTGCGGCTTCGCGGTGCCTCGGTGGCTTCGCTCCATCCTCTGATGACATTTGTACAGCGATCGGTTCCTTCACTCAAGAATGTGCCCTTTGCGCTCGAAGGCGATCCGGCCGCGGTGCGCGTGGCTGGCAGAATTGTAAGGGATTTGGACGCCGAGGTATTTTCGATTTCCAGGAATAACAAGCTGGCTTATCACGCGTGCGGTGCGTTTACTTCGCCCTTGCTGATTGCACTACTGGTAACCGGAGAAAAAGTGGCGCGCGCGGCGGGACTTTCAACAGCCGAGGCCCGCAGGAAGATGCTGCCGATTGTGCGGCAGACTCTGGCCAACTATGCAAAGCTTGGTCCGGCGGGAGCGTTCAGCGGACCGATGGTGCGCGGGGATGCACTGGTTGTGAGACAACACCTGAAGGAGCTGAAGAAGATTCCAGAAGCGAGAGCTGTGTACGCGGCGCTGGCGCGGGCTGGACTGCGGTATCTTCCAGCGCGCAACGGAGAGCAGCTGGAGAAACAGTTGCGGAAGTAGCGTGTCCTTCGTGAACTTGGCGCGATGCCGCTTTCTTGAACTTGGGATTGGAGCCGATTGTAGGGGTTCCCTCGGCTTCGCTCGGGGCAGGCTCCTCAACTCCGTAACTTCTTCGCGACGCGACGAGTTACTGCGCTTGACACCGGTCAGCGTCGTTAGAGACAGGATGACCGAGACTTCAGCTCACCATTAGTCTTTCGATTTTCCTGGAGCGGCCGGTTGCCTCATCGCAATCGACCACCACGGCGCAGAGGCGCACGTCGCCGGTGGCGGCTTCGAAGCGCGCGGGCATGTTGTTCAGGAAGCGGGCGATGATCATTTCCTTTTGCACACCGATTACGCTGTCGTAGGGCCCGGTCATACCGACGTCGGTGATATAAGCGGTCCCGCCGGGCATGACGCGCTCGTCGGCGGTTGGAATGTGGGTGTGGGTGCCGACCAGGGCCGTCACCCGACCATCCAGATACCAGCCCATGGCGAGTTTTTCGGACGTGGTTTCGGCGTGCAGGTCGACGAAAATCACTTTGGCCTTGATCTCCTTCAATAATTGATCGGCAACGCGAAACGGATCGTCGTTCGCGGCCATGAACACGCGTCCCTGAAGATTGATCACGGCGTAAGGGACGCCGTTCTTGCTGCCCTCGTAGACGCCCCAGCCGGGCATGTCAGGCGCATAGTTCGCGGGGCGCAACAGGCGACGGGCCGGGCTGTGCTGGTTACCGTCGGCGCTCTGAAAGTAGTCGATGATTTCGCGCTTGTCCCAGATGTGGTTGCCGGTAGTGAGGACATCGATGCCCAACTCGAACAGATCTTCCGCCAGCGCTCCGGTAATACCGAATCCGCCGGCGGAGTTTTCTCCGTTCGCGATCACAAGATCAATGGCGTGGTGTTTCACCAGACCGGCAAGACGATCCTTAACAATATTGCGCCCGGGACGTCCAAAAATGTCGCCAATGAAGAGAATATGCATAGTTGAAGATTATGTTTCGATGGTAACACGTGAAAATCGGTCGTTGGTCGCTAGTCGTTGGTCGTTCGTGCTACCCAACGAATAGTCGGTCAGGACCGACGACTAACGACCATCGACCAGCTCTGCGGTCTTCAGAAAATCGTAGTTACCGGAAGAATTCAGCGTTAGGTTGCGCACTCGCCTGGAGTGCACCAGCACGTTGTCGAAATACCAGAGATTGATGTAGGGCAGTTCGTCGGCCAGAGTGCGCTGGATTTCTGCGTAGAGCTGTTTGCGAGTGTTCTGGTCGAGTTCCCGCCGCGCCTGATCGACCAGCGCGTCGATTCGCGGATCCGCGAAGTACCCGCGGTTGGCGCCGTTGGGAGGGAACTTGGAAGAGTGAAAAAGGTATTCGAAGATGTCGGGGTCTTCGTTGCCCCCGACCCAGCGCAGGGAATAGAGCTGAAACAGGCCGTGGGTTACGTCGGAGAAGAAGGTCGCAAATTCGAAAGTGCGAATATCGAGTGCGATTCCTACCTGGCGCAGTTGTTGTTGCAGCACTGCCGCCATCAGGCGCGTGCTTTCGTCGGTGGACGATTTCATGGTGAGGTGAAAGCGGACGCCGTCGATTTCGCGATATCCCGCTTGCTCAAGCAACTGGCGGGCGCGGGCGGGATCGAGGTCATAGGCAGGCACGTCGCCGTTGTAGGCCCAGCTCTCCGGGGGCAGCACGCTGTTGGCGGGCCGGGCAAAACCGCGCAGCAGATATTCAAGAAAAGGGCGGCGGTCGATGGCATAGGCGAGCGCCTGCCGCACGCGCTCATCTTTGAGAATGGGATCGCGTAGATTGAAAGCCAGGTAGGCAAGTACCGTGCCGGGGGCGTGCATGACGGCGAGATTGGGGTCGCGCTCCAGGCTCAACACCATGTCGGACGTGAGAGCGTTGATCGCGATGTCGGCGCTGCCCTTGCGCAATTCGAGCGCACGCGTGGTGGTATCCGGCACGACCATAAAGCGGAGATTCTGGAGATGCGCTTTTTCGCCCCAGTATTCGTCGTTAAGGCGAAGCACAACTTCCTTGTCGGGCTCCGCGGAGACGAAACGAAAAGGCCCCGAGCCGATGGGTTTGCGCGTGATCTCGTCACCGCTGCCGTCGGGCACTATGCCCATGGCGCCATCGGAGAGATTCCACAGCAGGGTAGCGAAAGGCTCCTTCAGGTGAAAGACGACAGTGTAGTCATCGCTCGCGTCGATGTGATCTACGAATCGATAAACCGCCGACTTGGTGCTACGAATCTTTCCTTGCAACAGAGAATCGAAAGTCCACTTCACGTCGCGGGCAGTCAGAGGGCGGCCGTCGTGAAACTTAACGCCGTGATGCAGGTGGAAGATGTAGGTAAGCGGATCGGGGATCTCCCAGCGTTCGGCAAGGCTTGGTGTTACGTTGAGATGTGCGTCGCGGGTAAGCAAGTCGTCGAAGATGAGGTCATCGATACGCTCGGATTGAGCGTCCAGACCGACGCGGGGATCGAGGTTGGTAGGGCTGCTCTCAATGATCATCACCAGGGTGTTGGGGTCGGGCTTGCTGGCGCAGGAGAGAGTGACGGCCACGCCCGCTACGAATGCGAGAGCTTGAAGCATTCTCCGCGGAGTCAAAAACAAACAGCAGGTCCCTCGACTCGTTTCGGCGTGCGAGGGCGCCTCCATCTTCGCTCGGGATGACAATTCTTTTTGGCGCAGCTCACGCATACGAGATCTTTCCCAGGATGGCGGGCCGCTTGGCGCCGGTGGCGGAGGGAATATTTGACGGTCGACGGTTCCACGTCTCGTACGCCATGAGCGCGAAGGCGGCAGCTTCTTTGGCCTCGGAGGGCAGTCCGAATTCGTCGGACGATCGAATGGTCAGGTGCAATGGCCGAAGTTCATTCGCCAGCATGGCAAGCAGGGTCGGATTATTGGCGCCGCCGCCGGAAACAACAAATGCCCGAAAACTTCCGCGACGCGGTAGCACGAAGCGGCGCAAAGCATCGGCGATCGAACGCGCCGTCAAAGCTGTGGCTGTGGCGACCACATCCGCTTTGCTCGCCCGTCCACAACGTTTAGAAAAACGTTGTGCAAACTCGCGTCCAAACTCTTCGCGGCCCGCTGTCTTGGGCGGTTTGCGGCGAAAAAATGGCAGGCGCAGGACTTCGGCGACAACCGGCTCGAGCACCCCACCCGAGGCAGCGATCCGGCCGTCGCGATCGTAGGGCTGGCCAAAGAGTCGATCGGTCAGTCCGTCGATCACCATGTTGCCCGGGCCGGTGTCAAAAGCGGTAACTTGTCTAGGCGATGCTCCTGCCGGGATTGCCGTGAGATTTGCAATCCCGCCGATGTTCTGCACGATGCGTCCGACCCGTGGGTCGCGATAGAGCAAGTAATCCAGGAAGGGAACCAGGGGCGCGCCTTTGCCTCCGGCGGCCATGTCGGCGGGGCGGAAATCGGAGACCACCGGGACTCCCACCCGTGCAGCGATCGCAGCGCCCTCTCCGGTCTGCCAGGTCACTGCCAATTTGCGGCCCAGGAAGTTTGCCGGCTCGCCCTGGTGGTAGAGAGTCTGGCCGTGACAGCCGATCAGTTCTGCTTTCAGGCGGAACCGGCGTTGGGTTGTGAGTACAGCTTCGGCGTAGAGTTCGGCGAGCAGGAAATTCAATCTCGCCAGGTTGGCCACACTGGCTCGCGTGGCGTTCATTGCTTCCAACACGGCTTGGCGGACCGGTTTCGAGTAGGGATATTCGGCTTGGGCCAGGAATTTGAAAGCGAGTTCTGCTGAGCCAGCGGCGCGCGGGCGAGTCGCCCGCGTCCCCCTGGTCCGGGTTGACAGGACACGGATCAGGGCTACGTTGATGCCGTCTGCTGAGGTGCCGCTCATGACGCCTGCGACAATCATGAGGCCGAGACTCCCAACTTGAACAGACCGACCTGCTCGCTGAGTTCCCAGACCTGGCGCGAAAGTTTCTCCAGCTTGGCTGGCGTTGGGGCCGGTGGGCGGCGCTTTAGAGCGGATGATTTCTTCTTGAAGGCCATCACGTGGGCCGCGGAGTCCGATACCCTTTGGGCAAACTTGCGGTTGCTCTCCGCTTCTTTGATGAGGGCTTCATAAGACCGGTTGACGTACTCTTCGATATGACAGATCAAGCAGAGATCGCCGCCGGCACGGATGTGCTCGACTGCCGCTTGCTCGATGGGCGCAGCTTTTAACACGCCTCCCATTTCGAGATCGTCGGAGACAACCAGGCCGCGGTAGCCGATCTTTTTGCGCAGAACGTCGGTGATCCATTTCTTGGAGAGCGATGCGGGGCTTTGGTCATGCGTAATCGCGGGATAGTTGGCGTGCCCGATCAGGACCATGGGCAACTCACGGCGCAGGGTCCGGTAGGGATACAGGTCCTCTGCCCAGATCTTTTTCCACGACTTGTTGATGGACGGGAGTTCCTGATGAGTATCGAGGTTGGCCTCACCCAGGCCAGGAAAGTGTTTGGCTGAACCGACTACATTGGCCGCGCGCAAACCCTTGAGAAATTCGCGCGCGTAGAGAACCGCTTGTTTTGCATCCGCCGAAACGGCGCGAGAACTCATCACAGTTTTTGACGCTTCGAATGCCAGGTCTACTACCGGCGCGAAGTCGGTATTGAATCCCAATGTGCGGCAGGAGTCGCCGATCACTTTGCCGTGCTTGCGAAAAAGCTTACGGTCTCCGGTGGCAAAGACATCGGCTGCGGAAGGAGTGCGGCCAATGACGTTGCGAAACCGGTCGACGCGGCCTCCTTCCATATCGACAGCAGCGAAGAGCGGGGTAGACACGCAGTCCCGGCACTCCTTGAGCAGCTTGCAGGTCTGCTCTCCGCCGGTGATGTTGCGAGCGAAAAGGATGACACCGGCGGGTTGCAGACGCGTCAGCAGAGCGGCCAGTCCGGGAGACATTTCGGTGCCGTCGAAGCCAATGATCAGGAGCTGGCCGACACTGCGCCGTATGTCAGAAGAGCTGTTCTGTCGTGGCATTACCAATCATTATGTACGTATCACTTTATTTATCAGATCTCGATTTTCTTAGCGTCCTTTGCGGTAAAAGGCTCTTAACCGCAACGATCGCAAGGAATCCGCCAGGTCGTTAAGAAAGTCCTCCGAGAAAGAAGCTGTACCTCACTCCACCTGCTTTTTCAGCTGTGCCAGCAGATTCAGCGCCTCTAACGGAGTCAGCGAATTCAAATCTACTTCCCGCAATTTTTCCAGCACCGGTTGAGACAAAGGCGTAAAAATGGTCAACTGCACGGCCGGCGGAGTTGGGCCCGGCGAGAGGTGTCCCATCAGCTGACGTTCTGCGTTCTCGTGTTCGGACAGGACTTCGCGGGCGCGCACGATCACCTCGTGAGGAAGTCCTGCCAGTTTGGCCACCTCGATGCCATAGCTGCGGTCGGCCGCGCCGGGCGCGACTTTCCGCAGGAACGCGATCCCGCCGCCGGTTTCTTTTACCGTCACGCGATAGTTCTTCACGCCCGAGAGTTGCTCGGCCAGTTCGGTCAATTCGAAGTAGTGAGTGGCGAAGAGCGTCTTCGCCCTCGTCCGGGCATGGATGTATTCAACGGCTGCCCAAGCGATGGCCAGGCCGTCGTAGGTAGAAGTGCCGCGGCCCACTTCGTCAAGCAGGATCAGCGAGCGCGCAGTTGCCGTGTGCAGAATGGCGGCGGTTTCCGTCATCTCGATCATGAAAGTGGATCGGCCACGGGCCAGGTTGTCGCTCGCGCCGATGCGAGTGAACACGCGATCCACCAACCCCAGCCGGGCCGAGCGCGCGGGTACGAACGATCCTGCCTGCGCCATGATCACTGTGAGCGCGGCTTGCCTGAGATAGGTGGACTTGCCGCCCATGTTCGGGCCGGTCAGCACCATGATTGCGTTGGTGGTTGAGTTGAGAAAAAGATCGTTGGGCACGAAACGGTCTCCGCTGTCCAGCCCCAATTGTTCGATGACCGGGTGGCGGCCGGCGACGATTTCGATGTCCGCGGAGTCGTCGAACTTGGGGCGGCAGTAGCTTCGCAGGGCCGCGATTTGGGCCAGGGCTCCCAGGACATCGATTTCAGCGAGGGCGAGCGCGGTCTGGCGGATGCGGCGGGCTTCTCCGGCAATCGCCGAACGCAAGTCGGCAAAGAGGCGGCGCTCGATGTCTGCGATTTTTTCCTGGGCGTCAAGAATCTTTGATTCGTACTCCTTCAACTCTGGGGTGGTGAAGCGCTCGGCGTTGACCAGCGTCTGTTTGCGTTCGTAGTCGGGCGGGGCCAGATGTGAGTTCGCCCTTGAGATCTCGAGGTAGTAACCAAAGATCGAGTTGAACTTTACCTTTAGGCTTGCGATTCCTGTGCGCTGGCGTTCGCGTTGCTCAATCTGTGCAAGGAATTGCTTGCTGTTGTGGCTCAAGTCGCGCAGTTGGTCGAGCTCGCGATCCGTGCCGGGCTGAATTACGCCGCCGTCACTAAGAGAGATCGGGGGTTCTGGGATGATGGTGCTTTCAATGCGCTGGCGAAGATCGGCTAGTTCATCGACCGACGTGTGAAGCGTGGTCAGGCGCTCAGGGAACTTTTCGTCGGCTCTAACGACTGGCGCGGCCGACTCGGCCGCGACCACACTTGCAGTGCCGGTCCCAAAGCGTTGCAACGCTGCGCGGACCGCTGGTAGCTTCGCCAACGAAGCAGCCAGAGCCAGGACGTCGCGCGGGTTGGCAGTTTCTAACGTGACCCGGCTGAGCAGGCGCTCCAGGTCGAGGATGCCATCGAGCGCGCGGCGGAGTTCTTCACGGGCGATGGTTTCCTTTACTTGAAGCTCGACTGCATCCAGACGGGCGTTGATTTCCGCGCTGTCGATTGACGGGCGCAGCAACCAGGAACGCAGCAGTCGTTTGCCCATGGGCGTGACTGTCGCGTCAATCGAACGGAACAGGGTTACGCCGGCATCGGTGCCGGCAAAGAGCGGCTCGATCAGCTCCAGGTTGCGCACGGTGACGGCGTCGAGCACCAGACAGGTTTGACGCTCGTAGAATCCAATGCGGTCAACATGGCTTAGAGTTCCGCGCTGGGTGGAGCGGACGTAATAGAGAATGGCGCCAGCGGCGGCCGCAGCTGCCGGTTTGCCGGATAGGCCGAAGCCTTCGAGGGACAGGACTCCGAAATGGTTTTCCAGCAGCGGGATAGAGTGGTCAGGGGCGAAGATCCAATCATCGAGGGGAGTTTCGGCATAGCCCCAGCCGCCTGCTGAGAGGACTGGACGGGGCCGAGCCGCGTCCTCGGATGGTTCGTGGCTCCGCCGGCTGCCCTCGAATAGCGGAGCTGATGAGGCGTACAGGACTTCTTTGGGGCGTAGTTGCTGAATTTCTTCCTGGATTTTTTTGGCGGCGTCTGCTCCCTGAAACTCGGTGGCGCGAAATTCTCCGGTGGAAAGGTCGAGGGCGGCGAAACCAACACGCTCGCCGGTCTGCGCAATGGCGGTCAGAAAATTGTTTTCTTCCGAACTAAGGGAAGAATCTGCCGCGGTACCGGGGGTGACGATCCTTGTCACCTCGCGCCGCACTAGTTTCTTGGCCAGGCGCGGGTCCTCTACCTGCTCGCAAATTGCGACCTTGAATCCCTTGCGGATCAGCTTCGAGATGTAGCCTTCGGCGGCATGGTGAGGCACTCCGCACATGGGGATGGCGATGCCTTTTTCTTTATTGCGCGAAGTGAGCGTGATCTGCAGTTCTTTCGCGGCGAGGACGGCGTCGTCGAAGAAAAGCTCGTAGAAATCTCCCAGGCGAAAAAACAGCAGGGCACTGGGGTGCTCCTTCTTGATGGCGGCATACTGCCGCATCAACGGGGTGGACGGCTCGGTCATTTCAACTGGCTTCGTGCGCGGATTATAACAAAGGCTGGGAAGCTCTTCGGGTGATGGAGATCACGATGAGTCCGTTTCTTTCGCTCCTTCGGAGCTTGGTGCCTTATGCTGGCGAACCCACGGCTTGCGCCCTGGGCTACCGTCTTTCTTTTCTGCCGCTCCGCGGCTCGCCTCAGCAGCAACGGCGCGTATCCGCGCTCGCCCGAAGCGACGGTACTCCATATCCCAGTTGACGTGCCCTCGGTGCCGATGTTTTCCTTACACGCATGGAATTACGTAAGGATCCGATTACCCGCTCCTGGGTGATTACGGGCGACGATGTGCCTGACCACGCGCCGCGCGCGGAAGGCTTTTGCCGGTTTTGTACGGACTCGCCGGTGCCGGCGCAAGTGGTTTCCAACAGGCCAGGGGTGGAGGGCGGCCCCTGGTCGGCGCGAGCGGTGGTCCATCCCGCGCCGCTTTATCGGATTGAAGGCGAGCCGACCCGGCGCGGCGACGGCATTTACGATCGCATGTCTTCGGTGGGTGCGCACGAAGTGCTGGTGGAGAATCTGCGGCACGACCGGCAGTTGTGGAATGCGAATGACGTGGAGATCGAACAGTTCCTGCTGCTGGCGGCGCACCGCATTCAGGACTTGAAAGGCGATGCCCGCTTCAAGTACCTCAGCATCTTTAAGAACCACGGATCGAATGCCGGTCAGGAATTCGAGCATTCCACCTCGCAGCTTACCGCCACTACGTTTGTTCCGCGCCGGGTGCTTTACGAACTGCGCGCCGGTCGAGACTACTTCAAGGCCAAGGAACGCTGCGTTTTTTGCGATATTATTTCGCAGGAATTGCAGCAGAACCAGCGAGTGATTGAAGTGCGCGGCGACTTTATCGCGCTCTGTCCCTATGCGCCGCGCGTGCCCTATGAGACCTGGATCATCCCGCGGACTCATGATGCGGCCTTCGAGCGCTTCGGCCTCGCCCGGCCAGCCACTATGATCGATCTGGCCGCACTGCTGCGGCGCACGCTGCAAAGAATCCGCACCGTGACCGGCGAGTTTCATCTCGTGCTGCACACTTCTCCCAATACGCTGTTTCGATCGAAAAGCCTGGAATATTGGAAGACTATTGATGACGACTACCACTGGCACATCGAAATCCTGCCGGTGATTGGAGGCAAGGCGAAGTCGTACACGTTCAAGGAAGTGTATTACTCGCCGGTGACCTCGGAGACCGCAGTCAAACGGTTGCGGGAAGCAAGGATTGAGGGGTAGAAGCGGCGTCGGACTTCGGATGTCAGACCTCGGACGTCAGACCTCAGTTCGCCATAAGCGCGTTCCAGATCATGGACTCACAACCAACGACGAACGACCGACGACCGCTCTTATGACTCTCCGTCGCATGAAGACGTACACCGGTGGTCAGGGATACGTCTATCAATATTATTTCGTGGGCAAGCGGGTGGCGCTACCCGACGCTGCGGAAACTCCGGCCAGCGAATATATTTTCGATGTCACCTCGGATCGCAAGACTACCTTTGCCGTCAGCGTTTTCATGCCCGACGAGTCTCTGCGAGGCTGGGCGGCTCGCCATGGACGCGGGCTGACTGAGGCGGAGCAATACGGCGCCGTCAAGATGAGGCTGTTTCAGGCCTTTGATGAAATCGAGGACATGATGGCGAAGGGGCGCCGCTTGGTTGTAAGTGAGGAGAGTTTGGAAACGGCGCTGGGCGCTCTGGGCGTGCAATAGCTTGTGTCCGCTGGCCGACTGCGACTTGGACGCGTTTAGGGTGCTTCCTCGGAGAGCAGGATGCCCTCCGGACAGCCGGCGGGACGCCTGCGCTACGGGCTTTGCGCCAGCGCTGTGTTCCTGGCTGACCTTCTGATGTTTCTGCCTCACCACGGGTGCCGACTATAATCAAGGTTGCGGCCGGCATCAGGGCCGGAGCGTGGGCAGAGAAATCTGAGTATGCCAATACTGTGGCTGCGAGTCGCGCTTTGCTTCTACTCCGTGGGGCTGCTTTACGCCCTGCTGGCTTTGACTCGAACTAGTTCGCTGTTGAACCGGGTGGCGCTGCCGGCCATGAGCCTGGGCATGGTGTTTCAATTTGTTTCTTTGACCGAGGCGGTCCTGATATCAGGACAGCTCACGCTTACCTCAGTGCACAATTCAGAGTCGCTGCTGTCGCTGATCGTGATGGCAGCGTTCATGATTGTTTATCTCGTGTACCGAACCAGCTCGCCTGGAATTGTCGTTTTTCCCCTGGTGTTTGTTTTGACATTCGTTGCGGCCACCACCCAGCAGCCCTTTCTGCTGGCGTCGCCGGGCATGCGCCGGGGATGGCTCTTCGCCCATATCGCGATGATCTTTGTCGGTTACGCGGCGCTGTTCCTGAGCTTCGCCGCCAGTCTGCTTTATCTCCTGCAGGAGCGGAGTCTGAAGGCGAAAAAGCCAGCTCCGATTCTGTTGCGGCTGCCCGCCCTCGAAGTAATTGATCAGATCGGCTATCGCTCGCTGCTGCTCGGCTTTCCCTTTATGACGCTGGGGCTGGTGGCCGGGAGCATCGTGGCCCAGGCTACCTACGGACGGCTGGACTTTCTCGATCCCAAAATTTTTCTTTCGCTGCTGATGTGGGCCGTTTACATGGTGATGGTGTTTACCCGCTGGAACGCCGGCTGGAGAGGACGCCGGGCAGCCTATCTAGCGACCGGCACCGTAGTGGCTGCTGTCATTGCCTGGTCGGCGAACTACTACAGTACGATTCACGGATTTGTCCAATCATGAAGTTTCATCTCATTGGAGTGAATCACAAGACCGCGCCGGTGGAGGTACGGGAACGCCTGGCGATCCCTGAGTGGCGGCTGCCGGAGGCGTTGAGGTGTTTGGCTGCGCATCCGGGAGTGGAGGAGGGGATCATCCTCTCGACCTGCAACCGGGTGGAAGTGCTGACACAAACGAAAAATGGCGCGGTAGACCTACACGGTTTTCTGCGCGATTATTTTCAACTAGATCCTTCCGACTATGAGCCGCACCTGTATGAATACCGCGAGAGCGAGGCGGTCCGTCACCTGTTTCGCGTGACTTCCAGCCTGGACTCCATGGTGGTAGGAGAACCGCAGATTCTGGGACAGGTGAAAGAGGCTTACGCCACGGCCCGCGCCGTCGGTGTGGTGCACTCGCAATTGGATCTGCTGCTGACCCGGGCGTTCGCGGTGGCCAAGCGAGTACGAACAGAAACAGCCGTAGGATCGTCTGCTGTTTCGGTCGCCTCGGTCGCGGTTGAACTGGCGAAGAAGATTTTCGGATCGTTGCAAGGCAAGCACGTTTATCTGGTGGGCGCGGGGAAGATGAGCGAACTGGCGGCACGCCATCTGCTGGCTCATGGTGCGGAATCTATTTTTGTGGCCAACCGCACTTACGATCGCGCCCAGCAACTGGCGGCCAGGTTCGAGGGGCAGGCGATCTTGTTTGAACAGCTCTACGAGACCTGCGACCGTGCGGATATCGTCATCACTTCGACGGGGGCTCCCCACGCCATCTTCCGGCGGGAACACGGCGAGCTGTTTCTGGCGCGGCGGAAGAACCGGCCCATGTTCTTTATCGACATTGCGGTGCCCCGGGATGTTGATCCGGAAATGAACCGGCTGGATGGCATCTTCGTTTACGACATTGACGATTTGCAGCAGGCGGTGACCACGCACGTCGATGACCGGAGAAAGGAAGCGGAGCGCGCCGAGGCCATCATCACGGGAGAAGTGGAGCGCTTCAAGGTCCGGCTGCAGACCCTGGACGTCGTCCCTACCATCGTCTCGTTACAGGACCACCTGGAAACGATTCGCCAGGCGGAGATCGACCGGGTGCGCGGCCGCCTGGGACCGCTCTCACCGGAACAGGAACTGGCGGTCGAAGCGCTCACGCGCGGGATCATCAGCAAGATCATGCATACCCCGATCAGCACGCTGAAAACTGCGGTGAGCCAGCCGGAAGCCACCACCGTAGTCGACATTGTGCGGAGGCTGTTTGATTTGCAGGACCGAAAGAAAGAGAACGACAAGAAAGCGGTGAAGTCCTCTGGTCCAGACTCCGGAGCAAACATTTAGTGGCTTTGTTACGCATCGGTTCTCGCGGATCGCAGCTGGCACTCTGGCAAGCCCATCACATCAAGGCGCTGCTTGAGCAGCGGGGACACCAAATCGAAATTGAGATCATCAAAACCACCGGTGATCGCATCACCGATGTTGCTCTGGCGCAGGTCGGCACCAAGGGCATGTTCACTAAGGAAATTGAAGAAGCGCTGTCCGCGAAGCGAGTCGACCTCGCCGTGCACAGTTTGAAAGATCTGCCTACGGAAATCCCGGCGGACTTCGAGATTGCGGCGATCACCACTCGCGAAGATGCGCGAGATGTTTTCTGCTCGCACAAGTACAGCAGCATGAAGGATCTGCCGAAGCGGGCGCGAGTAGGGACCAGCAGCCTGCGGCGGCAGGCGCAGTTGAGGGCGCTGCGCCCCGATCTCGATATTCATCCTCTGCGCGGGAATGTGGACACGCGGCTGCGCAAGCTCGAGGCCGGCGATTACGATGCCGTGATTTTGGCCGCCGCCGGATTAAATCGCCTGGGCAAACGGGAGTGCATACGGCAGGTCCTTCCTGCGAAGTTGATGTGCCCGGCCGCGGGGCAAGGCGCTCTGGCGATCGAGATTCGTAAGGATGATTCGGCCGTGCACCGGCACATCGTTTTTCTGGATGACGACACGGCGCGCCGCACGACCACATGCGAGCGGGCATTGCTCAACCAGATGGGCGGAGGCTGTCAGGTGCCAATCGGAGCGCTGGCGGAAGTCGTCAATGGACGGCTGTATCTTGAGGCGGTGGTCGCGCGTCCGGATGGAACGAAGGTGTTGCGGGAATCGGGCGAAGGCGATGATCCGGTGCAACTCGGTGAGTCGGTGGGCGAAGCGCTGCTCCGTAAGGGCGGCGACGTAATCTTGCGGGAAGTGTACGGAAAAGCAGTCGCAGCGCCGCAGCAACCCTGAACCATTAGTGTTGGTGTGGCCGCGGGCGACTCGCGGGCTGATGTGAACGATGTCTCCAAGGCATGAGATCAAGCACAAAATCAGGACAGGCGGGGCCATTGTCAGGTGTACGAGTGCTCGTCGGCCGGGCGCGCCATCAGGCGAGTGCGCTCTCTTCGGGCCTACGCGACCTGGGCGCAGGGGTTTTGGAGATTCCCTTCATTGAAATCCGCAAGCCTCGGTCTTATGAAGCGCTGGACACGGCGTTAAAGAATCTCTCTGAGTATGACTGGCTTATCCTGACCAGCGTGAATGGAGTCGACGCACTGTGGGAGAGGCTGCGAAAACTTCGTTTGGGTAGGAAAGCCGTGTGCAACCTGAAGATCGCAGCGATCGGCCCGGCGACCCGGCAGGCTATCGAACAACACGGCGCAAAGGTGAACATGGTGCCTAAGCAGTATGTGGCGGAATCCGTAGTGGCAAGGCTGCGGCGGAAAGTAAGAGGGAAGCGCGTGTTGCTGGTGCGGGCGAAAGTCGCTCGGGACGTGATTCCCAGCGCGCTGCGCAAGCTGGGCGCGCGGGTGGACGTGGTAGAAGCTTACGAGACTGTGATCCCTCAGGCTTCGCGGCGACGGCTGCGGGTGGCGCTTCGATCATCTCCTCGGCGGCTGGATGTCATTACCTTTACCAGTTCTTCTACCGTGCGGAATTTTGTGGCGCTGCTGAAGGAGAACCGGGGTCGAGTGGGCCGCGTCTACACCGGCACTAGCCTCAAGCGGCATCTTAAAGGGGTGCGGCTTGCTTCCATTGGGCCGGTGACTTCGTCTACTCTTCGGGACCTTGGGTTGCGGGTGGACATCGAGGCCGCCGAATATACCATTCCCGGCCTAATTAATGCCATTTGCGAAGGCGAGTGGTAGAGACCTGTCCGGTCGCGTTTGCTGCAAGGTATCGTCACGGGAGGTAGGTTTGGGAACACAGCGTCTTGTTGTGTCACTCGGTTTGATTCTGCTGGCTTCTCTCGGGTTTGGACAATCCAATCCTTCCGCTTTCCCACCGAATGGACTTTTGCAGCGCATCACGGTGGATGGGCTGCGAGCGCACATGTCGTTTCTGGCGGATGATCTGCTGGAGGGCCGCGGCACTGGCACGCGGGGCTATCAGCTGGCGGCAAATTACGTCCGGGCGCAGTTTGAGGAGATGGGATTGAAACCTGCGGGAGTGCGTGGGTCGTATTTTCAAAACGTGCGTTTTCGCAGGATCGAATTGTTGCGGGACAAGAGCTCTCTTGTGTTGAAACGCGACAGTTCAACTCGGACCCTGACCATCGACAAGGATTACGTGATGGCAGGTGACCCGCTTTCTGCCGATACCACGGCTGAAGGCCAGGTCGTATTCGTCGGCTTCGGCGTGAGCGCGCCGGAATTCAACTATGACGATTACGCGGGAATTGATGTCCGGGGCAAAATTGTCGCGGCCTTGTATGGCTCTCCACCCAGAATGCCCTCCGCTCCCGGTGCCCATTTTTCTTCCAGCGAACAGAAGTTGCGGATTGCGGCGGAGCACGGGGCTATTGGATTCATCTCGATCTGGGCGGGCAAGACCGAGCAACGCACTCCGTTTTCAGAGTACGTTCGTTTTACCCGAGGGCCGGCCTTGCGCTGGCTAGATGAAAAAGGCGTGCCCAATGACGCACAGCCCCAGATCCGGGGTGTCGCGAGGATAAGCTCCAGCACCGCCGCGGCCCTGTTCGAGGGCGCACCGAAATCCTGGAAAGATGCGCTCCACGCTGCCGAGGATAGTCAGGCGCAAGCCTTTCCGCTGAAGGCCAGCGTGTCCATGCACATCGTCAGCCGTTATTCGGAAGCGGAGAGCCCGAACGTCGCCGCGATTCTGCCTGGGTCCGATCCTCAGCTGAACAATGAATTTGTTGTGTTCACCGCCCATCTGGACCACTTGGGCATTGGCGATCCAGTGAAGGGCGACACCATTTACAACGGCGCGGCTGACAACGCTTCGGGCACAGCGGCGCTGCTCGAAATGGCCCGTGCGTTTTCCGAACTACGTCCTACGCCCCGGCGCTCGCTTCTGTTTATTGCTGTTACCGGGGAAGAAGAAGGCTTGCTGGGTTCCGATTATTACGCACGCAACCCCACGGTGCCGATGACACAGATCGTGGCCAACATCAACATGGACGAGGTCTCTTTTCTCTATGATTTCAAAGATATTGTGCCGCTGGGAGGCGAGCACTCGAGCCTGGGGGCGGTCGCGGACGATGTGGCCCGGCACATGGGTCTGACGGTGAGCCCGGATCCCCTGCCGGAAGAAGTTTATTTCGTGCGCAGCGACCAGTATTCCTTCATCCTCCAAGGCGTTCCAGCTTTGTACATCGAAGAAGGACTGCAAACGGTGAATCCCGCTCTCGATGGCAAGAAGATGCAGTTCGACTGGGAAGTTCAACGTTACCACCAGCCCAGTGACGACATGAGTCAGCCCTTCGACTTCAACGCGACCGTCAAGTGCACTCGCGTAGATCTAGCCGCGGGTTATGAGATCGCGCAGCAGACGGAGCGTCCCCACTGGAATGCTGGGGATTTCTTCAACAAGTTCACCAAGCTGGCGCATTAACGTAGGCGCGAGCGTCCGGCTCGTGCTGCATCGTTCTTGCCGCTGCTGCACGAGCGCGAGCGCTCGCGCCTACATGTCATTCCGTGAGGGAACAGCCGCAGTTTGCGGGCGGGACGCGCGCCTTCAGGAACTCGGAGATGCGCTGGTAGGCGTCAATCTGGTTCTCGACCCGGGCGAAACCGTGGCCCTCGTTTTCGTACACTTTATATTCCGCCACTCCCCCGCGCTTCTTGACGGCATCCACCACCTGCTGGGCTTCCTCCTTGGGGCAGCGCGGATCGTTGCCGCCGGCCAGCAACAGCAACGGCGCTTTGATGTGGTCGACAAAGAAAATCGGCGAACGATCGCGGAACAGGTCTTTGTTGTGCTCCAGGTCGCCCATAGTGGCGAGATCGGATTGTTGCAGCACCGGATCTTCGTTGGCGATTTCCGTGAACCAGTTGACGAAGGGAACAATGGGAACGCCCGCTGCCCAAACGTCGGGAGCCTTGGTCACGCCCATCATGGTCATGTAGCCACCGTAGCTTCCGCCCATCACGACCAGCTTCTTGGGGTCTGGATAGCCGGTCTGTTTGATCCAATCAGCAGCGGCGAGAACGTCCTGCAGATCGCCTCCGCCCATGTCAAACAGGTTGGCGTGCTGAAATTCTTTGCCGTAGCCGGTAGATCCGCGATAGTTGGGCGCGATCACCATGTAGCCCTGATTGACCATGTGCTGGATGATGCGGCTGAACGAATTCACGCTCTGCGACGTTGGGCCGCCATGAACGTAGACCACAGCTGCGTTCTGACCGCTGCGCGCCATGTTGTAAGGCACGTATACGAAGGCGGAGATGGTCCACTTGCCGTCGCGGCTGGGATAGTGCACCAGGAACGGCTCGACCATATCCTCGGAGTGCACACCTGCCATCAGTGAATTCGTGATCTGTTGCGACTTGCCGTTGGCCACGGAGTAAACCCAGACATCGTTGGGAGATGTCGGGCCGTTGTGATAGTAGAGCAGGCGTGCGCCATCGCGAGTGAAGGCAGACTCCGCGCCACCTAACCGGTTTACACCTTTGGGCAGTGGCAGGGAAGTGGTCTTCCCGGAAGCGAGGTTGTGCACGTAGATGTCGGTCGTGCCGTCGACGTTCGCGGTCCAGGTAACGGACTCACCGTCAGGAGAAAAATTGCCGCCTTCGATTTCCCATTTGTCCCGGGTGAGCCAGTCTATTTTCTTTGTGGTGATGTCGAGTACACCAACGTTGTCGTAGCCATTGCCGGTGTTCGAGGTGATCAGCAGGCGTTTGCCGTCTGGAGAGAAATCGTTGGCAGCGTAGACCGCTTCGCCTTGATGCGGTGTGAGCAGGGTGCTTTGGCCAGTGGCGACTTCGGCGACGAAGATATTGGAGTCTGTGCCCTTGGCCTGGTGCTGGGTATAGGCGATCGATTTGCTATCGACGGACCAGATGGGATTCACGGCCATCTTGTCTTTGGATGTGCCGGTGGTCAGGTGCTTGGTGTCGCGCATCAGGGTGTCGAAGATATCGATTTCGAACACCGACGATGTCTTGGGTTTAACCGTATAAGCCAGATAGCGGCCGTTGGGCGACCAGGTCGGACTCTCTTCCGAGATTTCGCGCGTGTTCGTGATGTTTACTACCTGCCCGGTTTTCGGCGAGACGAAGAAAATGTCCCACTGTTCGTCGCCGTCGTAATCGGAGATATAGGCGATCCATTTGCCGTCGGGCGACCACGTGAGATGCGTTTGGCGCTGATCGCTGACCGTAAGTTGCGTGGGCCATCCGCCTTCAGCGGGCACCACCCAAATGTTGTTGCGGCCGCTGGTGTTGGAAACGAAGGCGATGGTCTTGCCGTCCGGCGACCAGGTGGTGGCCCCCACCGATCGCGTCATGTAGAGCCTCTCGATGGAAAGGCTCTGCTGGTTCTGTTCCACATTTGCGTTGGGCTTGCTGGTGATCTGCTTGGGATCGGTAAGCGCATGCGGTGCGGGCAAGTTTTGAGGCAGGCTGAGAGTGCACATAAAAATGACAATAGCAAACAGTATGAGAGTGCGCATTGACGGTAGGAAAAGTGTAGCAGAGGTTTTTGTCATCCTCGGCGCACCTCGGGATGACATTTACTTTGCGTTTTTGTGGATCTCGACAGTGCTCCAGGTTTTGTCGGCGGCGTGGCAGATGTTTTCTAGCGGGCAATCCGCGCATTTCGGGCTGCGGGCGATACACAGTTTGCGGCCGTGCCAGATGATCTGATGAGAGAACAGCGTCCACTTCTCTCGTGGAATGACTTGCATCAAGTCTTGTTCGATTCTCTTTGGGTCATCGTTGCGGGTGAGTTCGAGACGGCGGCTGATGCGGTGGACGTGCGTGTCCACAACTACGCCTTCGTTCTTCTTGAACCACGTGCCCAGCACTACGTTGGCAGTTTTTCGCGCTACTCCAGGAATAGTCAGAAGCTGGTCCATCTGATCGGGAACCTTTCCGCCGAAATCACGCATGATCATTCTTGCCGCGCCGACCACGGACTTCGATTTGTTTCGGAAGAAGCCGGTCGAGCGAACATCGGGCTGGAGTTGCTCGGGCTCGAGCGCGGCGAAATCCTGAACCGTGGGATATTTTCTGAACAACTCGGGTGTAACCATGTTTACCCGAACGTCGGTCGACTGGGCGGAAAGGATGGTCGCGACCAGCAACTCCCATGCGCTCTTGTGATGCAAGGCGCAGGTGACGGCGGCATAGAAAGTGTCGAGCTGCTTGAGAATCTCCTGCACGCGGCCGGGGGCCGTGGGATGGTAGGCTTTGCCTCGAGCCGGAGCGGGGGCGGTCGCACGAACCTTGTTGGGAGGGGCGCCCTCGCCCGTCCGGGGCGTCCGCAGGGCGCCTGGTTTTTTGGCAGCAGCGGCCTTGCGGATGCCTTCGTGACGTCCAGTCTTGGCGGGTTGACGTGGGGTGATGCCGCGAGGCATGCGGGCTCCTCAAAATGGAGGGTCAATCTTAGCAAATTGCCTGAGATGGGGACTGTGGGCTGATCCCGAACAAGAGGCGGCCGTCCGGCGGACGGCCTGGACGGGTCGGAGACCCGTCCCCACAGAGTCTTTGCCTCCACACAGTTCTGCTCCCGCACACTCCTTTTGCCCATCCTTTCGTAACGCTGCGGAACCACGGGGCTAATTGACGCACTGCGGCTGTCCCGGTACCCTGAAAGAGATTTCCAGCGAACGCAGGAGTTTGACGTGGCGGTGAAGTCCATTCAACTCGGGCAGGTTTGGCGGAACGATACGGATGGCCAGGACTATCTTGTCACGAAGATGTACAGCGAAGTGTTCACTCAATATGCCGTGCTGCGACCGGCTGGTTTGTCAGCGCCCGATGTGCCTACGGTGCGGGTGAAAGTGGCCAAGAACGCCAGCGGCGCCTCCTTGCCCGGATACACATTTACCCAAGAAGGGGCATTCTGAGTCCTGTCGTCCATTGGGCGGCCCGGCGGGTAAAGAAACCGTTCCCCGCACCAGCGATCCCCGTTTAACATGTTTTCCGCATGACCGAAAAAATCCTTGCGGTTTTGTTTGTCTTCATCAAATCCGTGGTGGCAGCCACCGGCTACGGCGGTGTTGCCCTGCTGATGGCGATCGAGTCGGCGTGCATCCCTTTGCCTTCAGAATTAATCATGCCATTCGCGGGATACCTGGTATATGAGGGATCGATGAAGCTGCTGTGGGTGGCGACGGCGGGCGCCATCGGCTGCAACTTCGGATCACTCGTGGCCTATGAAATTGGCTGTTACGGCGGGCGGCCGCTGGTGGAGAAATATGGCCGCTGGATTCTGATGGGCCGCCGTGAACTGGACTGGGCCGACCGCTTCTTTTTACGCTGGGGATACCTAGCCGTGCTCATCGGGCGGATGCTGCCCGTAGTCCGGACCTTCATCGCTCTGCCGGCGGGAGTCGCTCGCATGCCGCGCGGACGTTTCCACATTTATACTTTTCTGGGTTCCTGGCCGTGGTGCCTATTGCTTGCTTATCTCGGTCTGAAGCTCGGCGAAAACTGGCGGACATTGGGTAAATATTTCCATCAGCTTGATCTGGTCATTGGACTCGCACTGGCCGCAGCTATCATCTGGTTTGTCTGGTCACACTGGCAGAACCGGATGCGGACGGAGTAGAAGACACCTAGAATCATTTCCGGTTTGTGATGTTAGATTGCGATTGACCCGCTGCCTGAGTGAAAAATCTACAATCTAAATTTGCAATCCGCGATGTCTTAGGAGATCAATCGTGAAACGTCTCATCCTTATGCTCGTTGTGTTGATGATGGGTGTGATCGCCTGCGTTGCGCAGAGCGCCGCCGCCGCGCCGGGCCAGCCCTATGCGATCGAGTACTACTACAAAACCAAGTGGGGACATGCGGATGAGTTCCTGCGGTTGTTCAAGAAGAACCACTATCCCCTGCTCAAGAAGGAAGTCGAGATGGGGCGCATGGTCAAAGTATGGATGGATCAGCCGCGCTATCACACTACCGAAGACGGGCGTTGGGACTACCGCGTAACCATCGTGTTCAAGAATTCCACCGTGGCCAATGAGCCGTTTGAGGAAGATGCTTTGAAGAAGCAGCTCTGGCCCGATCAAGCGGCCTACGAGCGCGAGGAGCAGCGCAGGTTTGAGATTCTCGATGCGCACTGGGACTTGCCGGTGAAGACATTGGATTTGGAGAAATGATTTGGAGAAAATGACGACTTGACCACGCAGGAAAGTAGCGCCGGCGTCCAGCCGGCGGTCCGATGGACGTCCCGCCCACTCATCGGGCCGCCCGCAGGCCGGCTCTACTTGAGTAGCCCTTTGCCTTAACCCACGAGGTTGCCATTCGCGCTGTATCCGCAGCCGTTCACTGGTCGCGCGGTTGCAAATGCCGACCCAATACGAGAACATACGAAGTTCGCCTTACATTCTCAACGGAAACTATAAGGAAGCAGCTTGAAGATGCCGACGCGGCCGAAGAACGCAACCACCAGGACAAAGACGGAGTCGACGCAGCACAGCGGCGAGATCCAGACGCCCAGAGGCAAGCTGGGAATTATGATTCCCGGCATGGGCGCGGTGGCCACGACGTTTGTTGCCGGAGTGGAAGCAGTGCGCAAGGGCATTGCTAAGCCTATCGGATCGCTGACCCAAATGGGGACGATCCGGCTGGGCAAACGCACCGATGCACTTTCGCCAAAGATCAAGGAATTTGTTCCTCTGGCGTCACTCAATGACCTGGTCTTTACCGGTTGGGACATTTTCGAAGATAACATGTACGCAGCTGCGTCAAAAGCCGGCGTCCTGGAACGTGATCTGCTCGAGCAGATCAAGCCCTTTCTCAGTTCCATAACGCCGCGCAAAGCGGTCTTTGACCATAACTATGTGAAGAAGATCGACGGCCCGAACGTCAAAAAAGGCAAGAACAAGATGGACCTGGCGGAACAGGTGCGGGCCGACATGCGGGAGTTCAAGAAAACTTCCGGCGCTTCCCGGCTGGTCACCATCTGGTGCGGCTCGACGGAATCGTTTATTGAACCGACCGCCGCCCACCAGTCGGTGAAGGCATTCGAGAAATCGTTGGCCCAAAACGATGAGATGATCGCGCCTTCGATGATTTACGCCTACGCGTCGCTGATGGAGGGTGTGCCCTTCGCCAACGGAGCCCCCAACCTGACCGTGGATCTCCCCGTGATGCAGCATTTGTCGCGTGAGAACTCGGCGCCCATATGCGGCAAGGATTACAAGACTGGGCAGACGCTGATCAAGACCATTCTGGCGCCTGGATTCAAGGCGCGAATGATCGGGCTGAACGGCTGGTTCTCAACCAATATTCTCGGCAATCGCGACGGCGAGGTGCTGGAGGATCCGGGGTCGTTCAAAACCAAGGAAGAGTCCAAGCTGTCGGTGCTCGAGCACATTCTGCAGCCGGAGCTTTATCCGGAACTGTACGGCAAGTTCACCCACAAGGTCCGTATTAACTACTACCCGCCGCGCGGGGACAACAAAGAAGGCTGGGACAATATCGACATCTTCGGATGGCTGGGCTATCCCATGCAGATCAAGGTTGATTTCCTGTGCCGCGACTCGATTCTGGCTGCGCCCCTGGTGCTGGATCTGGTGCTGTTTCTTGACCTGGCGCAGCGCAGCAAGCAGCTGCGCGGACTGGGAATCCAGGAGTGGCTGAGCTTTTACTTCAAGTCGCCCATGAGCGCGCCCGGGCTTTATCCCGAGCACGATCTGTTTATTCAGTTGATGAAGCTGAAGAACACTCTACGGCACTTGAAGGGCGAGGAATTGATCACGCACCTGGGACTGGAATACTACTGAGTTGGACACGAGACATTAGACCGCAGGGCCTTAAGGAGATCAGGGAATGGCGACAAAGATTGCGAAAACAGCGGATCGTAAAAAAGAAATGGACACCACCAAGAGCACGGATTGTCCCAAGTGTGGCAAGCCTACGCGTATCGTGAAGCGGGTGAAGGATCGTGAGCGCGGCGTTCCCGGAGGGATTTTTATTTCCTGCTCGGCCTGCGAATTTTACGAGAAGCTCTAGCCGTCTTGGAAAGCGGGTGAAGGGTAATTGAATCAAACGGCGCAGGTTCGCCCCTCACTCAGGACGGGCTGAACTCCCGGCTGTAGAGTTTGTCGCACAAACATTCTTTCACCCTTTCAGGACTGTGTAATTTTTCACTTTTCACCCGGGGCTCCATTCTTACGCCGCTTCGCGGCTAGACGCTGACTGCCAGGCTCATTTGCTCGAGGATGGACCGGGCTTCCAGGGCAGGATCCGGGGCCGCGGTGATGGGGCGCCCGACCACGATGTAGGTGGCGCCGGCTGAGATGGCTTGGGTGGGCGTGACAACCCGGGTTTGATCGGCGTGATCCTTGCCCGCCGGGCGCACGCCCGGAGTCACAATCAAAAAATGCTTACCCAATTCAGCGCGTAGCTCGGCAGCTTCGAGCGCGGACGCAACCACGCCCTGACAGCCGCTGGTGAGGGCCAACCCAGCCAGACGCAACACCTGGTCGCCCACGTAGCCGCGCACGCCGACCTGGTGGAGATCCTGATCGTCCATGCTGGTCAGCACGGTGACCCCCAGAAGCATCAAGGCCGGGTTCACGCTACGGGCAGCTTCCACCGCGGCGCGGATCATCTTGCCTCCGCCGGCGGCGTGAATAGTGAGCATGCTGACGCCAAGCCCGGCAGCTTCGCGCACTGCGGCGGCAACCGTGCTGGGAATGTCGTGATATTTCAGGTCCAGAAAGACCCGCCGGCCCGAGGCCACAAGGTCGCGCACCACTCCGGGCCCTTCGGCGGTGTAAAGCTGCATACCTACTTTGTAGGTCAAAGCGGATACGCCCACGGCCGCCACGATCTTCTGAGCGGCGGCCGCGGATGAAACATCCAAAGCGACGATCAGATTCTGTCTCGGATCGTACATCCTAAGGAAGTGTAAGGGATTTTGAGCTTGCGGGCTAGTATTGCAGAGCTGCCATCATTTGCGGTTGGGCGGTCTTCGTCGTCCGGTTGTTTACGACGTCCAGGCGCACTCGCTGCAAGCCTTTCGAGTCGAAGTGGAGTACGCGCGCGGTGTTGTACGAGAGATCGATGATCCGCCCTGGCACGATCGGCCCGCGGTCATTGATACGCACCACTACTGCCCGCCCGTTGCGCAGGTTAGTGACCCGCACCCAGCTACCCAGGGGTAAGGTAGGATGCGCGGCCGTCAGATCGTACATGTCGTAGGGCTCACCGCTAGCCGTGGCTCGGCCCTGAAAGTAGCTTCCGTACCACGACGCCGTCCCAATTTGATACGGTTTGGTCCGGGCTGTCTTGCCCGGCAGGACCGCTGCTGCCTTACTTTGGGTGTTCACGGACTCCGATTTGTTTGGTCGCTGAGCCGCCCCTAGGCTGACGACCATTAAAACCGTCGCCAGTATATGAGCTATATGTCCTCGCATTGTCACCTCACATCTCTTAGTCGTTCCTCCCCTACCGTCGCCAAGGATTCGACAAGGCTACCGGGCGAGGTGCCACCTGTCAACCCGGATTTCCCTGTAGCAAGATGCTTATCTAGTAATGGATATCTTACGTAACATACTGTTAATCTTGACTGATGCTACCCATATTGCTGCAGTCAATGACCTTATATGTTTACATAATAGTAAATACAGCCAAAAGTGTACAGGTCGGAAATTCTTACCTCATATTCATTTTCAATGGGTTACGAGCATTACCACAGTTTGCGCCAAGGTAATGTTCAAGTGCGGCGCGCGTTCTCGCTCGCGCGGCAGTGCCATCGACGACGCCTCACGAGCGGAGCGCTCGCGGCTCCATTTCGCCAGAGTTTGACAGGTTGCCACTTTCCGTTACATTGCCTGTATGGTCCCGTCTCCCCCCGTGGTTCTAACGATAGCCGGGTTCGACCCCTCTTCGGGGGCGGGAGTGACGGCGGACGTCAAGACCATCGCCGCCCATGGCTGCTACGGCGTGGGTTGCATTACAGCTTTGACCGTCCAGTCGACGGCAGGGGTTCGGCGGGTGGAAACGATCAGCCCGGAGACGGTGACTGACACCCTCGAGGAGCTCAGATCTGACCTGGAAATTTCTGCGGTCCATATCGGCATGTTGGGGTCGGGGAAAGTGGTTCGGGCGGTGAGTGATTTTCTGGAAAAGGCAGGGCTGGGCAATATTGTGCTCGATCCGGTTATCAAGTCGTCTTCCGGGCGTGACCTGATTGATGCTGCGGGTGCGCGCTTTCTGGTCGAACGGCTGCTCCCCCTGGCCACAGTCATTACGCCGAATGTAGATGAAGCTGCGGACCTGACCGGACTGTCGGTCGCGAATCTCGAGCAGATGCGGTTGGCTGCCACCAGGCTCCACGCGATGGGTGCTGCCAGCGTGGTCATCACTGGCGGTCATCTGGAGAAGGCAATTGACCTGTTGAGTTTCACCAGCCGGAGGGGCGCGGAACAGGAGGTTTTCAAATCCGACCGGCTCAAGTCGAACTCTACCCACGGCACTGGCTGCGCATTCGCCACCGCAATGGCATGCCATCTGGCGCGCGGCCGTGGATTACCGGAAGCCGTGCTGCTGGCGAAAGCGTATGTCGCAGCCGCGATTGCCAATGCCCATCCTCTGGGACGGGGCGTCGGGCCGGTGCATCATCTGTATCGTATGCATCAGCAGAGGCGGGTCGTGATCAACGATCCCAAGGCGACGGATTAGCCCACCACAAACCCCGTAGGGGCGCGTGCCTCACCCGCCCGGCCGAGGGCGTCCCGGGCCTATGCAGAGCGTGGCGATTCCTTGGGTCTGCGGGGTTTTAACGCTTCGAGTCGGGGGACTTTTTTAATAGCAGGCCGGCGGCGAAGGCTGCGATTGCACCCAGGAGCCACTGCATCCGGAAGAGCTGCACGGCTTGAAAATCGTTGAAGGTTTGAACACTGTAGATCATGCCGACGGCGATACCGGCTATCAGCAGGCACGCCATTCCGACGACGAACGCGACCAACGAAGCGGTAGACAGTCCCAGTGTCCGCTTGATGTTATGGAACTGTAGGTAGAGTGTCCAGTGCGCGGCCGCTGAGGTCCGCGCTTCGCGAGCAGCCCCGCAGGTGTGGCAGAAAAGCGAGCCGACCATGAACTCGGTTGCACAACCGTCACAGACTTCCGCCATGCCGGCGCGGGCAGCTTCAGCCGCGACTACGGGGGGCCGCCAGAACTCATGTTGCGCATCATGGACTACGTCGGCCATAAAAATCCTCGCTTTTGCACATCGCAAGCCGGTGACCATTAGGTGAAACTCGGTAAGTCATTGAAACACCGGTTGTTTGGCAACTGAACTTGGACGCAACCGTCGCAAACTGGGCAAGAATTACCGCTCGCACTAGGAAAGATGCGCTCGAATGATGATGACAAAGATAATTCTGAACGCTGATTATAGGCATACTTTCCTTGCGCTGCGGCTCGGAGAGTCTTAACTTTTGTGGTTCGCGGCAGTCGATCGCTGGGCTTCAGGTAAACTAAAGTTCAGCGCCCCACGAGAAAGAATTGCTTTTCCCGCTTCCACGCCGCGTCGCTGTTCTGGTTAGTCTCCTGCTGGCTGCGTACGCGATGGCGGCGGCGCCAGACTCGAACTCTGAATCGCTTGCCTTTCGCCCTCACGATCCCCTGAATCTGACCGCGTTCAGCCACTTCTACAACCTTGACTATGACCGCGCGGTGCAGGAGTTCGAACAGGTACTGGGACGGCACCCGGACGATCCCTTCGCGGTCAATCATCTTCTGACCGCGACCTTGTTCCGCGAGCTCTATCGCATGGGTGTGTTGAACACAGGCGAGTACGCCAACGACACTTTCATTTCCGCGCCTCACCGTCCGGCGGATCCAAAGGTCAAGCAGCAGATTAACGATCTGGTGAACCAGGCACTGCGCTTAGAGGAGAAGCGGCTGGCAGCGAATCCGAACGACGTGGAAGCGCTATACGCGCGGGGAGTGACTCGAGCTCAGTTCGCTACCTACATTGCGCTGATCCAACGCGCCTGGTTTTCAGCCTTGCGGAATGCAGTGGGGGCGCGCCGCGATCATGAACGCGTACTCGAACTTTCTCCGTCAACAGTTGAGGCCAAGCTGATCGTGGGGGCACACAACTACGTGGTGGGAAACCTGCCCTGGGGAGTGAAGGCCGCGGCTTCGATGGTTGGATTGGGAGGAAATAAGGACAAGGGCCTCCAGTATCTGAAAGAGTGTGCCGAGGGCAACGGTGAGACCAGCATCGATGCGCAGATTCTGCTGGCGGTATTTCTGCGCCGCGAGCACCGCTACGACGAAGCCTTGCCGATTGTGCGCGAGCTGGTGCTGCGCTTTCCGCAGGATGTATTGCTGGCGCTCGAGGAAGGCCACCTGTTGCGGGCGGCCGGCCGGAATCAGGAGGCCGCAGAGGTTTACCGAAGAATCTGGCAGGCAGGAAGAGAAGGACACTATCCCGGACTGCACTATGAAATCGCAGACCTCAGCCTGGGCGACTTGCTGCGCAGCGAGAAGGACTATAGCGGAGCAGCGGCGGCTTACGAACAGGTAGGACAGGCCCCGCAAGCTGATTCGGAGGCTTTGCAGAAAGCCAATCTGGGAGCCGGGGAGATGTACGATCTATTGCAGAAGCGTGATCTTGCCCTGGCGAAATATCAGGCTGTGTTGGCGGCCGATGCCAGCACGGCACCGGCCGAGACAGCGCGCAAACGGATGAAAGAGGCCTATCGGGAGAACTGAATGGGGAACCTTTAGGTTCCCTGGCCCGTATCTCAAGCGGGAGGAGACTATGTATTGCAACTACTGTGGCAAGGTCATTCAGGACGATGCCAGCCATTGCGCGTATTGTGGAAGCGTATCGGAAGCGTGATCGCGCGCCAGCGTTTAATACGACCTCGCGGGGATCGCAAGATTGCTGGAGTGTGTGCCGGGTTCGCGGAATATTTTGATCTCGATGTGACTTTGGTCCGGCTGGTGTGGCTGGTGGTGGGTGTGATGACCGGAGTTGGGTTGCTGTCCTATCCCATCGCCTGGATCGTCATGCCGGAAGAGCCGTTGAGAGTCGAAGCGGCGACTGGTTACCCTGCGGCTTCCTAGCTCACAGCGTTTTTGCGGTTTTCGACTAGCGGATGATCCACATCCAGAGTGGCGAGGCCGAGATTGCTTACCAGGTGCTGGGAAGCGGTGCGCCGCTCTTGTTGCTTCATCCCTTTCCTGTCCATCATGAATTCTGGTTACCTGCGCTGCAGGCCCTCACTTCTCGCTTTCAGCTGATCCTACCCGACCTGCGCGGGCATGGGGAATCGGGCGTGGGCGAAGGCCCGGCCACTATGGCAAAGCATGCGATCGATATTGCCCGCATTTTGGATCACGCGGAGATTGGGCGCGTGCCCCTTGTGGGAGTCTCCATTGGCGGCTATGTATTATTTGAGTTCTGGCGGCGATATCGCGGGCGGGTGGCGGCGCTGGCATTGTGCAATACAAAAGCGTCGGCTGATTCTCCCGAGGCTAAGGCGGGGCGCTTGCAGGCTGCCGCCGATGTCCTGGAACGCGGGACTGAGTCCTTCTTCGAGAGCATGGTTCCAAAATTAATCGGCCAGACTACGCGCGACAGTCGTCCGGATCTGGTAGATGGCGCGTTGCGCATGATGAGAAAAATGTCAGCTGGGAATGTCGCCCAGGTGCAACGAGGCATGGCTGAGCGACCGGACTCAGTGCCGGATTTGAAGATGATCAATGTTCCGACTTTACTCGTGACCGGGGATGAAGACATCCTGACCGGCCCTCCGGAAGCAGAGTTGATGCGACGAAATATTGCCGGCAGCGAATTGAAGATCATCCGGCAGGCCGGCCATTACTCGCCCTGGGAACAAGCCACGGAAGTAGGTAAACTGCTGCGCCAGTTCTTCGACAATGTAGGCGCGAGCGTCCCCGCTCGTGCGTAGCCGTCCGTGGCGCTGCAGCACGAGCGAGGGCGCGCCTACATTGGGTTTGTTACAATTCTCTCGCCATGTCCTCCAACCCAACAATCGATACATTGCTGGTTCCCAAGAAGATGGTGGTCAACGCCAAAGGCGACGGGCCCGCTCTGGATATCAGCGGGGCGGCCAGCCGTGTTTTTCTTTTGACCCTGGACATCACCGACATCATCGAGCAGGAAGCTTTGGACGTGAGCATCTCCGGCTCCGCCGACGGTTCGGCGTGGGACGCGAAACCCCTGACGGCGTTTCCCCAGAAGTTTTACCGCGGCCAGCATCCGCTGCTGCTCGATCTGACTGGTCATGCCGGGGCGAAGTTTATCCGCGCGCACTGGGAGCTCAACCGCTGGGGCCGGGGCACGGAGACCCCGATGTTTGAATTCCATCTCGCCATCCGGGAAGTGCCGCCGGATATTCTGAAGGAAGCTACGGCTGAGGCCAAAGCATTGGCGTAAAGATTGCAGATTTCCGATTGTAGAGTCCAGATTTCTAATCGAAAATATGCAGCGCTGAAACGCATGCCGCGCCACACCAAGAGATTCAGCCATCAGCGATGAATTTGGTCCCTCCCATCGTTATACGTCCCGCCCGAAATGTCGCCGGATGCTTGCGTCTGCCTGGGGACAAGTCGATTTCGCACCGCTATGCCATGCTGGCCGCCATCGCCGAAGGGTCTACACACCTAGAAAATTTCTCTACGGGCGCGGACTGCGCCAGCACGCTGGGCTGCGTGAAGGCCTTGGGTGTCGCGGTGGAACGCAGCGAAAACCGCGTTGTGATTCACGGTCGCGGCCAAAAATTGCAGTCTCCGACAGGGCCTCTCGATTGTGGCAACTCTGGTTCGACGATGCGCATGCTGAGCGGGATCCTGGCGGGACAGGAGTTCAGCAGCGAGCTTACTGGCGATGAATCGCTTTCGCGACGTCCCATGGCGCGAATTATGGCACCGCTTGAAATGATGGGGGCGAAGATCACAGCCCAGAACGGCGGGCGCCCTCCGCTGCGCGTCACGGGTGGAAAGCTGAGAGGGATCCGCTACAACATGCCGGTGGCTAGCGCGCAGGTGAAATCCTGTGTGCTTTTTGCCGGGCTCTTCGCAACCGGGGAAACAAGTGTCGTCGAACCCGTGCGGACTCGCGATCACAGCGAACTGGCGCTGCGGGCCTTTGGGGCCGAGCTCGCGCCGGCGGGCGCTGAGATCACGATCGCAGGCGGACAAAAGTTGAAGGCCATCGCAGCTGTGATACCGGGCGATATTTCGAGCGCTGCGTTCTTCCTGTGTGCGGCGGGACTGTTTCCGGGATCGCAACTGACGATCGAGGATGTGCTGATGAATCCGACCCGGGCGCGCCTTCTGGATATTCTGATCCTGATGGGAATTGGAATCTCCGTTACCCAGCTGGAAGAGCAGCACGGCGAATTGCGCGGGACGGTGAAAGTGGAAGGGCGCGCGCTGAAAGGGGGCACGATTGCCGGCGCCGATGCGGCCGCGCTGATCGACGAAATTCCAGCGCTGGCCGCCATTGCGCCTTACACCGCAGGCGGGGTCGAGATTCGGGATGCGCGCGAGTTGCGGATAAAAGAGTCGGATCGAATTGCGGCCATCGCCGCCAACCTCCGTGCCATGGGAGCGCAGGTGGAAGAACGGGATGATGGATTGAAGATTCCTGGAGGCCAGAGATTGCGCGGCGCGGAAATTGATTCGTTGGGCGATCATCGCATCGCCATGGCATTCGCGGTGGCCGCGCTGCGAGCGGACGGGGAGACGCGGATTCGGGGAGCGGAAGCGGCGGTTATTTCTTATCCCGGATTTTTCGACGCATTGGAGCGCGTTGCCGAACGTTGATGGGCTCCCCGTTCCTGGGCGGATAAGATGCCCGCCCGACAGCCGACGAGACGCCGCGCTACAGAACCCTAACTTCCTACGTACCTGGCATAGAGGCTGCGCGCGACCGCGGTGTCTGTGGTGCCCTTGATGATGGCTCGACCATCGGGAAACAGCGTCATCTCGTAGGGTTCGGGCCAGAATTTCAGCACGAAATCGTTGTGCCGCACCAGCCCATGCGGTTGGAGGCGAACGCTTACCTCTACGAAATCGATCGGCCGATGGCGCTCGTGGATCTGCACGGAGTTTCGTCCGCAGAGGGTGATGTGCGGACGGCCTTTCCCTGCGAGATGGACAAAGTCGCGCTCACCGCAGGCGCGACACCCGGGGCGCGGGTTTCCGGTTGCGACTTCGGCGCGTTCGTTGCGCCAGACGTCGAAGGAAAGCAGAGTCCGGCGGAGCTGCTGATCAGCGCCCACGACCAGCTTGATGGCTTCCGTAGCAGAAATAGAGGCGGCCAGGTTTACCGCGGAGTTCAGAATTCCGGCGGTCTCGCAGGTTTCGAAGGGCCCCCGAGGTTGATCGGGGAACAGACATACCAGGCAGGCGGTCTTTCCCGGCAGCACATTCAAAGTGACGCCGTAGCTGCCGACGGCCGCGGTGTAGATCCAGGAGACGGAAGTCTTGACCGCAAAATCATTGATGAGATACCGAGTTTCGAAATTGTCGGTGCCGTCGAGAACCAATTGCATTCCGTCCAGCAGGGTCCCGATGTTTGCGGGAACGAGATCGGCAACCGCGGGTTCAATTACAATTTGAGAATTGAAGGCAGAAATCTTGCGGGCGGCGGCGATCGCCTTGGGCAGCGATTGGGCCGCGTCGGCTTCATCGAACAGGGACTGGCGTTGCAAGTTACTGGGCTCAACGTAGTCACGATCGATGACGCGAATAGTGCCCACGCCAGCGCGGGCCAGCAGGGAAGCCAGGGCGGAGCCGGTGGCACCGCACCCGACCAGCGCGACCCGGGCGGTTGCCAGCTTCTGCTGCCCTTCAGAGCCGATTCCAGGGAAAAGCACCTGCCGCGAATATCTTTCTTCCAGTTCCAAAGAGATCACCAGTTCCAGGGGTGCAAACCTTTATTATAGGTGCCGCTTACATTCCCAGGCCAAATGCAACACTGCCTGATGCCCGTTCATCGAACCTTTATCACCTGCATGCGCGAGGAGCCGGTTTGCGTTTAGAGGGAGCGATTGGGACAACCCTGACAGGGCTGGCGCTCGCGGCCGTGCTGTGCCTAAAGGCAGGGGCGCAATCGCCTCCGCGGCAGGGATTACCCGAAGCTTCCCCCCTTGCGCAATCGCCAGCACTGCCTGGGGGTGGGGGAATGGCTGGGTACGAGGGCCTGATCGTCGAGAAGATTGATTTTCCCGATCTGCCCTCTGCGAATACGAAGCGTCTGCTGGACTTGATTCCGCAAAAGGTCGGTGCTCCCTTGGAGCACGAGGAGGTGCGCGAAAGTATTCAGGCACTGTATGCCACCGGACGTTTTGCGGATATCCAGGCTGAGGCCGAGCAAACTGCGGACGGCCGGGCTGCATTGACCTTTCGCGTGCGCGCCAATTTCTTTGTGGGCGAGATTTTCGTAACCGGCGAACCGAATCCTCCGGCTGCCAATCAGGTGGTGAACGCATCGAAGCTCCAGTTGGGGGAGTTGTTCACGCAGGAGAAGATGGATGGCGCGTTGACCAGCATCAAACAACTGATGGAGCAGAACGGCTACTACCAGTCCAACATTAGCGACGAGCAGCAGCCCCAGGCCGAAACCCAACAGATGAATATCGTGCTCCACATCGCCGCTGGACCTCACGCCAGGGTCGGCCGCATAACCGTGACCGGCCAGGCAGGATTTTCGGAGGGGCAGATTCGTGATATTGCCAAGATGCACCCTGCCGACTACGTCACCGTGCAGCGGGTCAGCCGAGCGCTCGACCGCCTGCGGAAAAAATATCAGAAGCAAAACCGCCTCTTGTCTCAGGTCGCCATCTCCAGCCGGACCTATCGTCCGGCAACCAATACCGTGGATTACGCCTTCGAAATCGAGCCCGGACCGAAGGTTCAGATCGTGGTCGAGGGCTTCAAGATCAGCCGCTCTCAGCTCAAGAAGAGCGTCCCAGTCTATGAGGAAAATGCGCTCGACGATGACTTGCTGAACGAAGGCCGGCGCAACTTGCTCAACTATATCCAGGGGCTGGGTTACTTCGACGCTAAAGTCACGGTGCAAAAGAACCCTGCTTCCGCTGGTGAAATGCGGGTCACCTATGACATCGACGCCGGCGACCGGCACAAGCTGTTGAAGCTGGCGATCACCGGCAACAAGGGTTTCAGCCAGGAACTGATTCGATCACGGATGCAAATCCAGGCTGCCGGCCGGTTTCTGGCGCACGGCCGTTACAGCCAGTCGCTGCTTAGCGCGGACGTTCGCAACCTTATCGCCAATCCGTATCAGGCAAACGGTTTTCTGCAAGTGAAAATTACGCCCAAGGTGGAAGACAACTATCAAGGTAAGCAAAACGACTTGGCCATCACGCTGCAGATCGAAGAGGGTCCCCAGACGATGGTGGGAAGCCTGGAGCTCGCCGGAAACGAAACGAAAATGGCTAGTCCGTTCCCCGATCTCAACATTTCTCCCGGACAGGCTTTTGGCTATTCCAAGGTCAACGAGGATCGCGAAATTGTTCTGAACTATTACTTCAACAACGGATTTCCCAATGCCACGTTCGAGGTCGCGGCCAAGCCTTCGGCCAGCAACCCGCTGCTTATGGATGTTACATACACCATCCATGAAGGCGACCAGGTCATGGTGGACCAGGTGTACACGGCCGGACTCAATCACACTCGTCCGGTTATCGTGCAGCGCGAAATCCAGGTCAAGCCGGGCGACCCGCTGAGCCAGATCGACATGTTGAACACCCAGAAGGGTCTCTATGATCTGGGAATATTCAGCCAGGTGGATACGGCGGTGCAGAACCCGGAGAGCGGCGAGCGGGAAAAGAATGTGCTGGTGAACGTGCAAGAGGCCAAGCGCTACACGTTTAATTACGGCCTGGGGCTGGAATTCCAGACGGGACAGCCAAGCTCGAGCAACAACCAACCCCTGGGAGAGACGGGGGTCAGCCCGCGGGTTTCGTTTGGCGTGACCCGGCTCAACTTCCGCGGCCTCGATCACACCATTACGCTCAAGGCCAACGTAGGAGGCCTGCAGCAGCGGGGCCTGATTAGCTATGAAGCTCCACGCTGGTTCAACAATCCCAACTGGCGGCTTACCCTGACCGCTTTCTATGACAACACAGTCGACGTCACCACCTTCACGTCCCAGCGATTAGAAGGTTCAGTCCAGGCTCAACAAATCATTAACAAGACCAGCATCATGACCTACCGTCTTACCTACCGACGGGTGCGGGCAAGCAACATCCAGAACACCGTAAGCCAGGACCAGATTCCACTGCTCTCCCAGCCCACCCGGGTTGCGATTCCCAACTTCAGTTACATCCACAACAAACGCGACAATGATCTGGAGACCACCAAGGGAAACTACACCACGATTGACGGAGGCGTGGCAGACAGCCATTTTGGCTCGGAGACCGACTTCGGACGACTGCTGATCCAAAATTCCAGTTACTATGCCATCGGCAGGAAGCGGAACTCCGATCAGAAATTTGTGCTGGCGCGTTCCACGCGGATCGGACTGGAGACTCCGTTTGGCAACACTTTCATGCCCCAGCCTGGAGCGCAATGCAACGAGCCTCAGCCGGGACAGCCAGCGTGCCTTCCGCTGGCCGAGCGGTTTTTCGCCGGAGGCGGAAATTCACTTCGCGGATTCGGACTAAACCAGGCCGGACCGCGTGATCCGAAGACTGGCTTTCCGCTGGGCGGCACTGCGCTGTTTATCAACAGCATCGAACTACGCATGCCCCCGCCCACCCTGCCTTTCTTCCAGGACAACGTCAGTTTTGTGGTTTTCCACGATGCCGGGAACGTGTTTACCAACGGACATGACCTCACCCGCAACCTGCTGCACTGGTCTCAGAAGGACCCTCAGGTTTGCCTGCAAGAGGCCACCGCGAAGGAGTGCGACTACAACTACATTTCACATGCGATCGGGATCGGGGTGCGCTATAAAACACCTGTAGGGCCGGTGCGCTTCGATTTCGGATACAATTTGAATCCGCCCGCGTTCCCGGGCCAGACGACGACTGTGGTTAACGGCGTGACGAATACAGTCTTCGATCCCAAGCACGCGAGCCATTTCAATGTTTTCTTCAGCATTGGGCAGACCTTCTGATGGGACGCAAACTCTTTACGTTCGTCGGCACTTTGGTATTTCTGGCGATGACGTTTGCAGCCAGCCCAGGGGAAGTGATCGACCGCATTGTGGCCACCGTGAATGGCCACATCATTCTTTTGAGCGATTGGGAAGATTCGCTCCGCTACGAAGCCTTCAGCAGTGGCCGTCCGGTGGATCGTATGACGGCGGACGATCGAAAGTCTGCCCTCGATCACCTGATTGATCAGGAATTGCTGCGCGAACAACTGAAAGATTCAGATATCCAGCACGCCTCCCCGGAAGAAGTGGCTCAGCGTGTGGTGGAGATTCGCAAACAGTATGCGGAAGCCGAAACTGAGCTGGGCTGGCACAGGCTTCTCGACAGCTATCGACTCAAGGAGGAAAGTCTCAGGAGCCGTGTAGCGGCGGAACTCGACCTGATGCGACTGGTGGACGCACGGCTGCGCCCATCGGTCACGGTGGATTCCAAGAGCATCGAGAGCTACTACAACCAGGAACTCCTGCCTCAGCTCCGCCAATCGGGCGGCGAAAACGTTCCTCTCGTAGATGTCACCGCGAAAATCAGGGAACTCCTCACCCAAAAGAAGATCAGCCAACTGCTGACCGCATGGCTGCAGGACCTGCGGGCCGGAAGCGAAATCCGGCCCCAGGGACTGAGGGCCGGAGGCCGGAGCCAATGAGTGAGACCGGCGCGAAGCCGGGGCGGCGCCGGAGCTGGAAATATCTGTTGGGGCTGATGCTGGCGGGCGCAATGGCGCTGGCCGGCATTGGCTGGTACACCACTACGGAGTCCTTCCGGAACCTGGTCCGCGAGCGTTTGATCACCACCCTCGAGAGAATGACGGGAGGGCGAGTCGAACTGGGCAGCATCCACGTCGTTCCATTCCATTTTCAGATAGAAGTGCGCAATCTGACCATCCATGGCCGGGAGCAGCGCGGGGAAGTTCCTTATGCCCACGTGGATAGTCTGACGGCGCAGCTCACGATCCTGTCACTGGTGCGCACCGAGCTGGGGCTCAACTACGTAGTTCTCGATCATCCCGTTGTTCACATCATTCTTTATCCTAACGGCACGACTAACCAGCCAGAGCCGCTGGTTAAGCAGGTGTCGCAAGAACACCCGGTGGAACGGCTTTTTGCGCTCTCTATCAGCCGCTTCGAAGTGCGCCACGGCGAGATGATCTGGGGTGATCAGCGACTACCGCTCGATTTTGCGGCGCGGGATGTGTCGGCGGACATGAGTTACTCGCTCTTTCGCAGCCGCTATGACGGAAACCTTCTGCTGGGGAAAGCCGATACCGCTTTCAGCGGTTATCGTCCCGTTGCCTGGACCGCTGAAGCGCACTTCAGCCTGAGCAAGAATCACATCCTCCTGCGATCCCTTAAGGCGACCTCGGGGCGTTCGCGCTTCCAGGCCAAGGGGACGGTGGAGGATTTCAGCCAGCCCAAGGTGGAGGGGGACTATGACATCAGTCTTGATCTGGCCGAGGCGGCAGCCATCGCCAGACGCCCGGAGATCCAGCGCGGCGGTCTCCAACTCACGGGGCACGGTTCCTGGTCGGAGCAGGCTTTTTCGGCGGTCGGCAAAGCCCTGATGTCAAATCTCGACTGGAAAAGCGCTCCGCTTGGAATACACGACGCCGGCCTTAGCACCCAATACAACCTCGGTCCGAAGCGATTGTCACTCACGCAGATCGAGGGCCGCGTGCTGGGGGGAAGCGTTGCGGGAGACGCCGAGGTCACGAACTGGCTCAATCCGCAGCCGGCGAGCAAAAACGCAAAGGACAAGAGACCGGACCCGCAAACCGGAATCTTGCGCCTAAGGTTCAAGGATTTGTCCGCGGCGGAGATTGCGGCTGCGCTGGCCACACCATCGCGTCCGTTTCAACGGATCAAACCTGCCGGTCTTGCCAGCGGAAACCTGGAAGCCAACTGGAAGGAGGCGATTCGCAACATGGAAGCCCGGTTCGTGGCGGATGTGACGCCTCCGGCGCGGCCAGCGAACCCGCAATTCCCACTCACAGCGCACGTTCAGGGTGTCTACCGTGCTGGTCCCGGCGAGTTGGAACTGGCCGAACTGACTGCCTCTACTCGTGCCACCCAGATTCACGCTTCCGGAATACTTTCGTCTACGGCGGCGCTCAAGCTCTCGGTCACCACCACTGACCTGGGCGAATGGCAGCCGGTTTTTGCCGCGGCCGGGTATGCCGGGCAGATTCCGGTTACGCTGAAAGGGCACGCCTCGTTTAACGGCAACGCCACGGGCAAACTTTCTCAGATCGCCATCGCGGGCAATTTGCAATCCCAGGATTTCGAAACACTGATTCCGGCCACGTCGCACACGCCCGAAAAGATGGTCAACTGGAATGCGTTACGAGCAGAGATTCAACTGTCACCCTCCATTTTTGCCGTGCGTAACGGCACGCTGAGCCGCGACCCGGACTCGGTTAAGTTTGATTTCCACGTGCAACTTAACCAGAGACGATTCAGCGATACCAGCCCATTGCAGGCGCACCTGGACACCGAGCATGCTGATTTGTCCGGCATTCTTGCCCTGGCAGGATACTCATACCCGATCACCGGAGCCGTCGACCTGCACCTGCAAGTGGCGGGAACGCGAGCTTCACCGCAGGCGCAAGGCCACGTCCGGTTGCGCGATGGCAGTATTTACGGCGAACCGGTTGAACGTTTTAGTTCGAACCTGAATTTCAACGGAGAGGAAGCTGAACTCAACAATATTCAGCTCACACACTACGAGTCGAGTGTTAGCGGTGGCGCCACCTACAATTCCTCCAGTCACGCTTTTCGTTTTAACCTTACGGGTAACGATTTTGATCTGACCCGCATATCGATTCTGCAGAGCGCTCGCATATCCGTGGCCGGCCGTGCGGATTTTACCGCCAGTGGCTCCGGCACTCTGGAACAGCCAACACTCAATGCGGCGATTCGTCTCCACGACCTGACGCTCGACCAGGAGCGCGCCGGCGAGTTCACCATTAACGCGGTGTCCCAGGGCGCAGATCTGCGCATTACTGGACAATCCCAGTTCGAACGGGCCGAGGTCAAGGTCGATGGCAACGTGCATCTGCGCGAGGACTGGCCCGCAGACGTTTACTTTCGCTTCCATCAGTTCGAACTGGATTCAATCTTTCGCACCTACCTGCGTGGAGCTGTGACTGGGCATTCGAGGGCGGACGGGGAAGTGCACATGGTGGGTCCGTTGCGGCGGCCCCGCGAATTGCAATTCACTGCGAACGTGGACAATCTGGACGCCGACGTCGAAGACGTGAAGATCAAGAACCAGGGTCCGATCCGTGTTTCACTTGGTAACCAGTCCTTGCAGATTGACCAGTTCGACCTGGTGGGCGAAAACACCGACATTTCCGCCCACGGCAGGGTGCATTTGACCGGCGACCGCGAACTTGATTTGAAGGCCCAGGGTAAAGTTAACCTCAAACTGATCGAGAGCTTCAATCCGGATTTCACCTCCTCCGGCGTGGTTTCGGTAGATGTAGCGGTCGCCGGCCCGTTGGCCAAGCCAGTCATGCAGGGCCGGGTGCAGGTGACCAGCGGTGCCATCGCTTACATTGATCTGCCCAGCGCGCTGAGCGATATCAACGGTTCGCTCGTCTTCAATCAGGATCGGCTGCAGATAGAGAGTCTCACGGCACACACGGGCGGTGGCCTGGTCACGTTTGGCGGCTACGCGACGGCATATAACGGAAAGTTTAACTTCGACCTTTCCGTGCGCGGGCAGGATGTGCGCCTGCGCTACCCCCCCGGCGTCAGCGCTATGGCCAACACCGATCTGCATTTTGTGGGCAGTTCTGCGGCGTCTACGTTGAGCGGAGAAATCATCGTCACCAAGCTGGCCATGACGCCGGGCTTCGATTTTGGCGGGTATCTGGACCGCTCCCAGAGCTCGGCCATGGCGCCCACCAACCGGCTTCTGAACCGGATCAGGCTCGATGTTCATATCGTCACCACGCCCGAATTGCAGATGCAGACTGCCAGCGTGCGGCTTTCGGGCGACGCCGATTTGCATCTCCGCGGCACCGCCGCGAAGCCCGCCATACTTGGACGCGCGGACGTCATCGAGGGCGAGGTGCAATTTAACGGGACCAAGTATCGCCTGGAACGCGGCGACATTACCTTCATCAACCCGGTAACCACAACCCCGGTGCTTGACTTGCAGGCAACTACTCGGGTTCAGGATTACGACATTACGCTCAACCTAAATGGACAGATTGACCGGCCCAACGTGACGTACCGGTCCGAGCCGCCTCTGCCCACTTCCGACATCATCGGACTGTTGGCGTTCGGGCAAGCGTCGGAGGAATCGTCACAGCTGAACCAGTCGCAGTCGGCGTTCAACTCGGAGACGTCGAATGCCATTCTCAGCGCCGCACTGAACGCGACGGTCAGCAACCGGGTGCAGAAACTGTTCGGCGTCAGCCGCATCAAGATCGATCCCCAGGGCTTTACCACTGAAACCTCGTCCACCCAAACGGGTCCCGCAGTCACCATTGAGCAGCAGGTGAAGAATAATCTGACGCTCACGTACACCACCAACGTCGCCGGGGCATCGCAGCAGCTTATTCAGGTGGAGTACAACATCACGCGCAACGTTTCCATCGTGGCCGTGCGTGACCAGAACGGTGTGGTCAGTTTCGACGTGCGAGTCCGCCAACGGAAGAAATAAGCCAGTGCCTGTTACGTGGTACCGGTGTGGCAGGCGCTGTGTGGTGGCTGCACAAGCCACGGCAGAACTACTCTCTCCGGGAGTATTCTGAATCGGCTTTGGCTGCCGAACTCCATCCCGAGCGTTTCGCGGTCGAACGTCAGCACATGGTGGAAACCCAGCTTTGTGCCCGGGGCATCCACGACCAGCGTCTGCTGAATGCCATCGCGGGCATCCCGCGGCACGAGTTTGTGGAAGCGCGCTATCGCGATCAGGCTTACGAAGACCATCCGCTTCCCATCGACGCCGGGCAGACGATTTCGCAGCCCTACATCGTTGCCCTCATGCTGGAACTTCTCCAGCTGGCCTCCTCATCGAAAGTGCTGGAGATTGGAACTGGTTCGGGATATCAGGCCGCGGTGTTGAGTCGGCTTGCCGGCCAGGTCTACACCGTGGAACGTCACCCTGAGCTGGCACGGCAGGCGGCCGATACACTGTCCCGCCTCGGATTGACCAATGTCAGCGTGGTGACGGGCGATGGAAGCAGGGGCCTGGCGGAATATGCTCCATTCGACGCCATCGTTGTCGCGGCAGCAGCCGCGCAGATTCCTCCCGCGCTGTTTGAGCAGCTGTGCGAGGGTGGGCGCATGATCATTCCTGTGGGTCCGCCGGAGGCGCAAGAGTTGCAATTGGTGCGCAAACAGACCGGAGAGGCGCTGATTAGTCTGCGCGAAGGGTGTCGCTTTGTGCCTTTGATCAGCGATGCGGACCGCTACTGAATTCAACATCAAAATCAAGGTCAAAGGCGGCGGACAAGCTTGCCGCTGAGCGAAGTCGAAGGGAGTGTCCGTACCACATGGGTGTTGTGCTTTACAATTCTCTTGTGCCCCTACTACGCAATCTGCGCGTTACTTTGGAGATGATCAAGTGGGAGCATTCTATTTTTGCGCTCCCTTTTGCCTTGTGTGGCGCTATGCTGGCGGCGAACGGGCTGCCCGGGGGACAACAGTTGTTGTGGATCATTGTTGCCATGGTCTCGGCGCGATCCGCTGCCATGGCTTTCAACCGCCTGGCCGACGCTTCGATTGATGCCGCCAACCCGCGTACCCAAACCCGCGCCTTGCCTGCAGGGACGCTAACGCCGGCGTTCGTCGCAACGTTCGTTGTAGTCTCCTGCGTGCTGTTCGTGCTGGCAGCTTCTCGATTGACCCACCTAGCGCTGTTGCTGTCTCCGGTCGCGCTCGCCATGGTGTTGCTCTATTCCTATACCAAGCGTTTCACGCGCTGGTCGCACCTGGTCTTAGGTTTGGCGCTGGGTATCGCACCGTCCGCGGCATGGATCGCGGTACGCGGGTCGTTCGATCCGCGCATTCTCCTGCTTACGGCGGCGGTCACGTTCTGGGTGGGCGGCTTTGACGTGTTGTATGCCTGCCAGGACTACGAATTCGACCGGCAGGCAGGCCTGCACTCCATTCCTCGTTACTTCGGTATCAAACGCGCGCTCTGGATCGCGCGTTTGTTCCACGTGCTCATGCTGGTTTTGCTGATGGGGTTGGTGGCGGCGTTCGGGCTGGGCAAGCTCGCAGTGGCGGGTGTGATCGTGGTCGCGCTGCTTCTGACTTATGAACATTCCCTGGTTTCATCCCAAGATCTTTCCAAGTTGAACGCCGCTTTTTTTACCATGAATGGCGTGATTTCGGTCGTATTTTTTTTCTTTATCGCGGGGGACTTGCTGATAAAGAAGTAGCCGCATGCGCGAGTATGCAACTTTTTCGATTCGGCAGGTGATTGCCTGGTTCTACGCCGCGGGCGGGACCGCCCTCAGGACAGCCCGCGAGACAGCCGGTGCTATTTTCGGCGAATGCGGATGGGTACTCCCTTGGGAGATGGGCAGACTGTCGCTTCCAGCATGCCCTGCGGTATCATCAGGGTGATGTCTATAGTGCATTCATTTCAGACTGACGACAGCCGCCTCGGGCTGGTTCATCGCAAGGTGGTTGCAGGAGAGCGACTGGGTGCGGACGACGCCCTTGCCCTCTACCGAACTGGCGACATTCTGGCTGTGGGCTGGATGGCCAACTACGTCCGCGAACGCATGCATGGCGATAAGACGTATTTCAATGTCAACCGCCATCTGAACCCGACCAATGTTTGCGTTGCGGCCTGCCGCCTGTGTGCTTTCGGGCGTAAGAAAGACGCGCCAGGCGCATACACCATGGCATTGGAGGAGGCTTTCGAGACGGCCGCCACCGGGTATACCGAAGCGGTCACCGAGTTCCACATCGTCGGCGGATTGCATCCTGATCTGCCATTTCAGTATTTCCTTGACCTGATTTCCGGACTTAAGCGGCGCTTTCCGCAAGTCCATCTGAAGGCCTTCACTATGGTCGAGGTGGCATATCTGTCCAGGCGGGCCAAGCTCTCGATTCGCGAGACGCTGGAGCAACTGAAAGCCGCGGGCGTGGATTCATTGCCCGGCGGTGGCGCGGAGATTTTTGCCGATCGAGTACGCCATATTATCTGCGACCACAAGATCGACGGCGAGCAGTGGCTGGATACCGCGAAGCTGGCCCATCAGATCGGATTGAAGTCGAATGCCACGATGCTCTACGGTCACGTCGAGAACGATGAAGACCGCGTCGACCACCTGCTCAAGCTCCGCGCCCTGCAGGATGAGACTCACGGCTTTCAGACTTTCATTCCGCTGGCGTTCCATCCTGACAACACGCCTCTGCAGCATCTGCCGAAGACCAGTGGCATGCTCGACATCAAGCAGATTGCGGTCAGCCGACTAGTGCTCGACAACTTTCCTCACGTCAAGGCTTACTGGCAGATGATGACGGCGAAGATCGCGCAGATCGCATTGCGCTTTGGTGCCGACGATATCGACGGCACGGTTATCGAAGAGAAAATCTACCACGATGCCGGCGCCACTACTCCACAAGGCATGCGCCGACAGGATCTGGTCCGCCTGATCCGCGAGGCGGGCAGGGAACCAGTGGAGCGCGATACTTTGTATCGGCCGGTCACCCGCACGGAGACTTCGGTGACCGTTGCGGTGTAGGTTCTCAGCAACCGCATGCGTGTTCTGGATATGGCCTTTTCCCCAGCTGTCGACACCGTTTTCTTGCTTCGCCTAGGACTACATCAAAAAACCAGGATCACATCAAAAAAGAAGTTTGAAATTGCAGGCCCCACGATTTTGCCGTGGGTGTAGAATCCGATCAGTAAGGACGACAAAGCTTCACGGGACCCGCTACCCGTGTTCTGAGGCTTGGCATGAATGTCCACATCAGCTATAAGCTGCGGAAGACGCCCGATCTCGAAAGAGAAATCCATCACCTGGTCGAAAAGCTACGCAAGAGGTTGCAGGTTTTTCGACCCGAACTGCTGCACCTAAAGGGTGTAGTGGAGCAGAGTTCTCCGCGCGAGGGCACCACCGTGTCGCTGAACTTGCGCCTGCCCTCGGGTCAACTGGCGGCGCAGCGATCGGCGCAGATGCCGGTGGTGGCTATCAAGAATGCGTTCGATGATTTGTTGCAGCAGACCACTCGCCACAAAGACCAGCTGCGTAGTTCGCACAACTGGTCGCGCCGCCGATCGCACAAGTCTCGACCCGAAGCCCAGGTTCCGTTCGAGCAAACCCTGGCTTCGGTTCAGTCATCTACCGTCTCAGCCGAAGACATACGCTGTTACGTGAATGTGAATCTCTCGCGCTTGGAGCGTTTCGTCGAACGCGAGCTGTATTTTCGTGAGGCGGCCGAGCAGATGGTTCCCGATGCCGTAACCAAGGACGAAGTGATCGATGAGGTGATCGCCGGGGCCCTGGGCGATGGCGGAGATAAGCCTGACAAAATGGCTCTTGAATCATGGCTGTACCGCCTGGCGATTCACGCTATCGGCGACCTGCTGGTCCGTAGCTCGGACAACGTATTGTCCGTTCACCTGGAAGAGTCGGCGCGGCTGCCGAACGTGCGGGCCAGCGACGAGCCCGAACTCCAGTTCCATCAGCCCGATGAAACGCTTACCAAGGAGAGCGTGATCGCCGACCGGCGTATCGCTACGCCGGAAGACATCGCCTCCTCCGATGAGATGGACATGCTGGTGCAGTCCGCTCTCGCAGCCGCCAAGCCGCGAGACCGCGAAGTATTTATTCTGCACACCATGGAAGGATTCTCGGTGGCGGAGATCGCAGCCATCACCGATCGCAAGCTGGAGTCGATCCACGCTTCCATCCTTGCAGCCCGGGAGCACTTGCGGCGATCGCCGCCGATCGGGAGTCGTTTTCAAAACAGAATGCTCCGGAACACGGGAACCGACTGACTTCCGCGGCGTTCATTTCTGTGGCACTCAGGTCTCGGCACCCAGGAGAGTAAAATGATTACCCGCGAAGATATCCGGGAGCTGGCGGCGTTTCAAGGCGACGGCGCGGAGTGCGCGGTCAGTTTCTATTTTCAGCCGGCACCGCCCCGCAATAAATCGCACCACGAGCAGACCATTCTGGCCAAGGATCTGGTGCGCCAGGCCCTGCGCGAGGTCGACAAGGGCGGTAAGAACGGGAGCGCACGGGCTGACCTGCAACGGATCCTCGACTTAGCCGGAGAGTGGCAGGGAAATCGGGCGCGGGCCAAGGCCGTGTTTGCGTGCGGCGGCAGGAACATCTGGCGCGAGGTCGATCTTCCGCCACAGTTGGCGAAGACTCAACTGTTCGTCAACCGCCGCTTCCACCTGAAGGAACTTGCAGCATTGCTGGGAGGACAGCCGCGTTTATGGGTGGCTTTTGTGGATCGTCACCGGGCGCGCTTCTTTGCTCTGCATCTCGACGAAGTCAAGGAGCAGGAGGCTCTTTTCCGGACGCTTCCCCGGCGCGGGCGCGGCGATGGATTTGCGGGCTATGATGCCGGCCACGCGGAACGCAGCGTGAATGACGAAGTTCTGCACCATTTCAAAAACGTCGCCGAATTTCTGAAGCAGGGACTCGAACGAGGGGCGTTCGACCGGCTCGTCGTTGGATGCCCGGACATCCACTGGCATGATCTTGAAAGTCAGCTTCACTCTTACGTGAAGAAGCGGCTCTTGGGGCGATTCGTAGCCGACGTGGGCGGTGCCACTGAGGAGCAAGTGCGGGAACAGGCTGACCGTATGATGAGAGAGTGGCTCGCTCAACATCGGCACAAGCAAGTGCGGGAAGTCCTCGGCCAGGCACGGGGCAACGGGCGCGGAGTGACCGGCCTGCGTCGAGTCTTGCGTTCGCTCGAGATGGGCGAAGTACAGGTGTTGCTGATAGCCGAGAATTATTCCGCGCACGCGGTCGAATGCACGAGCTGTGGCCATCTCGATGCCCACATGGTGCGCTATTGTCCGGTCTGCGGCCGGAGCACGCAGGAATTGGAAGACGTGTGCGAAGCAATTGTCCCGGCGGCCATCCGTCGCGATGTGGAACTAGTGTATGTGAGGGACGAGCCCGAGTTTGACCAGGTCGGCAGCATCGCCGCTCTGTTGCGCTTCCGCGCCGACCAGAGAAAAGGTGGAGCCGCCGTAGCATCTTAGCCGGTTGGTCCACGATTTCCTTTGGCTCGCAGAAATTCTTTTCGCCACAGATTTACAGGATCTTCACGCATCCGATCAAGGGGAAAAATCCGTGAGGATCCGCTTTGATCCGTGGTCAATATGACTATGAAGCTCGTCCGGTCCGCCGCGACGTAGGCGGGCGAACTCGTTCCTAATCGGAATACGCTTCGCAGCAGGGTGTCGACCTGCACGGACGTGCTATCCTTTCCGGTTTCCTGGAACTCTCTTTCAATCTATGGAGGAACGCCATGGCCTTTTCACGCCGTGATTTTCTCTCGACTGCCGTGGTGGGAGCCGTGTCCCTA
>Ga0207116_10001_pt2 | contig 105917 bp, 68 predicted proteins | sample Alteio_BWMinHeat_44_FD_153550 | JGI IMG/M metagenome (GOLD analysis project Ga0207116, IMG submission 153550) | Enriched cells from forest soil in Barre Woods Harvard Forest LTER site, Petersham, Massachusetts, United States -... | ecosystem: Environmental > Terrestrial > Soil > Temperate forest... | reverse complement strand
CACCCTTCCCGCACGCCGGAGTGCAGTTAAATCGGCCTTACTTGCCGCGGGTGACTCTTAAGTTGACAGAAAACAGGGACCCTAGGAGCCAGCCGTCTTCCGCAGTTCAGGAATCTGCCGACTCTCCTCGACAGACAGAGGCCTCCGTCATCGAAGGTTCTGGGACAATCGCTAGCTCTGGTCAAGAAGTCGCCCAGCAAATCCCAGCACCCGGCAAGCCGTCGACGCCGGACAACGGAAAACCAGAACCCCACAAGGCCGTGAATCAGGTTTTGCCTGCCACAGGGCAAGGTGTGGAACCATCGACCCCAGCAAATGGCTCGGATGGGACGGTTTCCAGCCCCGCCGCGGCAGGTGAAGTGAAAGCGGCTCCGACGAACCAGCCTCTTTCGAATACAACTGCGCAGTCCCCCGAAGGTCAGGAAACTATCGACCCTCCTACGCTGAAAAAGGACTCCAATACAAACTCCTCCTCCATCGGAGGTTCCGGGACGACCCCTAGTTCTGGTCAAGAAGTCGTCCAGCAAATGCCAGCGGCCGTCGGACCCCTCACACCGAACGACGAAAAACCAGAAGCCCAACAAACCGTGGATCAGGTTTTGCCGGCCACAGCGCAAGGTGCCGAACCAACGACCTCGGCAAACGGCTCGAATGGGACGGTTTCAAGCGCCGCCGCTGGCGAAATGACAGCAAACGGCGATGCCAATGCGCAGTGGAAACTCGGGCTAGGCTATCTCAAAGGAATCGGAGTGCCTCAAGATGAACGCAAAGCAGCAGAATTGTTCAAAACAGCTGCAAACCAGGGCGATGTCCGAGCGCAGAGTGCGCTTAGTGATCTTTACTTCGATGGCCGCGGTGTTCCCAGGGACTACGTGCGTGCGTATACGTGGGCCAGTATCGCTACAGGATTGCGAGGAAACGACAACGATCGATTGAAGGTCATAGGATCGCGAATGACAGCAGCCCAGATTGAGGATGCCCATCGGCGGATATCTGGTTGGTGGGAGCACCAGAAGCTGAAACCTTCCAATCCTGTGGTTCCAGTTTCACTTGTAGCTCCTCTTGCCGACCCGGCACCCAGGGATGCCAAGGATACAAAGAGCACGACGTCGCAAAACGCCCTGGCCACTCAGCCTCAGGCGCAGGTCACGCCCGGGAAGCCGCCCAGCCAGACCGATACATATCCAGCGAGCAGCGAACAGAATGCTGCAGCGACTCGGCAGCCCGCTAGTGCGCCTGCCCAGCCCAAACATGAGCCGGAACTGGCTAAGCCATCAACCCCGGATACAAAGATCACATCTTCACAAAACGGCCCGGGTACTCCGCTTCAGACTCCACCTCAGGCACAGCAACAAGCCATGCCCGGGAACCAGTCCGGCCAGACCGATCCACCCCGAGCGAGCGGCCAACCGAATGCCGCAGCGACCATCCAGCAGCCTGCTAACGTGCCTGCCCAGCCCAAGAACGAGCCGGAACTGGCTAAGCCATCAACCCCGGATACAAAGATCACATCTTCGCAAAGCGCCCCGGTCACTGCGCCTCAGACTGCGCCTCAGGCACAGCAACACGAGCAACAACAGGCCATGCCCGGGAACCAGTCCAGCCGCACCGATACACCAACGGCGAGCAGCGAACAGAACGCCGCAGCAACTATCCAGCAGCCCGTCAATGCGCCTGCCCAGCCCAACAACGACGGGCCGGAACCCTCTAAGCCACCAACCGTGGGTGGCGGGCCTATTTCTGCCGTTACGAATTCGTCATTGGCAGCACCCACGGTAGCACCACCGCTCAATAGTGCAGATGTGGCGGGGACGGTCGACCGCGTCAAGCAGCAACGGAGTCTCGATGAATACATTATTGGCGAGCAAGACGTGCTGAATATCACGGTATGGAAGGAGCGTGAGCTCTCAGGCAGCGTAGTGGTCCGTCCCGAAGGAAAGATCACGCTCCCGCTGATCGATGACATCAGAGTCGTTGGGCTCACGACTGCGCAGTTACGAGCCGTTCTAACGGACAAATTGAAGCCCTTCTTCACGATCCCTCAAGTGACGGTGGCAGTGAGCCAGATCAACAGTCGCAAGGTGTACCTCATCGGAGAGGTGACTAAGACGGGGACGTTCCCTATCAACAGCTCTACGACGGTATTGCAGATTCTAGCCGATGCTGGAGGGCTAAAAGATTATGCGAAGCGCAAGGATATTTACATAATGCGCAACGAACAGGGGAAGCAAGTAAGGTATCGGTTTAATTATGACGAAGTAATTCGTGGAAAGAACAGCCAGCAAAATATCTTGTTGCAGCCGGCAGACACGGTAATCGTGCCATGAATGCCGCACTGGAGGTTTCTATGGCACACACCGGACAGTTTAACCGGCAAACAGCGGGCTCCTGGACTGTGGTCGGGTTGCTGGTTGTCATGGTGCTATTTTCCAGCCGTCTGTGCGCCCAGGATGAGAACGCTGGTTCGCAGCCGACCTCGGCAGATACTCCCAGTCCCGACGCAGGTTTAGCACCCCAGCAACCAACTTTAGAGTTGCAGCAACCCACGGATGTTTCCGACGAGAATCAGGATGAGCGCCAGAGGCCTGTAGTCAGAAGTCTGGAAACCGGCTTGCCACTGCGCAGCGTGGTATCTCCTTTACGCTGGGGTCATCTATCCCTGCTTTCATTCACCGCGTTTTCAGCCTATGACAACAATTACCCACTGCAGGGAGTCGGGCAATCATCATTGGGATCCCAGCTGACCGTAGTGCAGGGTCTGCTGGTCTACTCGATCCAGCGGGCGCACTGGAGCACGGACTTGCAATATCAACCATATATCTGGTTCTCACCACAATCCAGCCACGCGGATTTCGCGGCACATGCTGTGGACTTTAATACTGCCCACAATTTCGCCAGCCAGTGGCGTTTGAACGTGACCGACAGCTATCGTTACTCTCCCGCACTAGCGAACTCGCTGGGGCCGGCCTTCAGCACGGATTTCTCCAGCAGCACTGCGAGCAGCAACCCGTTTCTCTCTACAGGGCGTAAGCTCGTGCTCAACAGCGCTAACCTGGAGTTAGAACGGCCGTTAAATGAGCGCTCGAAGTTAAGCTTTACTCTCACCGACACCTTCATAAGCCTATCAGTGGATCCCAACAATCAGCCGGGGATCACGTCATTCGGCATCCAGCAGAAGCAGCATGCTTACGGCCCCGGCATGAAATGGTCGCGACATTGGAACAGCCGTAACACGATCAGTTTACTGTACAACTATCGGCGGCAGACCTATCCGGGCGCCACCGGAAGCAACAATTTTCAAACCGCCGAGATAGGCTATAACCGTGTCCTGAAGCCCAGCCTGACTGCGACCCTGCAAGTTGGCCCAGGATGGTCGAATGGGACTAGCCCCGGAGCTGTCACCCCCTACCGCCAAACGACGCTACAGGGGTTCGCAGAACTATTTAAACAATTCACCAACGGCGGAGTGGCTTTGTCCTTTCAGCGCAACAGCGAATTCAGCGGCATCATCAGCAACAGCTATGGCAACCGATATAACTTGGCTATTACTCGCCGGTTCCTTACAAGATGTAATGCGGAACTTAGTGCGAGCTATGTGCAGCAAGAGTTCGTGGGTAAGCGCACAACCTCCGGAGAACTGGGCTTCGTTCAACTGGGTTACCGGCTTGGACGTAGCTGGTCGTTATTTACGAGCTACCGCTACTTCAATACCAGCAACGCAGGTCTGCATGACACACTGTTCGGGCCGCAGCAGATTGTGTCTGTTGGCATCCGGTGGGCTTGGGAGGCGGAAGGAACTACGAGGAAATAAATGTTTCGATTCTTCGGACAATACGTTCCGGTTAAGACCCTGATCCTTGTCGCAACTGAAGGCGCAGTCATCGTGGCCAGCATTTGGATCGCCGGCTGGATCTGTCTGGGCGATGTGGAAGGTCTGACCTACGACCTAGAGATCGGATATAGCTTGCCTCTGCGGCTCGGGGCTGTAGTCTTGGTGTGCTTGATTTGTTTCTATTACAACGACCTTTATGATCTGCAAATAGTTTCCCGTAGAACAGAATTGCTCATCCGTCTGATCCAGTCCTTAGGTGTAGCGACTCTAATTCTCGCACTCCTGTATTACCTCGTTCCGGGTCTAATGTTCGGCCGAGGCATCTCGGCTGTGGCTGCGTTGCTCATCTGGGTCGTATTTGTGGCCTGGCGGCTTATAGTCGATGCTGCGGGAAGTTTTTTCCGCCCCGACCAACGCCTGTTGGTGGCAGGTACAGGACAAAGTGGTATCCGCTTAGTGCAAGAACTGGTTCTTCACCCTGAGCTGAACTTCAAGGTCTTAGGTTTCCTCGACGAACATGGAGAGAATCTGGGAAAACGATTGGTGAATCCCGGCATTATCGGGGGGGTTGCGGACCTTGAGCAATTTGTGCAGCGAGAGCGTGTGGACCGGGTCGTGCTGTCCTTCGCAGAGCGCCGCGGACAGATGCCGGTGCACAACTTGCTACGAGTTAAATTTTCAGGCACCACTGTCGAAGATGCGCACTCGCTTTATGAAAAGCTCACTGGACGGATCATGCTGGAACGGCTTGCGCCCAGTTGGCTAATTCTTTCCGAGGGCTTCCGCCAGAGCTCGCTCCAACTGTTTGTCAAGCGGGTGTCAGACGTTATGATCTCATCGGTTTTGTTGATGGTGACACTTCCTCTGTCGCTACTCACCGCCCTGGCCATCTATCTGGAATCAGGGAGACCGATGCTTTTCCGACAGGAAAGGGTGGGCTTCCAAGGAAAGCACTTCGTAATGCTGAAGTTTCGTTCCATGCGCCAGGATGCGGAAAAGAACGGACCTGCTTGGGCTTCGCACAACGACGTTCGGATTACCAGAGTCGGACGAGTGATTCGTCGTTATCGCATCGATGAGATTCCTCAATGTATTAACGTGTTGCTCGGGGACATGAGCATCGTAGGTCCACGACCGGAACGACAAGAGTTCGTGTCCATGCTGGAGGAGGAGATTCCTTATTACATCCAACGCCATGCAGTGCGGCCGGGTATAACCGGATGGGCGCAGATAAAGTACAAATACGGATCTTCGAGCGATGATGCCAGGAGTAAGTTGGAATACGAGCTCTTTTACATCAAGCATATGTCTGTTTTTCTTGATGCGCTGATTGTGTTCCGGACGATTCAGGTCGTGCTCTTTGGATTGGGTGCGGAGTGATGTCGCACTTAGTGGAAAAGATGGTCATTGCGGCGGGCGGGGAGGTTAGTGTGAGCGTTGCGAGTTGGACCTTAACGGGGCGATCGCGCCAGCGCTTGGGATTGTTCTTTCTGATGCTTGTTGTGATCTTTGCCGCGGCCTGTCAAACGGGGACTCCAGAGCAAAGGGCACAGAAGCTACTGGCGAAAGCGCAACAAGATGCGAAGCGGGGAAAAACGAACCGAGCCATAATTGAATATCGTCGGGCTATTCAAGACGACCCTAAGCTGGCGCTTGCCCATTTTGAGCTTGGCAGGCTCTATACCGAGAGCGAGGGAAGCAGCCCGCTTGACGCGTTCAGAGAGCTAACCGTGGCTGTGGACTTGGACAGCTCTAACCATGCGGCTCGAGCCCTGTTAGGCGACCTCCTGATCAAAGCAGGCCAATACTCTGATGCCAAACAGCAAGCTGACGCGATACTGTCTCAGCAGCGTGATGATCCCAACGCACTGTTTGTCCTTGCTGAGAGTCTCATGGGAATGGGGCAAGGCGAAGATGCGCGCTCGACGGTAGAGCGATTGCTGCAGCTGCAACCGACCGACGGTCGGGTTTGGTTCCTTTTGGCAGGTATGCAGTTTCAACAAAAACAATATCAACAAAGCGAGCACAGCCTGCGGCAGGCTCTTCAATATGACCCCACTCGCGAGGGGGCGGCGGCTGCCCTAGCTGAACTTTTGAATCGACAGAACAGGACACCAGAAGCTGAGATGGTGATTCGTGATGCCATCAGCAAGAACCCCAATGGAATCGAGGCGCAATATTTGCTGGCGGGCTTCTTGTGGCGGCAACAGCGCCTGCCCGAGGCGGAAACTGCTTTCCAAAAGATTAAGGCGATGGGGGAAAAGAACCCGCAGAATCGAGGCGCGTTGGCAAGGTTTTACCTTGGAACAAACAGGCCCAATCTCGCCGAGAAGGAATACCAGCAGATCCTCCAGAAATACCCGGACGACTTTCAAAACCATTTGGCGCTGGCGGTGTTCTACCTGTCAAACAATCGACTTCCCGAGGCCGACAAGAGTATTGACGCAATCTTGAAGTCCCACCCCGACGATGGCCGGGTACTCGTTCTACGGGGACAATTGCGCATCCAACAAGAACGCCTCGAGGAGGCGGTGACTGAGTTACAACATGCGACGAGAGCCGAACCGCGTTGGGCTGTGGCCCACTATTACCTGGCCCTGGCACAGTTGCGACGGGGGCAGCTAAAGCCGGCCGAAGCCGAGTTGCAGGTTGCTGTGGAAGTAGACCCAACTCTGAATGCCGCGCGGGCGCTATTGGCAAGCATCCAGTTAAACGGTGGAGACTTGCAGCGAGCTCTCGACAATCTCGACAAAGTTGTTGCTAGCAAACCAGGATCTGTACGACCTTACATTACACGCTCACTTTTGGTCGCACAGGAGGGAGATGCTCCCCGTGCGGAAAAGGACTTGCTTCCGCTGCTCGATACTTTTCCCCAAGTCTCCTCTCGCGCGATGACCTATCGCGCACTCGCATGGGTCAAGTTCTATCAAAAAAGATATGAGGAAGCACGCAAGCTCTTGGGGCACGCCCAGGATTTGGAGCCGAACTCGCGAGAGACCCTCTATCTTTTAGGATTAAGTTACATCGCAGAGAACAAGCCGGATGCCGCCCTATCCGTTGTGCAGGCACGATTACGCGCGAACCCGCAATGGGCGGACGGCTATGACGCGTCTGCACAAGTCATGATGGAAGCCGGTCGCCCTGCCGAGGCGCAACAGTTCCTCGAGAAAGCGATTGCCTTGAACCCACAGCTGCCCTCAGCATGGCTGAGTTTGGGAAATGCCTTGGTACTCCAATCCAAGAACGACCAGGCACTGGATGCGTACAACAAGATGATCGAGCGGGAACCCCGGTCCACGTTGGGCTACTTGCGTCTGGGACAGCTCCAGGAAAGGCGTGCGGATTGGAATAAAGCAGAGGCAGCCTACCAAAAAGTGCTGGAACTTGAGCCGGAAAACGTTGTCGCCAAGAACAACTTAGCCTGGGTCTATGCAGAACACGGCGGAAATATTGACGTAGCACTTCGTTTGGCGCAGGAAGCCAAACAAGCCAAGCCGGATGATGCTGATATATCGGACACCTTAGGTTGGATCTACGTAAGGAAGAATACGCTCGGCAATGCGATCCAGCTTCTGCAGGAAAGCGTCGAGAAGGTTCCCAAGAATGCCGAGTACAACTATCACCTAGGAGTTGCGTATTTTCAGGCGGGGAAAAAACCTGAGGCGAAGCAATTTCTGGATGCGACTTTGAAACTTGCGCCGACCTTCCCACAGGCAGATGAGGCACGAAAGATGCTGGGATCGCTAAACAACTAGGCCGCAGTATGCCACCATCAAGGTAAAATTGATTCTGGACAAAGCAAGAAGTTTGTTGAAGGTGACCTGAGATGAACACCATAAGACAACCCAACACGGTGACGCCAAAGCAAGGACTCGAGGCTGGATTAGGAGGTCTCGAGTACTACGGCTTGCAAGACTACAAGCGGTTGTTCCTGCGCCGCAAGTGGGCGATCCTTTGGGTCGCACTTAGTTTTGCCTTGTTGCTGTCCGTGGGCGCCTATTTCTGGCCGAACTCTTATGTTGCGCGAACATCTATCGTGGTCGAACCGGGAAAGGTCCCGGACGTTTACGTGCGATCGACGGCCACGACTGCGGCGGCTCAGCGGCTAGTACTCTTACAAGAGGAGATACTTTCAGACACCAGGCTCTCACAAGTCATTGATGAGATAGCTCCTTATAGCAACACGAAGACTCACGAAGAAATGTTGGCTCAGATGCGCAAGGAAATTACGGTCGAACCGAAATCGTTCACGAACCTTCAAACGGTCTCGAATTCCAGAGCTGGCTTAGAGGCATTTACGATTTCCTTCATCTCGAGAAGCCCGGCCACTGCGGCCCGTGTAGCAAACCGCCTGGCCTCCCTGTTCATAGAGGAAAACATGAAGGCTCGGGAACAGCAGGTGATGGGGACAGCGGAATTCTTCGACCAACAACTGGACAAGGCGAAGGAGGATCTGCGGGCAAAGGGAGAGAAAATGGGGGCACTCCGGACGCGGTATTTCGCGGAGCTGCCTGAGTCTCAGAACGCGCATGTGCAGGCACTAACAAATCTTCAGTTGGACCTGCGCTCCGAAATAGACGCTATCAGTCGGGCACAACAGCAAAAGGCATATCTGCAATCCCTGCTGGCGGACACCCCGCGCATTGTAGATCTTGATAGCGCGAGCGCTGGTAGTTCGGATGCTGTTGGTTTGCAGGAGCAAATGGCTAAGCTTCAGAGCCAACTGGATCAGTATCGGTCGCGGTACGGGCCACAGCATCCGGATGTCCTCAAGATAGAGGCGGAACTCAAGCCCTTGCAAGACCAACTTAAGCAGTCGGAGAAAGTTGCAGCATCCAGCACGGCAGGGCCTTCAGGCACGGGACAATCCATTGTAGGACATCACAATCCGGTGATCGAGAGCCAGATTGCGACCTTAGATGAAGAGGTGCAGAAGCATGTAGATCGCGAGAAACAGCTGCAATCGGGAATCAATTTCCATCAGGCCAAGCTCGAAGGGGGGCCCGCCATACAGCAGCAACTGGCAGCGGTTACCCGTGACTATGACAACGCTGAGCAGAACTTCAAGGATGTGCAGGCGCGCAAATTCGCAGCTGACATTTCTTCTGACGTGGAAACCCGACAAAAAGGCGAGCGCTTCGTAATCGTGGAGCCCGCACAACCTCCCACGAGTCCGAGCACGCCGAATCGATTGCTAGTCGACGGACTGGCGCTCCCTGCGGGACTGGGACTTGCGATGTTGTTGTTTGTCCTCCTCGAGGCATTTAATACAACCGTAAAGACGGAACGCGAGGTTACCGAGCACGTTCGGGCGCCCCTTTTTGGCGAGATTCCGTGGCTGACCACCCCCATGAGTCGGCGCCGTCAACGGCTTCGGTCGGCCTGGAATATGGGTGGAAATACTGTTCTAGTTCTGGCGTATTTTGCTGTTGTGTTTGCTTCCATTAGATGAGAATTGCAAAGAAAACAAATTCTCTCATTGAAAGGCCGGAATGTCGTTATCCAATTGGATAAGCAATGCAGCCGTTAAATTCTCGTCTCCTGAGGCAATCGGGGAAGAGCAGCCGTTGACCGATCCGCACATCAGCGAACCGCTGATATTGCACACGAATCCTGCATACCCACTGCTGCTGGACAAAGACCAGGTTGTCTCGGGCGAACGCTTTAGTGTTCTGCGTACTCGCGTATTGAACGCTCACGCAAAGTCAGGCATTCGTTCGGTCATGATCACCAGCCCGCAGACGGCGGAAGGCAAGAGCCTGGTCTGCATCAATCTTGCGCTCAGCCTCGCTCAGTTGGGAAAAGTCCCAATCTTACTAGTGGACGCAGACCTTCGTGTTAAAGGCATCTCGCGGCTGTTCAGCGCGGAAGGAGACAGCGGCGTCGGCGATTTTCTGGAGAACAGAGCAACTTTGAATGCCAGCATCCGGGAAACTAATGTTCCCTTTCTGTTTGTGGCCGGGGCAGGGAAACTGTCCGAAGGGTCTCTGCCTGCCGTTCTGGAGGGGAGTAGATGGCCGAAGTTTCTCGAGCAAGCGAAACAACAATTTAAATTCATTATTGTCGACTCCGTCCCAGTCGCGGCACCGATCGCTGACTTCGAACTTCTGTCGGCAGCCTGTGATGCTGTGCTGCTCCTAGTACATTTACGTAAGACGACGCGGGAAGCGCTGACCCTGACGATGCAGCGCATGGACAGCAAGCTGCTGGGTCTGGTCATTAACAACATAGACGTGCGGGTAGGTTCTGACTATCACTCGTATTACTACCCAAAGAAAAGGTAAAGATCACTCGTTGCCACGAAGCACTGGTCGAGTGTTAGGAGCCAGAAGGAGATATGACACTGGCGCAAGCGCTTTCTGCCCCGCGAACACTTGAGGTCCGGCAGGCCCGTGAAACCGAGTTAGAGCGGGCATGGGACGACTACGTTTATCGACATCACTCCGCCTCACCTTTCCATCTGACTGCGTGGAAGCGAGCTATCGAAAAGACATTTGGTTTTGAAGCACGCTACCTCGTTACTGTGGACCAAGGCGAGATCTGTGGCGTACTTCCTTTATTTATGGTGCATAACCTCCTGCAGGGCCGAGCCCTAGTTTCGACCCCTTTTGCTGTGTATGGTGGCATCTGCGCGAGTGATCAAGAAGCTGGAGATCTGCTGCGCACAGCCGCGTGCCAGATGGCGAGAGACGAAAGAGTCCAATATCTAGAATTGCGGGAACAAGCGCCCATTGACGATCCGAACTTCCTCATTAAGCAACTCTATGTCACCTTCGATCAAGAATTGCCCGGAACCGTGGATCGACTCTTCCAGAGCCTTCCGCGCGATACACGCTACATGATTCGGAAAGCACAAAAAAATGCACTGCACGCCGTCGTGGACTGCGGTCAAATCGATAGCTTCTACGAGATCTACGCGCGCAGCGTTCATCAGCTGGGCACGCCGGTTTTCTCGAAGCGCTTTTTCCGGATATTGCTCGAGGAATTCGGCGAGCAGTGTGAGATCACTGTGGTATGGCAGAGGGCGTGTGCGGTGGCTGGCGTTCTGAGTTTTCGCTTTCGAGATTGGATTCTGCCGTATTACGGAGGATCTACACCCGAAGGGCGGCAGTTGGCTGCGAACAACTTCATGTATTGGGAAGTAATGCGACGAGCGGTCGAATGCGGGATCCGCTACTACGATTTTGGTCGCAGCAAGCTGGGCACTGGCGCGTATGCGTTCAAGACGCAGTGGAACATGCGGGAGCGTCCTTTGCCTTATCAGTTCTACCTGGTGCGGCGAAAGAGCATGCCTAATTTCTCCCCTGTCAACCCAAGGTTTCGCCTGGGGGTGTCTTTGTGGAAGCGGATGCCACTACCCGTCACCAAGACATTGGGACCGGCATTTGTGCGACTTTTCCCGTAACAGTAAAGGTCACGCTCACGCGGCACGGAATGTAGAGCGACCAAGTCGGAGCGCGATTGATGCTCGCACGACGTAGCATCCCGGGATATGCTAGCAGTAGTCAGTAAGAGGAAGCGCATTGAAGAGTTGCTTCGGATGGCTGAAGGCGATCGCGCTGCTGCGGAAGGTTCGGCATCGTGGAATCTTCTAAGTGGGACGTGTCTTCACCTTTGCGGAAGTCGCCTATAACCTTGTCCGCATGCGGAACCTAGGAGCCCAAACGGCGCAACCGAAGTACGAAGTATGTCCGCTGGGCAGTAAGAGTCTTCTGGCCCGCCAGCGGAGGAGCCGAGGCTCTTCTTTAAGTCACAAAACGGAAATCTGGAAGAGAATCCAAGTCGCAGCATCCCATTTTCCGCAGCCTGCTAAGTCAACCGGGAATGACTCGTGCTGTCCAAAGGGCGAATTGTTGAGTCGAATCAAGGTTCCACAATGGACATCCTGTTTCTGTCGCATTGCGTCCCGAACCCACCCAACAAGGGTGAAAAGATTAGGGCGTCGCAAGAGATAAAAGCTCTTTCGGAATGTTATCGGGTTCACTTGGTGTGTTTCGCCCGGAATGAGCAAGAGCTGGATGACGCGAATGCGCTGAGGACGTGTTGCGCATCGGTGTACGCGGAATTACTGCCGTTTCGTTCCGCCCTCGCCCATGCTGCGATTCGGTTCGCTTTTGGAGGCTGCGTGAACATGGTCTTCTACGAAAGCTCGAAGCTTCGCGACTACGTTATCGGTCTAAGCCGTCGTATCAATTTTTCAGCGGTTGTGGTGTATGCGCTTCCTATGGCGCCGTATGCGCCGGCATCGATTCCGATCTTGTTCGACATGCAAGATGTTGACTCAGAGAAGTGGCGTCAATATGGGCGGATGAAGCGTTTCGGGTTTCTGTACAACTGCGAAGCACGACGTATTCGGAAGAATGAGCTGCAATATGCCAAGACTGCAGCGTGCACACTTCTAACTTCCCGTCAGGAAGCACAACTTTTTCGCGAACTCGCACCTTTTGTAACCGTAGACTGCATGGAAAACGGGGTTGATTTCGATCTGTTTGATCCTGTTAAGGTGCCTGTTCTTCCCGAATTGTCGTCGAGACGGTTTATCTCATTCGTAGGCACGATGGATTATTACCCTAACGAGGATGCAGCCACGTGGTTCGCTCGCGAAGCTCTTCCGGAACTACGGCGTCGAGCACCCGACGTAGAGTTTTTCGTGGTCGGCAATAATCCTGTTTCGCGGGTTCGGGCGCTCGCCCGGTTGCCTGGTGTGACCGTGACGGGTGGTGTACCAGATGTGCGGCCATATATTGCTCAGGCAAGGGCTGTGGTTGCTCCATTGCGCTTGGCTCGCGGAATCCAGAATAAAGTACTCGAAGCAATGACATTAGGGCGTCGCGTATTCGCCACGACAGGCGTGGCTAGGACCTTTGGTGATGACATACCTGCCGCATTGACCTGCTGTGACTCGGTTCAGGAGTTTGCCGCTGCGATCACACCGGAACTTGAGAAACTTCCATCGCCGGATTACCGAATTCGTGACCAAATTAGTGATCGGTTCACCTGGAAGAAGAACGTGAAATTGTTTGTATCGCGCTTGGAAGATCTGATCAGCACCCCAGCAACGCAGACGGCGTAATCGCCATTATGAATATCGTTACCTCACTCGAGTTCTCGCCCGGATCTGAGTACCGCACCGACGGTGGAGTTGGATCAATCGTTCGATCGAGGTCTCCTCTGCGCGTCAGTTTTTCCGGGGGCGGTACCGATTTCCCTCACTGGTACGAGGGTCGGCCAGGTGCAGTGCTGTGTAGCACCATTAACCGTTACGCTAGAGTGACAGCATACCCAGGAAAGGACCAGAGCATACGCATCCGCTCCATTGATGTCGGGTGCATGGTTGACTATCACATCGACGAACAACCGGTATATGACGGCGTCCTTGATCTTGCAAAAGCAGCCCTTAAACGCCTGGGTGTCTCGCGAGGTTTGGACCTTGACGTGCGTTCCGATGCTCCCGCTGGCAGTGGTCTGGGCGGCTCTTCCGCAATGGTTTCTGCCGTCCTCGGCGCTGTGGCAAACCATGAGCGGAGGGCACTTGATAATTACGAGTTGGCTGAACTCAATTGGGTAATTGAGCGCCAAGACCTCAAAATCCCTGGGGGAAAACAGGATCAGTACGCGACGACCTTCGGCGGATTCAACGTCATTGAGTTCACCGGAAAACAAGTGCTGGTTACCCCACTACGAATCAAACCAGCGATTTTAGCTGATCTCGAAGCTCACCTGTTGTTGTGTTACACCGGGCATGTGCGCGTAGACTTGGGACTCATCGACAAACAGGTACAGATGTATAACGAGGGCCGTGTTGAGACAGTCAGAGGCATGGAGTCTCTGTATAACCTAGTGTATGACATGAAGAGAGCTTTGCTTACCGGCAAATTGAACGAATTCGGAGAGATGCTGCACGAAGCCTATCTTAGCAAAAAACGCATGAACCCGCATGTCAGTGCAGGAACCACGACAGACGTGCTGTATGACGAGGCAAAGCGAAACGGGAGTATCGGTGGCAAACTCATGGGGGCGGGAGGTGGAGGATACTTGTTGCTGTATTGTGAAACGCACTGCCAGCATAAGGTCCGCACAGCTCTTGAGGCCTTGGGCGGCCACTTTACCGATTTCGCCTTCGAAGAGTCTGGGCTTCAGACGTGGCGTACGCATTGCCCATGAGTCTGCCAATATCTGCTGTCATTCTGGCCGGCGGCAAGGGAACCCGTCTTCGATCGGTGCTTCCGGATACCCCGAAGATATTGGCGTCTGTTAATGGAAGACCTTTCATTACCTATGTTTTAGATCAGTTGGTTGATGCGGGGCTCAACACCGCCGTTTTGTGTATCGGTCACTTGGCAACGAATGTCCAAGAAGGGCTTGGCGAAAAGTACCGCACACTGCAATTGCGATACCTCTCGGAAACTGAACCTCTTGGTACCGGCGGCGCGTTACGCAATGCTGCCTTTGCATGTGCGCACCATCTCGTCCTGGCTATCAATGGAGATTCTTTCGTCGGGACAAATTTCTCAAACTACATTCAATGGCACATGCGACTCGCTGTTCCCGCATCAATGATCGTCACACGAGTTTCGAACTCCGGCCGTTTCGGGACGGTGCAGTTCACCGGGAAAGGCAGAATCAAGTCATTTGCAGAGAAGACCGGCGTTTCCGACCCGGGATGGATCAATGCCGGCGTGTATCTTTTCCTTTCGAGTTGGTTACGAGAGTTGCCAGCAACGATTCCATGTTCGATTGAGCAGGAAGTACTTCCACTGTGGCTCGACCGGGGGTTATATGGGTATGCGGCTGAAGCACCCTTCATAGACATCGGACTTCCGGAGACACTAGCCGCAGCGTCCCAGTTCTTCTCTGCTCTTCCAGTGAGGTCACCCCAATGAAGCCATACATCGTTCTGGACCGCGACGGCACCGTTATCGTGGAGAGGAACTACTTGGCTTCTCCCGACCAGGTGCAGTTGCTACCGAATGCCGCGGCAGGACTCCGTCGGTTCCACGAGATGGGTTACGGACTGGTTTTATTGACCAACCAATCGGGAGTCGGCCGCGGTTACTTCAGTGAAACGGCTGTAAACGCAGTGCATAGGCGATTGAACGAACTGCTCACACAAGAAGACGTACACTTGGATGGTGTCTACTTTTGCCCGCACGTTCCCGAGAGCGACTGTTCCTGCAGAAAGCCGCGAGCTGGATTATTCGAGCGCGCGGCCGCCGAACTCGACTTAGACCCAGCTGCGAGCATTGTGATTGGTGATAAGCCCTGTGACATCGATCTAGGTCGCAGCGTCGGCCTAACTACCGTGCTGGTGCGAACCGGTTATGGCACTAAGTACGGCGACGGTGCTATCGTGCCGGACTTTGTGGCCAATGATCTGCTCAACGCGTCAGAGGTTGTGGCCAACCACAAAAATGTAACAGACGCTCTTTTCCCTGGCGCTTCTCTACGATTCCGGCATCATTTCGCGGAGGGTGTCCGGACGAAACAGCGAGTGGTGGCGGAATGTGAAGCTGAGATTCTCGCGGCAGCGTCGACGGTTGCGGGAGCCCTACGGCAGGGGAATAAGATCCTGTTTTGCGGGAACGGAGGCAGTGCAGCTGATTGCCAACACATTGCTGCCGAGTTCGTGAGTGTCCTCACCCAGGACTTTCTTCGCCCGGGACTAGCGGCAATTGCTCTTACGACCGATACATCGATTTTAACCGCTAGCGCAAACGACTTCGGATTCGACGGAGTGTTTACGCGCCAGGTGCAGGCGCTGTCCAAGCCTGGGGACGTGCTAGTTGGCATCAGCACTAGCGGCAATTCGGAAAACGTGCTCCGGGCGGTTCATTATGGACGCGAGCACGCACTTCGCACGATCGTCTTGACAGGCGCCACCGGCGGCAGACTCACTGGAATGGCGGATATTACTATTCGTGTGCCTAGTTGCGTCACGATGCACATCCAAGAAGCGCACATCGCTATTGGTCATGTCATATGCGACTTAGTGGAACGGGCGTTGTTTAGCGCGAACGCTAATCTTGGAAACCAGATCTCTGGCGGTAAGCACTAACCACCTTCGTATATATCCCCGCAGTTTCAAACATAGAGTCGAGCTGCAGAGCGTGCAAGCGCATTGCTTAAGCCGTTTTAGGGCCACGCCGGGATTGATGTGTGTCGTTCACGACTGCTGGGAAATGACCGCACAAGGTTATGAAAGCGGTGTCGGGTACGAGAATATACCTTCGCTGCCGCAGCGGTTATTTTTATGCGCCCTAACTGGAATCCAGAACAAAGTACTTGAGAGCATGGCCATGGGACTGCCGGTAGTTACCACGACACGGATGGCAGCGTCCATGCCCAATAGCTTTGCCTCGTTCGCTTTCGCCGCGAACAATGCCCACCGATTTGCAGAACGTGTGGCCAGTGTTGTCGCAAGCCGTTTCAGGTCACCACAAGACCGGGTTCGACCCTTGCTTGCTCTGGAATATGGCAGAGGCCGCATGGCCGAGAAACTGGAAAACTTGCTGACCACAATACCGAGAGCCGGAGCTCCCGACCTGAGCCCCAGGGATGCGGTGGCACCTTGAAGCGTATTCGCGTGATGCACGTGGTTCGGACTATGGCGACCGGTGGCACTGAGGGCGGCGTGCGTAAGCTGCTATCAGGGTTAGACTCGGAGATGTTTGAGCAGATCACATGTACTCTGATTGCCGACCGAGCATGCAGTCCTGGCACGCAGTCACGGGGAGTCTGTTTAGGCCGGGCTCCGGAAACACTGGCATTTTTGGTTCCGCAACTCGCGCGAGTGTTTGCCCGTGAGCGGCCCGATGTAGTCCACTCACGCAATTGGGCGGCCATCGAAGCTGTTCCTGCCGCCAGATTGGCCCGCATTCCGCTCGTGATACACAGCGAACATGGCCGTGATCTAGGAACTATGGGACCACAACCTTGGCGCCGGCGGGCGTTGCGACGTCTATGCTATCGCTGGGCAGACCGTGTGTTCTGTGTCTCGCAGGAGTTGCGGGATTACTACTGCCGGGAACTCAGCTTGTCGTCGGCAGCGCGAATGGATGTGATTCCTAACGGCGTGGACACACAGCTTTTTTGCCCCAAGCCGCTGGCACGACGCACTATCCGCGAGAGGATAGGAGCCAGTTCGGACACTCTGGTCATAGGAACCCTCAGCCGACTGGATCCGGTCAAAGACCATTCAACGCTGATCGCAGCAGCCGCCATGGCCTGCGAAAAGGGCATAGACCTGCGGCTCGTTGTAGTAGGCGACGGCGTGTGTCGGCCGACACTGGAACAAGAACTAGCAAGACGCCCTGCTCTTCATGCCCGCTCGCTAATGGCAGGCGAAGTCAGCAATGTCGCCGACTGGCTGAATGGCTTGGACGTGTTTGTCCTGCCGTCGCTCTCCGAGGGGATGTCGAACACTCTTCTCGAGGCAATGGCAGTAGGGGCACCACCGATAGCGACAGCGGTCGGGGGGAACCCGGAGGTGGTGGAACACGGCCTATGCGGTCTGCTCGTAACCCCTCAACGACCCGAGGAGATCTGCCACCATCTCGAGCAGCTTGCGTCCTCTCCGAGCCTTCGCGAGACATTGGGCAGGAATGCTCGGGAGCGCGTCTGCGCTCGATTTAGCCTTGATCGTATGTTGAAGCGTTACGAACAAATGTATTGCGAGCTGGCCCGGCCAGACACTCTGAGCTGCGCAGCACTGAGCCGAGCCTGAGGAATACTTGAATGTGCGGTATTTGCGGCATAGTTGAATTCGAGGGTAAAGCCGTTGCGCGCCATACGGTGCAGCGCATGGCTGATACGCTGGAGCACCGCGGCCCAGACGATGCTGGCTACCATTTTGAGCGTGGCGTCGGCTTGGGACACCGCCGCTTGAGTATCATCGATCTTCATACGGGACAGCAGCCGCTTTCGAATGAAGATGAAACTATTTGGGTCGTGTTTAATGGAGAGATCTACAACTATGCCGAGCTAAGCTCTCTGCTGGTGTCCAAAGGACATCGTTTTCAGACCAGATCGGATACAGAGGTGATCGTGCACCTCTACGAGGAATTAGGCGAAGGGTGTTTTTCCCAGCTTCGAGGCATGTTCGCGATTGCGCTCTGGGACACTCGACGAAAGCAGCTAATCCTAGCCCGAGACCGAATAGGGAAGAAGCCTCTCTTTTACAAGCACGACGGGCTGCATGTCATTTTCGGTTCAGAGCTCAAGGCAGTCTTGGCGGCGGGTACCGACGACGGCGGTCTGGATCCGACCGCCTTGGCTGATTACTTCACGTTCCTCTACATCCCAGCACCCAAGACGATCTATCGCGGAATCAAGAAAGTCCGAGCAGGGCATTACACTGTCTTTTCGGAGAAAGGTGCCCGTGATCATCAGTATTGGGATTTGCACTTCGGTAATATCGAACACAAAAATGAAAATGAATGGTGTGAAGACATACGTCAGGTACTGCGGGAATCCGTCCGCATACGTTTGATGAGCGAGGTGCCCCTAGGCAGCTTCTTAAGCGGCGGCGTGGATTCCTCGGCGATAGTCGCCTGCATGAGTCAGCTGGTGGATCATCCGATTACCACGTGCACGGTGGGGTTCGATGAGGCCCGCTACAGTGAGATTCAGCATGCCCGAAAAGTCGCGCAGCATGTCGGGTCTTCATATTACGAAACGATCGTGCGCCCCAGCGCAGCCGAGATTGTCAGTCGATTGGCGTGGCACTATGATGAGCCTTTTGCTGATTCCTCTGCAATCCCTACGTATTACGTCTCCCGCGCCGCCAGAGAACATGTAACCGTAGCATTGTCTGGAGACGGAGGAGACGAAAACTTTGCAGGCTACAAGCGATACGCCCACGACCTTGCAGATAACCGCTGGCGGTCGGCGCTCCCGTCGCCGTTGCGACACACCGTTTTGCGATATCTAGGAGAATGGTATCCGGCATTAGAGGGTGCGCCGCGTCTTTTTCGCGCGAAGTCTCTTCTCCAGAGGATGGCGGACGATGCATTGGAAGGCTATTTAGCAAGGATTACAGTTCCCATTTGGGTTCGGCAATCCATTTTGTCGCCCGATTTGAAATCGGAGCTCCAGGACTATGATCCGCTCGAACAATTTCGAGAACACTACCGACGGGCCGATACTGCGGACCTGCTCTCGCGTATCCAGTATCTCGACGTGAAGACCTATCTGAGCGATGACATCTGCGTGAAGGTGGACCGAGCCAGCATGGCAGTGTCTTTGGAGGTTCGCTCTCCACTACTTGACCACAGGCTGATGGAATTGGCAGCGCGTATTCCGTCCCGGCTCAAGCTAAGAAATGGATCAGGCAAATACATCTTTAAGAAAGCGATTCGTGCAAGCCTTCCGGAGGGGATTGTGGACCGACCTAAGCAAGGTTTCGGTGTTCCAATTGCTGAGTGGTTCCGGGGAGAACTGCGTGAGCAAGCCGACCAACTGCTGATGGCAGACGATGGATTGCTCGCACCTGACGTAGTACGGCAACTTTGGAGACGGCATCAGGACAAGGTGCAGGATCATTCTGCAGTTATGTGGGCGATATTCATGTTTCGGCAGTGGCAACACACTTTTCACCCCGGTGCGATTATCGACCGTGATCCGGCGATCTCGTCGAGCCGGGTGTGAGCCGTATGGAAAAGGGGCGCTCAATGGGCATCTGTGGTATTGCGGTGGGGTCGCATGGACGACCGCCGCAGGCCACTGAACTGCAATCCATGTCCCATGCGCTCGGCTGGAACGGTCGTGACAGATCAGCCTTGTCTGTGTTGCCGCATGCCGGCCTGGCCTCCGTAGCGCCCGCCAGCTCCGGATCGCTATGGTCGTCGGACGCATTGTTTGTCGCCTGCGACGCTGACCTGTATAACGACGATCAGCTGAGGGGGACCAGCTTCTCGCCGTCGTGTACTGCAGAGCTACTTGGATTTCTGTACCGGCAATACGGGGTTTCATTCCTCGAACGCCTACGTGGTGTCTTTTCGTTAGCTATTTGGGATGAAAGCACTCGGACGCTGATGCTGGCGGTGGATCGATTCGGGGTTAAGCGGCTGTGCTATGCGGTCAGCGACTCCGAGATCGTATTTGCCACTAACCCTCGGGGAATTTTTGCCACCGGCCGACGAGACAAGAAGGTCAGCCTAGGCGCGATTACAGACTATCTCGTCTACAATGTTGTCCCCAGTCCCCAGACCGCGTTCGAGAGCGTGAACCGGATCGCCCCCGGGGAGTGCCTGGTGTGGACAGAGGGCAGAACGACGAAGCACCATTACTGGGAAATGCGATATCCCGAGGATGCGACCAGCTCCACCGCCGATCTTGCACGCGAGCTGTCCTCGCGAATGGAGCAGGCGGTCCGCATCACCTCCGCGGATCTGAATCCGGAAACATCCGGATGTTTCCTAAGTGGGGGGACTGACAGCAGCTCGATCCTGGGACTACTGACGCGGGTTCAGAAGCAGCCGGTGAATGCTTTCTCGATCGGCTTTGCTGAAGAGCGCTTCAATGAGCTGGTCTATGCCCGCATCGCTGCGAAACACTTTCACGCGCGTCACGTGGAAACCTTACTTGATCCCGGCGCGGTACTTGGAACCGTACACAAGATCGTCGCGGCTTATGATGAACCGTTTGGAAATTCATCCGCCATTCCAACCTATTGGTGTGCAAGACAGGCGCAAGAGTGCGGTTTAGAGGTATTGTTGGCGGGAGACGGCGGAGACGAATTGTTTGGTGGCAATGAACGATACCGCAAACACCAAATCTTCCACTTTTACCAGACTATCCCACGCCCTATCCGCTATCACATCATCGAGCCAGCTGTCTTCAGTATCCGGTCAACGCGTGGGGTTCTCGGAAAGGTGCAGCGCTATATTCGCATTTCCAACTCCGGCAACCCTGAGCGGTACTGCCGAGGGCGCCTGCTCCGCGTCTTTCCGCCCGAGCAGGTGCTCGGGCCTGATATGCCATTCTGTAACGGTCACGTCGACCTGCTATCGACTGTGCGACGTCACTACGACTGTGCGCCCGCACGCTCAGAACTCAACCGCTTGCTCTACATAGATGTGAAGATGACCCTGGGCGATGACGACCTCCCCAAGGTTGTCCGGACGGCTGAACTGGCAGGAATCAACGTACGTTTCCCGTTTCTTGATCACAAGCTGGCCGAATTTTCTGGACGGCTGCGTGCTGCGCTAAAGGTGCGCGGCCTGGAGAAGCGGTACCTGTTCAAGGAGGCTACCCGCAACCTTTTGCCGCCGGCTATTCTGCGCAAGAAAAAGCATGGTTTCGGATTTCCCATCGGCTTTTGGCTGAAGACGGATTCTAAGGTACAGTCCTGGGCCAAAGACGTTCTCTTCGATCCTAGAACTTATCAGCGCGGGTATTTCCGACGGGCATTCATCGAGGAAATCTTTGACAGAATGCAGAACGATCATACGCCCTATTTTGGCGACATTCTGTGGGTATTTCTCATGTTGGAGTTGTGGCATCGGCAGCACGTCGAGAGGACTGTGTGCTGAGGCTCGCTCGATACCAGAGCTGGGAGGAACTGCAGGAGCTCAGAGAGCATTGGAACCCGCTTTTGTCCGGAAGCAGCAGTGACACAGTATTCTTGACCTGGGAATGGTGTTCCGCCTGGTGGAAGAACTACGGTGCTGGCCGGCAACTGTTTGTCTTGGCGGCTTGGGAAGGCAACGAACTGGTCGGGGTCGCACCCTTTTTTTTGGCTGAAAGCCGCTCTTTTGGCCAAAGCTGGAAATGCCTGCACTTGATTGGCGATGGGTCGAACGATTCTGATTACCTGGACTGCTTCGCTCAATACGGCCGCGAAGCAGAAGTGATCTCTATATTCATGGGCTTTCTTGAGTCGCACCGGGCCTCATGGGATTGGCTCGACCTCAACGGCGGGCGACGAGACTCTCCTACACTCGTCGCGATTCTGGACTGCGCTCGCGAAAGACGTTGGCGGATTAAATCCGATATTGCCCGCTGTGCCACGCTAGAGCTTCCGCGGAGTTGGGATGAATTCCTCAGCCAGCTCGAGCCGAGATTCCGGACGAAGGTGCGTTCCTCCTTAACATCCATGCAGCAGTGCGTGCGGGCTACTCCTGTCGAGTGTAGGTCTAAGGAGGATATCGAAGCCTGGCTACCGCATTTTTTTGATCTTCATACCTCTCGCTGGAGAACGAAAAACAAGCCGGGAGTATTTCGTGACCCACTAAAACAAGCCTTTTATCGCGACCTCTCTGAAGTCGCTTTGCAGCAGGGGTGGCTCGCTTTTCATAGGCTGAACTGGGGAGAAAGAGCGCTGGCCTTCCAGTATGGCCTCCTCTATAAGAACCGTTTTCACCTGCTGCAAGAAGCCTACGATCCTGCGTTCGCGAACATCCGTCCCGGGGTAGCATTGCGGGCCTGGTTGATGCGGTATTGGATCGAAGTGGGGTTGGAGCAATATGACTTCCTAGCCGGCCTCGCCCGCTACAAATTGGATTGGGGAGCAAGCGAGAAAATCACGCTTCGTGTGCGACTCGCAGCCAAACCTGCCGGCATGGTTACTGCTCTCGAATGGCCGCAGATCCGCGCTCAGGCCAGGGACAGGATTGAACGACTCGCGCCGAAAGTGCTGGTACGTGCCCGCGGACGACTGCTTTCCTGGCTTGCTCAGGATCAATGGCAATCTGGTAACGGACACAATGAAGCTAAACACACGCCATTCGGTGGTAGCGTAGTGCGCTGGCTGGCTTCACGGACTTATTCGTGCAGTCCTGTTGCCGCCCTGGGGCGATCGGTCGCAAATCGCTACTCATGGGCAGGCTCGGCGACTAGCGCTTTTCTCCCGCTGCAGCGCCGGTCCAAACCGGTTTGCCAGATTTTCCTATACCATCGGGTAAACGATGACAACGATCCGTTCCTGAGCGGGTTGCCAGTTTGTAACTTTGCCGCACAAATGGAACATATCGCCCGAAACTTTCCCATCGTGACACTTGATCAGGTTTGTCGCGGGGAGTTTCCCGGTGGACACTCCTATTACGTCGCTGTCACGTTCGATGATGGCTACCGCGATAACTTCCTCTGCGCTTTCCCGATCCTAAAGAAATTTAGCATACCCGCCACTGTGTTTCTGGCCACCGGGTCCATCGATTCGGGTGAACTGCCCTGGTATGACCAAGTGCGGCTCGCATTCAAATTGACAGCTCGGTGCACACTTTTGATGACAGATCTTGGCGGGCCGCGGGGTTGTCTGGAGCAACAGTCCAGCCGATTGCGCCTGTTAGAGCGGACGTTAGCGTGGCTACGGGGAATGGCGCAACCCGCGCGCCTGCAGGCAACCACCGTCCTGTTTTCCCGGTTGGGTGTCCCGTCCCCGCTGAACCTGCCGCATCAGATGCTACGTTGGGAGGAGATCCGGCAAATGAACAAAAGCAATATTGATTTCGGAGCTCACACCATCAGTCACCCAACCCTTTCCCAGGTGTCAGGGCCGGACATGAAGCGCGAAATTCTGGGCTCGAAGGAGACGATCGAAGATCGCTTGCAGCTATCGGTTCTGCACTTCGCTTATCCCTTTGGACAACCCTCCGACTTCAGTGCGCAAGTCAAGAGGGCAGTACAGGACGCAGGATTTAAGACTGCGGTCACGACGATTTGGGGTTTAAACCGTCCGGATCACGATCGGTTTGAGCTAAGGCGCTTCAGTCCGTGGGAATTGGACTCGGCGCTGTTTCGCATGAAGATGGACTGGTACCGCTTTCGGGAATTTGTTGCGCCAGAGACTGCGAACACTGACACGGTCAATGAGAGCGTAATGCGGATGAAGGAGAGCTGATGGCGACAGTTAGCGGAACAGGTAGCTTCGGTTCTGCAGTTATCCATGCACTGCCGAGCCCGCAATCGCGACCTGTTGTGGTCCTGAACATGTTTTATTCTGGCCTGGCTATCGCGCGGCAACTCTCGGGCAAGGACGTGCGTGTCATCGGGCTCTCCGCTGATCCTAGAATCTACGGCAATTTTACCCGGGCGTGTGAGGTGCGCTGGGCGCCGGACTCAAATGATGATCCCGAGCGGCTCGCAGAATTCCTACTTGAGGCTACGGACCTTGAGGGCGCCGTGATATTTCCAACGCGGGATGCCGATGTGATGTTTTTGGACCACTTCCGTTCCCAGCTGGACCATAAGTATTGCCTCGCAATTCCCCCCGCTGATTGCCTGCGGCGAACAATCGACAAGAACCGGCTTGCAGGTGTCGCAAAATATGCGAGTGTCCCCACCCCCCGTACTCTCCGGCTTTGCTCAGCGGAACAGCTGAGCCGCGTTTCTGATGAGGTTGGTTTCCCCTGCGTTGTGAAGCCAATTAGTTCGTTTCAATGGCACATAGGAGACAGGTGGGAACGGGTAGGTGCGAGAAAAGCTATTCGCGTCGACAGTCTGCAGTCGTTGCGCTCGGAATATCAAAACATTTCGAAGGTCACGCCTCAGGTTCTGCTGCAGGAATGGGTTCCGGGACCAGTGGATCAGATTGCGGTGCTCGGGGCCTATGTTAACGAAGTCTCCGAGCTGGTCTCGTACTTTACCGCACGAAAGGTGCTGCAGTCACCCGACGATTGCGGCACTGGCTGCATTGTCCGGAGCGAACCACTCGATGAAATTATTGCACCGACCCAACGGTTGTTCGGTGCTCTGCAGTATCAGGGAATGGCCGAAGTCGAATACAAATACGATTTACGAACAAGAGAATACAAGCTCATCGAAATTAATGCCCGACACTGGGACCAGCATCAGCTGGGAGAAGCTAGTGGTGTAAACCTGAGCTGGGTTGCTTATTGCCATCTTACCGGCAGAAGCATTCCCCGCTCAACAGGGACAGTAGCGATCGCTACCTGGATCGCTGAAGACGCCCTGTTGTTGCGGCTTTTCCGAAGCCTCTTTCGTCGCGAGTTGCGCGTAACGCATCTGCGGCTAAAGCTTTCCGGCCGACGTCTCTACGGTATTTTTTCCCTAAGGGATCCTTTGCCATTTTGTCGCTATTTTGTCGGCACTTTTATTCCTGACCTGACGCGGAAGGTCTTGGTGAGCCTCAGAGGGTCTCGAAGGAGTCAATCGTGAAGTATCCAGTTTCCGTACTAGAGTTTCTGAACAGCGAAGCAGCGCGTTGCACCTTGAATGTCTGTGTCATTATCCTTATCTTTGGTTGTGTGTGGGGGCTCGTCCCGAGTGCTGCAATTGCTCAGGCTTGGCACACCGACATTCTGGACTCCGGTTCGGGTCACGACGTTGGGCAATTCTCTGCTTTAGCAATTGACCGCGATGGAAATCTCCACGTTGTATATTGGGACGCGACGGGCAATGCGCCTCGGGGACAGCTGCTCTATGGTTTTCGTGCTCCAGGAGACAAGCAGTGGTCTCGCATGATCGTCGATCAGGATGGCGCGTACGTATCAATTGCTGTCGATAGTAGCGATCATCCGCATTTCGCTTACGTTTCCAAACGAGAAACGGGTTTGCATTACGCGCACTGGGACGGGGCTAGATGGCACAAGCAGGTGGTTGATCCCGGTCACGTCAATTACTTCACTTCTATTCAGGTCGATAGTCAGGGCAAGCCGAGAATTAGCTACTACCTTTATCACTTGCCGACCGGCGACTATTCCCTGCATTTGAAGTATGCCTACTTTGACGGCAAAGCCTGGTATGTACAAACTATTGATCCCCGCATGCATACGGGAAAGATGAACTCGCTGGCCTTGGATCGCGAGGGCAATCCTCACATAGCCTATTCCTACTTAGGGACTACGGGCGACATGCTATATGCCCACTGGCACGACTCGCAGTGGCAGTTCAGCGCCGCCGACTTATCCCGAACGGAGAACACGTACCTCGGCTATGGAAACAATATAGCAGTAGATGCGAAAAGTTATCCCCACATCGCCTATTTCGACAACGTGAAAAAAATTGTTAAGTATGCCTCGTGGGACGGGAGCCGCTGGAATACGGAGGTGGTGGATCACCTTGTTTCGCTAGACGACCTTGACCGCATTGCTCTCAAAATCGATCAGCAGGATCGCCCCCATTTGGCTTATTACGATCCGGGTGCCGGAATATTGAAGTACGCAGTGCGGGGGCCGCAGAACTGGAACATTGAGACGGTCGATCGCCAGGGCAATGTCGGGTTACGGCCATCCTTGGCCCTGGATCCCCATGATGAGCCTTACATTTGTTATTACGACCTGACCAATCACGCGCTTCGTCTTGCGTACCGGGAATCGGGGCCGATGCATGACGTGGTCGTAAAGAGATGAACCAGCACTCCCATCGCCGTGGCTATACGGAAAGTAAGGTCTGGATTGTTTCCCCCCTTCCACCACCCTATGGAGGCATGAGCCTGCAAGCAGAGAAGCTTGCGCAAAAGCTCGCCGCCCAAGGGCTCACGGTCGAACTCATACCTACGAACCCGCCCCCACCGCGGCTGCTTAGGCACGTGGAATTCCTTCCCGGCCTTCGAACCTTGGTGCGCGAGGTACAATACCTGCACTCCCTACGGTCCATTCTCCGTGGCCGGGGTGCGATCCACCATCTTTCCGCCTCTTATCTATTCTTTTTTTTGCACTCGGCGCCTTTGCTGGTACTGTGCAAATGGTCGCGCAACAAGCTGGTAGTGAATTATCGGGGCGGCAAGGCCGCCAAGTTTATGAAGTCGTGGTCGTGGCTGGTCGCTCCCTTGTTGCGCGCCGCCGACCAGGTCGCCGTGCCATCGGAATATCTGCAGCGAGTCTTTCGGACGTACGGGGTACCATGCGCCGTACTGCCTAACATTGCTGACACGGAACTATTTCCTTTCAAAGAGAGGGATCATTTTTCGCCGCGGCTGTTTGTAGGCCGACATCTGGAGCCCATGTATGACGTCGAATGTGTGCTGCGGGCGTTTCGGCGCATTCAGCAGAGTGTGCCTGACGCCACGCTGGGCATAGCCGGTGATGGTCTAGAAACAAAGAGGCTCCAGGATCTGACCCGCGAATGGGGCCTGCGTGGCGTCGCATTCTACGGAGCGGTACCGTACGCCGAACTTCCAGCTCTGTATTCGCAGTATGACATTTATGTGAACGGCTCGCGCGTGGACAACTTTCCAGGGGCACTTGTCGAAGCTGCGTGCGCCGGCCTACCCATTGTGACCACCCGTGCCGGAGGTATTCCGGAGATGATTCGGCATCGGGAAAATGGGCTACTGGTCGAAGTTGGCGACGATAAAGGGCTAGCGAGGGGCGTGCTGGAACTGTTGCAACGGCCGGAATTTGCTCGGGATCTGGCAAGGACGGCGCGCTCCTGGGTGGAACAATTTTCCTGGCGCAGTGTTTTTCCTCAGCTGCTGCAGGCGTACGGTATGACCGCGGACGAGAACGACGCGGAAGCGCAGCCGAACCGAGTACTTGTGTAGTAGTTAAACCTGTGGTTTCGGAGACATCCGTGAGTGTCTGGGCTAAAACGCAGCGTGGGCTTACGTTTGACCTTTTTAGGTTACACGAGTTCGCGAAAGGTCACACAACTTTTCGTGTGCTCCTCGACATGGAAGCTGCTCAGTGGCTGTCACCCGAACACTTGCTGCGCCTGCAGGAGGAGCGACTCCGAACATTTCTGACGTATGCAGGGGCGAATGTTCCTTATTACGAGGAGAGGTTCTGTGAGCTCCGCCTTGACACTCGGGATGTGCGTTGCCTATCCGATCTGCAGTTCATTCCTTTGTTGACCAAGCAGGACATTCGACAACATCTGGAGCTCATGAAGAGCCGAAAAACAAACAGAATACAAAAATTTGCAACCGGGGGATCCACGGGAGAACCATTGATCTTCTACTTAGGACCAACCCGCATCAGCAGCGACGTAGCCGCGCGCATGCGTGCGGAAGCATGGTTCGGAGTGCGCATCGGTGATCCGGAGTTCGCAATTTGGGGTTCCCCGGTAGAGCTTACGAAGCAGGATCGTCTGCGCAACCTTCGGGACCGAATTCTTCGAACTCAACTTTTGCCCGCTTTTGAAATGAGTCCTTCAACTATGACTCGTTATCTAGACGAGATCACCAGGAAGGGGTGTCGCCGGGTTTTTGGCTATCCGAGCTCGATCGCGCTTTTGTGCAATCACGCCCGTAAGGAAGGAAGGGATCTGCGCCGACTAGGTGTGCGTGTGGTGTTCGTGACATCTGAGTATCTCGAGAATGAGTGGCGACACACAATTGAGAACGCGTTTGGCTGTCCGGTGGCGAACGGGTACGGCGGGCGTGACAGTGGATTCGTTGCGCATGAATGTCCCGCTGGTGGCATGCACATTACCGCCGATCGCATTATTGTGGAGGTCGTGGACGAGAAGGGATATGCGTTGCCACCCGGTCGTGCCGGTGAGATCGTCGTCACGAATCTGGATACCCCTGAGATGCCTTTCATTCGATATCGCACCGGGGACATTGGCGTGCTCGCTTCTGCACCATGTTCCTGCGGCAGAAGTCTTCCGCGACTGGAGCGAATTGAAGGGCGGAAAACTGATTTCATTATCGCACCGGACGGTCGCGTCATGCATGGACTATCACTCATTTACGTCGTTCGTGAAACTGCCGGAATCGAAGCGTTCCGCATTACGCAAAAACAGGTGACAAACTTCGAACTGGAAATCGTGCCAGGGCACAACTACGACACCGGCAGCGAAGGTCGGATTCGCGACGCCTTTTGCAAGCGTTTGCGGGCAATGGTTACGGTGAACATACGGTACTGTGGTGCAATTCCGCCGACTTCCAGCGGCAAGGTGCGCCACGTGATCTCAGAAGTTAGTCCGCCTGGAGGTGCTGTATACGATCGATCCATCACGGGGAACGGCACGGTTGCGGGAGCAGATGGCCGAAGCATCGCTAGAACTGAGCGGCAGGAAGGAAATTTTAAGCCATGTGTGGAATTTCCGGAATCTGGAACTACAAAACCGACCGTCCCGTAGAGAAGGAACGCTTGCAGACCATCACCGAACTGCTGGCCCATCGAGGGCCGGATGGCGAGGGCTACTATACGGCTCAGGCCCTTGGGCTGGGTCACCGAAGGCTCAGCATCATCGACCTAGAGGGTGGGCGCCAGCCCATGTGCAATGAAGACGGTGATGTGTGGATTGTGTTCAACGGAGAGATCTACAACTATCCGGAGCTTCGTCCTGAGTTGCTGGCCCGGGGTCACGTATTCCGCACGAACTGTGACACGGAAGCAATCATTCATCTTTACGAGGAGCACGGTGAAGCGTGTTTTGAAAAACTTCGTGGAATGTTCGCGCTAGCAATCTGGGATGAGCGAAACAACAAGCTGGTGTTGGCGCGCGACCGTCTCGGTATCAAACCATTGTTTTACGGCTTGGGAAGAGAGGGCATTGTTTTCGGATCTGAACTCAAATGTATTCGCGCGTCTCAGCTCATCGACTTGAAGATTGAGCCCACAGCTATCGCCGATCTGTTCGCTTTTTTTTATATTGCAGGCCCGAAGACCATTTACCACAATGCGTATTCGTTGGAGCCAGGCAGCTATATTCGGATCACCAAGGATGGGATTTTTAAATGCAAGTACTGGGATTTAAAAGAAGGGCAGCTGTGGCTTTCGAACGAAAAGGAGTACGAAGACCAGCTTCTCGCTATCCTCAATGAGTCCGTGCAGTGCCACCTTTTGAGCGATGTGCCTGTCGGAGCGTTTCTGAGCGGCGGTCTCGACTCTAGCTCCGTGGTTGCACTGATGAGCGGCTTGGTCGACCAACCGGTCATGACCTACTCCATCGGATTCGAGGAACAAGAGTATAACGAGCTGCCGCAAGCACGCACGGTAGCGCGGTTGTTTGCTACCTCCCACCAAGAACAGTCGATACAAGCAGAACCGGCAAAGATATTGGAAGAGCTAGTCGAGTATTACGACCAGCCTTTTCCTGATCATTCCTGTATTCCGACCTATTATGTCTCCCAACTCGCGCGCCAGCGCGTCAAGGTCGTTTTGTCGGGCGATGGCGGCGATGAGAACTTTGCCGGATATAGTCGGTACCGCCGGCAGGTTGCGCTGGAACGGATTCGCCGCTCAGTTCCCAAACCGTTTCTTTACCCCTTCAGATCTTGGACGGGTAACCGGGAAAATGGAACGCTGCCGGAACGGTTACGTCGGGTGTTGCATCAGGTGGCGATCGGAGCGCGAGACGGCTATCTCAACGGTATAACCATCGCCGATGCTTCTCTGAGACGTCGAATATTCTCGCAGGACCTCAAAAGTGAGTTAGCCGATTACGATCCCCTGGATACTTACCGTGACATCTACGATCGAGCGCCTGGGTTGGATGTGCTTTCTAAGATATTCTACCTGGACCTGAAGACCTTTTTGGTGGACGACATTCTGACGAAGGTAGATCGGGCCAGCATGGCGAATTCGCTGGAGGTTCGTGTACCCTTGCTCGACCATAAGGTTGTGGAGTTTGCATATTCTCTGCCTCTCCACATCAAGCTGCGGCACGGACAGAGTAAATACGTTCTGCGCAACACGATGAGACACCTACTTCCGAGAGAGCTGCTAAATCTGAAAAAGAAAGGATTTCGCATCCCGATTGTGCCTTGGATGCAGGGGAACCTCCGTTCCTGGACAGAGGACATTCTTCTTGGTAATTCCGCAACCACCCCATTTGTCGATCCCGCGGGCGTTGCCGAGGTATGGCAGTGGTTCCAAGGAGGACGCAATCATCTCGGCGATGTGCTTAGCGTCCTGCTTAGCTTCGCATTATCCTCGCGAGTGTGGGCGCGAGATATCGAATTCAGCTCCCCCGTCGGGGCATTGTCCGTCTCTAAATGACGAGAAAATCGGATTCCGCCAGCGCGATTCTTGCTGTTAGGCGTTGATGTGCCAAGAGGAGACCACATTGGTGCGAACTCGGATATGCTGGAAGATCCCGGAATTCTTGCCCTGCGCATCGATCGGCATCATCAGCTGCATTGCAATGGCGACCGTCGGGCAGGGTATAGGAATGTACCACCCCAGCCGCACCCTCGGTACGACTATACGGCTGACGAGCATAGCTAAAGCTTCCGCGCCTCCCGCCCAGGCCGGAATAGCGGTTCCAGTGAATGCCTGGACGACGTTTCAAACCAACGGTTTTCCGGCCGAGATCGTGGGTTATGACGCCACCGTGTACGCAAGCAGCATTAAACGGCACATCGTGCTCGGGAAATACCATCACTATAGCTCGGAACCGAACTACTGCATGGACGGTTGGAGCTGGGACGAAAATCGCTGGGATATTCTGGACTGTGGAGCATACTTCCATACCGAGCATTCCATGGAGGGGGGGCACCCGGTAGGGGCATTCGTATACATGCCGAACCGCGATAGCATTGTGTACTGGGGCGGTCAGAGCGGGTCGAACCAGCCGGAGCAAGCGTTTCACACGTGGTGGTGGGATGTGGTGGGGCGAACGGGACGAGACAAGTTGAGCGCGAGCCGGCCAGGCAATATCAAGGTTTCGGCGATGGCCTATGACCAGTCGCGCGATAAGGCTGTGTTCTATCCTGACGCGTCACACAGTGTCGAGATTTACGATCCGAAGACCAACACCTGGGCGACGCCAAGTGTCACTGGAACTCCGCCTCCAACAGGGTTGGCGTTCCCCACGTTGGAGTGGGATTCGACCGACTACAAGACGTATCTGTTCGGGGGAGCTGCTGGCAACAATTGCGCAACCGGGCTCAAGTTCAACAATAACATTTACACATTCGATCCTGGCTCAAACAAATGGACCGAACTAACCGTCACCCCTGATCCAGTTTACGGGTCGCCCATGGGAAGGTGGTATACAGGATTCGCTTACGATGCAGATGACAACATCTTTTTGGTGGCGGGAGGGCAGTACTGCAACGCTGGTAGCGCCGTTGGCTTGACGGATACGTGGAAGTTTGATCCGGGGGCCGGGCGGTGGACGAAGCTGAGCCCTACAACGAATTATCAACTACATACGCCGTACGATGCCCCGTTTCAGAAGCTAAGGTACGATCCCGATCACCGCGCATTCGTGATGATCCTGCCTTCATACGATCACCAGGCGAGCACGGGCGGGACGTGGGGAAATTATTCTGCACGTGTGTGGGTCTATTGCTATTCAGTCAGCTGCCCGCATGTGGGAACTACGGCCTATGCGTATCCGGCTCCATCAGACTCATTGAATCGCAACGGCGGTCAGCCGATCACAGCGATGAATCAGACTTGGGCCAGTGATACCACTATCGCGACATACAACAACTCAATCTACGCCGCCTGGATCGAAACCAGTCTGCCGTTTGTCAACGGCACATGCGTTTTTCATCATCCCTATGTACAGGCCACGAATAACGGCACATCATGGACGAACTTGGGAGCAGATTGCTCGGCGCTCGATTCCAACGTGTCAAACTGGGAACGTGATGGAGAGAAACCCAGCCTTGCGGTGGTGAATGGCACACCTTGGGTCGCGTGGGCTGAGTCTATTGACGCTTCCGCGAACCATCTGGGCATATCGGCCAAGTATTGGAATGGATCTAGATGGATAGGTGGTCCTATAGGAACACGGAATTCAGCCCCGCGAGGGTTCCAGGGAATTTCGCAACTGATTTCCGTTGGACCAGTGCCAACTATTGGTTTTATCGAAAATAACAAATCAGGATTTCCGGACATCACGGAAGCATACGTGGATCAGTACAAAGACGGTGCATGGTTGCCTCTTGGCGGCAAGCTGAATGCCGATGCCGCTGGACGCATCGAATTCCTCGCCATCGCAAGCGATGGGAGTAAGACCCTTGCCTGCTGGACAGAGGAGATTATCTCCAAATGGACACACCTCAATCCATCACAACTGCACTGCGCTGCCTGGACTGGCTCCACTTGGAAACGTGTGGGGTCGTCGTTGAACGGAGTCACTGCGAACTGGGCGGCAGAGGTCTCTGTGGCTTATTTAGACGGGCGATTTTATGTCGCCTGGGCCGAGCGAACCACGGCAGGAAACGAGAAACTGTACGTCCGAGTTCTAGATGGTTCGAGCTCGGCGCTCCTAGGGGGCGGGCCAATGAACAAGAACGCCAGCACAGGATGGGTATTTCACCCCAGACTTGCGAGCGATGAAACGAATCTTTACCTCTCCTGGGAGGAACAACTGAGCTTAGGCCAGCCATCGAGATTGTACGTTTCCAAGTGGGATGGTCGTGGATGGTCGGCGTTGGGTGGCGCGCTGAATATTGACCCGGGGAATGGGTCGGCAGCGCACAGCAGTATGGCACTGATGAATGGCTTCCCCGTCGTGATATGGACCGAGGGATGTGTGGGGCAATTACAGCAAACCTACGCGAAGAGATGGAACGGTTCCAGCTGGGTACTTTTGCCGAACAGACGGTCGCAGGCTGTGTTGGGACTAATCGAAACAGTGTCTCGCGAAGTACATCGGCAAACGAATCGTGTCCACTGATGCGGCTGTTTGCACAAATTCAGGCATACATCTTCCATTTTCCGCTTGCGTGGAGGATGTTTTCTCTCACAGCGAAGTGTTCGTAATTACCCCACGAACACCTAATCCGGCATTTTGAGCTACTTGCGCACCTGCCGGGACCCTAAGTCAACCTGGAATGACTCGCGTCGCATCGCGTCCCGGACCCACCCAACAAACGTGAAAAGATTAGGGTGTCGCAAGAAATAAAAGATCTTTCGGAACATTATCGGGTTTCACTTGGTGTGTTTGGCCCGAAATGAGCGAGAGCTGGATGACGCGAATGCGCTGAGGACGTGTCGCGCATCAGTGTACGCGTCAGAAGAAGCGCTTCTCCTATGCGTCGCCCGATGCGATTCAATCGGTGGGTGCTTAGTACCCTCCCATCAGAAGAACCAATAGTTCACGGGTGCAATCGGAACAGAAGGCGGGAACAACCGGGTAATGGAAACCGATCAGGAACGAGACACGATCGCCACCGAACTAGAGACAGCCGTTCACCACACCCTGGTTTACGGCCTGGGCAACGTCTTCGCGAAGGCTCTCGGTTTCCTGATGTTGCCGTTCTACACGCGCTATCTCAACCCCCTGGATTACGGCATTCTCGAAATCCTAGATTTGAGCATGTCGCTATTCGGGATGTTCCTGACCATGGGAATGATTGCGGCAGTCCTTCGCTGCTACGCGGTCGCGAAATCCCCTCAAGACAAGAAACGAGTCATCAGTACGGCGATGGTGTTTGTGCTCACGACCGGCACCATCACCTTCCTCGCGGGTACAGCTTTCATTCGCCCCGTTTCCAATCTTATGTTCGGTCCTAAAGTTAGTCCGACGTATCTCTTGATCTCGTTCAGTGCATTCATCTGCAGTTACATAACGACTATTCCTCGAACCTATCTTCGCGCTATGGAGGCATCGGGAATTTTTACTTTAGTCAGCAATGTCAGTCTGGGCTTACTTCTGATCCTTAATATCTATTTTGTTGCCGTACTGAAGATCGGATTGCGGGGTATCCTGTGGAGCAGTCTAATCGTTGGCGGGCTGAACCTAGTGGTGCTGTCGATCTGGGCTGTGCGCGATGCGGGACTCCATTTCAGCACACCATGGCTGCGGCAAATGCTGGCGTTTGGCGGCCCATTGACACTGTCCAACTTGGCGGTATTCGTGCTCAACTTTTCTGACCGCTTCTTCCTACAGCATCTTCAAAATCTGGAAGTGGTCGGAATCTATGCTGTAGGGTACAAGTTTGGCTACATGATGAACTACCTCATCGTCCAGCCGTTTTACGTTATGTGGCAGGCTCGCATGTACGCGGTGCACGCTCAAGCTAATTACGAAAAGATCTTCAGCCGAATATTTGTGCTTTATTCTCTCGTCCTCATTTATTCGGGCCTGGCACTTTCGGTGCTGAGCCCGGAACTAGCCCATCTCATGGTCGGTTCGAAATTTGCCTCGAGCCAGGCGGTTGTTCCCATCGTGGTTCTCAGTTACATCTTCTGGGGCCTGGGATTTTATGTGCAGCTTGGCATGTTTCTGACAAATCGCACCAGCCTTATCGGTATTTTCAGCGCAGCTGTTGCAGTGTTAAATCTCGGCCTAAACTACTTTCTCATACTGCATTATGGAATGATGGGTGCTGCGTGGGCGACTTTACTGAGCTTTGCTACCCTGGCTGCGGGCAACTACTACTTTTCACAACGAGCGTTTCCGCTGCGTCTGGGGGTTCGACGTGTGGGGATGGCTTTGGGTCTCGCTACGGGTCTGTATCTGGTTTCGCGATGGGGGAGCCCCGGCTCGCTCGGCGCGGCTCTGCTGATGAAAACTACTCTACTTCTCGTTTATCCACTTCTCCTGTGGAAACTCCGGGTTCTTTTACCGACCGAGGTTAGCACTATCACAGGTGCCTGCGACCGCGCTTTGTCGCGACTTTCTGTCCTGCTCGGCTTGGGACGCCGAAAGGCAGTTAGCGCATGAACCGCAGCCCCGCCACAGGCTTCTGGAACCGCTGGAAAGTTGCTCGAGATCTGAGGCACCTTTGTCCAGTGGAACGGATGGCTTCGTCTCGGTTCTGTTGGATTAAAAGGCTGAGAAGGACTTCACCCGCGATGTATCAAACTTACGCTATGAGTTCACGGTCGCCTGAGTTCTTATAATTCCAGGTTCTCAATGTCGCAGCCCCTATCCGATCTTAAACTGACCGACCGGCAACGTCGCGAGCTTGAATACCACAAGCAGCATGCGGCCAAACATGGTCACGGGCACATTGCTGAGAGAGTCCGGTTTGACAGTCTTGATCCGCAGCAAACCCGCTGGTGGAACGATCATTGGGAAATGTATCGAAACTTGCGCACGATGGACCTGCGCGGTCGCAACGCGTTGGTTATTGGCTGTGGATTTGGGCATGATGCCCTGCGATTGGCGAAATTGAGCACCCATGTTGATGCTTTCGATCTCAGCAACGAGGAGCTGAATGTTGCCCGCGCACTGGCTCACCAAGAGGGACTGGAAATCAACTTCCGACAGATGCCGGCCGAATGCATGGATTATCCGGACGCTCAGTTCGATGTTGTCTTCGTGAAAGGCATTCTGCATCACTGTGAAATAAATCAAGTCATGGCCGAAGTGCGCCGGGTCTGCAAACCCGGGGCGCTGTGCATCATTAACGAACCTTATACGCACTCCGCTCTTCAGCGTATCCGTGAGTCGCGCTTTGTAAGCAAAGTCATATACCCGCGCTTGCGCTCATTTATTTACTCTGGCCAGCCGTACATAACCCAAGATGAGCGGAAGCTGAACGAGCGCGATCTTGCAATGCTCCAGCATTCTTTCACTCTCGCATCGACACAATATTTTTACGGATTCGTTGGTCGCGTCGTACCTCAAAGAATCACAGCTTTCACGAAACTCGATCGCATACTGCTCTGGGCCGTCGGACCGCTAGGCCGACTTCTCGCGGGACGCTTCGTCATTATGGGGCACCTAGCCTGAACTGATACTCCTTTAATAGGGCAGAGGACTTGTGGGCGCAAATCATAGGCCATGTGTAATTTGGGGAATCAATGCCGTGGAAATATTTCGGTGAAGCGGAGGTCCAAGGGTGCGCCTCCGCTCTACCGCCTAGGAGCAAGTGTTCAGTAAGCGAGGACACTGTGCCGCCAATCCGAATAAGGACGATATCGAAGTCTGGGATTGGAAAACCCTTCAGGAACGAGAGACGATTGCGAACGAACTAGAGACGGCCGTTCGCCATATTGCAATCAACGGCAGGTCAGCGTCTTGGCGAAGGCTGTCGGTTCTGTGGTGTTGCCGCCTTATATGTACTACTTCAACGCGGTAGATTACGGCACGCTCGAGATCGTCGTCTTGAGTATGTCACTGTCAGCCCAGGAACCAAGCATCGCGAGTGTATCAAACCTTACTGGAGCCCTCTCAGGAAAGGCAGCAAGCGCATGACGACTTTTCCAAAATTTCTACTTTTGTTTGGGACCCCTCGCTCAGGAACGTCATGGATGGGCAAAGTTTTCGATAGCCACCCACAGACGCTATACAAGTACGAGCCCGACGGAGCCATAGACCTGCCCTTCGCGATATCGTCGGAAGGCGCGGAGCGAGTAACTGCAAGCATACAGGATTTCTTTGCCCGGCTGCCCGCAAACAATTCTCCTTCTGTTGCCGGAAGGTTGCCGGTGTTTCCCAAGCAATACCGCTCTGGATTGGCTCAGTGCCTCCATCACTCCAGTGTGCGGGCCACCACTGCAGCGGGGTTAATCCGGGGGAAACTACCAGTTCTGCAGGCCGCGGATGTGTACAGCCCGGAAGTACGGGTGGTTTGGAAGTCCATAAGCTCTCTTGGGCGATTGGGAGCGATTCTGCGGGTTATTGAAGATTGCCGCGCCATCAGGATCTTGCGTCATCCTTGCGGCTACATCTCATCGGTTCTGCGTGGCGAAGCTCAGCACAAATTCGTTTCCTCCGTGCCCACGAGCGAAGACTACGGTCTTATGGAAATCGTATTGAACGCTGCTGGTCCTTTCAGGCGGGGACTCTCGGGCAACCACATGCGCCAGTTTCACCCTGTTGAACGGATGGCTTGGCTGTGGGTTCTCCTGAATGAAAAGGCGATGGCGGACACAGTGGGTGACGAGCGTTGCATGTGTGTGCGCTACGAGGATGTCTGCCTCCATCCCTTTGAGAAGGTGAAAGAACTCTTCTCGTTCTGTGGTCTGGGTTGGAGCGCGCACACGGCGGACTTTATCACGGCCAGCACGCTAGCATCACAGCCCCGTTTGCTCGATCGAATTACTGAACAGCGCTATTACGGTGTGTTCAGGGATCCAGTCCGCGCGGCAGAAAAATGGAAATCGGAATTGGAGTCCGAGAACATCGAACGAATATATCGTGTCCTGCGCGAGAGCGAGCTGATTCGCGTCTACCCGGAATCGCAGTAGCACTCCGCCGTGTCAGCGCGCTGCCCCGTAAATGCGCATATTCCTACCCATGAACTTAGCAGCTGAATTTGTGGTTCGACCTACCATCATGGAAAATGGACGTATCCGCTGCGCGGTTTGGTGAAAGGCAGTCCGAGGAGGGTAGGAACGGCGATGAGCATGGCAACCGGGAGGGTGCGAATGCACCGCAGGTCTGTTGGTGAGTGATCTGCTCCTGAAGTGCCCCGCAGCGAACCAGGTACCTGCGTGCGAAAGATCTTTCCAAAGCGGGATTGAAGCCTACGTCAAGGGTGAATTCTGTCATGAACGAATCGATGCTATCGGCCGAGTTTTCCCAACCACGGCGGCAATATGACAGAGCGGGAAGACACCTGACGGTTGCTGTTTGGTTTGTTGTGCCAGTAGCTATGCTGCTTTTCGCTGGGGCACTACACGCCAGCCCGCACATTACGGGAGTCAGTGCCTCGGCTGTTTCCTCGGCGGGGGCAACCATCTCCTGGAACACGGACGAGGCATCCGATTCGCAAGTGAAGTTCGGTCTCACCGCGGTTTACGGATCGTCCACGCCCTTAGATCCTTCCCTGGTCACTTCGCATACTGTAAGCGTAACCAACCTGAGCCCATCGACTACCTATCATTACCAAGTCGCGTCCCGCGACGCCCCAGGCAACGTGTCCGCGCTGGCGGACTTCACGTTTATCACAGCCGCGACACAGCCCGGCATTCCGATGTCCAACGGCACCTGGACAATGGTCCTGACGCAGGGCCTGCCCGTGGAATCCAATGACTGGGAACAACTGGTTTACGCCTCGGTGGTCAAGCGCTCTACCATGCTGTCGCAATATCACCAGTTCGAGACCGAACCCAACGAGACTTTGCTCGGCTACAATTTCGACATGAACACCTGGGACATACTGGATATGGGAGGCTTGTTCCATACCGAGAACATGCCTGAAGGCGGAGAGTCTCAAGGCTACTTCGACTACAATCCCAACAATGCTACTTTGATGTACCACTGCTGCACTTCCGGATCCAACCAATCGGAAAACGCGAACCATACCTGGTGGTATGACCTGCTGGGACAATCAGGGAGAGATGAGCAAACATCCCCCGAGCCCCCGTTCATGGCCCTACAGCCGGGAGGCGCTTTTGACGCGGCTCACAACGTGTTCGTGATGGAGGGCGGAGCCTCTTATGTTGGCACCTGGACCTATCAGCCCGCCACGAACACTTGGGCACCAATGAATCCGGGCGGTATGCCGCCAGATCCGTCCCTCATCTTGCCTGCCATGGCCTACAACGGTAATGCCCAGAAGGTGTACCTCTTTGGCGGGCGAGATGGCTCAACATACAATTCGAATTTGTATGCCTACGATGTTCCTAGCAATACCTGGTCCTTGATAACGCTGGCAAACGGTGTAAGGCCTCCCGGCCGCTATAGAACGAATTTTGCTTATGATTCCACCAACAACATTTTTCTCTTATACGGCGGCCAGAGCGCCAGCGGCATACTTGGCGACACCTGGGCCTATGATCCGGTGGCCAACACGTGGACACAATTGAATCCACCACAGTCTCCGCCGCTCGCCAATGTTGCCGATTTTGCGCGGCTGGCTTACGACTCCGATCACAACACATTTGTACTCGCGCACAAGGGCTCGGGTGGTTTTTTCGGGGGAAACTGGACCGCGCTAGCAATGCAGACGTGGCTTTTTCGGTACGCCGGAACGGGTCCGAATCCCGGCACCGCGGCCTCTACAGTTCAACCGACGGCGGGCGGTCTCAACCGCTACCTCATGACTTGGGCTAAAGACCCCACTGTCGCTGCCTCGGCACAAGGCATCTACGCGGCGTGGTCGGAAACGGGATCTCCATTTGACCTATCAGCGGCTACATGGCCCCACATCTATGCCAACCAGTACTCTGGTGGCGCATGGACCAGCATGGGATCGTCATACCAGTCCATCAGCAGCAGCACGATTAACATCGAAGCCCACGCCCCTTCGATCGCAGTGGTAGCAGGTACACCTTGGATCTCGTGGTATCAATCGATTACTCCTTCGGGCGATCAAACAGAAATATTCGCGGCGAATTGGAATGGATCCAGCTGGCTCGGGACAGGAGCCATTGGTTTGGTCGGAAACAACACAAATCAGGGGCGTTCGCAAATCATCGATGTCGGTGGAGGGCCTTATATCGCCTTTATGGAAGTGGATAAGAGTTACGCTCCGCAAGCTGTTTTTGCCTATGTCAAAGCCTGGAATGGAACGTCGTGGGTGCTGCAAGGCGGGGCATTAAACCGCAGCAGCGGCGCGGGGTCCACGGCAAGCTCTATTGCCATTGCCAGCAACGGAACGTCTCCTTATGTGGCTTGGACCGAATATCTCCGCGGTAGCAATTCGCAGGGCGGAGACACTGCCACCTTTCCCCAGGTCCACGTTTCCTATTGGAACGGCAGTGGGTGGTCTAACCTAGGCGGATCGCTAAACTTCAGCAGTTCCGATTGGGCATACGATGCTTCCATTGCGTTCCTCGGTGGCCAACCATACGCGGCCTGGGTGGAACGAACCCAGACCGGCAATACCCTTCTCTACGTGGCCACGTGGAATGGCAGCAGTTGGGCGCGGGTCGGCACCGGCCCACTTAATCAAAATGCGGTCAGCGGTTGGGCGTTTCACCCTATTCTAGTAGCAGATAACACCAACCACATTCTGTATCTCGGTTGGGGAGAGCAGACGTCCATGGGACAAAAGGCGCAGGCTTTCGTGTCCAAATACGATGGCCAAATCTGGACAACGCTGGGAGGTCCTCTGAATGCCGACACCGTAAAGGGCAGCGCTCAAAGGATCAGCCTTGCGCTAACGAGTGGCGAACCAGTTGTGGCGTGGAGCGAAGTCAACCTGGGCTCGTTACGAAACGTGTATGTGAAGCAATGGAATGGTTCAAATTGGATTCAACTGCCCGGGAGCGAACCGCCTGACACCATCGCTCCCACCGTGCCCGGCAATCTGACAGCCACGACGATCTCAGCCAACCAGCTCAATGTTAGCTGGAGCGGATCCAACGACAGCGTCGGCGTAGCCGGATATCTCGTGTACCGCGGAGGCGTACAGGTGGCAAATGTCAGTTCCGGTCGAAGCTTCCAGGACACGGCACTCGGCGCGTACACCTCTTACTCCTACAGTGTAGCCGCCTATGATGCTGCGGGAAATATCTCAGGGCGATCCCCAAGCGTAAGCGCTACGACGCAGCCGACGACTCCAGTAGATATTGCCGTGCTGACGCTGTCGCCCACCTCAGTCACTGGTGGCATGTCGACGACCGCGAATACCGTTACGCTGGATGGCCCAGCGCCAACCGGCGGTGCCGTGGTCACGCTCGAAACCGGTAATTCCAATGTGGCAACTGTGCCTCCCTCGGTGACAGTAGCTGCCGGAACCTCAATTTCACCGGCTTTCACGGTCACAACGGCGGACGTGACATCCAACACTAACGTAGTCATTTCCGCCACCTACCACGGGGTCAATCTCACCTCGAATCTGAGTGTCATGACGGGCCCGGTTGCGGGCATCTCATCGCTGAACTTGTCACCCACTTCAGTTGTAGGCGGAGGCTCCACGACCGCGAACACGATCTCGATCAACGCACCAGCCCCGTCTGTTGGAGCAACCGTAACACTTTCGAGTAATAACTCGGCAGCGACGCCGCCTCCCTCGGTGACGGTCGCGGCTGGCGCGACCGTGTCCCCGCAATTCACCATCACCACAACTGCGGTGACGGCCACCCAGGCGGTCACGATCTTGGCCACCTACAACGAAGTGAGCCGGAACGCCACTCTGACGGTCACCCCCGCTGGATCCGTTGCGCTTTCGTCGGTGTCGCTGTCGCCAAAGTCGGTGGTGGGTGGCGTGGTGGTAACCGGCAACAACATAGTCACTGTCACCGCGCCAGCTCCGGCGGGTGGCGCAGTGGTAACGCTCACGAGCAGTGATCCCAGCGTGACCGTCCCGGCCTCGGTGACGGTAGCTGCGGCTGCAACGACCTCTCAAGCATTCACAATTACGACTAGGGCGCTCTCTTCGAGCCTGTCCGCGGTTATATCGGCTACGTACAACGGGGTGACTAAGACAGCATCCCTGACGGTCACACCGCCTACGCTGTTGGCAGTCGCACTGTCGCCGACCTCGGCAGTAGGAGGCGCATCAACGACCAACAACTATGTGAAGCTGAACGGTCCCGCTCCGAGCGGCGGTGTACTCGTGACCCTCATGAGCAGCAACCCTCAAGTGGCAGCCGCGCCGGCATCGGTCACGGTGGCAGCGGGTGCGACCTTTTCCCCAACGTTCAGCATCACGACCAGTGCCGTTACAAGCAACCAAACCGTCACCATTTCGGGCACCTACAACGGAGTGAGCAAGACCGCCACCCTGTCAGTGACGCCAGTTGCGCCGTCCTCCATCTCATTGTCGCCAGCGTTGGTGGTGGGTGGCGTATCCTACGCAGCTAATAATAAGGTGACGCTGAACGGTCCGGCACCGGCAGGCGGCGCGGCGGTGACTCTTGCCAGCAGTGATCCGAGCGTGACTATACCGTCTTCTGTCACAGTAGCTGCAAGTACGACGACATCGCCAGCCTTCGCGATCACGACTACGGCCGTTTCCTCCAATCTGTCCGTCACCATATTGGCTACATACAACGGGGTGACCAAGACAGCCTCCCTGACAGTCACAACGCCTACGCTATTGGCAGTCGCACTGTCGCCGACCTCGGCAGTAGGAGGCGCCTCAACGACCAACAACTATGTGAAACTGAACGGTCCCGCTCCGAGCGGGGGTGTAGTCGTGACCCTCACGAGCAGTGCTCCCCAGATTGCGACCCCGCCCGCTTCGGTGACAGTGGCGGTGGGAGCCACGATTTCACCGACTTTCACCATTGCGACGACAGCAGTGACCAGCAGTGCGACTGTGACTATTTCGGCCGGTTACAACGGGACCAGCAAATCCGGCAGCTTGACGGTTAAGCCCTGATCCGCGGCGCAGGAACATCACCGTGGCCGGTACGCCAGCCGCGTAAAAGAATTGGGCGAGCCGGGGTGACCAGCCGGGCCTAACGCTCATTTCGGCGGGAAATTGCTGCTGCGCAAGGCCTGAACCGTTTCATTGTTTTGGGTACAACCTGGTTAGCGTTATGCTCGCTTAACGTCGACCCGCTAAACAGCTCTGCCCAGCACAGCAGTACGGCTATGCTCAACAATAGCCCTGTCGTCCTGTGGAACGAGTTGCATCCAGGCCAGCTGCAGCAGAACTACGAGGATCTCACAATCAAAATTACGTCAGGTGGGCAGCTGAGGCGCGCGACCTACATGTGCTCACCGAAATACTCGGACCACCTGGTTTGTATCGACACTTGGAAAGCCATGCCCCTGAACGGGTTAGATCTCGATCGCTCGACCCTGGCCAAGGGCGTAGCGGAAGCGAATCACTTGCGTGAGCCGCTGGTCGACGAAGCTTCCTATGGCGACTCACAGGTTGGTGAGCGCCCGGACGACTTCAGAGACGCGTACTCGCGGGATCGCCGCCGGCGACCACCCGTAGCAGCCGCGGGCAACTTCCGCGACATTGCAGACCGGGTTTATTCAGGCTCCGACCAACTCTACGGAAGAACGGAAACGGACGGAGTCAACAAGCCCATGCATGGCCCACATCCGGCGCAAGTTCTGCTATCTGATGGAAGCTCACGGTTCGCAGCCCAATAGAAGAAAATTTCTCTGTCCAGTGCGAGTTTTTTCACTTTAATTGAAAGCATCATGCGACCTTGACGTATCTGCTAATGCCACCGATGGCGACACTATTCCCACACCGCAGTTCGTATACGGAGTCGTGACTTGCGATCCTACGTTTTAGCCATCATCTTGCTTTTCCTGGTCCCAACGGCGCTGTTTTCCCCTTTTGTCGGTCTGCTAGGCTGGGCCTGGATTTCTTATTTCAATCCTACTGCATTTACCTGGGGGTTCACTCGCAGTGTCCCCGTCGGTCTGCTGATCGCCGTACCTACTTTGCTAGGCTTACCATTCACTAGACAGCGCAAGGCGCCACCACTCACCAGGGAGACGATTCTTCTTGCAGTGCTGTGGTTTTGGTTTCTCGTTACCACCCTGAACGTCTATGTGTCGCCTCTCTTCGTGCACCACCTGGCCGATACAGCGCAAAAACTTCTGACCGTCAGCAAGATCTTCCTTATGGTGTTTGTCAGCCTCATGCTGGTGGTCGATTCCAGGCGTCTGCGGATATGGTACTTGGTGACGGCGGGAATTTTTGCCTTTTTTGCCTTGAAGTCTGCCGTTTTCGGGGTGCTTACCGCCGGACAGTACAAGATTTACGGGCCAGGCAATTCCATGATTGCCGACAACAATGACTTCGGCCTGGCCATGAACATCGCCCTCCCGATGTTCGTCTGCATGGCCAGGACCGAACGTTCCCAGTTCCTCCGTTGGACATTTCGAGTTGCGATCCCGCTGGGAATAATTGCCGTAGTTCTCACCTATTCCCGCGGTGCCATGGTGGGCTTGATGGTGCTCCTGGTTTTCTGGGCGTCAAAATCAAGGTATAAGGTGCTCGGCGCGGCCTTCCTTATCGTGACGGTGCTCGCCATCTTCGCGTACGCTCCTGGAGCGTGGATCCAGCGCATGGAAACTATCCGTACTGCTCCCGAGACCGATGCCTCAGCCCAGAGCCGCCTCCGGGCCTGGAAGTTCGCCCTGGACCTCGCGCGTGATCACCCGGTGTTCGGAGGTGGCTTCGAAACGTTCACCTTACCACTTTACGCCCAGTACGCGATCGACGACAGCCACGGTCCGCACAGCATTTATTTCCAGGTTCTGGCCGAGCACGGCGTGCCTGGCCTGCTTCTCTTCTTGTCTCTGATTGCCTCCTGCTGGTGGAGCTGTCGCCAGCTAATTCGGCGCTTCCGGGATAGCGGTTCGCTGACCTACTTGGCGGAATACGCTCGCATGGTGCAGTTAAGCACGCTAGCTTTTCTGGTCAGCGGAGCCTTCCTCGGTCGCGCTTATTTCGATCTCTTTTATCAGCTGGTGGCAACTGCCATAATACTGAAGTCTCTGGCGCGCCGCGAGGTCGCGAACGTACGCGTTTCGGAACTGGACTGGAACATGCCCCTGTCGCCGGTTCCCTCTTATGATCTGTCACCGCGACTTTATTTCGGGCGGTTGAAACCTCAATGAGACCCGTGAATGATTTGATCGAACATTACTACCGCAATGTAACGTTTGGACAAACCGCGTTGGAGGATGAGATTCGTCAGGCCCTGAAGCGGGGGCTGGCTCACGCCATCGATGCCGGCTGCGGAACCGACGCACCGTTGGTGCGCAAATTTAGTGATAAGGCTTGGGTCGTGGGTGTCGATTTATGCCCGTGTTCGCAAACTGGTCTTCCCATTATCCAGGGAGACTTGTCCCGGTTGCCATTCCGGGATCGCGCTTTTTCGTTGATCTTTTCGCGCTCGGTTTTTGAGCATCTTACCTGTCCTGAACGAGTTTTGGACGAGTTTTACCGGGTGTTACAGCCGGGTGGCGTCTGCATCATTCTTACGCCGAATCGCTTCGATTATACTTCTGTGGTCGCGGCTCTGACCCCACAAAAGTTTCACGATTGGTTCGTTCGCACCGTCTATGTTTCGGCAGCTTATGACACTTTTCCCACTGTTTATCGCGCCAACACGCCACGCTACTTCCGGTCATTTGTAAAACAAAGCGGACGCTGGCGGCTGCAGCGGCTCTCCGGTTTGCGTCACTATCCCGTTAATTTGGCCTTTTCCAGGCTCTTCTTTCGACTTGGCATCTTGTACGACTGGGTCATTGGGCTCGCTGGCTTGACCATGCTTCAACCCAGCCTCTTAGTCGTCCTGGAAAAAGGAGCGCAAGACTCAGCGTCCTGATCATGCGCCGACTTCTCCCTCCTGTAACCGTTGTTGCGGTCGCCGTGATGTCCGTGGCTCACCCGGTGGTGGCACAACTGCCGGCCGTGTTGACGACGCAGGAGGCACTGCCTCCCAAGGTTGCTGGCATAGCGCGCACCCGTGAGCCGGTGACGGTGGGCACCCCGTTGGCCGATGCCCAGGGCATCTCCGATGTCAGTCAGTTGGGTCTTTCTGGGGCTTCCGCGGGCCAGTTCCGGTGTCTGGCGAGATGGCCGTCGGGGCATTGCAAATGGGTGGAGGTTGATTATCAGTTGCCCAGCCTAAGTGCCGGTGGGCAGTCGAATGCGGTTGCGTTGACTACCGGGACCGGCAACTTCGGCGGGAGCGACCTAGCCACTGACTCGAATCCGGCCAACCCCAACTCCGGCACCATCACGGTCAACACCGGCAGCGGCGGCTGCAGTTTCATCATCCGGAAGGCCAACTTCGATCTGCTCTATCAGGCGATTTGCAACGGCAAGAACATCGTCAACGGCGGTTCCACGGGTTTGGCTTTGATGGGGCCAGCCTACAATGCGGGCTCTCCTCCCACCACCACCTGTACATTTAACTCCACCTGCACCACTCTGTACGCTTCCTCCAACGACCCCGATTCGGCCTGCGGCATCGAGGAGAACGGGCCGGTGCGGGCAGCGATCAAGTGTTATGGCGGTCTGAAGGATGTCGGTGGAAACAAGCACATGGGCTTTCTTGTGCGCTTGCACTTTTATGCCGGCAAGCAGCGGGTCAAGCTCGTGACCACGCTGAAGAACGCCGACGACGGACCTGCGGGATCGTTTCCCATCTCCTACAAGGGCTACCAGTCCTTCGAACTCCGCCTGGCCACACAGTTAACCGGTATCAACACCTGGACCATCGGCAACGATGGGACGCGCGGGTCCCACTGCTCCGGTCGCGGATATTGCGAGGGGAAACTCCTCGTGGGACAAAACGCCTACATTTATCACGGCTATTCGACTCAGAACCTCGATCCGGGCTACAACTCTGCGCTCCAGTTTCGGACGCTAGTGCAGGCTAATGGGGCCTTGGATATTACCCGCAGCAACCGGGAAAGGGTCTTTGCGTACGCTCAGGACGGCTATATCGTCGTTGGACCTGCAGCGACTATTCTTATGAGTAGCACATCTTCGAGCGTGCCCAGGAAACCCTTGGGCTGGGCGGACGTGAAGGACTCAACCGGCGGGCAGGGCATAACATTCGGCACTGATTACATGCAGGGTAACTTCCCGCGCTCGCTCGAAATCCGCAATGGGGGCCGGGAAATTCGCGTCGGCATCTCACCCGATCAGGCGTTGTGGACAGGGGATTGTGGCTCGCTTGAGCCCTGCCAGAAGATCTATTACCAGCCGTGGCCAGAGTACAAAATCGCCAACCTCGACCTCATCTTCCACGATTCTGATACCAGCCCCTACTCCGAGCACGAAGCCACTCTGGCACGAAGCAGATTTCTGCATATGCAATATCCACTCATCGCCCGTGCGCCCATTGCCTATTACAACGCGGCCAGGGTGTTCGTGTATCCGCTCGTCGATCCGGTGCAGCATGACAAGTACATGGATGGCATTGCAGCCCGGCACGGAAAAAGACTCTCCGCGCTGACCGACGCTGTACCGTTCGTGACGAGATTCTACGATTGGTCGGCTGGCAGCAGCACCAATCAGGTCGAGTACCGCTACAGCGACTTGGTGCACCGCTGGCTTGAACGGGGATTCACCGGACGGTACCTGAACGCAATCTGGTTTACTCGTTTTCAGGAACAGTTCGCATGGGAGCGGGCGGACGGCATCAACTGTATAGTCAATGGGAGGCGATACGAAGGCTGGGCCTGTCATACACCGACCACAGACTTGAGCGTTTACAATGCCTCTCCTTCCAAGTGCACATTCAAGCTGGCGAATGCATGCAGTGACAATGGTGGGATGCTCCCGAACAACTGTACGATAGGTCCAGGCTGCCAAGGCGGCTACGTCGATCCTGTCGCCGATGAAAACTCCGCTGGTCGTCACTACCACTGGTGGAGCGCCATCTACGACTATTACATGACCGGCGATGAGGACGTTGACGACATGCTGAAAGATGGCGTAGTGAACGAATACACCGCGATCGGCTCGGCGGATAACTACACCACCGTAACAGGGAACGGGAACATCGCCACAACACCGCAATGGAACCGTTCGTGGCAGGCAAGTGGGGCTAACAACCGCCTACCTAACTCCGGCTCTTTTGGAGGGCGCTTGAATAGCGCTGCCCATTTCTGGCGCTATCTCTCAGACACGGGACGGACGCAAGATGCCAATTTCGTTGACACGTTGATCCACAACCTGCTCACCGTAATGTACCAAGAGCCCTGCGCCAGTACCGGAACAGGATCAGGCAACCAGAACTGGCCGAGCGGATGTACGCCCACGTATGATGGCAGCTCCACTGGGCAGCAGAGCCGGGGATTCTCGGCTTATCGTGGCCTTTTCGTCGGCGCGGGCGAGCACAACAATGTTGTTCGCTGCATACCGGCCGCAGGACAGAATGTATCGAGCAATGGCTTCGGAACAACACCCGGACCCTACGTGCGGTGCGTCGAGCCGTTTATGCAAGGCTATCTAATAGACGCGATCCAGACAACATCGCAACTGGAAGGATCGAGCTGGAGCGACTATCAGAAACTCTTGGACCTTGGCTACGGCGATGCCATCAATTCTGATGCTAACAACTACCTTATCAACCTAGCAGACGCCCCCTATCCATCCTCTGGTCAACTCGTTTACACAATGGCTTTCGACCAGCCCAACAGCCTGATCTGGCAGAATCCGGCCAGCGGCGGAGATGCGAACGGTTTTGGGCCTCCCTTTGAGCCGATTTACTCCATTTGGGGACAGTACACGGGCGACGAAGTAACATGGCGCTCCCACTGGGAGAATACATTCATCAACCGGGCGAGCGCAGCCACCTATACGACTAATAATATGCCCGAGTATGGGTCTCAGCTTACCGATGAAGTGGTAGACCTCATGCTGAATCCACCCAGCACGCATTTGGTGACAGTGGGCATTTGTAGCGGCGGCTTGACGTGTTCTTATGACTCAGAAACGGGTCAGTGGACGCTGACATGGTTGCCGCTTTCTGGAGTTTCGAAATACTACCTTAAGGAAAACGACACCAAGAAAATCGTGGATAACATTGGCTGGTCCAACGCAACAAATCAGCCTTTGGACCCCAACGTGGCCAACGATTACAACTGGTTTGCCCTGGGCAACAACGTCCTAACTGCGCCCCCTCTCGAAGCGAGCACCTTCACGGCGACCGCTCCCTCAACAGCGCACTTTATGCTCAAGGCTGCGGTGCCAGCTAGTACAGGCCTTGCGAGGCGAGCGACGGGCTCGGGAGAGGCACCCTCAAGAGCGCGAGTATCTATTTTAGCTGGGCCTGCAGGCGTGGGACCATAGTCACCCGACAAACAGGGACGGAGGACTCCAGGTAACGCCCGAGATTGGGTGTTGATCGATTTGGGGCTGACACCGCAACGGGGGATCTTCTACCCGCTGAACGAGGCACAGATTCTGATCGAGCGGTGGCGGGTGGAATACAACACGCAGTGCCCGCATTCTGCGCTGGGCTACAGCCCGCCCGCGCCGGCGGCCTGCACCCCAGCGCGTGCCCTCAACCCAGTTTCACAGCTACGAGCGGTGATGTAGACTCTCGCTCTCGTTGGTTCAAGAGATCGGTGAGGGCAGGGCTTTACGCGTGGGGGCGTGAACAGCTCGAGTCTGGCTTTGTGAAGGATTCAAAGGAGAAACATGTCGATGGCAGCTGGCAGGGAGGTCAGTCTTGAATTATGGCGCAAGTACGGCAGACACATGCTGATGGCGATGCCGTACGCCGACAATCTGATCAGTGATGCGGAGGGAGTCTTTCTCCTGGACGTAGACGGAAACCAGATCCTCGACCTGGCTGCCGGACAATTCTGCTCCATCCTAGGGAACAGCCATCCCAAGTATGTGGAAAGAATGGTCGATCAGATGAAGCGGGTGGTGCACATCGGTACGCAATTCCTCAGTCCGATTGTGCTCGAGGCAGCGGCAAAATTCGCCGAAGTTGCACCAGGAGCCCTGAACAAGGCTATGTTTCTCTCCACCGGCACGGAGGCAAACGAATGCGCCATCAGCCTGGCGAAGACCTACACGGGAAAACAGGGCATCATTGGTTTTAACCGCGGCTATTACGGCTTATCGCTGGGAACCAAAAGCCTGACGTCCATTTTCTCTCCCAATGACCGGCACGGTTCGGGCCCGACTGTTCCCGAAAGCTTTCGCTTCCTGGCGCCACACTGTTTTCGCTGCCCGGTCAAAAGTCGCTATCCGGAGTGTGATCTGTTGTGCCTGGACGCCTCCGTGGAGGCGGCTTTGAGCAGGGCGAAAGGAATTGCCGCCATCATTATCGAACCGATTCTTTCGGCTGGCGGCATGATCGTCCCGCCGCCCGGCTACTTGAAGCGACTGCAGGAGTTGGCACGGGAACTGGAAGCCTTGCTGATTGTTGACGAGGCACAAACCGGGTTCGGGAGAACCGGCAAATGGTTCGCCTGTGAACACCACGGGGTGGAGCCGGACATCCTGGTGGTGTCGAAGAGCGCGGGCGCCGGCTTTCCCGTCTCCGGGGTCATCACCACCGATGCTATTGCCGATGGCGTCGCCGAACAGGGCTGGGTGCACCTGGCCAGCCACCAGTGTGATCCACTCCCTGCCGCTGCGGTCGCAGCCACCATTGACATTGTTCGCGAGGAGGGTCTGGTGGAACGGGCAGCGCAAAACGGCCGTTACTTCATGGACCGGCTTGAGCAACTAAAAAAGAAGTACCCTGTCATCTGCGACCTGCGGGGCCAGGGGCTGATGATTGGCATGGAAATTACTGAAGAAGGCGATGAGCAGAGGCTCTGTTCCCTGATTGTCGCGCTATGCGAGCGCCGAGGCGTTCATCTAACCTACAGCTATTTTGAGCCGGTGCTGAGATTCCTGCCCCCACTCACCATTTCCTCGCAGGAGATCGACCGAGCGATCAGCGTGCTGAACGAGGCAATTGCGACGGCGCTGGAAGGAAAAGCTTCACTCAATACCCTGCTTGCGTCTAATCCGTACTCCCGGGACTTTACCAGCAAACTAACTAGCAAGAAGAGTGTGAGGAGGCTCGCTTCACGCCTATATAGGACCAGTCCAAAGTATTGGATTCAGAAGATGACCGGCAAGTGAGTTACAAGAACTTACGCGTCGATGTCGACCGTGAGCGCACGGTCCACCCCGCATTTGGCGTTGCAAATACAAGCTGCTATGGGCAGGCAAACGGGAATGATTATCAGCGCACGGCAGTCCGGAGCTTGCTTGACCGCGGACAGTCTCGAGGTGAAAACCGTTCTCCATGTGTTGGATCACTCCTGGCCTATCCTGAGCGGATACAGCATCCGGAGCCGGAGCCTCATTTCCGCCCAGCATCGCCTCGGAGAATCTATCATTGCCGTCACCAGCCCGCTCCATCAATTAGACGAACTCCACGCGGCCGACCTGACCGTGGATGGGGTACTCTATTTCCGCACTCCCGTTAGGGGAATAATTTCCCATGCCGCGCTGCGTAGGCGCTGGCCGCTTTTGCGGGAATACGAAATCGTCCGAATTCTCCGCAAGAGGGTCCTCGAAATCATCTCCAGTCGTGCCGTCTCTGTTGTGTACGCACATTCGCCAGCCCTCTGTGGTCTTGCCGCGTTGCAAGCAGCTCGTAAGAACAAACTGCCGTTCATCTATGAGATTCGAGGCTTCTGGGAGGATGCGGCAGTCGATCAGCAGCGTACGCGTGTAACTTCCATGCGCTATCGTTGTACCAAGGCACTAGAAACCTACGTGGCGCAGAAGGCAGACGCGGTTTCAGCCATCTCCAAGAATATGCTTCAGGAGCTCCAGTCCCGCGGTATACCTCGGGAGAAGCTTTTTCATGTTCCCAACGGCGTGGACACGGATCGATTCTCGCCATTGGTCAGGGATGAAGCCCTGGTCCGAGAGCTAAAGCTAGACGAGGGGCCAGTACTTGGATTCTTCGGTTCCCTGTATCGCTACGAGGGTGTGAGTTGGATGGTTCGTGCCGCCGCTGCGCTGCGGTCCCGTGGACACAGATTTCACATTTTGATTATCGGCCGAGGCGAAGATAAGGACGGTATCGAAAAGGCGATTTGCGACTGCTATGCTTCGGAGTACGTTCGGTATATCGAAGCCGTGCCGCACGAGCAGATCATCCGGTATTATTCCGTGGTCGACATTGCCGTCTATCCACGCCGCAGCGTGCGCCTGACTGAACTGGTCACTCCCCTGAAGCCCTTGGAGGCCATGGCGCTGGCGAAGCCCGTGCTGGCCAGCAGCGTGGGTGGAATTCGCGAACTCGTCGAAGATGAAAGCACCGGGCTGCTTTTCCGGTCGGAAAACACGTCGGACTTCTGCCGCCAGGCAGAGCGTTTGCTTTCGTCCCCGGAACTCCGTACGCGATTGGGAGACAACGGCCGCACATTCGTGTCCCGCGAAAGGAACTGGACAATTCTGGCTCAGAGGTACCGGGAGATTTACGATTTTGCCCTGAGGTGCAATTGTAAGGCGCACTCCGCCAATCTTAACGCGTAATCGTAGCAGGTTGCACACTAGGGATATCTATGAAGCGGAATGCCATCATTCTGACCTCCGGCCTAAGCGGCAGTTCTGTACTGACAGGATTAATTGCCCGGGCCGGCTATTGGACGGGGCACAGCACCCACAAGAAGCGTGACTACGACACTTTCGAAAACACCCGACTCATTGACCTTAATTTGAAGCTCTTCCAAATGGCGGCATACACAGGGAACTACTTAGTGGAGTTTTCTTCGCAGGCCATAAACGATATCACTTCGCTAACGAGCAGGGTCAGTGATGGTGCATTTGAAGGGTTCATTGACACGTGCAACCAGCACCAACCGTGGGTTTGGAAGGATCCTCGTCTATGGCTGACCATTCGCTTTTGGAAGCACCTCCTCGACCTTAACGACTGTAGGTTCATTTTGTTGACCCGCAGCACCCTGCAAACCTGGATATCTCAAATCCTGCGCCGCCAGATAATCAGCTATCAATACTCCAAGAATTACGAGACTCGTATCCACCAATCCATTCTCGGATTTTTTGAGCAGAACAGAGTTTCCTATTTGCACCTCAGCTATGAACACCTGATCCTCCGGCCGGCCGACACCGTCAAAGCGTTAAATCGCTTGTTGGAGACAGAACTTACTATCGAAGATCTCAAAGAGGTGTATCATAAGCCGCTGTACAAAAACCCAAGGAGCTCGTGGGCAGAACATCTTAAGGCGGTTGCGATTTATGCCAAGAATTATTCCGGACGAAGCGATCGCTATGGAACCGATGTGGATGCACGCCATTAAGAGAGATCGGCGAACCTGCGTCTGAGTGAGCCGATTGAGCCCCCACAATGTCATCGGCAATCCATGGTTTTCACGTTTCAACCATCGTGCATTGGAACTTCTGTTTCACTACATCCCTCATGGACCTGCCAGTGATAGTATTTTCGGATTTCTGCTGACTAGATCCCTCGTCAGCACTTGGGTGTTTGGGGCGGCTTTTTATGTGATTTGGGCAAAGGAGGACGGGCAGAAGGCTTACCGTCGCAGTTACCTGCTGCGATCTGTGGTTGCGTTCGTCATGGCGGTCGTTATCACCGTCGTGCCTCGCCCATGGATTAGTTGGCCTGCACCGGCCCGAAACCCTGATTTTCAGGGACTCTATCCGAACTATTTTTGGGGCCAGGGAACAAACAACTGTTTCCCCAGTCACGCAACTCTGGCCTACTTCATAGTAGCGGTGGGCTTTTGGCCCATCAACCGTTGTTTGAGTGCCGCTCTGCTAGTGCTCGAGCTCCTCGTCGTATCACTGCCTCGGATTTACGTGGGAGGCCATTACCCGATCGACGTCCTTGCTTCGATGCTACTGGGCCTAGTAGCCGTGGCCGTAGTCTGGAACTGCCCAGTTCCGTCCTGGGCGCCAAACTGGCTGGCGAGGCGGGGCCCCGGGACCATGGTCCGAGACCTCCTCCTGTTTATATGGACGTTCGAGCTGGCCGACGGCTTTCGCGGCGCCGAGTTGTTATTGGGCGCTGCCCGCCGACTGGGCAGGCTTTAATATCTGCTTGCCAAGAGTATGATTCAGTGCGCGAAAGCGCTGACCGGGGCACAATCGTGGGAAGCTCCCGGGACACGCAAACTGCTGCTATTGTTTTTCTAGCAAAACGTCGCCAGTTCAATTGGTGCCGACGTTTCTCCACTACTGTAATTTCTCTGGCTCTCTAAGTTGTGACTCACGTGATTCCGAATATAAACGATCGCCTGGCGCTCGGATGATTTCGATACTCTGATTTGGCCCCCCAACGATCATCTAAATTGGCCCCCCTAGGAGAGAACCCTATACCGTGGATCTCGTTCGGGCTTGCAAGCCCAGGAGGAGACCCGATTGGACAGGAGAGCCAAAGTGGAACTATTCGAACAGATTCGACGGGAGTACGAGTACGGCGAGGGGACGATCAAAGGGGTGGCCAGGAAGCTTGGGATTCACCGAGGAATGGTACGCGAAGCGCTAGGGGATGCCATTCCGCGAGAGCGAAAGATCAGTACGCGAGGCAAGCCAAGATTAGAACCGGCGAAGCCCTTCATCGAAGCAATCCTGCAGGCCGACGAGAACGCGCCCCGCAAGCAACGACACACGGCCCATCGGATCTGGTCGCGGATCCGCGAGGAACTTCCAGAAGTTAGCATCGCCGAGTCCTCGATTCGTCGCTATGTTCGCGAGCGGAAGATTGAGCTGGGACTGGCCAAGCGCGAGACTTTCATTCCGCAATCCTATGCTTGGGGGCAAGAAGCGCAGGTGGACTGGTACGAAGCGTACGCCGATATCGGCGGAGAGCGAGAGAAGGCCTACGTATTTTGCATGCGCAGCATGGCCAGTGGAGGAGCTTTCCATTGCGCGTTTCCGCACTGCAGCCAGCAAGCGTTTTTGGAAGCGCACGAACTGGGTTTTGCCTATTTTTTGGGGGTTTTCAAAACTCTTCGGTATGACAACCTGAAGAGCGCGGTGAAGAAAATTCTGCGCGGACACCAGCGAGAAGAGACGACACGATTCATCGCCTTCCGATCGCATTGGGGCTTCCAGTCGGAGTTCTGCACACCCGGAGAAGGGCACGAGAAGGGCGGAGTGGAAGGTGAAGGGGGATACTTTCGCCGGAACCACCTGGTGCCGGTACCGCAGGTGGCCAACTGGGAGGCTCTGAACCTGCACTTGCGGGAAGAATCCAGGCGGGACGAGGAGCGAAGGATCGGCGAGCGGAGGCAGACGGTCGGCGCAGGGATGACAGTGGAGCGAGAACACCTGCGCGCCCTGGCGGAGGAAGGTTTTGATCTAGCGTCGGTACATTTTCCGCAGGTAAACGGGAGCGGATGTGTGCGGGTGCTGACCAACTTCTATTCGGCGCCCGTTCCGGTGGGGGTGGAAGTGCAAGCCAAGGTGCACTCGGCGTACGTGGAGATCTGGCACCAGGGGCAGTGCGTGGCCAGACATGAACGCTGTTTCAACCGACAACAGAAGGTCCTGAACTTGGAGCACTACCTGGAGGCGCTGACGAAGAAGCCCGGGGCTTTGGCGAGTTCGACTCCGCCGGAACAGTGGCGGGCCCAGGGACGCTGGCCGGCGAGCTTCGATCGTTTTTGGGAGATGCTGAAGCAACGCCGAGGAAAACAAGGTGGAACCCGAGCCATGATCGAGGCGCTGCTGCTGGGCCGTCAGTATGGCTATCCAGCGCTGAAGGAAGCGCTGGAAAAGGCTCTGGATCTGAGTTGTTTTGACGTCGAGGCCCTGCGTCTGCTGTTGACCGCGGAACGAAGCGGGAAGCGCGAGCCGAGCGCAACGGTCGAGATCGGGGCCTTGCGATCCTATGACCGACCGCAACCCACCACCAAAAACTATGATCAGTTGCTGGAGAACTATCCGGCCAGCGGGGTGATTCAATGAGCGCCGCCACGGTTCCCGTGCAGCAAGCCACGATCCGGCAGTATGCCAAACGACTCCAACTAGTCACGATGGCGGGACAGTTCGCAACCGTGGCCGACCAGGCCATCAAAGAGAAACAGAGCCATCTCAGCTATCTGGAAGTGTTGTTGGGGATGGAAGTGAAGAGCGAGAACGCAACACGGTGGCGCGGCGCATCAAGGATGCGCACTTTCCTAAAGTGAAGACGCTGGAGGAGTTCGCGTTCTGCGATGCCCCGCACATTCCGGTGGCTGTGGTGCGGAACCTGGCCGAGGGGGGCTATCTGCAGCGCAGTGAGCCGATCATTTTTCTTGGGGAAGCAGGAACCGGTAAAACCCACTTGGCGACGGGACTGGCGGTGGAGGCTTGCCGGCAACGAAAGCGGGTGCGTTTCACCACTGCGGCCGAGATGGTGAACGAACTGACGGAAGCCAAGAACAACAGTGAACTCAATCGGGTTACGCGGCGGTGGACACGATACGAACTGATCGTCATCGACGAGATGGCGTATGTAGCGATGCCGGAGACCGCCGCAGAGATGTTGTTTCAGATCATTGCCGGAAGAGCGGAAAGAGCGGCCGTAATCGTCACCACGAATCTGCCCTTCTCGGAGTGGACCACGATGTTCCCCAACGCGCGACTCTGCAAAGCGATGCTGGACCGGCTGACCGATCAAGCCCACATCATCGAGACCGGCACGGAATCCTATCGTTTCCGGCGAACCCTGGAGAAGAAGAAGGCGGCAAGCAATGACTACGAAGCAATGGTATCGCGCTCACCTCGTTGGGCGGTAATGGTGGAAGGAAAAGAAGGGTTACGTGGCTGGAAGGAATCGATTTACCTCTTCTTAAGTCAGGACCACGATACGGCATTGCGGAGAGCTCTCGAGATTGGACGAAGTCCCCAGGACGAGCATCAAGAAGGACGGAAGTGGGTAGAAACCAGGCTGGCGGACATCGTGACGCTAGATAACCTGGGGCGAACACCTTCCGTTTGAACACGTGTTCGATCCGGAGGGGGCAACACCGCCGCCGATGTTCTGATCGAGACGGGGGATTCGAGTCCGCAGAAGCTAAGTGACAATCCATGCTTTTTGCAAAAACAAAAACGCGGCGGCCGCCGGGCTGTGGAAAAAGCCGGTCCGTGGAAAGCGAGGAAAACCAAAAGCAGGTTTTCCTCGCTTCCCACCGCCCTTGGAAATCGCGCACAACCCGCGCGATTACCACTTTTCCCACAGCCCCGACTGCTGCTGGTATTTCTACGAGCTTAACAACTAATGTTGGGGGGCCACATTAGATGATCAAAGTGGGCCAAATTAGGTTGACGGAATCATCTCGGGATGCTGGGGTTGGATCTATTCAGTCATCGCATCTCTCCTGACCCTGCAGAGAAAACTCTTCCCTAGTGTTCATGCAGCACGTGCGCCAGTAGCTTCACTGTCTTTTGTCCGACTTTTTAAAGCATCGCCTCCCGGCGTGGACTCTTGTGAGACGGCTGTGACCTGCTCCGATTTTCTCATCCATGTACAATTGAGGATCTCGCGTTTCGGCAAGCTCGTTGGGCGTGCGATAGCCCAGGCTACTGTGCAATCGCTCGCTGTTGTACTCCTGATGCCAGCTAGAAATCTTCGTCCTAGCGGCCATGTTCCGAAACCAGCTCGCGTTTAAGCACTCATCTCGCGGTCGCCCATTGAAACTCTCCACGTGACCGTTCTGCATTGGCCGTCCCGGCTGAATGTGGATCAACTGGATTTTGCGCTGCTCGCACCAGCCCAAGAAAGGCGAGGTCAGCTCCGGCCCGCTGTCATAACGAATCAATTCCGGCATGCCTCGCGGCCGATAGCTTGTTCTAGAGCGCGAGTCACGCACTGACCCGACAAACTCGTATCCACCCTTCGTTCGCTCTGGCTCGGAACAGGTGAGTAAACATGGCGGCCCAAGTCCACGGGCCAGGGACGGGCACTCGTCCGCTCCGCAAGGAGGGAATGCCAAAAAGGGAATGCCAAAGCCCATCTAAGGTGCATTTTTATTCTAAACCGGTGGCGTGGGCGAGCCGCTGAGTAGACTCGCGAGGCAGATGGTAGTGGGCTTTAGACCGGCGTAAGTCAGCAATGGCGGGCTAAGCTTGTCGGGTTTCAGCCATTCGAGACGCACGTCGCAAGGACAAACTCTGGTTGTGGATGTTACTTCTATTGAAGAAAACCTCTGAGATTACTTTAGTACCAGGGGCGGGGTGTTTTGGGACAGTGTTGTGGGGTGTTTTGGGACAGTGTTGTGGGGTGTTTTGGGACAGTGTTGTGGGGTGTGTTGGGACAGTGTCGCTTGACCTCTTGCGCACAGGCCTGCGTCAAATATCCTGAGTGGGCGTATGGCAGGAGCGAGGAGCGAACGCGATTGAACCCCCCGGGAAATAGGTTTAGGCATGGGATCCAGCGCTCGATGCTGGTTTTCACTGCGATTGTTACTCTCGTGTTCTCGTCACAATCGCTCGCTCAGCTCCCGGCACAGCTCACTACGCAGGAACTGCTCCCACCTGGCAGCGCTGGCGTCAACCGCACGGTGGAGCCTGTTACGGTCGGCATTCCACTGGCTGATTCGCAAGGAATCAGTAGCAGTACTCCCCAGCTTGGCCTAACGGGTGCCAGCGTCGGCCAGTTCCGCTGCATCGCGCGCTGGCCTTCCGGAAATTGCAAGTGGGTGGTGGTGGGTTACCAGAGCTCGCTGGCCGCGAATGGGACAGACGCAACCGTAGCGCTGACTACTGGCGGAGGCAACTTTGGCAGAGGCGTGAATCTGGCGGCTGACTCGAACGTTTCTAATCCGAACTCAGGCATTATTACAGTCAATACGGGAAGTGGTGGCTGTACGTTCACGATTCAGAAAGCCAGTTACGACGGCCTGCACACAGTAGTTTGCAATTCTAAGACGATCATCTCGAACGGTACGACCGGCCTGATCCTAATGGGACCGGCATTCGGCGCATCGACCTGCACCTTCAACTCGAACTGCACCACAGCCTACAAATCATCGAACGATAGCGTCTCGACCTGCTCGATTGAAGAGAACGGGCCAGTTCGGGCAGCGATCGTTTGCTCCGGTGGGCTGAAGGATGGCAGCGGCAACAAGTACATGGGCTTCAAGGTTCGCCTGCACTTCTTTGCCAACCAAGAGCGGGTGAAGATGGTCGTTACTTTGAAGAATGCCGACGACGGGGCCAGCGGTTCTTTCCCGATTTCCTACAAAGGCTACCAGTCCTTCAAGCTGTCGCTGGCTACAAACCTGACTGGATCGAACACCTGGGTTATTGGAGATGACGGCACAACCAATGGAAGCTGCACCAGTGCTGGCTATTGCACTGGGACTCTGAGTGCGGGACAAAGTGCATACGTGTACCAGGGCTACTCCACGCAAAATCTCGACACCGCTTCCGGGGAAAGTTATAACTCCAGCCTGCAATTCAACACTCAGGCTCAGGCAGACACCGCAGTAGAAGTCACGCGCTCCTGCTCGGGAAGTTGCGCTTACGCGCAGGATGGCTACCTTATCGTAGGCTCGGGCGGCTCGGTCATCTTCAGCGGCGCGTCTTCAGTAGTACCTTCAACTCCGATGGGCTGGGCGGACGTAAAGGATGCAACCGGAGGGCAAGGCATAACTCTTGGCACGGACTACATGCAGGGCAATTTCTCAAAGTCGCTCGAAATCAGGAATGGCGGACAGGAAATTGATGTGGGCATTTCACCCGACCAATTCCTCTGGCCGAAAGGGAACTGCGGGGCGCCCACGCCGTGCCAAAAGGTCTACTACCAGCCCTGGCCGGAGTACAAAGTCGCGAACGTAGATTTGATCTTCCACGATTCCGATACCAACGCGTACAGCGAGTCAGCAGTGACGCGAGCGCAGAACGATTTCCAGAGAATGCAATACCCTTTGGTCGCCCGCGCCCCTGTTGCCTACTACAACGCAGCCAGGGTATTCACGTATCCGCTGGTTGACCCCGTAGCCTCGGACGTCTATTTCAATACCCTCGCCGCTCCCTACGGAAAGAGTTTTACTGCCCTGACCGATGTGCCGTTCCTGATCACGCGCTGGTGGTCGTGGAACCAAGGCGGCAACGGCAATCAGCACGACTTGCGCTATGGCGACCTAGTTCACCGCTGGCTGGAGCGGGGGATGCCTGGCCGGTATTTGCATAGCGTATGGTTCGACCGTTTTCAGGAGCAGTATGCCTGGCCAAGAGCGGACAATATCACCTGCACCGTCGGGGGAACGAACTACCATGGCTGGGCTTGCCATCTTCCCACCACCGACCTGAACAACGCGCAAAATAATGCGCCCGGCCAGTGTGCGAACGGCCCAGCGTCGAACGCCTGTAACGATTCCAGCGGAATGTTGCCGAACAACTGTGTCCATGGTTCAGGCTGCACCGGCGGATACACCGATCCGGTCACCAACGAAAACTCTGCCGGGCGGCACTACCACTGGTGGAGCGCCATCTACGACTATTACCTGACGGGCGATGAGGACGTGAACGACATGCTGAAAGATGGCGTGACCAACGACTACACCGCCATCGGCGCAGCGGATAACTACACCAGCGTAACCGGCAACGGGAACGTTGCCACAACGCCGCAGTGGAACCGTTCGTGGCAGGCGAGCGGGCCAAATAACCGTCTGGTTGCTTCCGGCTCTTTCGGGGGGCGCTTGAATAGCGCTGCCCATTTCTGGCGCTATCTCTCAGACACGGGACAGAGGCAAGATGCCAATTTCGTGGATATACATATCCGTAACCTGCTCACCGTAATGTACCAAGAGCCCTGCGCCACAACCGGTACAGGCTCTCTGAATCAAAACTGGCCGAGCGGATGCACGCCCACGTATGACGGCAGCTCCACTGGGCAGGAGAGCCGGGGATTTTCGGCTTATCGCGGCCTCTTCATAGGCGCGGGTGACCAAAACAATGTTGTCCGTGCTGTTCCAGCCTCCGGGCAGAATGTGTCGAGCAATGGCTTCGGAACCACACCCGGACCGTACGTGCGATCCATCGAACCGTTTATGCAGGGCTACCTGATCGACGCCATCCAGGCGACCACTCAACTGGAGGGCCCGAACTGGAGCGATTACCAGAAGCTCTTTGATCTTGGCTACGGCGCTGCCATCAATGTGGATGCGAGCAACTATCTTAGTAATCTAGCGAACTCTCCCTATCCTTCTCCCAGCGAACTGGTCTATACCATGGCCTTTGACCAGCCGAACAATCTGAGCTGGCAGAATCCGGCCAGCGGCGGAGATGCGAACGGCCTTGGTCCGCCCTTTACGCCGATTTACTCCATTTGGGGACAGTACACCGGGGACGCAGCCACTTGGCGCTCCCATTGGGAGAATACCTTCATCAATCGGGCAAGCGCGGCCACTTATACGACCAATAATATGCCTGACTACGGATCGCAGCTCACCGATGAAGTGGTGAGCCTGATCCTGAATCCGCCAACCACGAAACTGAACACAGTCGCGCTTAGCGCGGTCTCCTCGGGTGGAGGCTGCACCACAACCTGCACCTGGACGGTGACTTGGACACCACCGACCGGAGTCACAAAGTATTTTCTGAAAGAGCATGACTCGAAAGCCATCGTGGACAACATTGGGTGGTCGAGTTCTACCAACCAGCCCGTTGGAGATCCGGCCAACACGCGCAACTGGTTTGCACAGGGCACAGATCAGCCGGCCTACACTGACAGCCAACCAGCGGTCGGGGTAACCACGATAAAAATTATCGCACCATCGACCGCTAAGTTCATGCTGAAGGCACTCACAGGAGGAACTGGCGGGGTAGCAACCCTGGGCGTCGCTCCAGTCGGCTTGAACTTCGCCGGGCTGACGGTGGGAACGACAAGCGCGCCGCAAGCGGTGATTTTGACCAATCCGGTGGGAAACGCCTCCGCCATCATCATTGACGGGATCTCGGTCAATGGAGTCTTCTCTCAGGCTAACAACTGCGGTACCCTGCCGGCGTCGTTAGCGGCGGGCTCAAGCTGTACGATCAACGTGACATTTGCCCCCCAGCAGACAGGACAGAGCACCGGAACTTTAACCATTGCGCACAACGCTAGAAATGGCCCCAGCACCACTGTCAGCCTCTCGGGCACTGCCTCATCGCAAGGGGTAGTGACCCTGGGCGTCGCTCCCGTCGGCTTGAACTTCGCCGGGCTGACGGTGGGGACGACAAGCGCGCCGCAAGCGGTGATTTTGACCAATCCGGTGGGAAACGCCTCCACCATCACCATTGGCGGCATCTCGGTCAATGGAGTCTTCTCTCAGGCTAACAACTGCGGTACCCTGCCGGTGTCGTTAGCGGTGGGCTCAAGCTGTACGATCAACGTGACATTTGCCCCCCAGCAGACAGGACAGAGCACCGGAACCTTAACCATTGCGCACAACGCTAGAAATGGTCCCAGCACCACTGTCAGCCTCTCGGGCACTGTCTCATCGCAAGGGGGCGGAGGCTTATCGTGGAAACAAACGTGGGGACAGCAGCAGAACCTAAGAACAAATGCCAGTCCCGCCACGTTGGCTACGCAGAATCTGGTTCCTGGTCCGCCTCCCAATATCGTGCCTTCTTACGTACAGCCCATTCAGTGGGCGTCGCAATCAGGAATGGTAGTCATTCCGGGAGTTGGACCGTTCGGCTGGGAGTACTACCACGGCGACATCAACGTCTTCTCCAACGCGTTCTTCGTGTATGCGTGGCAGAATGGTGTTTATGGAGCCTACCCCCACGGACAACCGCTGGCTTACTGCAACACGATTCTTGATTCATCCAACGCCAACGGTCCGGTAGGCAATCAGCACTTTGTGCTGGCCTCTGCCATCGACGCCAGCCAGACAACGATTCCTACGAGCGTAGCCAACGAATCACTTACCAAGCCTCTGTTGGCCGACGACATCTCATACCCAGGCCAAAGTCCATTCAGGGGCCCTGTCTATATCCAGATCGAAGATGAGTTCCTGGAGGTAACGCACATCGACACCAGCACGGGAATCATGACCGTCGTGCGCGGTGCTTTAGGTTCTACCCCAGCCGCACACAAAAATACCAATCCTGGGAGTATGTCGCTAACCACTGGTCGTTTTGGTTACACCTGTGAACACGCCTATACGGGCAATGGAACAGCGCTACCCAGTCCTATAACGCAAGCTTATCCTGGACCCATGATTCCGCCTACGCAGCATCCGTTTCAGGGCTTGGTCTATGACAGCGATGATGATGTGGTGTTCATTACCGGCGCGCTAAACGAGTCCATGCGCCACACGCATATGTATGCTTATTGCCACCAGACTGCTACGGGATGGTGTTCTGGCAAATCAAACTGGAGCTTTGTTACTTCTACTTACCAGCCCAGCGCCGACCAAGCATTAGTCTATGATCCCGATGAGAAGGTTGTGGCTCGGGTTGGCGGGCAGACTGCTAAATCCCAGGTACTTCTGTTCTGTACGGTAGCGAATGCTGCGGTTGGCTGTCCGGTAGCCAACAAGTGGAGTGCCATCTCTTCTTCTGACAGCACTAGCACGTTTACCGACGTGAATGGCGTCACTTTACCAGCCACCCAGTACATCAGCAACCCAACGGACGGTCCGACTTATACGGCCATGAAGGGAGTCTACGACCGAACGCATCATGCGTTCTTGTTCTTGGGCGGAGCAGTTTCCACCACTGGATGGAATCCACCTCTAAACTCGAGTCTCTTCGTTCTGAAGTGGGGTGCGGACGGAAAGTGGGCTTGGTACAACCCATCGGAAGTTGCAAGCAATGGCTCGGCGTGCGTATTTGGCATCATCACCTCTACCGCCGGGTTGACCAACGGTTCAACCCAAACCTGCCCAACGCCCGACGCGCGGCCCAATGTTGCTTGGGACAGCAAACGTAACGTGGTTTGGTATCTCTCTCCGGAAGACAATACCGGCAATGGTACGAGTTGTTCACCGGCTCCTACGGGAGCAGCCCCCAAGACGTTTAAAGGCTATTGGGACGGCAATCTTCCAGGAACATTTACCTGGACTGATTCCGGTCGCCCAGGTCCGACATTTCAAGAATGCGGTGCTAACGCCAACCCAAGCTTTACCCAAGTTAGCCTGGAGTACTCCTACATGGACTACTGGGCCGACCACGATGCCTTGATCGCCATCGGTGCCGGCGTACACAATTCGCTTTCTTCCTGGGAGTTGTCTCTGGGCGGCAGTTCCCCCGTCACCTCGTTTGTGCCTGGCAGCCTGTCTTTTGGCAACCAGGTAGTCAACACTAGCAGCGCGCCACAGACTATCACGCTAACCAATTCGGGCAATGTTGCACTGACGATAACATCAATCACGGCTCCGACAGGGTTTGCGCAGAGCAACAATTGCCCCATCAGTCCGCGCACTCTATCCACCGGTGGGAGCTGCACGGTCAATGTGACCTTCACCCCCACAGCCGCGCAGGCGTACTCTGGCAACCTTGTGTTCGCTGACAATGCCGGAAGCGGAACACAGAACGTTCAAGTGAGCGGCAACCGAGTCGCGGCTAATGCTCCGGTGGCCAGCCTCACCCCATCCAGCCTGATATTTAATCCGCAACCCGTAGGCACCACTAGCGCGGCTCAGACAGTTACGCTGTCCAATATTGGAAGTGCGGCATTGACGGTAACGAGTGTTGCGCTCAAGACAGTGGGAAACGCCGCCACCATTACCACTGGTGGGATCTCGGTCAATGGAGTCTTCTCTGAGGCTAACAACTGCGGTACCCTGCCGGTTTCGTTAGCGGTGGGGTCAAGTTGTACGATCAACGTGACATTTGCCCCCCAGCAGACAGGACAGAGCACCGGAACTTTAACCATTGCGCACAACGCTAGAAATGGTCCCAGCACCACTGTCAGCCTCTCGGGCACTGCCTCATCGCAAGGGGTAGTGACCCTGGGCGTCGCTCCCGTCGGCTTGAACTTCGCCGGGCTGACGGTGGGGACGACAAGCGCGCCGCAAGCGGTGATTTTGACCAATCCGGTGGGAAACGCCTCCACCATCACCATTGGCGGCATCTCGGTCAATGGAGTCTTCTCTCAGGCTAACAACTGCGGTACCCTGCCGGTGTCGTTAGCGGTGGGGTCAAGTTGTACGATCAACGTGACATTCGCCCCCCAGCAGACAGGACAGAGCACCGGAACTTTAACCATTGCGCACAACGCTAGAAATGGTCCCAGTACCACTGTCAGCCTCTCGGGCACTGCCTCATCGCAAGGGGTAGCGACCCTGCGCGTCGCTCCCGTCGGCTTGAACTTCGCCGGGCTGACGGTGGGGACGACAAGCGCGCCGCAAGCGGTGATTTTGACCAATCCGGTGGGAAACGCCTCCACCATCACCATTGGCGGCATCTCGGTCAATGGAGTCTTCTCTCAGGCTAACAACTGCGGTACCCTGCCGGTGTCGTTAGCGGTGGGCTCAAGCTGTACGATCAACGTGACATTTGCCCCCCAGCAGACAGGACAGAGCACCGGAACCTTAACCATTGCGCACAACGCTAAAAATGGTCCCAGTACTACTGTCAGCCTCTCGGGCACTGTCTCATCGCAAGGGAGCTCCATTCCCATTCCATTGAACGCATGGACGACGTTCCAAACCAATGGATTCCCCGCCGAGGTTATCGGCTACGATGCCGCAGTGTACGCCAGTGCCATCCAGCGACACATTGTGTTAGGGAAATATCACCACTATAGCTCGGAACCGAATTACTGCATGGATGGGTGGAGTTGGGAGAAGAATCGCTGGGACATTCTAGACTGTGGTGAATACCCCGCGGGTGGGGCCTTCGTGTACATGCCGAGCCGCAACAGCATTCTCTACTGGGGGAGCCAGATCGGATCGAACCAGCCTGAAATCGCCAACCACACATGGTGGTGGGACGTGGTTGGGCATGTAGGTCGGGATAAGCTCGGCACGGGCCAAAGACCTGGAAATATAAAGGTCTCGTCGATGACCTACGATGAATCGCGAAATCTAGCCTTGTTCTATCCAGATGCCAAATTCCAACTAGAGACATATGATCCCAATTCCAATACGTGGAGTACTCCGACTGTGAACGGCACGGCACCATACCGGCCTTTGACATTCCCGACATTGGAATGGAACTCGACAGATCACAAGACTTACATCTTTGGCGGAGCCACTGGCAATAACTGCAACTCCGGGACACTCATATTCAGCAATGATGTCTACACATTCGATCCGGGCACAAATACTTGGGCAATGTTGACTGTCAGCCCTGATCCAATCGACGGATTCCCAGCTGCGAGATGGTACGCAGGATTCGCCTACGATCCGGTCGACAATATTTTCCTCTTGGCGGGAGGGCAAAACTGCAACGGCATCGACCAAAGGGGTTTAACTGATACATGGAACCTGGATATGAATGCGACGCCAGCGCAGTGGAGGAGATTGAATCCCAAATCCAATTTCATCCCCCGCAACGTCCGTGGCGCTCCGTTCCAAAAATTGGAATACGACACGGATCACAACGCGTTTGTGATGATAATCCCGTCGTTTGACAATCATAGTTTCTCGGACGGCACTTGGGGGAATTACCCGGCCCGAGTGTGGGTGTATTGCTACGCGGGATCTTGCCAAAGCGTGGGAACGCAAAGCTCAATGTATCCGGTACCCAGTGGGTCGCTAAATCGAAATGCTCAGCCAGTAACGACCACGAACCAGACGTGGGCCACTGATACTGCCGCGTCGGCACACGACGGTACGCTTTACGCTGGCTGGATCGAAACTGGGACCCCTTTCAGCAAATCTAATTGTCATTTTCACCACCCGTACGTGCAGTCTTCGATTAACGGTGCGTCTTGGTCTTTGCTTGGTTCAGACTGCACCGCGATGGACACCAATGCTGCGACCATGGAGCCCGATGGTGAGAAACTTAGCTTGGCTGTAGTAAACGGGACGGTGTGGGCATCTTGGTCCGAATCGAACAACGCGGCAGCGATGCCTAACGCGCTTTTTGCAAAATATTGGAACGGGACGACTTGGGTCGGTGGTGCGATTGGGATACGCAACGGCGTGGGGAAGGCTTTTCAAGGTCTTTCGCAACTGGCTGCGGTGGGAACGAAACCGAGTATCGCTTTCATTGAAGACAACAAAGCCGTATTTCCTGACGTGGGCGAGGCGTACGTAGATCAGTTTGATGGTACTTCATGGCAGCCTCTAGGTGGAAAGCTGAATGTTAATGGCGCTACCAATACCGGTCGGGTCGAATCCATTGGTATCGCCAGCGATGGCAGCAATCCCTGGGTATGTTGGACTGAGCATGTGATCGCCGTATCCGCGACAAATGAGAAACCCGGGTGGTCTTACGCACACCCAGCTCAGCTCTATTGCGCACACTGGAATGGGTCTACATGGGCAATTTCAGCCTCGCTTAACCAGAATAATGGGAACTGGGCAGCTGAAGCATCCCTCACGTACGCCAACGGACGGCCTTATGTTGCCTGGACGGAGCGTTCCACGGCAGGAAATGCCCAGCTGTTCGTAAAGACCTGGAACGGTTCAGCATGGTCGCTAGTCGGCGGAGCGTTGAACAAAAGCATCGGCACGGGATGGGTTTTCCACCCACGAATGGCAACTGATGGGCAGAATATTTATCTTTCATGGGAAGAGGCTGTCACCCCTACTCCCACGGCTGCTGGCCAACCCTCCCGTTTGTATGTCTCGGAACTGAGCGGCAGCTCATGGATAGCGTTAGGCAACTACGCCCTAAACGTTGACCAGACAAATGGGACGGCAGCGCACAGTAGTATCGCCGTGATGGACAATTCGCCTGTGGTTATTTGGAGCGAAGTGCAGACGGGACAGTTGCAGCAAACGTATGCAAAAAAATGGAATGGTTTGAGCTGGACATTGCTAACTGGACCAAACCCATGAACTATTCCGAATCGCTTCGAATCATTTACTGTGGTAGGACGTGCAAAAAACTAACTCTAATCGTGGCGGTCAAAGCCATGTTTCTTGTCGTGCCTGGGTTTTGCGAGCCTCCTCACCAAAGGAATTGCGGGCGATCCACAGGAGGTCGTCAGTGCTGGACGCCTCGGTCTAAGGGTCTCTTACGCGACGAACATCGGTCAAAGAGTCTCCCATGAGTCCGCTCATCCCAAACGTTCGTCCAACTCGCCGACAATCACCAGACCACGGTCGGGAGTCACCTGTGATCAACGGAAATCGACCTTCCGAGGGGTTGAACAGTAGCTTTTACGGCTGATTTTGTTTCTCACCGACTGGGTGTCTTTCATCCTTTCCTCATCCTCGGGTATAGGCTTCTTGGTCTTCTTGGTCTCTTCCTGTTCCTTCCGCCTGTCCTATACTGTAAAATTAAGATCCAAGCAGGTTCAACTGCGGCTCACATCCATACCAGCCGAGTCTACGCCAACGTTACAATCTTGAACTCGAGCGAGTCTTGAGAATTGACTCCAGCGAAAGAAATTTCTGAGGTTTACCGCCTAATGTTGGATACCGTCCAAGCATTATTGATGCGGCTTTATGACTGGTTGGATTGCTCGAATCCCGTCGGCCATGCGGACTTGATCTTTACTCCAGCAGGGCGGCAAAGCCGGAAAGTCTTGGCGCTAGAGCTTTTCTCACAGAAGCGAGCCCCCAGGCTGCTTCTAAGCATCGGCCGGTTTGAAATCCGCCGCTTTGCCCGGCTGCTCCTGCCAGTTCCTTTGGACTTGCCGCGAATAGCTGCGCCGGTTTCGCCCCCCGACCGGCATTTCTTTGTCATTTTTAGGAACAACGACGTTGAGGTTGAGCGCTTTAGCCGTGGAACATTTGGGACCCTGAGCGAAATCCGCGCCTTGGCTGTGTGGTTAAGCGAGCATCGCGATGTGAGATCATTGCTGGTTGTTAGTAGTGGCAGTCATCTCAGGCGCGTGCGAATGTGTTGTCGTGCCCTGTTGCCGCGTGGGATCCAAATGCTTATGCTGAGCATACCCGATGAAGACCCTTACCTAAATCGGGATCGATGGTGGCAAAGCCGCGACGGAAGGGCAATGGTCATGGCCGAGCCAATGAAGCTGTTGGTCTACCGGCTAGTGCTCCTGTTCCAGCACCAAATCAGCGGCCATTGCTAGCTACGGGGAGGTCCTGTGTCGACACCTTCGCGAGAAACGCGCCTGCGGCAATTTTTGTTTCTGAAGTGTTTGAAGTGTTTGAACATGGGGGAGTTCCGCCCTGCGGCAAGGGTCGCGGACCTTTTTCTACTGCTTTCTATCTCGGGACTACCCGCGGCACAAGCCGAAAGCGTATGCTGAGCCGATTCGACGCTACTGATCTCGAAAGGTTTGGGCAACAACGATGGAACCGATCCATCCCGAATACAGATCCATCCTCGGAGTCGCCGCGAAAACACTGGTCTAGCACCGCTATGGCTACAGCTCTCCAACACCCTTTGCTGTGCTCTCTAGCGAGGCCAGATGCCGCGTGTACTGCATCATTTGGCAGTCGGGAAAGTCTGCTGAAGTGTGCAGTGGGCCGCCCGGTGGCATATTGGACGCGCTGTGGAACAGCACACGGTCCACTAAAGTGCAATCTTTTTCACAGCCGGTTGACCAGTCCCGCTATCGATCCTACAGCCAAACTTACTAAGTAACTTCTAATGTGTAAGTTATCGGGACGAATAGAAATTCACAGCACCTCGGGTTGCGACGTGCAGATTATCCCGCCCAGAGTGGGCAAAGCTCTGGTCAAGGAGAGAAAAATGAAGATGCCTGTGTTAAGGATTTTAGCCCTCGCCCTTTTGGTGTCGCCCGCAATGGCGGCCTCAACGCTCACATTTACCCTATCCGGCCCCGGAAAAATTGCTTATGCCGGTGGCGTCAAGCCACTGATCGGGACGAACATAAAGGTCGGTACAGTAAGCGACGGCGTCTCGACCTTTAACCTCATCGGCGGAAAGCTTAATTTCACGACCGGCAACTTCACGACCTTCATCCCTGGCACCTCATGGGTTTTCAGTGGCGGCCCTTCAACTACAATCTCCTTGACTGCTACCTGTATCGATTCGGACCACGACGGTGGTGCGTGTGACGGATCCGACACTACTCCGTCGGGCGCCCTGCTCTCGGGATTCTTCAGTGGTCCGGATCCTACGGTGAACGTAGGCGCCTTGAATAGCAGGGTCTCTCTTGCGGCATTCGTTGACACAAAGGACCCAAATTTGCTGGCGTTGTTCGGAATACCTCCCAGTACGTTTGCCGGACAATTCACGATCAATTTCTTAAACGGCGCGGTACCACCCAATGCCTTCACGAGCACAACCATCCGGCCCGGGACCCTAACAAACCTAACGCCACTGATTTCCGAGCCAGCGTCCCTGGCGCTTCTTGGCTGTGGGTTGCTCGGCTTGGGCTTGTTTGCCCGCAAGAAGCTGAGGGTTCAGTAAGTTTCCCCTGACGAGGCATTATTACGCCTCTGAGGAACGGCTCCGACAAGTAGATGATTCCTGCTTTGCACGGTCCGGGTTGGGTGACATTTCCGGTCCGCGTGTTCGACGAACTGGGTTCGCTGGCGTTACGTGATGCGCGTCTGTTCGCGTTCGCGCCATTTGTCGACGAACTTGGTTGAGCCAGAAACGCGACTGATTAGATTTGCAACGCCGAAAATGTTCGTGGGTTTGATCTCGGCAACTGGGCTGACTCGGAGGCATTGCGAACGATGAAAAGGATTCATATCGTTGTTCTATCCGTGATTCTGGTTGCCAGCAGTCTGCCAGCCCGCGCGACATCCAGTCTGGAATTAGGCCCAGCCGGAGGCATCAGCCGTTTCAATGGCGCAGGGACGCCGCTCGTCGGATGGGGTATCAAGGTAGAGGGCTTAGATAACGGCTCTGAATACTTGCCCGTGAAAGGAAATTTGAGTTTTAGAACCGGAAAGCTAATCAGCTCTAAACCCAATGAATGGATTTTCGGCGGGGGTGGCACTATCACAATCGCCGGTTGCGTGGATTGGAATCTAAATTGGAATCCGGCACACAAGTGGTGCGACAGTCACGATTACTCGGGCGTAGTGCTAAACGGAACATTCCTGCATGCCATCCTAACAAGTGACAGAAATGGATCGAAGACACTGCGGGCCTTCTTTGTAGATGAATTCAGTTCAGGGCTGGCCCAGTTCCTGGGGGCTAGCGGCACGCTCTCGCAACGCGAGCTCGATCTTAATTTCACTGGAAATGGCATGTCGTCGGCCTATTCCAATGATCCCACCCGGATTCTCAGTGGCTACATGAAAGCGGCTCCAGTGCCGGAGCCCAGTTCGCTGCCGATGTTGGGTTCGGGGTTGGCTGCTATAGGCATATTCCGTTTGCGGAGATTGCGTACAAGTACCAGTTAGGAGTGCGAGCTCAGTTAATTGCCTTCAAGAGCGGCCTTTGCTTGGAGTGCGACCAGCTTTGCACCGTATGGCAGACGCGAATCACAAGAAAGGATCCAACCACGGTAACATTTAGCCACCTTCGCCGTAGCGTCCCTTCCCTGTAGATTCTAAGGCTTCTGACAAGGTGTAGCGAAATCCATTTGCCCCGGACAATCACTTGACATCAGGTTGAACGGCGGCCGAAAGCAACGTATGTGACAAGAAATCCTGGATATCACTTCCCGAATCCCATCCACCCGGTTCGTAGTCTGCGGCCAAAACGATCACCGCAACGTTAGCTGGTTGCCCCAGCAACCGCGCCTTTGCCTCGAGAAATTTCACTTTAGTGGGATTTGCCGTATATTGGCCAGCCACCCAATAGCAGATCCATACCATCCGCGAAGCAAAACCCGACTGGATCAAGTTCCAAAGGACGCTTGTATTCTTGCCATCGATCGTGGCGTTCCTGACACCCCGGCCCACTTCCTGCCATGTTTTTGGACTTGACACGAGGTTATAACCGCTCACCAACTCCACCGGGTGGCCTTCAGAATAACGTGCTAGATACACATCAACCCGATGCCCCGCGGACACATAGCTTTGACTAGATGACGAATCGACGTGTTGCAAAGCCGGAGTCCAGCTCGTGTCATACGCTGGAACCGGCTGCCAGGGGGCACTTACTACCACTGTTGGCTGTCCTCCTGCCGGTTCAGTTGCTGTGTGTCGACTCCACAGGCGCGCGGCAACGACCGGAGCAGAAGCGACAAGAATGAATGCGCACATTGCCGCTATCGTAGCGGCCTTCGCTGAATAAGCGTCTTGATTTGCCACTATCTGAAGGGGATGTGACAAGCGGGTGTTTTCAATCTCTGCACTCGTGGGCTCACGCCATTTGAAGCCTATGCTGAAAAGCAGGAGCTGAACCGCTGTAAAAAAAACCCAACCATAGATGATATGGTCGACGCCCGCCGCTAGCTTGTTGTCGGTCAGATACCCGAGCAGAACGATTCCGTAGGCCCTTATGCCGTTCGCAACAATTGGAACTACGATCGACGCGACAACGAAGAGAATACGGCGGCTGCGCGATTTGTACACCAAAGATGCGTAAATCAGACCGAGCACGAGGGAGGAAATCAAGTAACGGATCCCGCTGCACGCCTCTGCGACCACCCACGGACCGGATGGGACTGCGATCGTTCGATTTTCCAAGACCACAGGAACGTTCGACAATCTCAACGCGGCGACCGCAAACCGCGCGGTAAAGTCTTGCAAGGGACCTATAAGGCTTTCTCCAAACGGCACGGCGAAGAAGAGAAATGCCAGCGGGAACCAAAGAGCGCGAGCGACGGCAGTTCCCAGTACGGCCCACACCGTGCCAACCAGAATTGAGACTAAGGCGAATTGCTGCAGGATGCGGACATCGCCCAGATTTCCTAGCAGCCACACAAATGACGGGATCATCAACAATGGGAAGACCCAGTAGTTGGGTTTGGCCTCCAAGGCGGCGACTCGGCCTCGCCGGATCCAAGCCAGATACAAAACCAAGGGGGGGATAAGAAATCCATGAGAGAAGGTTCGGCTTGAATACCAGGTGTTTAAAATAGACCAAACAGTCTGCCAGAACACAGCTATGATCGCCGCGAAAAAGCAGACCAGCGGGACGGCGGTCCATCGCCAATGGCTGGCAATCGGGATTGCATCCGTCTGGTCGCCGCAGCTAGCATCGGAGCGCGCGAGCCGACTCCCAGAATTGGCGCCAAATAGTGACACCCTCGATATACTGACATCACGGTTACTTCTGTCAAGGCAAATTCTGTCGCCGGATATGAGTCGGTTGTGCAGACTTGAGGATTCCAACCGGCGACGCCCACCACGAGCCTGCGGGATGCTGTCACATGGGCAGTGTGTTAACATTCCGCCAGTTCCCTCCGATTTCCGAACCTAACAAGTAACCCGGACTGGAGAATTCACGCGTTTGGGCGACCAAGCACAACCAGACCCCTTTAGTCCGGTCGGTGGACAAACCGCTGAAAGCCGAGCCCCAGCACTCAGCAGTCCAAATTCGGTGGCGCCAGGGCCACGCATTTCGGCAACAGCTGCTCTCATTGGCCTCAATCTGGCTGTGTTCACTCTCATGGTGGTGGCTGGCACTGGTTTGCTTAGGCCTACCGGCGGGCAGATCGTAAATTGGGGCGGGAACTACGGTCCCCTTACCCTAGGCACGCAATGGTGGCGACTCCTCACCTCCATTTTCGTGCATATTGGGCTGCTCCATTTGGTTGTCAACATGTGGTGTCTGTATCAGCTGGGCAGTCTCGCCGAGAAGCTCTATGGAGGATGGTCGTTCCTGCTCCTGTATCTTCTGACCGGACTGGCGGGGAGCATCGCCAGTATCAGTCGTAGCACGAGTGTGGCGAGCGCCGGTTCGTCCGGCGCCATCTTTGGCTTGGCTGGTGCGCTCATCACTTCGCTTTGTTTTGGTAAGCTCCCTATCTCCAGAAGAAATCTGGTCATTGCTTTAGGCAGTCTTTTGGCGTTCGCCGGGTACAACTTGGCGTACGGCTTCCTAAAGGGCGGCATCGACAATGGCGCTCATGTGGGTGGGTTGATTTGTGGTCTCCTGATCGGCGCCTTTTTCAGCCGAGATCTCCGTTCTGCCCCCGGATCGCCGCTGAAGAGCTGGAGTGTGTTTCCTACAACGATGTTGATCTTGCTTTGCGCCTTCGGTTTCGTGCGGCAGATCAGAGGACAAGCGCTGACCCTCGAATCCGCACGCGAAGCCTTGGATCAGGGGGATGCTGACCTTGCTATCCGTAAACTGAGTGCCCTGGCGACAGGCAAAGATACTAACCCTGCGGTTTATTCGATCCTAGGAATGGCTTACGCACAGCAAGGGCGGTATGCGCAGTCGGAAGGATGTCTTCGAAGAGTACTCGAGACCAATCCGAACGATGTCACGGCCAGGAGCAATCTTGCGTTGGTTTATCTCAATATGGGGCGGCTTGAGGACTCGCGAAAGGAGTTTGCTAAGGGGGTTGAGCTCAATCCCAAATCGGATCGCGACTGGATAGGCCTGGGACTGACGCTGCAACGGATGGGCAGGCATGAAGATGCCATGGACGCATTCAATGGTGCGCTTCGCATCAATCCCAACTTGGGCGAGGCCCAATTCGACCTCGGCATCTCTGCAATGAATCTTCGGCGCTACGACGAGGCTATCGCTGCTTTCAAGAAATCTGCGGAACTAAATCCCAAAGACTACCGGACCCAGATTTGGCTGGCCAACGCCTATCAGGCCAGGGGACTCACGAGCGAGGCAGCGGCGGCTTACATCAGGGCCACCCCGTTACGCACTATCATTCGGCCCCTCGGGCCGACCACCTTTCCCAAGCCGGTGCCCGATCAAGCGGCTAGGCCTTAAGGTTTTCTGACTCACCTCCCTCGCTGAGCCCGTGTGGCCCAGTGTGGTGTTGCTTCGTCAGCGGATAGACTCTGGGCGTGCCGGTACTCGCGAAGGGATTGCTCAAGTCCCGCCTGTCGGTCCTTAGCGGGCCTCCAAATCGATGGGTTGCCAAACCCGTGTCCCGTCGGCTAAGGCAGCACTTATTGTGGTGATGGCGGGCCCGTGTTGACAGGAGTCGCACCGTCCGTCGCCGCACGGAGTAACAGCTTTTGCCGGATGGTCGGAGCCAACCGTGACGCAAAGCTACCCTGGATGTTGCACCGACCTACGAAGTATGCTCGGCGCTGGATTTGCGAGGTGCAGACAATAGATTCAGACCAAGCTATGACGCTGGAAAACTGGGTCGGCCTGTACCCGGCTTCCTAGTCGAACCGCCTTGTCATCAGCTCATGGTGCCCGCTCGCAAATTTTCTTCATTGTTGACAACCGGTTCCAGCCCGAGCAGACTTTCTTGCGGTTCGGACAGGCGACTTCCTCAGACCAACGTAGCTAGCGGGAGGAGAGGGCCTGCAGGAGTACAGGACCGAGGCGCCCGGTGAACTGCGCAGCGCCCTGCTGGTTCATGTGAGAGCCATCGCGGAAATCGTCCGGGCCGAGCTCGCCTGGGCGCGCGGGGATTAGCACGGTGATGCCCTCGCGGGTAGCCGCGTTCTGAAGGACAGCCGAGTCGTCATGGAGGTTGAGTGTGGGAGGGACGACCAAGAGAAAGCGCGCACGGTTTGCTCTACAGAGCTCATCCATCTTGCGCAAATGGGGCAAACCGTGTGTGAAGACCACATCCGGCGGCAAGGTCGGGGCATTTCCCGGGAAGAAGCCGATCAACTGATCCAGGTTCGGCATGATTTCCTGGAGCAGCCAATTGCGGATGTGTGCGCGGTTGCCGAGCCAGCGGCTCTGATTGGCGAAGAAGTAGTTGCTGGTCATGGTGTTGTCGATCTGGGATTCGCGCTTGACCGCGAGGAGGTCATGCTCCTGCATAAGGTAGTGGGCGAAGTATTCGCCATCCGTGGCGTGGGAGATCAGCTGGCGCATGGAAAGGCAGACCACGACGACAGATGGTCGCGAGCCCTCGGCGAAAAGGCGGCGCAGACCAAAGTACCAATCCTCGTACTGCGTGTTTTCCACCGGGAGCATCGCGAGATGGTAATTCGGTGCCAACTCCTTCTGTAGAAGCGAGCGATCCACGGCGGCAAGGAGCAGCGAGTTCCCGGCAAACAAGATTGTTGGCGGATCGCCGGGGACTTCCGGGCGTAAGGAACCGGCGGCGCGATAGTCGTCATCTAAGCGCCTCTGGATGCGGCTGATACGCGCCAATCCGAGGCACGTGACCACCTCGAGAGTGGAGCAGTAGACAAACAGCACCGCAAGCAAGGCCGCAATCGCGCGCATGGCGGTGCGATGCTCAGAACTGGAAGTAAAGGAAGGCACTCTCTTGGTTCGCTCCAAACAGTGTGATTGAGACGCAGAGGGCCACACCCGTGGCGACGCGCCACGCATACGGCCGGAAACCAAACACGTATTCTGCCTTGGCCTGCTCGAGCTGGAGGTCCATCAGGAACAGCAGGAGCGCATAAACAGCAAGAAACTGGATCGCCACCGCGTATTCGGGCTGCCATTGCCAGTGGGCGAGGCCGGCTATCTGCTCCCAGGCGTCGTGCAACGTGGGGGTGCGGAAAAAGATCCATGCCAGGCAGACCAGGTGGAAAATGAAAATCCGGCGCGCCAAGCGCCCAAAGAAGCTGGCCGAATCCTCCACCTCGCGCCCGCGAGCGAAGAAACGCTCGATGGCAAGCCCCGCGCCGTGAATCCCACCCCAGACGACAAAGGTCCAGTTCGCGCCGTGCCACAGACCGCCGAGAAGCATGGTGAGCATCAAGTTGATGTAGGTGCGGACCTTGCCGAGGCGGTTGCCCCCGAGAGAAATGTAGAGATAGTCTCGCAGCCAAGTGCTAAGGCTGATGTGCCAGCGACGCCAAAAGTCCTGGAGGCTCTGGGCGAGGTAGGGTTGGCGGAAATTGATCATGAAGTGGAAACCGAGAAGCTGGGCGCTGCCGCGGGCGATACTGCTGTAGCCGCTGAAATCGCCGTAGATCTGCCAGGCGAATGCGTAGGTGCCAAGGAGTACGGTCATCGTATTAGGAGGGCCGAAATGGCCGCCGTAGGCGGCATTGGCGACGAGCGCGCAGTTGTCCGCAACGACGACTTTGCGGAAGAGTCCTTCGAGGATGAGGATCATTCCGTCGAAGGCCCTTTCGGGGTGCCAAGTACGCAGGTGCTGCACCTGCGGCAAAAGGTGCGAAGGCCGCTGGATGGGCCCTGCGATCAAGTGGGGGAAAAGGCTGATGAAAAGTGCATAGTCCACGAGAGAATGGGCCGGTTCCAGCTTGCCGTGGTACACATCCACAATGTAAGCGACTTCCTGGAACGTATAGAACGAAATTCCCGGCGGCAGAATGACGCCCCAGACGACAACAGGAATGTTTTTCAGGCCAAGGAGTGCGGTGACGTGCGCGAAGGAATCCACGAAGAAGTTGAAGTACTTGAAGATGCCAAGGAATGTAAAATTCAGCACGAGCGAAAGAATCAACAGAGAGCGGCGAATGCGTTCGTTCGAGGAAGCACCGATCCGACGAGCGATGATGTAGTCCACAAGGGTCGAGCTGGCCATCAAGAAGAGAAAACGCCAGTCCCACCAGCCGTAGAAGAAGTAGCTGGCGGCCAGAAGGAAACGGTTTTGGGCGCGAAAAGGCAACCGCCAATAGAGCAGCGTGACGAGGAGCAGGAACACGATGTAAGCCATCGAATCGAAAAACATGGCTCGGCGTCCATTAGAGACTAGAGTGCGCAGCAGGATCTGTCGGACACGTTTCCCACCTGGGCCCCTTTTACTTCTAGCCGGAAAGTCGGTTCCGGTGCGATGACGACAGGCCAGCCATTTGAGCCCAGGCAATGCCGGAGAAAGGACAGGGGGAGTACTTGCTACACGCTTAATTCCCAATCAAGCTCACTAACCTCATTTGCAAACCGTTGCGACAGCCAGTTTAGATCGGCGGCCTGACTCGCCCAGGCAGACGGCACTGTACCCGGAATTTCCTTTTTGACTTCCGAAAACGGCAACGATTATACCCAAATCGCCGCGACCGGTGCAGCCCTTCATGGCAGCTAGCGCACAGGGTAATCAGGTTCAAATCGTTACCTGAGCCTTGCTGACTGCGCAGTTGCTTGTGGTGCACCTGCAGGTTTTGTCTGGAACCGCACGATCTCTCACCCGCTAACAAAGTTGCCTGTATAACTCTGGATCTAACGGTATGCGTGGGCGCTTGGGCTGAAGTCGATTCATGATGCTTTCTGAATTGCCCGGACAGAAATTCCTGTCGTTCCTCACCCGGTAGGAACTTGAAAAACCTGGGTATCGCCGCAGCTTCTCAGTAATTACTTTTTCCAATTCATCAGGATTCAGCCCTGCCGCTTGCAGTTCATTTAACAGTGGAAAGGAAATCGTACCGTCAGAGCGCACGGACAAGGTCACTGTCAGATTGGGTTCTCTCCAAACCGAAATATTCAGCAGATCACCTGCGGTGATGCGACGAGGTTTTGTGCCTTTTGGTTGGTCGGAATGGGATTCCTCGGCAACTACCAATGAGCATAGAATCAGCGCCACTAGTGCCAGTTTCATTTTAGCAACCCCAAGAAGTAAGGGACGACTGAGACACTATGTCCTACTCCCAATCCGCGGGCTTTTTATCTCTCTAAAGTTGTTGATGGAAATCGCGCTGTTATGCCAACAGCTTGCGGCGCATCAAGACGACCAGTGTCAGTAGCCCAGAGCCTAGCGTTATCGGCGCTGACGGTTCAGGAGCAGCACGCAGCTCGGCAATGGCAAAACTGTTCCCAGAGAGATCGGTGATCTTTACACTCGTAAACGGCATCCCGCCGTCTAACTCTCCATTGCTCTTGCGAAAATACGAAGTACGGACGCCCGCGAACAGCAGCGCCCCGGCGTTGCCATTGACGAGCTGATCAATCGTTCCCAAAAGCGTGTTGCCGTTGAAAAAATCCACCAGGATATCGTCCACCTGCTGCGTTTTCGGTTGGAGCTCAAAGCCAAATATCTTCGCGTCGGGGTTTGCGTATTCTATGTTGATCGTCAAGCTGTTGCCTGGAGTCGCCAGCACACGAGGCGTGCAGCTCTCGGTCGCCGGAGCACAATTCCAGGTAGCCCAAGTGGAAGGCACCGAAAGCTCCGTCAGGCCACTGCTGAAATCGAACGGTCCCAAAGAGTTGATCACCGTGTAATCCGGATCCTTGGGCGTAGAGAGGTAGGTGGCTCCGGTCCAGCGCCAAGTCGGTTGACTAACTACAGTGAAGCTGCCGGCGTTGCTGCCCGCGAACGCCGGTAGGCTCGCTAGTAGGAACCCGCCAATCGCAATGAATATCGTGACTCTTGTGAATCGCATAGTCCTCCTCCCTTGGAAGTCCAGGCGCAGTCGGGGAATATCGGCAGCCAGAGACGGACTTTTCCTCTGTTTCGAAGTGCCCGCTGCAAAGCGGCATGCGGCAATCCAATGTCCTGTGGATCTTACAAAATTTCCAAGCTTCTCTAAGGAGTTCATAACACTGACTTAAACTACCGACTCTAACCATTCTGCCGGGTCCCAGAAGATTCGAGCCCCTCGAGTGACAAAACTTTGCACTTTAGTGGCTGACCCTTGTGGGGAAGGATCGGGGCAACCGCCGCCTTCGCGCGCAGGGAGATTGGGGGTGTTGCGTCTTCAGGATCTGCGCTCTCAATTTCAGGTGGCACAACCATTACCGGAACCTCGATCGCCTTAGGCTGAATGAATATGGGCCGGTCACGCTGCAAAACGCTAGGGAGCAATATACTCGACCAGGTTCAGAAAATAATGAACCGAGTCGAGAGCGGCATGTTGGTCGCTGGCTCAGCCCACGAAGATGCGGCCAGGTTCAGTTCTTCAGTTCAGCACAACGATCGCCCCGGCGCCCTACAGTTCGGATAACCGACCGCTCTCAGGGAAGCAATCTCTGCCAGAGGCGCGGCCCCGGAAATCGCAGTTTCTTCTTGACTCCCGGGCTAAGGACCGAGTTTAATCCCCCGCAGCCCGCCCAGAGCCGCATTCCAGCCCTTGAGAGTCTGTGGCGCTGGTCCTCGCAAAATTCCCATCAGGCAGGTGAGCTTATGTCCCGATTCAGTTTAGTGCTTCTGTCCGTTCTCGTGTTGATTATCGCTGCCCATCCAATGCTGGCTGCCACGACCTTTGCAGTCGGAAATTGCAGGCCAACGCTTCACAGCTTTCCCACCATTTCTGCCGCGGTCAGCACTGTCCCATCGGGTTCAACCGTGCTGGTCTGTCCCGGCACCTATAACGAGCAGGTGCACATCACCCAGTCCCTGACGCTCCAAGGCATAACCAGCGGCAACTCAGGCCAAGCGGTGATTGCACCGCCCGCAGGCGGTCTTGCGCCGAATGCAACCAACGACTTCGGAAATGCCGTCGCCTCGCAGTTGTGGGTTGACAATGCTCCGGGCCCAGTCAACATCAGCAATATCACCGTAGACGGGACTAGCAACGGAGTGGTGGGCTGTCCCCCTCTCATAGCAGGAATCTTCTACCAGAACTCCGCGGGAACAGCGAGCCGGGTCGCTTTGCGCAACCAGACAGGAAATGGTTGCGGTGTGGGATTCTGGGCAGAAGGGGGTAGCGCGTCGCCTACCGTGACCCTTGTGAACAGCAGCGTACACGATGCGGACAACGTAGGTATTTTTACAGAAACGAATGGCAGCGCCTCTGGACTGACTGCCGCCATAAAAACAAATGACGTAAATGTGAGCGCAGCAGGTACATTTGGTATCTTTTTTGAAGGCGCCAACGATACGGTGTCGGGAAATGTTGTCATCGCCGGTCTTGACGGTATCAATTTTGCTGTCGGTGCCACGGGTTCTGTCTCGAGTAACACAGTGATGAACAGTAGCAATGGAATCGTCGCGCAATCAGATGGAGTATCCGTGACGTCCAACAAGGTATCCAACAGCTCGGGCTTTGGCATCAGAGTCAACACGTCAGTTGCGGCCATCCAGAACAATAGCATCACAAATTCCAATGTCGGAATCGAGTTTAGCTGTAATGCGAACCCCAACGTGACCCACAACACAATCAATGAGGCTCCAATCGGAATTGACCAGGTTCCTGGGGCATTGGCCGCGCCCAACACGTATTTCAACGTGGTAGCAATTCGAACGGGCGGCTGCTGAGCCAAAACCGGACACGCTTGGCTGGATGCGCGTGCCATGAACGCGGGCGGTTTTGCTAGACGCTCTAAGAATGGTGCAGTGTAGACTGGGCTCGTGTTCAACAAAACCTACCATGCCCGAGCCAGGCTCGGAGGCATGGTTTCCGCCGGCGCGATTCTCGAGCAACTGGTCGAGCGCGCCGCCGATCGCCAGCGCTTCTATCGTCCCGCACCTCGGCCGAACCCAGGTACTGTAGCCACGCAGTCCCTCCAGCTGGAACTGTTCGCGGACCAGTCGGTTCCGCGCGACGCCGAGCGACCCCTGTTCGATCTAATGCCCGAGGCCTACACCGACTGAGGCCACGCGAGGGCTATAATCGCTCCAAAAGGGCGAGGAGCTCGCGAGCTCCTGGAACTTTACTTGCAAACCGTTTCATCAAGACCGATGCTGAGATTGTTTCCATTGTTGGTGGCCGAGAATGCCTGCGTGTGGCGCACCAGAAACTGCTCGACAAAGACCGAACCGCGCCAAGCGAATACAAAGAAGTCATCGACGTAGGTGTAATCGCCGTCCGAGTTGGGCGTGTGGTCGGGACTGAATGGGGTAAAGTTTAAGACTGCGCCATCATGCGTGCCGCTTGCGTAATAGATCACGCCGCCCGGAGCTGAGGCCGTCATATTCCTTGTTGCGGCAAAAAATTGGCCGCCGTGGCCCGTTCCGTTGACCAGAACCTCGTGAAACATCTGCTGAACTCTTCCGCTAAACGTAAGCGTGAGACCCTTTCCACGATTCGCGCACGGCATATTCAGGGTGATCGTCATGGGTACATTTGTAGTTGTATTGACGACGGTTTGCGCCGAGACGAAGCTCGACAGAAGAACTACCAGTGCTACGAATGCTGATTTCATTGTGGTGCTTTCTCGGGGAAGGAAAAGCTGAGTGAGGTGCCGTTTCTCGAGCTCCCGGAAAGGTTCGGCCTACGAAGGACTCGGAGTATCTCCCGGATCCACTTCTGAGTGCAATAGCTCTTTCGTGCGGTGCTGCACAGCCGATTCTTAATCGGCAGTCCTACCAAACAAGGCATATTTCGGGACGCTGGGCCGTCTCACCCGCCGATAGAAAATCGGACGACCACGATCAAGAATTTGCGACTTGCTGCGGCATTTCGGGAAAGCATCAAATGCATTACTGCACCACCTGGACGATCGCAGCCGAGCTGCTGCCCGTGTAGTTTGTACTTCCGTAGCTGGCCGTGATGGAATTTGAACCCGACGGCAGCGTGGACGTGCCGAAGGTAGCCATGCCTCCGCTCAGGATCAGGTCAAGCGGGTGGATTTTGAGCGGATTGAGTGCCCGAACTGCGGGGAAAAATTCCAAGCCAAACCCTCGTCGCTCAGCGGAGGTTGGTTCTAGCTAAAGCAGGTAAAGATTCTGATTGCCGCATCTTTGACATCAACATTCTCTTGCGGGCACGGTCAGACATGGCATCATCGATTATCGCCAGCATTTCCAGCATTTTCGCGGCTTTGCGGGCGTCTTTGCGCGAGCAGCGAGCACTGGATATTTTTCTTCTAGTGAAGACATCTGTCTAGTCCCTCCAGAGGCAGAAAACGAGCCGCTTAGTCCATGTGGAAATAGATTGGTCCCATGATCGCGCACAGGCAAGGATTGTGTCTGTTCGAAATTGGACAGGCACAGCCCTTGATGCAAGGACGACACCCAACGTGCTGCGCCAATGTGTATTTCTGAACCGTCCCTTTGTCCACCGTTAGCCTAGGTTCTATCTGGGTGTTCGGGGGCGCTGAATATGTCCTGAACCTCACTTCTGCTGGAGCAACTCCAATCACTAAAGCACTTCGAGAGCAAATTTTGACTCCACGCTTCCCGATATTTGGGGCCGGTGAAGTACCGGAGAGTCGGAGCCTGCTAAGTCAAGGCGCGGTACGCGAAGGTGCCATTAAGCTTTGTGGGGCACTTCTTCTTGGCTGTCGACGGTAGCGGTTTCGTTACGTTTATCAAGGTGGCCTTAGACGTTCCCTGAGCGGCCGATCCTTAACGCGACCGGTGCGCCCCTTCATGGCAGCCAGCGCATAGGGTAATCAGGTTCAAATCGGTATCTAAGCCCTGTTGACTGCGCAGTTGCTTGTGGTGCACCTGCAGGTTTTGTCTGGAACCGCAGACTTGACATCGCCGGCCATCTCTCTTCATGACCCGCTGACAAAGTTGTTTGTATAACTCAGGATCTAACGGTATGCGTGGGCGCTTTGGCTGAAGTCGATTCATGATGCTTTCTGGCTTGCCTGGGACAGAAATTCCTGTCGCTCCTCACCCGGTAGGAACTTGAAAAACCTGGTTATAGACTGCAGCAGCATTCGCGGGTCGCTATTGTCCAAGTTCGCCCCCGCCAGAAAATCCGCGCAGATCATCTCCAGACAGTAGCCTCGGGACTTGTCCGTACCCAACATCATGGCTGCTGTCTCAATTGCCTGCTCGACGACCGGGATCTGGGTCTTGTACAGCTTGAAGTAGATAATCTCCCATGGTTCGGTCTCCCGCCCCGTTAGTTCCTTCTCTACCTCCTGCTTGAACTGATCCTTAGGTAGCGAACGGGCCTTGTGCAGCCAGGTTGCACAATCGAACTCCTGACCGTCTCTCCTCGCGACTTTCGCCAACTCCAGTCCCTTCGTCCATCCCACTTCCTTCAGTTCCCTTCTGGCCTGCGGTGGGAGGTGCTCGTGGATGGACATAAGGTAGTACGCCTTCCGCCGGGACTCCGGGAACCGCCTTGCCAGAAACTCGTCAAAGGACTTCAGTTTCTCCAACCGCCAGTACTGACCCGCCCGCACTTCACACAGGTATCGCCCCAGCTCTACGAACCGGGTATCCCGCTCAGCCTCAGACCTTCGCTCCCAGGCCAGGATCTCGTCGATCTTGGTCAGAACGAACAGGGCCCGTTTGCGATTGAGCTTGCGCAACATGGGCGGAATCTTAGTACGTAAGCTCGTCAAGCCAACCAAGGTCGTCTGCTCCCAGGCGTCGTACCAGCGCCGCTTGGGTCAGGTCTGGTCGCCCCAGGCACAGCCCTATATAAGGACACCTGGTGCAGGGGTTCTGGGGGAAGCGGATGCCACTGTGAGGCAGGAACTCGGCCGCTTCAATTCGTCGGATCGAGCGCTGAACCATGTGGCCAAATTCTTCGCGCTGGTCGTCGGTGATGGTTGTTCGGAAATACTGGATTTCGACAAGGCGTTTCCGAACGAATACCACGTGCGCCACATCTGCGATACCGGTGACCCAGGAATAACAAACCAGCTGAGGGTCGAGGGCGAGAAGCCCGGATGGTTCCTCCGGATAACGGCTGGCGGTGGTCTTCCACTCCAGTAGGCAGCGGGTTCCGTCGAGCTCTCCGATGGCATCCACATTGGCGACGAAGTCGTTCTGCCCGGCTAGGGGCCGAGTGAACTTGATCTGCAAGTTGCGCCGAGGCTGGCGGATCCGAACCCGGTCGTCCTGGGCGAAGCGATCGAGGAGCTGCACGCCCGATTGCAGCATGCGGTCCCAGCTATCACGCTCGGAATAATGGAGACCGGTGTCCCGGTGGGCAAACCACGCCCGGTACAGCACCGCGGCAGCATCCTGACGCTGGAAGTAGGCAGCGACCGCCTGCTCAAATGCCCGGCCAAACACCATGGCGGCCCGAGTGTCCTTCTCCTTCCAGCCGTCGAGGTAGCGGTGTTTGTAGCGGCGCGGGCAGGACAGATACTGGCTGATCTGGGTATAGCTGTAGGTCATGAGGACACCTCAAACCCACGAGGATCAGTGTCGGTAAAGATGGAGAGTTCTTTCCACCGGGCCGCCGGTGCAAAGCCGTCGAAGTTGAGGACAGAAATGCCATGCACGGTGACTTCGCTGACCTTGACCAGGCCCCACAGGTCGACCATCGCCTTGTCATCAATCTCGTTCTTTGCCAGAAGCTCGGCGTCGTAGTCGAAATCGCGCAGGAACCAGCTCAGCTTCCACATCGCCCGGGGCGTGCAGTAGAGGCGCCCGGTCAAGAAGCACCCGGTCAGATGCCTGGGCTTGAGGACGGCGAAGCGGATCTCGTAATAGGGCTTCTGCCTGTGCCAGCGATATTGGGCTCGATCCACCCGGACCAGGAACAGCCCGTCCGGAACCGAGTGAATGGCCGATAGGTCTGCCGGGCGGAGAGACTCGAAAAAGCGCCTCACGCTGCACCTTCCTTGCTGCCGAGATAGCTGTTCAGCTGGCAAAGCAGGGCATTGCGGTCTTTCTCGGCCCAGTCGGCCAGATGGGTGACGAAGCCTTCAACCTGCTCGCGGGTGGCTTCGCGGAGGGTTTTAGTGCCGCAGAAATCGACGGCGTAGGACTTGACGAGGCTGGCGTCGAGCTGATGCTGGCGGATCAGCTGGCAGAGGCGGTCGCGGATCTTCGGTCCGCCGTAATTCCCATTGACCGGCCGGGACGGGAGCTTTCTCGACTCCCGGGCGGACGGAGTCGGTTCGGTAAACGAACCGATTTCCTCGACCGAGCAGATGCCGATGCCGTAGGCCTTGCGTAGGGCCCGGTTAACGGCTCGGGTCTCCGCCACTCGCATTTCGGCGCCGTGGACTAGGGAAGAGACATTGGAGGGATCGGCATCCCCATAGCCGACGAAACCTTTGCACTCGCTGGATTTATGGACTGTGGCTTTGAATGCCCATCGTCTTGCAGCCGGATCGGATAATTCCCTAATGCACTCCACATTTATTCCAGAACATTTCCTTCTTTGAGCAATTCTCAAGAGCCCCGCATGGCTTACATACCAGCGTTCATCCAGGTAAAGCACATCGCCCAACACTACGGACAGCCGATATTCTTGGCTCAACTCTCTCAACGCGGTAAGAGCCGTCCGGGGCAGTCTCCCCCATCGTTGCTTTGCGAGCCTTGCGTTTCGATTCGTTCCCATTGTTGGCTGCGTCATATGATGGTGCCTCCACATGCGTAGGCGCCTACGCATTGCCATTATGCGTACCCGCTTACGCAATGTCAAGACTTTTTCTTAATGGTTGCATTTTTTGGGCAGATTCAGGCATAAAGGTATCCAGAGATGACCAAGAAGAATCCTCACGCCGTCGCATTAGGAAAAATGGGCGGCTCGAAAGGCGGGAAGAGAAGAGCCGCTAAGCTGACTTCGGAGGAGAGGAGTGCTAGCGCTAAGAAGGCCGCCCTCGCTAGATGGGCCAAACAGAAGAAAGAAACGAAATAGTCACAGTTCTGCCTAGCCGATGGCATGGCCTAGATTCGAACAAGGTTTCAAAAACTCTAGGCGTGTTCAAATCCACCACGACCCTCAGACGGTTAACGAACCCGCGATGAACAGCGCTTTAGACAGGGCGCGAGCCCAACTGTCCCATTGGCTTCGTCGGTCAGGTCACGGGGATTCTGTATTGCAATCCACCCAGTCGTAGCCGTCCCATCTGATCTTCTGACCCGTAACCGGACTCTACGGTTCATCATTGACAATCTCCTCAGTTGTAAATTACCCAATAGTGGCCATCCCACCGGATCCGCTCTCCCGTTCGGTAGTCCTCGGCGATGACATTGTGAGCTTCGAGCGTCATTTCCAGCGTTCTGCTTTGCGGGGATGCGCCTACGTCGCGTGCTGATACGCCGATTGAATCTCATGTTCGGTTCCCTATGCCTTTTCGACTATCGCGGCTTGTCCGGCCTGCAAATCTGAATCTTCTACGTCAATCCGCTTCCTGCCGGTTGTTGCCAAGTGAGCGTTCACCAGCCCGCGCTCACCCTGCACTGGCTTCGATGGAATCCAAGACCAGGGGGGGTGTTGCACGGCGGCCGGCCTCGCCTTCATCACTGCAGGCTAATCTTGTTACCCAACCAAGCCTGCTCGCAACCTCTCAATATGAACAGGCCGGTTCAGAGATTAGCCCTCCTGGTAATTCCCTGATCGCTCCCTGTTCCAATTCGCGCGGGTTGCGGATCTATCTCTCTGATTCGCCACCAGAAAAGCTGGTGACGCCAGGCGGGAACGGAGAAATTCCCTGTAGAAATCCCTGTTAGCGGGGAATTTTGGGGCTGGAGAACCGGTTAGGACAGGGCTGGTGCGCCCCTCAGCAAGTCCCAGGAAGTTCTTTGCGCAGTAAGCCCAGCAAAATTGGTTGCTCAAAGTCCAAGTTAAATTTGGCCAGATCCGAATTCCGCAGCCATGTCTAACGGTAGAATATCGAATGCATGGGAATGGGCGTCGCAGCGCTCGTCGTCGCACACTTGTGGAACTGAGTAACGGTCTTAAGTTCCCAGTGAAAAGTAACAACAAGCTTTCTTTATCCGCATCAGCATCTCTGATCGCCCTGTACCTGCTGCTCAACGTCTGCTCTGCTGAAACACATGATGTGCTTTGCAAGGCAGGAAATACTCGTTTCGAAGCGTACTTCCACACAGGTATTGACCTGATCGTGGGGCCGGTTGGTAAAGGCGGGCTAGCGACCCGATCGTGTGAAGCGACGCTCAGCGGCAAGGAGGATGTCGTGGTCGCGAGCGACGTCGCGGAGATTGATCTCGACATGTTCGGAGTGGATCTCGAGGACAACGAGCCGGTTGCCGCGTTTCAGATCAAGAAGTCTCAAATGCAATGTTGCATGACCTACCAGATTTATTCTCTGGAGGACCCCCCCCGGCTGTTGCGCACCATCTCCGGCGGACAGTTTTTCAGTGCCGCCGACCGCGACCTTGTTGGTCGCATTGAAATCTGGACCGATGATGCGGCGGCTATAGACGGCCTCGAGGGCCTGCGCGTGAGCGAGATTGAATTCGTCCCGACGTACGTGCTTCGGTTCGAACACGGCCGATTATTGGACGTGAGTTCCGAGTTCCAGGATTTTGCTGACCAAATGATTGCGAAGGTTCGGGAGAAGATCAACCCCGCAGATCTTCAGCGCTTCAAAGCTAGTGACGGCAAGCTGCAGAAAGGCACTGGCATGCCGCCGGAGGCATCGGCGCGGCTGCCACGGTTGCGCAGGGTGAAGATTCAAGTCCTGGAAATTGTGTGGGCGTACCTGTACAGCGGCCGCGAAAAAGAGGCATGGCGTGCACTTGCGGACAGGTGGCCCAATGGAGATGTTGAGCGGATTCGCTCGGAAATTATCGCCGCACGGGCCCGTGGAATGCATGCTCAACTTGACGGTGTGTCAAACGGGGTCGTCCCAACTGACGAAAACCCTGTCATGGTTTACGATTCGACCGACAAACCCGCTAAGCCCATCATGGTTCGATACTATCCACCATCCGGGGCCACCGACGCACCGCTGTTGAAGGGAAAAGTACGGGTGAATTTGGTGGTCGATTCTGCTGGCAAGGTTCGGTCGGTCAAGGTTTCTGGTAAGCAAGAGGCTTCTGAATACCTCAAGCGGTCGACCGATGAGTGGAAGTTTATCCCGGCGCTGGTTGAGGGTCGACCCGTCGCGAGCCGGGTGCGCATGACTCTTACTCTGGCGCAATAAATCCAGGGAGACGAGCCCTGTGCTTTAGCAAGCGATCGGACCTGCACTTCAGGTTCGGTGAGGATGTTCTACGGATCGTCTTGGCCGGGCGGTTTCGTCCGGTCAACGTTGCGGGTGATTCGCTAGAATGTAATCTCGACAAAACCAACCGGCTACTTGCTTAAGTGTTTGCTGATGGCTTTGGTCATCTGGAACATATCTAGTCTGGCTTTTCCAAAGACTGGTTTCAGCTTTTCATCGGCTACGATCTCCCGCCGCTTCTTCGGGTCCTGCAGTTTATGCTTCTTAATGTACGCCCATACCTTCTTCGCAACTTGCGGTCGGGATATGGGAGCGGATGATCCCAGTACCTCGGCCAGTTGCGGTGAGGGCTTTAAAGGTGCCTGAGCCATCTTCAAAAAGGCAGTGTTTGTCTTTTTCTTAGGCATGACGTGCTCCTTTGTCTACACGATCCAATAAATTGTATGCCAGTCGAGCCGGATTTAATGCTACGCCTGCCGGAACCAGTTTGGACTAGTCAATGGTGCTAGTAAGCCGTCCCGGTGATTTCGTTAATGCGAATCCGCTTCTGAGGATCGGTGTAAGTCCAGCGGAAAGGTTTTGCTAATTTGGCATAAGCTTCGATGTACTTGCGTAGCTTTCGTGCCAGATCCGCAACGGAAGTGAAGATTCCGCGGCTGATCACGTCGCGCTGGATCTTAGCGAACCACAACTCCACTTGGTTCAACCAAGAGGAATAGGTGGGAGTGAAGTGAAAACGAACTTTGGGATGCTGCGCCAAGAAGTCCTCTACTGCTTTGGTCTTGTGGGCCGAAAGGTTGTCCAGCACGATGTGGAGATTTCCTTCGCCCACCGCGTCTTGCTGAGCAACTGATTCAGAAAGGCGATGAACTCGGCGCTGGTGTGCCGCTTGGCCGTTTTGCCTTCTACTTTGCCGGTCTTCACATCCAGAGCCGCATATAACTAGAGCGTGCCGTGACGGTAGTACTCGAAGCCATGCCGTTCCGCTCGGCCCGGGGACAACGGCAACACCGGGTCGAGCCGATCCAGAGCCTGAATCGCAGTCTTTTCATCGAGGCAAAACACAGCTGCATGCTGCGGCGGATGCAAGTATAGACCGATGATGTCAGCCGCTTTGCTTTCAAAATCGGGATCGTTGCTGGCCATATACCGTTCCAGTCGGTGCGGTTTCAGTTGCGCTTGGGCCAGAATCCGCTGCACCGTGGACTTGCTGAGCGCCAACTCGCTCGCCAGTTTCCGGCAGGACCAGTGCGTGCTGCCGTCCCCTGGTGGTTGCTGCACTCGCCGGATCACGCGGGCTTGCACCTTCGGCGTCGCTGCCCGCGGCTTGCTGCCCAGATGACGGCCTTCCAAGCCCGCCAATCCGTCTCGTTCGAAGCGCATCTTCCAGCGGGCGATGGTGGGCAAACTGGTTTTTAGACTTCTGGCAATCTCGCGATACGTACTGCCATCGGCCAAAGCCAGGATGAGTCGCGCGCGAAACACATCTCCGGCAGGCAGGGTTCGTGATTGCGCCCAGCGTTGTAAGTCCTCTCTTTGTTCGGGCATCAGATTGAGCAAGCTTCGATTATCCGTCATACCGGATAGACGCTCGAAACGCGCTTACGTTATCAATGGGACGATGTACTAGTGATTCACGCGATACACCTTCGGGCCAACGCATCTGCTCAAGATAAGCTTCGCAGTGCTCATCACAGGCGACTCCTTATGGTTACTTTCATCAGTTTCGTGGTGTGATTTCTGCTTGTATTCTCTGGTGGCTATCGGGGTAACGATGAGAACCTCATTTCTGCCTTAGCCGTCCCTTCCGCATCAAGCAGAAAGCACAGTACTCCTGACACCTACCTTCGATGAATGACCTGCCTTCAGTGGCTGCAACCACCAACCGGGCAGATTTCGTTGTCTAATGGTCGGAAAAAGAAGAGTCCTTCCAACACGTCGAATCCCCCAATTATCGCTCGCTTTTGGTATTCAAATGGCGAGGGGGTCAAGCGCGGTCAAGGGGTGTGCATCGGAACTCCTTCGGAGATCTCAGAAAGAGTAAATCCGGTCAAACCGCAAGTGCTTGAGGTATAGCTCCCTCGTCCCCGTCGCCAAGATGGCGTGTTGTAGATTGCTGTTGAGGCTGCGCGCGTACCAAAGGTATAGCTGGCAATCGTGTTGGCTCGCACCTTCCACAGCGCGTACAGGCGGTTCTGCAGGATGTTCGTAGGCGCGCGCTGATCGCTTTCAGCGAAGGATGCGATGGCGGCGTCCTGCTCTTCGCACAGCCGCCTGGATGTCTTTTTATTCTTGGTTTGACCTAGGCTGACGTCGGCCAGGTAAGTGCGCGATTGCTTACCTCTAGACAGCTGAGAACGTTGCCGCTCGTACCAGGCGGATGATCCTTGGCGTCCAGATTGTTTTCATATTCCAGCAGCAAGTTCAGCGGCAGACGCTCCCAGCCGGTCCTGACTTGGTCATTCAGGATGAAGTCGGCGTACCTCGCTTTTATTCTTGACAGCCAGTGGTAAGAAGAGGAGAGTGCATGGGATTCTGCTCGGCTGTCCCGAACCTGTTACCAGCCCGGCGGCGTACCTCGGCCTCGAAGCTTCCTGGGATTACCGCTTCTCCGGAGGTGTTTGTGATCCGTCATCGGGCTGCCTCTGTTTCTGCCTCCACCCTAATGCTCGTAACCTTGCTGATTGTTCATGTGCATGCCACCGTGTTCGAGCCTCCGACCACCCATATGTGGACACAATCCCCCGGTGCGGTACTGGCGGGGGATTTCAATGAGGATGGCAAGGCTGACATTGCCGTGCTGGCCCCCAGCACCGGCACCGTCGCGATTGTGCTCAACGGCGCGGAAGGCGTGCTTACGCGGGCAAACAGCTACGATGTAGGGGTTGGCTCGATACACCTAATATCCGCAGATTTCAATAGCGACGGCCATGCCGACATCGTAGTGGCAAACTATCTGACCGGTACAGTCGCCGTGCTGCTGGGCAACGGGGACGGGACATTCCAGGCCGCCATGCACTACACCGCCGGGGCAGGGGCGACCTGGGTGGCGGTCGGCGACGTCAACGGAGATGGGAAACCCGACTTGGCGGTTGCGAACTCGATTGCCGATACAGTAACCATCCTCTTGGGCAACGGCGATGGCAGTTTTGCTGGGCCGAGAGAGATCCGGCTGGCCCAAGGCTCGTTCCCGGCCGCTCTCGCGGTGGGCGATTTCAACGGGGACGGCAAGCTAGACTTGGCAGTGGCCAACGCGCACGACAATTCGGTCACGATCCTCACAGGGAACGGAGATGGCACTTTCAGTACAACCTCCACTCTGGCTCTCAATTGCAAAGCACCGGTGTCGATAGCGGCGGCGGATTTTGACGACGACGGCACGCCCGATCTCGCGGTGGTGGGACGCAACAGTAATATGGCTTGCGTACTGTTGGGCAGCGGGGATGGAAGCTTTGCAGCGGAACAGGACTACAGGATCGGCGTGGGAAACTACTCGGTCGTTACGGCAGATATAAACGGTGACGGCCTTCCGGACCTGGTCATCACGAACTTCGCCAGCCACACAGTTAGCGTGTTGGCGGGCAGTGATGCCGGTATTTTTCAACCAGCTCTCAGCTTTGCGACAGGAGCAGGACCAGTGTTCGCTGCGGTAGCGGACGTGGACGGCGATGGCCGTCCTGACCTGATTGTGGTCAATGGATTGAGTAATGACGTTTCTGTCCTGCTGAACAGCCTGGAACGGACCTCACTACAGCTGTCCGCGTCTCCCACTCCGTCCGGTAAGAGCGAGAAGTTGAACGCACAAGTCAAGGCGGAAACAAGGTTGCCCGTCGGAATGGTCGTGTTCCGTGACGGAACTCAGAAACTGGGTAAGGCGCGGATCGATAGTACCGGCAGCACAGCGTTGAATATCGCGACGTTCGCGCCCGGCCTCCACTCCATCAGCGCCACCTATATTCCATATTCGGCTCATTTCGGTAGCAGCGCGGTTACGCAGAGGACCGTAGTTGGAGGGGTCGGAGCGCTGGCGACCGCCGCTGCGACCACCACCGCAGCTGCCGTCGCGCTTACCCCGAGCAGCCTGTTTTTTGGAGGCCAGGGGATAAACACGACCAGTTCGCCGGCCCAGAACATCACGCTGAAGAATACCGGCACGCAGACTCTCACCATCAGCAATATCGCCATCACGGGCGCGAACGCGAGTGACTTCAGCATCGTTACCGACGGGTGTTCGCCCTTCCCGAAAACGGTAGCCAAAGGCGGTACCTGTTCGTTGACTGTGGACTTTCATCCCAGCGCGGAAGGGCCGGAAACGGCGAATGTAACCTTTACCGACACTTCCGCGGACAGCCCGCAGAATGCGCTTCTGAGCGGAAGCGGTGTCACAGGTCCATTTGTCATCTTCACGCCGCCGACGGTTACATTTCCCTCGCAGGTAGTGGGCGTCAGCGCGGTGCAAGCAGTCACCTTGAAAAATACCGGCAATGCTGCCCTGACCATCAACAGCATCGTACTAGGTGGGACGAATGCCGCCGAATTTTCCAAAACCACGACTTGTAAACTTAATACCAGTATGGCGGCCGGGAGTGCATGCAGTATCAGCCTCACCCTACTCCCGACCTCGTCCGGTGCGAAGAGCGCAACCATAACCGTAAACGACAATGTGAACGATGCGGCCGGACCCAGTCCGCAGATCCTCAACATCAGCGGCAATGCGGTCGACGCTCCTTACGTTGTCGTGTCGCCGACGTCGGCCAAGTTCCCGTCGCAAGGAGTTGGAATCACGACCAACCCGCCGGTAGTGCTGACTTTGAAAAATGCTGGGGACCTCGGCATCACCATCAGCGGCATGAGCATCTCGGGCACGAATGCAACCGAGTTCCATGCTACCCCGGTATCCTGCAGCCCTTTGGCTGCGGGAGCAAGCTGCACCATCAACGTCACGTTTTCCCCCTCCAATACGGGCGCACGCTCCGCCACGTTGAATATCAACAGCAATGCATTTAACAGTGCGGTAAAGGTCGCTCTGTCGGGTACAGGGGTCAACGGTCCCTACGCCGTCCTCTCGGCCACCAAGGTGGCGTTTGGGACCCAAGGGATCAATCAGGCCAGCGCTCCCTCCACCCTGACGCTATATAACACGGGCAATCAGCCTTTGACCTCCAGCATGATCGTTGGAGGCACGAATCCAACGCTGTTCTCCGCAGTCCCCAACAACTGTTCGTCCATCGCTGCGGGAGGGAACTGCACGATCGCGATCACGTTCAGTCCGACTACAACCGGTAGCTTCAGCGCCAGCCTTACTGTCAGCGACAACGCCAATACTCTGCCGGCGGTAGCTTTGACAGGAACTGGGGCGAATGGCGCGGTCGCGACTCTTTCAGCAACCTCGATCAATTTCGGGTCGGAACCGACCGGCGTAAAAAGTGCTGCGATTGCGGTCACGCTAACCAATACCGGCAATGCCGCACTCCTGTTTGCAGCCAGCAACCCTCTGGCATTCAGCGGAACGAATTTTGCAGAATTCTCCGAAACCGACACCTGCCCCAAAAATCCCGCGACATTAGCTGTCGGTGTGAATTGCACTATCAGCCTCTATTTCACTCCCGCTTCAGTCGGAACTCGTAGCGCCACCCTGACCATCAGTGACAACGCTGTAGTTCATCCGCAGAAAATCACCGTATCGGGACTAGGCATTACGCCACCCAACACGACCCCCACGATCTTCGTTACGCTTGCCCAGAGTCCGCTTCTGACGTTTTCTTCATTATCGAACGGGGGAACCGTACAGATAACCACCGTAGCGCCGACCGGTGGCCAGCAGGTTTTTCTCTCGTCTAACAACACGTCCATCGCTACGGTTCCGACTTCGGTGACCATTCCGGCGGGGCTGCAGAGCGTCACCTTCGGCGTGACAACCGGAAGCGCAAGTGGTACGGCGGTCATAACCGGGTTTGCGAACAACTTCCAAAACGGAACCGCCAATTTGGCCGTCAATCCGCGCCAGATGACGCTGACCCCGGCATCCACGGTGGTCGGGGTGGGCCGTAGCGTGAGCGCAACATTGACTCTACACGACCCAGCACCCGCCCTTCCCAGCGGCTGTACCAGCAATTGCGGCGTGACCATCGCGCTGAGCAGCGCCGGTTCAACGATTGCCACCATTTCGCCGTCATCGGTGTTTATTGCCGCTAACAGCACAACCTCAACCACAGCCATCCACGTCACCGGCGTATCGGGCGGCGCCACCACGCTTATGGCCCAGGCGTCGGGTTATAGTAACGGCAGCGCCAACGAAACCGTTACCAACCAGCTCATCACCCTCTCGAAGAACATTACTGTGGGTCCCGGACAGTCTCTGCCCATTCCCATCACCCTTTCGCAGGCGGCTCCACAGCCGAACGGCACGACGGTGGTGCTGACCAGCAGCAATCCCTCCGTATTGACCGTCACCACGCCGGTAACGTTCCCGGCGGGCGCAACCAACCCCACGACGCAGCCGCAGGTGACCGGTGTTGCGATCGGATCAGCGACAGTGACGGCGAGCGACAAGGCCAACGTGTTCGCCCCCGATGGCAGCACAGTGAACGTTTCGTTCACTCTGACCTTCTCGCCCTCAGCTCTCACCGTCCTGACCCAGAACACCGCCAACATCACTTTGAATTTGTCCGCTCCCGCTCCCAGCGGCGGCTTAACCGCCAACCTGAGCATCGATGACACCACCAAGGCAACGGTCCCGGCGACGGTTACTTTCGCACATGGAGCAACATCTGCGACGGTTACCGTGACCGGAGTAGCGGTTGGAGCTACGACGCTGCATGCCAGCGCTACCGGTGCAGTAGCGGCGAGCGCATCCATTACTGTCAATCCAGCGCCTGCCATCACCCTGAACGGCATCACTGTTGGTAAAGACGTGGAAGCGGCCACGGGCGGGAGCCTCGCCTCGCCCGCCCCGGCAGGCAATTTGAACATCACCATCACTATCAGTGACCCGACGAAGGTCCTGCTGGCACGGGATGCGGTCACCGCCGGGGCGAGCAGCATCGTCGTCCAGGCTGCGGCCGGAACCTCAGCAGTTCCGAACTTCTACGTGCAGGGCTTGACGTTGTCGGGATCGGCCACCATCACCGCTACCGCCGCCGGTTATGCCCATGGGACGGCAACTATAGCTCTGGATCCCAGCGGGTTCATTATTACTACACCGAGCTTTTCCACTGCTCCTGGAGCACCTGATGTCGCGCTGACCATAGTGCCGGCGCTGCTTGATCCGAACACACTGTCCCCGATTGCAACCCCGGTGCGAATCCGCAGCGGCGCAAGCATCAATGTCCCGGTGGTAAGCTCCGCCCCCAGTGTCGGCACTATCACTACGAGTTCAGTCTCTTTCACCGGAGGCATGTCGTCGGGCAGCACTGCATTTCATGCGCTGACTTCGGGAACCTCTAACATCTCCGTGACCGAACCCACGGGCTATGCACAACCGTCGTCCTCTACCCAGATCGTTGCCACCGTAAGTTCTCAGGCGGTCACGCTGCTCAGTGCGATCACCCTGGGGCAAGACCTGCAGACCGCGACCAATGCGTCATTGACCGCGCCCGCGCCCGCAGGCAATCTTCAAGTGACGATAACCAGCAGCGATCCAAGCAAGCTGGTGTTGTCAACTGATCCCACCGTCGCTGGAACCGGAACAATAACTGTCCAAGTTCCAGCAGGTAGCACGCAATCGCCTAATTTCTACCTGCAAGGTCTGGCAAGTTCAGGCGCGGTCAACGTACAGGCGCAGGCGCCTGGATTCGGAAATGGCACCGGAACAATTACCCTGGTTCCGTCAGGCTTTGTTTTGCTTACCAACTGTGGCCAGAGCGGCATCTCCACGACGTACCCGTCCAGCGACACGCAGTTGTCCATAGTTGCCACTCCGCTTGATCCCACCACGATGCAGGCGAACTTGGTGAACTGGAACGGGGGCTGCGGTTTTCTTTCTAATCAAACGCTCAGCCCCGGTGTCGGCCCAATTACGATAACTGTGAACGATGCGATGTCGGCCGTGGGAACCGTTACAACTTCGGCACTGACGTTCAACACCAACGATGCTTTCCAAAACACCGTGTTTCACGCGGCATCCGTGGGTACGGATACTCTGAGCATCAGCGCACCCGCCAATTTCGCGACTCCGAGCAATGACCAGCAAATTGCTGTGACCGTGACCGCAGCGGGCCTGTTCGTGAGCGTGCCTCCGGTCGGCAAAAACCTGCAGTCGCAGGTCAGCGTCAGCCTGGCTTCGGCGGCACCTCCCGGCAACGAGCAAGTAACGATCACTGGCGCAGACCCGTCGAAGGTGCTGCTCTCGACGGATCCGACAGTGGCGGGTTCCGCAAGTATTGGTGTAGTGGTATTTGCTGGCAACTCAGTGCCGAGCGTGCCGATCTATGCTCAGGCCCTGGACGGCACGGGAACGGTGAACCTAACGGCGTCGGCGCCCGATTTCGGCACCGGTTCGGCAACCGTGCAGTTAGTGCCCTCCGGGTTCGTTTTGTCTTTGTCGGGCACCTGCGCGGGCCAGGATTTCACCACGACCCCTGTCTCCGCCGACACCAATCTGACCGTCAGTGCCGTGGCTTTGGACCCGAACACGTTGAATGACGTCGACCTTATCTCTGGTTGCTATCCGGACGCGCTGAGGTTGCGCCCGGGAGCTGGGTCGGCGACAATCAACATCACGAGCACCAGTCCGGGTGTAGGGACGATCACCACCAGCCCGCTCACCTTCAATGCGGGCGACCAGACCCAGAGCACTGCATTCCATCCGCTGGCTGTCGGCAGCTCGGTCGTCAGCATCTCCACGCCTGCTGGATTCATCACGCCCGCCAATTTCCAGCAGCTAAATGCTACCGTCAGTAATGGCACTTTTAACCTCAGCACAGACCCGGTCGGAAACAACCTGGAAACCCAGGTGAACTTGTCCTTGACAACCGTAGCACCGGCCGGCGGTCTTAACGTTACGGTCACTAGTGGCGATACTTCCAAGCTGCTGTTGTCTACAGACCCAACCGTGGCGGGCAGTGCATCGGTAAGCGTCTCGATTGCCGGCGGTGCTGGCTCCAGCAATACACCGATCTACGCACAAGCGCTCGCGGGCAGCGGCACGGTAACCCTGACCGCTTCCGGACCGGGATTTGATTCAGTCCCTGAGGTCGTCAACCTGGTCCCTTCGGGATTCGTGATCGGGATACCCCCCTGTATCTCTACCGCCTCATTCTCGACAACGCCTCTGAATCCGGATACCGGGCTGACCATTTATGCCACGGCACTGGAACCAAACACATTGAACGATATCGCTGTCAATAGCGGTTGTTACCAGGTCGCTGAGGCTGTGCGTCCCGGAATAGGCCCAGTCAGCATCCCTGTCACAAGCAACGCGCTCAGCGTCGGCACGATTACGACCTCGCCCATGACTTTTAATGCCGGTGACAGTTCCCAGAGCACGGCCTTCCATCCGCTGTCGAATGGGACGGCACAGGTCGGGCTGGGCACGCCTTCTGTGGGCGGGTTCAGCACGCCGAGCAACTATCAACAGGTCACAGCCACGGTCACCAATGGCTCCGTCAACCTGAGTGTCGGGTCCATTGGCAACAACTTGCAGCAGCAAGTTTCACTTTCACTGTCGGTGGCGGCGCCAAGCACGGGGGAGATCATCACTCTCACCAGTGCCGACGCAACGAAGCTCGTCCTGGCAACCGATCCAACGGCTGCGGGTACGGGTTCCATAAATGTGAACGTCGCAGCGGGCGCTTATAGCAGCACAACGCCGGTTTATGCTCAGGCGCTGGCCGGGACAGGTGCGGTAAATCTCACCGCATCCGGCCCTTCGTTCGATCCGCAGACGGTATCGGTGTCTCTGGTGCCGTCCGGCTTTGTTCTGGCAGTAAATCCTTGCGTCACCACCACTAGTTTCTCCACCACGTTGCTTTCGGGCAGCGACACGCCTTTGTCCGTGTATTCGGTTGCGTTGGATCCCACAACCTTGAATGATGTGGACACCAACGGCTGCGCTCCCAATGCTGAGCCAGTGCGGCCTGGCATGGCTCCGGTATCGGTGCCCGTCACCAGCGGCAACACCAGCGTAGGCACCATCACCATTAACCCGGTCAGTTTCAACGCGGGCGATTCAACGAAGGGCACGGCATTCCACCCGGTCGCCAACGGAACATCGGTACTCTCCCTGGGCACGCCATCGGCGGCCGGCTTTAGCACACCCAGCAACTTCCAGCAGGTGACTGCCAACGTCAGCCCAGCGACCATTTCCCTCAACGATGTCTTTGTCGGTATTGCGATGCAAACCAGCACCACCGTTTCACTGGGCAGCCCGGCGCCATCGCAAGGCTTGACCCTCACGGTCAGCGTTGACCCCACAAAGAAGGTGCTGCTCTCAACCGATCCCAGCGTTCTGGGAGCTACGTCGCTCAACTTTAATCTCACCGCCGGCGCGACCAGCACACCAACCTTCTACGTGCAGGCGCAAAAGACGCAGATCCAGGGCAATGTGACCTTTACCGCTTCGGCAACTGGTTTCTCCACCGCCAACGCCCTGGTTCATGTGCTAGCCTCGGGCTTCGTCATCCAGGGCCTACCCGCCAGCTTCAACACGACAGTCGGCGCAACGGATACGACTCTTGCGATCTATCCCGCTGCCCTCGACTCCTCGTTGAACCTGTACCAGATCCAGACGCTGATTCCAGGCATGACCAACACCCAGGTCCAGGGGTTGACCAGTGCGACCTGCGGCGGACCGCTCGACCAATCAGTAGGTCAGATCACGGTTTCGCCGGTTGTGTTCAATGGCAATGACAATCCCGATTTCCAGAACACCTCGTTCCATGCGTTGGCCGTCGGGAGCACCGTCATCAACGTGCCAGCGCCGGCGGGGTTCAGCCGAGCAAGCAACGACAACTGCATCACGGCGAATGTGGTTAACTGAGCTAAGCCACAAAAAAGTCCGGTTCACACGGTTAGAGGTTCCCGCGGGCGAACTGAGCGGTGTGGGGGTCTACGGGTTGTGCTGGCGGTCCCGACCGGGAGCATGCAGGGGTGTTCTCCGCGGGCGTATGCGCGCACGCGGACTTTCTCTCAGTTCCGTGTTCGGATCGGGCGGGAATGCCAGTGATCTGGCAGGTTGTGCTGTCCTCGCTGTTGCGCTATCAGGAAAAACCACGGGGGAGAATCGGTCGATTTGCCAGTAACCAACCAGCCTCTTAGCACTATGCCAACCAAAATAAGGCCCTGCTACTGGAATTCCCCCAGTGACAGGGCTAATCAGCCAGGGGATACGAGGTCGCTGACCGTCCTAAAGAAAGATTATCGGCTCGTGCCCTGCACAAAGGCAAGCTGATGTCGGTGTTCGAGACTTAATGGCACCCCCCACAATCATCCTCTTCTTCTTATCGTGGGACTCAGAATAATCACCTCTGGCATGCTCGCTGGTGACACGGTCAGCTTGCGCGCACCATCGCGAGAATCACGCGATTCGGGACCCAGAAGCCCTTAGTTTTTTCAGGGCCTTTCTGCACACCTTGGGTCACCGAAGCCGATGTGCTGTTCGCAAAGTTCGTGCTCCCGTTATAGGCCGCTGCAACCTTGTGCGCTCCCGCCGTGAGTGTTGAGGTGGCGTAAGTTTCCTTCATGAGCGATGGAAGGAGGCACCGACAGGTTTACCCCTTACGTAGCGTCGCCACGGTATGCTCACGGAGTGGTGCCGAAAAATTGATACTAAAGCGCAAAATGTTTCACACCGAAGCCCTATTTAGGTTTGCGTCCGGCGATCCATGCAAATCCGGTTCCTTATGTAACACAAATTGAATAGGAAGCAGTTCCGGAAATCCACAGGCGTTCGGTCCGCCAAGTGCGCGAGTCGAAGTGCGTCCAGCAAAACCCAGAGTCGAGGTGTTGACGCTGGGCTCGGACTTGTCGCATTACTCACTGTTGTCGCAATACTTCACTTGACAAAGATCACATATTCGACTGATACCCTCTGCCCTCGCGTCTGAAGAACGCTTGGCGGCCCTTCGTTGGCCTGAAGGGTCAGAGTCTTTAAAAGTCTACCCACCGGATGGCTGAACTGATACGGAAAGTGAGAATTTTATGAAGTTTCGATATCTGGCGACCCTTTCGCTTTCGGTTGCAGGAATCATATTCTTGCAGGCGCGAGCTGGCGGCACAGACCGTGCGCTTCCTTCTTCTGCAAGTGAGATCACGACGACGGCGAAGCGAGTCGTAGCGAGGGCTGTCCCCGCCACGACGCTCAACATGTACACGATGCCGAGAATATCACCCGCAGCAGTGACGTCTTCCGTGCCCCGTCAGATGCCCTTTCGCCCGCTCGGCCGGAGGAAGCCTACCTCGCTTAGTAACGCGCCTGCCGCCTCGCCTTTTCCCTCAACTCCCGACATGCTCGCCTCCGCGGGGGGGTTCAATGGCATGGCCAACTCGCCCACTATCTGCCCCTATTTTGGCGGCTGTCAGCCACCCGACATGGCGCTTGCCACATCGCCCAAGTTTGTGCTGCAGGGCGTCAACACTTCATTCGCTCTCTATAGTACGAGCGGCAAACTCCTCGCGGGACCGGTCAATGCGCAGAACTTCTTTGGCGTGCCCGACCCCACTCCGTTTGGCTGCGATCCCGCTGGTCCGTTCCTGAGCGACCCCCGTGCCTTTTATGACCCGAACACTGGCCGGTTCTGGGTTGCGCTCCTACAGGTTGAGGATTCACCCCCCATCGGCGTGCACTGCCACTTCCTATCGGCCTACTGGATTGCCAACCTGGACCCGGTAAGCGGCACGATTAACATCTACAGGTTCGATATGGCGCTGGGTACCACCAACAATGCCGACTATACGCAGTTCGGCTTCGACGCCCACACGGTCTCCTTCACCGGCAACATGTTCAACCAGCAAGGAACCGCCTTTGTCTACGCTGAGGCACAGTTTGCCGACAAGAAAGCGATGGAAGCGGGAACCCCGGTCACCCCGGTCGCCTTCATTGGTTTCAGTGCCAATGGCGTGCTCCTGGATACGGTACAGCCGGTGGAGACCGAAACGCCCGTCGCCAGTGATCCCGGCGTCCAGTACCTCGTGAACTCGTTCAACGGCAACGGCGACCCATTTGGGGATGACTGCTTCAACACGGCCTGCCATGGGTTTGTGGTCTGGGCGTACCATGCGACGACGCGGACGATAAGCGGCACGGTTGCCGAGTCTGCGTCTTACCTGGTGCCGCCCAACGCCGACGAGCCGGGCTGCACACAGTGCATCGAGACCATCGACGCCCGCATCACAGGCACGCCTGTCTACAGCATTGGCGCTGACCGCCCCTTGATCTCCTTTGGCATCGGGACTGCTCTTTTCAATGGTACCCAAACCGTAGCGGGCATTTTGTGGGGCCAGATCCAGCCATCGCTGAGTGGAGGTTCGCTAACCGAAGCCTCGATTTATCAGGAGGGGCACATCGTATACGCGGGTGATCGGGCGGTCTCATTCCCGGCGGTCATGCAGGATATCGACGGCAACCTGTTTATGGTGTTCGACACGATGAGCCATACCCTCAATCCCAGCATCATGGTAACTAAGCAACTGGAGGGCGACCCGTTGGGAACGCTTCGAACCCCAGTTCTGCTGAAACAGGGTCTAGCTCGAACGTTTGACGCTCGCTGGGGCGACTTTGAAGCGACTTCGTACGATGGGTTTAGCACGAACCATGTCTGGGTAGCCTCCCAGTACTCCGGGAGTAATCACGACTGGGCTACATTTATTTCCCAGCAGCCATAGGGGGTAAGCTGCCGCATTTCGGCAAACTTCTACGCCGCGTCGATGACGAGCGCCGGTCCCTGGTTATCGAGAAGCGCGGGACACCCAAAGCCGTGCTGCTCAGCATGCAGAAGGCTGTTCCGCATAGGCGCCGGCAGGAATGATTATCCCTGAAGAGTCACTCCTACCAGCTCGCGTTTTCCCCATCAACCTCAGGTTACTTGAATCAGGCGATGGTATTCCCAAATGAGACATCTAGAAAGTCTGTTCTAGTTAAGGCTCTACTGCCGGAGGGAACGTAAAGGTATCCGCGTTCACCTCGGTGAAGAGCGTGTTGTGGTAGTCTCCCGATTCGACTCGATCGGCCGTGACGAAGGCCACGCCACAGTAAGCGTCATTGACGGTGGTGTGTGTGATCGTATTTCCCGAGACGCCGGTGCCGGAGAATTCGCTAACGCCACAGCTTTGGTTGTCAATGGGAGCGACATTGAAGATGGTATTGCCATCGATTCGGCTGTTGGTAAAGAACCCCGACGCCGTGCCTTGGATGTCGATGCCGTCGAGTACGTCGATGTTGCCAATCAGGTTGTTGGTTATGCGGGCATCGTTAGCCCCATTGATAAAGATGCCGCTCTGGGCGCGGGTGATAATGTTGTGGTCAACTACCGTGCCGTCCCCAACAGCCCTTAGCGTGACACCTTCGCTCCGTACTTTAAGGCAGTCTAAAAACGCCAATCCACCGCACGCGCCTTCAGTGATCAGGTTGTGCTTGATCAAACCAACGGCTCCGTTGGCGATGAAGACTCCAAACTGAAACACTCCGCCGCTCGGTCCTACGCCCGAAATGCCATTGTCTTCAATCTGTGCCGTCACTCCTTTATCTTCCACTAGGACCCCGTTGGCGGTGAAGTCGTGGATACTGTTCTCCTTGACAGAAACATGGAAAGGGCCGGGCAGGTTGGAATCGACCAGGACTCCGAAACCGTTTCCAAATGGCAAATTTCCGGGACAGCCCGGCTTTGTCAACTGCGCGCCGAAGATCGCGTCGTCCTTGACGGTGCCGGAAGCGTTGTAGTAGTGGATCGTGGCGAGACCGGGGGTGCAGCCGCTGACAGAGTTCTTGCTGGCATCAACCGCCAGATTTTCGATGGTCACTCCGTGAGTGTTCATCACGGTAATGACGGTCTCGAACCCCAGGCCGTCAACCACCAGGGAGGGAGGCTGGATCAAGACCCGCTTGACATCGTCGCCGTTTACGTCGACAGACACACCCCGCAAAGTAAGTGGCTTTGCGATGATGAGCTGCTCAGGGTAGAGGGCTGGACATATTTCGATCACATCGCCGGGAGCGGCAGCATTCACCGCAGCGGTTATGGTGTCGTACTGAGCGTCCGGACACGAGGTCTTGTCCTTCCCAACAGTCCGCGTCCATGCGGAACCAGTCACGCAGACCGTCCCTAAGAACATCAGGGTCAGCCCGATGTGTAATCTAATTCGCTTCGTGTTCACAGGAACCTCCTTTTTCGCAATTGGGTGGGGGTGCCCGAGTATTTTGAACACGCTCGAGCATCTCCGCTTGCTCTATCTGCTCGCTGTGTAAAACGGGATTCTCGAAAACTGAGGCCGGTTCAGTCGGACTACGTCAGCTTGCAGGATGGTGGGTTCGGCTGAGCAGCAACACAATACACCCGGGCGGAAGGCTGTCAAGGAGAATCCGCGCTGGGAGCGGAAAGGCCCCGAGCCTCGTCGCGGGCCCAAACTTTTTCTCTTAGCCGGCCGCGGCGTTTTCCAGGCCGGCCGCGCCTCTGCTTCGGACACCCCTATGAAAAAGAAGCCCGCAGGTGCAAAAGCCGCGAAGGCCCCGAAACGCCGGCGCTTTCTGGCTTGACTGATCGAGGGAAAGTCGATGCGCCTGGCCGCACTCGATGCCGGGTACACACGATCGATGGCCGACAATGCCGGCCTGAAAATCCTGCCGGTTGCCAGGGAAGAGTTTAAGAAAGAGCTAGGCCGCAAAGTCCCTCAAGCCAAGTTGGTTCAGCGCATGGTTAAAGGATTGAACGCCAGAGAGATCAAGCTGGCGCAGTTTCAAGGCGAGTATACCGACCAACGTTACGTAGTCGATTATTCCGAGTGGCGTCGCTTCACTGAACCCGCTTCAAAGCTGCTCGGATATCTGGTCGAAAAGGTCGAAGTCGCCGGCGCCGCAGAAGTTCCCCTCAATTTCAGCCTAAACGTTCATTTTCGCGACAGCATCGAAGGGCGACCGGTTGATGAGGGAGCTGATGAAACGAGCTGACGTCAGCGTGCAGGTCTGTCAGAGGTCGATTTAAGGTGAAAATCAGAATCTGATTGCTTTTAGTAACTCTGAAGACTAAACTCCGCACGTCTCTTTCGCACCTCTCCGTCGCAACTCAGGCCAGACAGGAAATCCCTCTCCGCGGCGGTCTTCTGCGCAATCGATAGATCGTTTCAGGAGGGGTTATGGGAGCCGACTGCAAACGAAGTCACTGGAAGACAAGTGGCAGAAAACTTGTATGTTTTCATATTTTAGGGCCATTCGTTTTATCCGGTTTCAATTCTGCGCTCGCACAGCAGGATACAACGCCGCCAACCCTGGCCAACTTCTCTTTCACGCCGACGACCGTGGATACCACATCCAGTCCAGCTAGTGTCTCGGTGACGACTGAGATTACTGACGACCTGTCCGGCTTCAGTGGTTGTTGCTTCGTGGAATTTATCAGCCCTTCGGGCAATCACAATGCCGCTGGAGCGTTTCAACTTCAGTCGGGCACTGCGCTCGACGGCGTTTATCAATCAACGGTTCAGGTTCCCGCATTTACCGAGCCTGGCAATTGGACTGCTTTGGTGTATGTCCAAGACAAGGTCGGCAATACCAGAATTTACCAAGCGAGCGACATTCAAGCTCTCGGTTTCCCTACTACCCTCAGTGTCACCTCTCAGCAAGATGTGAGGCCGCCGTCAGTGGCCAACTTCTCTTTCACGCCGACGGCCGTGGATACCACATCCAGTCCAGCTAGTGTCTCAGTGACGACTGAGATTACTGATGACCTGTCCGGCTTCAGTGGTTGTTGCTTTGTGGAATTTATCAGCCCTTCGGGCAATCACAATGCCGCGGGAGCGTTTCAACTTCAGTCGGGCACTGCGCTCGACGGCGTTTATCAATCAACGGTTCAGGTTCCCGCATTTACCGAGCCTGGCAATTGGACTGCTTTGGTGTATGTCCAAGACAAGGTCGGCAATACCAGAATTTACCAAGCGAGCGACATTCAAGCTCTCGGTTTCCCTACTACCCTCAGTGTCACCTCTCAGCAAGATGTGAGGCCGCCGTCAGTGGCCAACTTCTCTTTCACGCCGACGGCCGTGGATACCACATCCAGTCCAGCTAGTGTCTCAGTGACGACTGAGATTACTGATGACCTGTCCGGCTTCAGTGGTTGTTGCTTTGTGGAATTTATCAGCCCTTCGGGCAATCACAATGCCGCGGGAGCGTTTCAACTTCAGTCGGGCACTGCGCTCGACGGCGTTTATCAATCAACGGTTCAGGTTCCCGCATTT